>Ga0265316_10005528_pt1 | contig 12258 bp, 14 predicted proteins | sample 4522metaG_FD_202092 | JGI IMG/M metagenome (GOLD analysis project Ga0265316, IMG submission 202092) | Rhizosphere microbial communities from Carex aquatilis grown in University of Washington, Seatle, WA, United States - 4-5-22 metaG | ecosystem: Host-associated > Plants > Roots > Rhizosphere >... | reverse complement strand
ACAAACGGCGGTTTGGTCAGGCCGCGAGGTCGAGCGTGCGGAGCGGCGCAGTGACGAAGCTCAGGTATTCGCGGGTACCGTCCGAGCTCTCGCGCCGGACGTAGTTCCGGATCCGCTCGACCTGGAGGAAGTCCGGTGGTGGCTCCAGGCCGGCGGTCGCGCGGTGGCTCGTCCATCGCCAGTCGGCCGGGTCGGCGACGAGGCCCGCCTCTACCGGGTTGAGGACGACGTATCGCACGACCGCGAGCAGGTGCCCCTCCGTCAGAATCGGCACTGCGCCGTATGGCCCCTGGAAGACATGGCCGACGCGCCGGTAGCGCCAGTTGAAGAAGCGGGCGTAGGCGAGGTTGAGCACGTGCATCCCGGCCGCGAGATTGGGCTCGGGCGTCTCGATCATCAGGTGCTCGTGGTTCGGCATCAGGCAGAAGCTGTGGCAGCGCCAGTCGAACCGCTCGACCACCTTTGCGACGTGCCGGAGATAGGTGGCGTAATCCGCATCGTCCTTGTGGATTGCCCCGCGTGCGTTCCCGCGCGATGTCACGTGGTAGAGCCCACCGGCCATCTGGGGCCGAGCAATGCGTCCCATGGAGTCAACCGTAGGCCGGGAAATGTCACGCCGGCTGCGCGTCTCCCCAAAATCGGGACCTGGTTCGAACCAGGTCCCGATGTTCGAGCGGAGAGAGAGCCATTCTCTGCCAACCGGCCTGTTCCGGGCGATCGCGGGCCACGACGTTCGCCGTTTGGATCGGCAGCCGCCGCGCGAGCCCGAGCAGCTGGACCTGGTTCGGACCAGGTCCAGCTTTCAAGAAGCGCGAATGGTGATTTGGTCGGACGGCAGGTGGGTATCAGTCCCACGAACGGCTGGCCTGGACCAGGCCCCAGATCCCTGCTGGCACCACTCGCCCGATCTGGGGCCTGGTCCCGACCAAGATCCCCGCTCAGTCGATCTTGAACGCGGCGTGCTTGATCTGCGTGTACTCCTCCATCGAGTAGATCGACATGTCCTTGCCGTACCCCGACTGCTTGTAGCCGCCGTGCGGCATTTCGGATGTGATCGGGAGCAGATGGTCGTTGACCCAGACCGTCCCGAACTGAAGCCGCTTGACGGCGTTCAGGGCACGCCCTACGTCGCGCGTCCACACCGACGACGCGAGGCCGTACGGCACGTCGTTCGCCCAGCGGATCGCCTCGTCGTCGTCGGCGAAGCGCTGCACCGTCACGACCGGGCCGAAGACCTCCTTCTGCACGATCTCGTCCGTCTGCTTCACGTCGACCACGACGGTCGGCTGCACGAAGTAGCCGCGGGAGCCATTCGTGCCCCCGCCGGTCAGGACCGTTGCGCCCTTCGCCCGCTCGAGGAAGCCGAGGATCCGCTCCTGCTGCGACTGCGAGATCACCGAGCCCATCTCGATCTCGTCGCTCTCCATCGGGTCGCCCACCTTGAGCGATTCGACCTGCGGCACGAGCTCCTCGAGCAGCTTGTCGTAGATCTTCGGCCCGGCGATCACGCGCGAGCCCGCGGTGCAGTCCTGCCCCGAGTTCCAGAAGGCCGCGAGGCGGATGCCCTCCGCGACCGCTTTCGGATCGGCGTCGTCGAAGACGACCATCGGCGCCTTGCCGCCGAGCTCGAGGTGGACGCGCTTCAACGTGTCCGCTGCGTTCCGTGCGATCGCCTTGCCTGTCGACACGTCGCCCGTGAGCGACACGAGCCGTACGTCGGGATGCGCGACGAGCCGCTCGCCGACGGGCACGCCGTCCCCGGTGACGACGTTCAGCACACCGGCCGGGATGACCTCCTGTGCGAGCTGGAAGAAACGGAGCAGCGAGAGCGGTGTCTGCTCCGACGGCTTGAGGATCTGGACGTTGCCCGCGGCGATCGCCGGGCCCAGCTTCCAGATCGCCATCATCAAGGGGTAGTTCCAGGGGCAGATCCCTGCGACGATCCCGAGCGGCTCCCGCCGGATCATCGAGGTGTAGCCGGTGATGTACTCGCCTGCCGACTTCCCTTCGAGGTTGCGCGCGGCGCCGGCGAAGAAGCGGAGGTTGTCGGCGGAGAACGGCATCTCGTCACGCGACGCCATCAGCGGCTTGCCCACGTTGAGCGACTCGAGCTGTGCGAGCTCTTCGGCGTTCGCGTCGAGCACGTCCGCGAGCTTGTGGAGGAGCTCGGAGCGCTCCTTCGGCGTCGCGTCGAGCCACGCGGGCAGCGCCGTGTTCGCGGCTGCGACGGCGCGGTCGACGTCCTCCGCGCTGCAGCGCGGCACGTCGGCGATCGTCTCACCCGTCGCGGGGTTGATCACGTCCATCGTCTCGCCGGATGCCGCGTCGACCCACTCGCCGCCGACCAAGTTCTTGTATGCCGTCTTCGTTGCGCTCATCTGTGCCTCCTGGTCAGACCGCGGTTACTTGGGCCGATTCCACTGCTTCCGTCACATTCCCGGCGCTGCGCCGTAGGACACCGGTGTCGCGCATCAGCCGCTGGGCGAGCGCGACCGGGATCACCGTCAACAGAATCATGGCGGATGCGATCGCGTTCACGACGGGCAATTGCTGACCCAGTCGGATGTAGCCGAGGATCAGCAGCGGCAGCGTGTTCTGTGCGCCCGCCGTGAAGAACGTCACGACGACTTCGTCCAACGAGAGCGCGAACGCGAGGAGCCCGCCCGCGATGAGCGCCGTCGACAACACCGGCCAGACGACGAACCGGAACGTTTGCCAGCCGTCGGCCCCGAGATCCATCGACGCCTCGATCAAAGACGGCGACGAGCGTCTGAGACGCGCGAGCGCGTTGTTGTAGACGATGACCACGCAGAACGTTGCATGACCGATCACGATCGTCCACATCGAAACGGTGATGTGGCCCGCGATGAAGAACGAGTTGAGTGCCATGCCCGTGACGATGCCGGGCAGGGCGATCGGCAGCACGAGCAGGAACGAGACCGCGTCGCGGCCGAAGAAGTCGAAGCGGGCGACGCCGACGGCGGCCGCGGAGCCGAGGAGGAGCGCCGCGCCGGTCGCGATGAGCGCGACGCGCACGGAGAGCCACAGCGCGTCGCGCACATCCTGCGAGTGCCAAGCAACGCGGAACCACTTCGTCGTGAAGCCCGGGATCGGCCAGCTCTGGACGTTCGACTTGTTGAACGCGTACACCATGATCAGCGCGAGCGGCAGCCAGAGGAAGAGGATGACGAGCACCGTCCAGACGACGAGTGCAATGCGTGTGCTGCGCTTCTCCATCACATCGCCTCGAAGGCGCCGAGCTTGCGCGCGATCAGCAGGTAGATGCCCATCACGACGAGCGGGATGGCCGCGAACGCCGCTGCGAACGGCACGTTGTTCGAGATGCCGACCGAGTCGTAGACGACGTTGCCGATGAACTGCGAGCTCGAGCCGCCCGCGAGCAGCGGCGTCACGTAGTCGCCGAGTGTGAGCGAGAACGTGAAGATCGAGCCCGCGACGACACCGGGTAGGGCGAGCGGCAGCACGACACGCCGGAACGTCTCGGAGCCGCCGGCGCCGAGATCGCGCGATGCCTCGACGAGCGACTCGGGAATGCGCTCCAGCGCGCCGTAGACCGGCAGCACCATGAACGGCAGCCAGACGTACGTGAAGATCAGCCAGACCGCCCAGTTCGAGTAGCCGAGGTTGGCGGCCGGCAGCCCGAGCTCACGCAGCGTCCAGTTGAGCACGCCGTCGTGGCCGAGGATGAGCCGCCAGATGTAGACGCGGATCAGGTAGCTCGACCAGAGCGGCAGCAACACCGCGACGAAGAGGAAGGTGCGGGAGCGCGCGCTGGCGAGCCGCGCCATGAAGTACGCGAGCGGAAAGGCGAGGACAGCGTCGGTCAAGGTCACCGCCGCCGCGATGCCGATCGTGCGGAGCGCGATCGTCCGGTAGGCGCTCGACTCGAAGATCGTGCGGTAGTTGTCGAGCGTCCAGATGTGCTGGATCTCCGTCGTGAACGGATTGACGGACCAGAACGACGAGATGAACAGCGCAACGAGTGCAGCGAGATAGACGAGCGCGAACGCGACGAGCGGCGGCGCGAGCACCAGCAGCGCCTTCGCCCATCGGTGCTTCCAGAAGAAACCGGAAAGCCGCAGCCGGTCCGCCCGTAGGGGGCGGCCCGGCCGACTCGGTTCAGCAGCGTGAACGACCAGGACTCAGCCCTTCATCTGCGTCCATGCTTGCTGCCACTGCGTGTAGTCCATGCAGTCGTTCTTGCCGTTGCCGCAGGCGGCGACGGGCGTCTTCCAGAACTTGATCGAGTTGAAGTACGCAGCCGATGCACCGCAGTGGTACTGGGCTGCCGATCCCTTCGACAGGGCGTCCATGACGGCGCACGCCTTCGTGTTCACCGGCGTCTCGCCGAAGTAGATCGCCTGCTGCGCCTGAACCTTCGGCGTCGAGACCCACTTCATCCACATGTATGCGCAGTTCGGGTGCTTCGCGTGTGCGGACAGCATCCACGTGTCGGCCCAGCCGGTCGCGCCCTCCTTCGGGATCTCGTCCTTGACCGGCGTCTTGTCCGCGATCAGCGTGTTCGTCTGGTACGGCCAGGACGCGCCGATCACGGCATCGCCGCTCTTGAACAGGTCGATCTCGTCTGACGCGAGCGCCCAGTACTTCTTGATCAGCGGCTTCTGCTGCTTCAGCAAGGCAACCGCAGCGTTGAACTGCGTCGAGTTCAGCTCGTACGGATCGGTGATGCCAAGCGATGGCTTCGCCTTCGAGAGATAGAGCGCCGCGTCTGCGATCTGGATCGGGTTGTCGGGAACCGTGACCTTCCCCTTGTACTGCGGGCTGTAGATCGCCGCCCAACTGGTCGGTGCGGGCTTCACTTTGGTCGTGTTGTAGAGCAGCGTGTTCGGTCCCCACTGCAGCGACAGCCCGTAGTGCACGCCGGCGATCGTGTTGTGCGCCGGCGACTTCAGCTGCGGGATGAAGTTCTTGTAGTCGGGGATCAGGTTGACGTTGATCGGCTGCACGTCCTTGCCGTAGATCAGGCGCAGGCTCGCGTCGCCGGAGGCGGAGACCATGTCGTACTGGGAGCCGCCCCCCTGCCGCATGAGCGTCACCATCTCGTCGGAGGAGCCCGCGTACTTCGCGTGCACCTGGCAGCCCGTCGCCTTCGTGAACGGCTTGACCCACTGGGGCTGCGTGTAGCCCTCCCAGGCGACGAGATTCAGCTGTCCTTCACCCTTGCCGATCGTCGTCGGTAGTCCGCTGCCGGAGCCGATGCCCGCGGCCGGTACGCACAACGCCACCGCGAATGCCGCGGCGAGCACGTGTGCCCTAGTGATTCGTCTCACTGCCCGTGTCCTCCTTGTCGATCTCATAGGTGTGCTCCGGCTTCCACTCCAACCGGACGCGCTTGCCTTTCGCTTCGAGTACCTGTTGCGACGACGTCTCGAGGTTCTGCCGTACGACGACGAGCTCGCCGCCGGCGTGAAGGTCGACGATGTAGCGCGTGACCATGCCGACGTAGACGACGTCGCGGATCACCCCGGTCTCGCCGTCCCCGCCGATCCCCTCCGTCATGTGGATCTTCTCCGGCCGGATCGTGAAGCGCCTGCCGTCGCGCTCGAGCACGTTCGAGATTCCCACGAAGCCGGCGACGAACTCCGTCTCCGGATGCTCGTACACGTCCGCGGGGCTGCCGATCTGCTCGATCCGGCCCTCGTTGAAGACCGCCATGCGGTCGCTCATCGTCAGCGCCTCTTCCTGGTCGTGCGTGACGTAGACGAAGGTGATGCCGAGGTCCTGCTGCAGCGCCTTGAGGAAGACCTGCATCTCCTGCCGCAGCTTCAGGTCGAGTGCGCCGAGCGGCTCGTCGAGCAGCAAGACGGTCGGGCTGTTCACGATCGCGCGCGCGAGCGCGACGCGCTGGCGCTGGCCGCCCGAGAGCTGCACCGGCCGTCGTGCGCCGACCTGGGGGAGACGCACGCGCTCGAGCACCTCGTTCGCCCGGTTGCGGCGCTCGCGCCGCCCGACGCCCTTGACGCGCAAGCCGTACTCGACGTTCTCGAGCACCGTCATGTGCGGGAAGAGGGCGTAGTCCTGGAAGACGGTGTTGAGGTCGCGCTCCGACGGCGCGGTGTGCGTGACGTCGACTCCGGCGAGCTCGACGCGTCCCGCGTCGGGACGCTCGAAGCCGGCGATCACGCGGAGCGTCGTCGTCTTGCCGGAGCCGGACGGCCCGAGCAGCGTGAAGAACTCTCCCTCGCCGATGTCGAGGTCGAGGCCTTCGATCGCGACGACCTCGCCGTACGTCCGGCGGATCCCCGTCAGCCGGACTGCGGGCGACCCGGCCGGCGCAGCGTCGCCCGCTCTAGCCGGAGCCTGCGTCGCCAAGAGCCTCCTCGAGGATGGCGAGCCCGCGTTCGAGCTCCTCGTCCGTCGCCGACAGCGGCGGCAGCAGCCGGATGACGTTTCCGTAGAGCCCGCACGAGAGGAGGATCAGACCGTGCTCGCGCGCGTAGGTGGTGACGGCCTTCGCCGCGTCTCCGTTCCGCTCGACGAGCTCGAGCGCGAGCATCGCGCCGAGCCCGCGTACCTCGCCGACGACCGGCTGTCGTGTGGCGATCTCGTCCAGGCGCGTGCGTAGGCGACCCGCGATCTGGTCGGCGCGCTCGCGGAAGCCCGGTGCGGAGAGCTCGTCGAGCACTGCGAGCGCCGCGGCGCAGCACACGGGGTTTCCGCCGAAGGTTCCGCCGAGGCCGCCGACGTGCACCGCGTCCATGATCTCGGTGCGGCCGGTGACGCCTGCAAGCGGGAGCCCTCCGCCGAGCGACTTGCCGGAGACGATCAGGTCGGGCTCGATGCCGAGGTGCTCGATCGCCCACATCGGCCCGGTGCGGCCGCAGCCGGCCTGCACCTCGTCGTCGACGTAGAGGATCTCGTGCTGGTCGCACAGCTCCCTCAGCGCGTGCACGAACTCTGCCGGCATCGGGATGAAGCCGCCTTCGCCCTGTACGGGCTCGAGCACGAAGCACGCGACGTCGGCCGGGTCGACGTCCTGCTTGAAGAGCAGGTCGAGCCCGGCGAGCGCAGCCTCGGTGCTCACGCCGCGGTACGGGTACGGCGCCGGAGCCCGGTAGACGTCGGTCGCGAGCGGACCGAACCCCTGCTTGTAGACGAGCTTGGCGGTCATCGCCATCGTCAGGTTCGTGCGGCCGTGGAACGCGCGGTCGAAGACGACGACGCCGTCGCGGCCGGTCGCCGCGCGCGCGATCTTCACCGCGTTCTCGATCGCCTCTGCGCCCGAGTTGAGCAGCAGGCTCTTGGTCGCCGCGTCGCCGGGCCAGAGCTCGTCGAGCCTGCGACACACCTCGATGTACGGCTCGTACATGCCGACCATGAAGCACTGGTGGAGGTACTTGTCGACCTGCTCGTGGATTGCGCGCACGACGCCGGCCGGGCCGTGGCCGAGGTTCTGGCACGCGATGCCGCCGCCGAAGTCGAGATATTCGCGCCCCTCGGCGTCCCAGACGCGTGCGCCCCAGGCCCGGCTGACGACGAGGTTGGGCGTCGAGACTCCGCGCGGGACGTAGCGTTCGCGCGCCTTGAGGACTTCGTCGGTGGACGCCCGTTGGTCGACCTGCATCAGAGCTGTCGATTATCGCCTGACGGGATGCACGTTTTCAACGGGCATCTTCCACGGAATGCGTGGCGATCGGCGTGATTTCCTGCGCATTGCGCAAACGGAGCCCCGTCACGGCTGTCTTTAAAGCCGACCGGATGCCGACGACCGGCTGCTCGCCGCGCTCCTCGCGCCGCCGGCTTAGCTGACGAGCGTCGAGCCGGCGAGCACCAGGGTGCTGCCGTCGGGCCGGCAGACGATGCCGACGTGTGCGCCGAGGGAGAGCTTCGCTGCGGCGGATGCCGAATCGGACGCGGGCGTGATGCGGCAACGGAGCGAATCGGTGCCGTCGTCGGGCTTGACCGTCACGCTGTCCGAGGAGAGCGCGGTGACGAGACCCTTCGCGTAGCGCCGGTCGGTGCTCGGGGAGGGGGAGGGCCCCGGGGTCGGCGGCGCTGAGCTCGGTGGAGTCGTTGTCGTAGTGGGCTGAGGTGCGGTGGGGGGCGGCGGCGGAGTGCTCGAATCGAGCCGCTGCAGGTTGAGCAGAGCGGGGTGGTCGCCGTCACCGCTGCAGACGAGGAGAACCGCGGTGCCAACCGGCGCGCCTTCCGCGAGCGAGTGCGCCTGGCCGTCGGTGACCGTGCACGTGAGCGAGGTGCCGTCGTCGCGCGTCACCGTGATCGTGCCGCCGCCGAGGGCGCTGACCCTGCCGCGCGCGTCGCGTCGCGTCTGCGCGGGGGCCGTGGTGGTGGTGGTCTCGTGGGGGGTGTCGTGCGAGGTGGTGCCGGTGGTGCCGGTCGTGCCGGTCGTGCCGGTCGTGCCGGTGGTGCCGGTCGTCGTCGAGCTCGTCCCGTCCTTCGAGCCGAGGCGCGCCAGGCGGGTGAGCAGGAGCCGGTCGCCGTCCCGTTTGCAGGCCATGGCGGCCTTGACGCCGACGCCCCAACGTGCGAGCGCCGTCTGCGCCGTGCCGCCGCGGACGAGACACGTGAGCGAGCGGTCGCCCGAGCTGATCGTCAACGAGGAGCCCGAGTTCGCCGAGATCGTTCCCGCGATCTTCTGCTCGCGCGGACCGGCTGCGAGCGCCGTGGGGACGAGGACGAGCGCAAGCAGGATCGGGAGCAGGAGCCGCATGCGGCGATTGTCGGCGCGGCCGACGGGACAGTCGATCCCTCGAAGGAGTTGCGTCAGTGGCCGCTTGGGCCCGACACGACCCCGGCGGGGCAGCGCCAGTACTGGTACGTCCCGGTCAGGCCGCCGACCGTCGTGCAGCCCTGCCGGGAGAGATCCGGGGCTCCGGCGAGCTTGCCCGAGCGGCACGCCTCGAGCTGGACACCGTCCGTCACCGACTGCGCCGGCGTGCAGACACCTGTCAGTCCGGTCTCTCGCAGGACACGGCCGTCCTTGACCGCGATCATCAGTGCGAGTACCAGAACCCCTGCTAGAACGACCCTTTTGAGCATGCGACTCCCTCCGAGGCCGCAGGGCCGGTTTACCCTCACGCCGCCTATCGGCCCGCCGGTTCTGCCGCTTGAGCGGCTGGTCACCCGTTCAGGTGACGTCCCAGGCGTCCGCCGCCGCGCGGCCCTCGGGCGTGGCGAGGAAGTGATCGAGCGGCACGTGGAGGAAGGCTGCCCGCGCTTCGGCCAGCACGCAGGCGCCGTCGGTCAGCTCTCCGCGGACACGGAGCCGGCGGCCGCGCTCGCCCGTCAGAGCCGCTTTGACGAGGAGCTCGGTGTTGATCGCGACCGGCAGCCGGTAGCGGACGAAGATCCGCGCCGTGACGGTCGGGAAGCGATACCACGTGGCCAGGAGGCCGCACGCCTCGTCGAGCGCCGCCGCCACCATGCCGCCGTGCACGAACCCGGGGCCGCCCTGGTGCCGCTCGTCGAACTGGAGCCACGCCTCGTACTCGGTTGCGCCTTCCTCGACGGGATGCGGCAGGTGAATGCCTCCCGGAGCGTCGCCGCAGCCCCAGCACGCCGGATCGTGCTGCGGCGGAATTACGCCGGCGCGTGCCACACGTTCTCGAACGTCCCGAACCGCAGCTCCTGGTCGTAGAGGAACCGCGAGTCGTCGACTCGGCGCATGTACTCGTCCCGCTGCTCGGCGGCGAACGCGTTGTAGGCCTCCGCGGACTCCCACCGGTCGATCACGAGGTAGCGGGTCGGGATCTCCACGTCGTGCAACAGCTCCGTGCCGATGTAGCCGGCGCCGAGCCGGAAGAACTGCGCCCAGTCGCCGTCGGCGCCGTACGCCCGCTCGAACGCCTCGGCGTCGCGAACTTCGTAGCTGAAGACGAGCGCAATCACGCGGCGATTCTAGAGCGAACCTCTCACCGGCGACCACGCTAAGGTCCCGCGCGTGAGCGCCGAGCCCAGCGACGGAGAGCCGCCCGTCGTCGAGGACCGAAGCGCCTACGCCGGCGTCCTGCGGTTCTACGACCTCGCGAAGCACCAGGAATGGATGCTCGGCGACCTCCCCTGGGGCGACATCCCGCCCGTACCGGAGGGCAAGGGCTCGCCGGAGCGCAAGGCGCGGCGGCAGGACGTCTGGCGCTCGGTCGTGATGCAGCAGCTGCAGGCGGACGTGCTCGCCGTCGAGATGGCGGCGCAGCTGCTGAATGCCGCGCCCGATCCCGAGGCGCGGCTCTACTACACGACGATGGTGCAGGACGAGGCGCGCCACACCGAGGCATGGCTGAAGCTGATCGGCCAGATCGGCGGCGAGGGGGAGCGCGATCCGCACCTCGACGCGCTCGGCCACATGTTCCTCGAGGCGGACACGCTCGAGGAGAAGGTCTTCCTGATGCAGGTGTTCTTCGAGCGGCTGATCATCCCGCGCTTCCGGTTGATCGCCCGCTCGTCGCGCGGGACGCTGCTGGAGGACCTCTGCAACCGGCTGGCGATCGACGACGGCATCCACCACGGGGCGGGCATGGCGTACGAGCGCGTGCTCCTCGCCGGCGCGCCGAAGAGCGTGCAGACCACGCTGATCGCAGCCGCAAACCGCATGCTCCCCGAGTTCGCCGCGCACGCGATGTGGCGCCCGAAGGCACGCGAGATGATCGGGAACCTGATGGAGGCGCGCGACCGCGAGCGCCTCAAGACCGAGCTGAACCACGGCGTCCGGCTGGCGAAGAGCCTCGGCCTCGACGTCGCCGACGTCCAGCTCCCCTTCTAGCCACGTAACAGTCCCCCGCGAGGAGGTACCGTCACACTCGGTTGACTGCGACGTGGGACATCCCGGCCGGTAGCGGAGATCGTTGGCCCGAGGACTACGACCGCGGCCGGCCTGGCTGGCCGATTGGCGCTGTGCGCGTGGCGGGCCTGCCTGCAACAGCGAGCGTGCTCGATCTTGGTGCCGGCACCGGGAAGCTGACGCGCCTTCTCGTTTCAGAGTTCGAACGGGTCGTGGCGGTCGAACCTGCCGAGGAGATGCGCAGGCTGCTCGTTGCTCACTGTCCGGATGCCGTAGCGCTTTCTGGGACCGGACAGCAGATCCCCGTGGCCGACGCATCGGTCGATGCCGTCTACGCCGCACAGGCGTTTCACTGGTTCGACGAGTCGGCCGCCGTCACCGAGATCGCCCGGGTATTGCGTCCCGGCGGCGCGCTCGTTCTGATGTGGAACCGTCCGGCAGGACCGTGGGAGCCGAGCACCGACGCAGCAGAGCGAGTGCTGACCGAGCGGATGCCGGAGGATCTCGATCACATTCCACTCGACCTCGGCGGCCCTCACGCAGCGAGCGGCTGGCGGCCTGCGGTCTCGGAGTCTCCGTTCGAGCCGTTCACGGCGACGGTACTTCCCAATCCGCAGACGCTCGACCCCGACGGCCTCGTCGCCTTCTACGCCTCGATGGGCTGGCTCGCAGACCTCCCCGATGAGGAACGGCTGCCGCTGCTGAGCGGAGTCCGCTCGCGGCTGACCGCGCCCGAGTACCAACGGCTGTGGGAGTCGCACGTCCACTGGACGAGGCTCGGCGGCAAGGTCGACTGAGGCGGGGATCTCACCGGAGGGGCGGTCGACCTGCTCAGCCGATCTTCTTCAGCGGCTGCGTCGTGAGCACGACATGCCGACCGAGGCATCCTTCGCGAACGGTTGTCAGGCGGAGCAGCCCCGCCCGGAGCGACCACCGGTACGTGGCGGCGCCCAGCGCTCCGGTACACGCTGCGGGGCCGGTTTCGTGACCGAAGCTGATCGTGGTCGTCGTCTCCGTGTCCCGCCCGCGGATGACCACCGCGCCGTTGCGTTGGATCGTGTAGCGGCCGTTCGCTAGCAGAGCAATCTGCCAGGCGCCGTCGAGTTGATCGTCCGGAGCGTTCTTGATCACCGCCGTGAACGTTCCGTGCAGCGGACGGCCGGCGGCGGCTGCCGGCGAGACCGCGACGAGCAGAGCCACCCCCGTGGCGAGCACTGGACGAAGCATCAACGCAACACCCCTAGCCGGTTGGAATGGCCTGGCAGGGTGCACCTTGCTCGAAAAGCCTCTGGACGGCAAGAAGATCGGGTCAGCGAATGCCGCCGCGCTCGTGGTGCGCGCGGAAGAAGTTCTCGCTACCGGCGGTCGCCATCGCGGACGAGGCGCTGATCTCGAGCGCGAGCGCGGTTGCGGCGACGATCTGCGCGAAGCGGTAGACCTTGCCCGCGCCTGCGCAGCCCATCAGGGTGAGCCACTCG
>Ga0265316_10005526_pt1 | contig 12259 bp, 12 predicted proteins | sample 4522metaG_FD_202092 | JGI IMG/M metagenome (GOLD analysis project Ga0265316, IMG submission 202092) | Rhizosphere microbial communities from Carex aquatilis grown in University of Washington, Seatle, WA, United States - 4-5-22 metaG | ecosystem: Host-associated > Plants > Roots > Rhizosphere >... | reverse complement strand
CGAGGTCGCCGGTCAGTCTTCCTATCATGTCGGCTCGATTTCCCTGGTGGCTGGGTACTGTAATTTCACACAGCTTATCATCCTATCAGCCGTCCGCCACGAACGCGATACCCGGCCGTCGCCAGCGCGCCCAGCCCTTGCCCGCCGTGGGCGTGACAAATGGCGCAGGCCAGCGCGTCGGCCGCATCGGCCGTCGGTGCGCCCGGCAGGCTGAGCAAGCGGATCACCATGTGCTGAACCTGCTCTTTGGCCGCCTTGCCCTGGCCGACCACGGCCTGCTTGATCTGCAAGGCCGTGTATTCGGCGACCGGCAGGCCGGCATGGACCAGCGCCGCGATGGCCGCCCCGCGCGCCTGGCCAAGCAGCAGCGTGGACTGCGGATTGACGTTCACGAAAACCTTCTCGATGGCCGCCTGATTCGGCCGGTAGGTGTCGACCACCTCGCTGATGCCGGCGAACAGCGTGTGGATGCGCTCGGGCAGCGACTGCTTGTCGTTCGACTTGATGCAGCCGCTGGCGACATAGACCAGTTGATTGCCCTGCTTCTCGATGACGCCGAAGCCGGTTACCCGCAGGCCGGGGTCGATGCCGAGAATACGCGGCACGTTCATTTCGCCCGTGCCACCAGATAGACGCCGCTCACCGCCAGCGCCATGCCGAAGGCCGCGACCAAGCTCAGGCTTTCGCCAAACAGCAGCCAGGCGATGATGGCGGTGGACAATGGCGTCAGGTAAAACAGGCTGGCGACATTGACCGCGCTGCCGCTGCGGATCAGCAGGTTGAGCAGGCTGATCGCGCCAATCGATAGGACGAGCACCAGCCAGCCGAGGGCAAAGGCGAAATCGCCGGTCCATTCGACATGGAAATCCTCGAACAGCGCGATGGCCAGCGCCGTGACGAGCGCCGACGGCACGAACTGGATCACCGAACCCGAGCCCAGGTCGAAACGGGCGCAGAAACGCTTCTGGTACAAGGTGCCAGCGGTAATGCCGAGCAAGGCGACCAAGGCCGGAATCAGCATCGCACCCAGTGCTGCGTCGCCAAACTTGCCGGAAACGACCAGCCCGACGCCCAGCAAGCCGAGCAGCAGCTCGCTCCACTGCCGCTGGCTGACCTCCTCACCGAGTAACCAGCCGGCGCCGACCGCCGTCAGCAAGGGCTGCATGCCGACAACCAGCGCCGTCACCCCAGCCGGCAGGCCGTGCTTGATGGCGACGAAGACGCCGCCCAGGTAGACGGCATGGACCAGCACCCCGGAAACGCCGATATGCAGCCACTGCACCGGCTCCTTCGGCCAGGGCGCACGGGTTGCCAGCGCGATGAGCGCCATCAGCACGATAACCAACCCATAACGGACGAGCAGGAAGGAGAGCGGCCCGGCATGGGGCAAACCATACTTCGCCCCGATGAAGCCGGTGCTCCACAGGAAGACGAAGAGGAAGGGGTAAAAGCGTTGCATCAAATAAAAAGGCGGCCTTTGACGCCGCCTTGTTTTTCGCTATCCGTGCCGCTCACTCGTCAATCACGGCAGTGGTATAGATTTCCTGGACATCGTCCAGGCTCTCCAGCACATCGAGCAGTTTCTGCATCTTGATGGCGTCTTCGCCGGTGAAGACGTTTTCGCTTTCCGGTTTCATCGTCACTTCGCCGAATTCCGGCTTGAAGCCGGCGGCTTCCAGGGCGTCCTTGACAGTGATGAAATCGGCCGGGCCGGTGATGACTTCGATGGAGCCGTCGTCGTTGGTCGCTACGTCCTCGGCGCCGGCTTCGATGGCGGCATCGACCAGCGTTGCTTCATCGGTACCCGGCGCGAAAATCAGCTGACCGCAGTGCTTGAACTGGAAGACGACCGAGCCTTCGGTGCCGAGGTTGCCACCATGCTTGTTAAAGGCATGACGGACTTCGGCCACGGTGCGCGTCTTGTTGTCGGTCAGGCAATCGACAATGATGGCCGCGCCGCCCAGGCCGTAGCCTTCGTAACGGATCTCGACGTAATCGACGCCTTCCAGCTCGCCGGTGCCCTTCTTGATGGCGGTGTCGATCTTGTCCTTGGGCATGTTCTGGCCCTTGCCCTTGTCGACCGCGACGCGCAGGCGCGGGTTGAAAGCGATGTCGCCGCCGCCCAGTTTGGCGGCAACGGTGATTTCCTTGGCGATCTTGGAGAAGGCTGCACCACGCTTCTCGTCCTGACGCCCTTTACGGTGCTGGATATTGGCCCATTTTGAATGACCTGCCATGCTGTTTCCCTGAATGCAAATAACGAAGAAGGCGAGATTTTACCCGGAGCGGAGCGATCTCGTCAGACCATATAGCTTGGACTACGTCCGCCGCCCGAGCAGGAAGTTGCCGATGCGCAGCAGGCGGCGCCGGGCTTGCTCGGGATCGAGGCCACCGGTCAGCGGGGTCGGGATTTCGGCCAGCTCCTGGCTGCGGGCTGCGGTCAATTGGCCGGTGCGTCGGTGGAACTCGATGATGGCTTGTTGCTCCTCGAAAGTGAGCGGAAACGGCGGCGGCTCGGCGCCGCTTTCGTCCGGTTCGGCGCTCGCTCGAGCGGCGGCTGGCTGGCGCTCGGGGGCGTAGGCGACGACGGTGCCGGCGGCCAAATCGCCGAGCCGCTTGCCATCCGGGCTGAGCAAACAGGACAGGAAGCCGGTGGCGTAGAGCAGCGGCAGAAAATCGACAAAGCGCACGGTATTGCGGATGAAGGACGCATTCCAGCCGACCGGCCGCCCGTCGTCGTAGAGGACGACCAGATCGCAGGCGCGTTTGCCCGGCGTCTGGCCGCCCATGTAAACCTCGAACAGGATGGGATAAAACCATTCGAGCAGGAAGCTGCCGACCAGGAAGAAGCCGAAGCCGAGATTGCCGGCGACGGAAGCCAGCATGCCGAGCGCCACCCAGCCGACGAGGCGGAGCAGGAAATCGAACAGCCAGGCCCGCGCCCGGTTGATCGGGCCGGCGATGCGCAGTTCCAGCTCGCAGCCTTCGGGCGTGGCGATGTGGCGGACGGTGTCGAGCGGCATGTCAGCTTTCGATGAACATGTCCTTGTAGCTGGTGTAGATTGAGGCTTGCAGAACCGGGATGAGGACCAGCCAGCCAAGGCCGAGCGGCAGGGTGGCGATGACGGCGAGAACCAGGAAGACCAGACCATAGACCAGGAAGGGGAGGAAGTTCCTGATGCCGATGAAGAAGCTGGCCTTCATTGCTTCGAATGCCGTCTGTTGCTGGAGAACGACCAGGGCCGGGGCGTACCAGACGGCCATGGCAAGCGGGATGATGAGCAGCGCTGCGACGAGCCCACCGATGATCACGCCGAAGATCGGGAGGTTACCGCCGGAGAGGGCGCCAAGTCCGATGCTGCCACCAATCAGCAGTGCCATGACTAACCCGATACCGAACACTCCGGCCAGATAAAGCAGGCCGACCAGGGCAAGGCCGCCCGCGTGGCTGGAAAAGCCGGCAAACAGGTGGCCGATGCGCAACTCCTCGCCGTCGTCGAGGGCCTTGCAGCCGAGCATGATGCCGCCGACGAAGATCGGTGCGAGCAGACTGAGCAGGAAATTGACCAAGGGGATCAGGCCGAGGACCACCATCAGAAGGATGTAGACCACGGAGAGGCCGATCCACGTGCCCGGCGCTGCGCGGAACAGTTCCCAGCCCTGGCTCAGCCAGGCGACGCCGTTGCCGGCGGGAACCCGCCGGCCCTCCGGAATGAAATTGCCGGCTTCCGGCCGATAATCACTGACCACGGCTTCGGGCGGCTTGAACGGGTTGTTGGCATTCGACATTTCAGACTCCTGTGGTTTTCAAAGTGAGCCGGCGCGCTTTCGCTGCCAGTAGTGGTTGATCAAAACAACGGGCAATTGGTGCGGCGTAGTTTCGACGATTTGCACGCCGCCGTGCCGGATCATCGCAGCCTGACGACGGCGGGCTGCGGCATATTGCAGGGCAGCGCTGCGCGTCAGCGCGCCATCGAAATCCTCGACCGGCGCCGCCAGCACATCGTCGAGCACGGCTTCGCGCAGGCTGGCCACGGTCACCGCGTGGCGGCGCCCGAGCAGGGCCATGGCCGGGCCGAGCGTATCGTCATCTTCGTCGCGCAGATTGCTGACCAGGACGATGAAGCTGCGTTTGCTCAGGCGCTTCATCAGTTGCTCGGCGGCCAGCAGGTAGTCCGGGCTGTGCAGCGAAGGTTGCAAGTCGTAGACCGCGTTGAGCAGGCGATTGACCGTCGCAATCGACTTGCGCGGCGGCAGGTGGCGCGGCGCATCGTTGCCGAAGGTGCTGAAACCGACGGCATCGCCCTGGTGCAGCGCGACATAGGCGAGCAGCAGCAGCGCATTGAGGGTGTGATCGAAGTGCGAAAGGTCGCCGTCCTTGGCCCGCATGCGGCTGCTGCAATCGATCAGGAAGACGATCTGCTGGTCGCGTTCGTCCTGATATTCGCGGGCGATGAGGCGACCGAGACGGGCCGTGGCTTTCCAGTCGATGCTGCGCGGCGGATCCTCCTGGCGGTAATCGCGCAACTGGTGGAATTCCTGGCCTTCGCCACGGCGCCGCCGATGCAGCACGCCCATTTGCGCCAGACGGTTGTCGGTGGCGAGCAGGGTGTATTGCGTGATCCGCGCGAAATCCGGAAAGACCCGCACTTCGTCGCTGACCGCCAGGGTTTCCGGCAGCAGCCACAGGCGCAAAGGCGAACGCAGGCGGACATCGAGCGCCGGGAAGGCCTGGCGGCCGCGCTCGGTCAGGTGCAGGCGATAGCTGGCGCGTAACCACGCGTCGTCGCCCAAGTCGAAGAACAGCGGCAGCCCTTCGCTCTGGAAGGCGGCCGGGTGGCGGTCGTTGAGCCAGCCGGCGACCGGTTTCCCGGTGCTCAGTTTGAGGCCCACCGTTTGCCAGGTGCCGACCGGCAGGGTATGGGCGATTTCGCGCACCACGCTCAGCCGGCCACGCTGGCGGTAGGTGGCCGCAGCATCGCCAACGGCCAGGCAGAAAGCGAACAGGCCAAAGCCCTGCCAGGTGACGAGCAGGGCTGGCGCCAGCACGGTCGCAATGCCGAGTAGCAGCCAGCCGGCGGCGAGCCAGAGCAGCGGGCGATGGGGAAGGGGCAAGGGCGCCATCGGGCGGTAGTCAGCTGCGCGGCGCCGGCACCTGGTCGAGCAGGGCGGTGAGCAGATCGTCGCTGCTCAGGCCGTCGATTTCCGCTTCGGCCGAGGGCGTGACGCGGTGGCGCAGAGCGGGCAGCGCAATCTGCTTGATGTCGTCCGGCGTCACGTAGGCGCGGCCCTGCATCAGGGCCAGGGCGCGCCCGGCGCGAATCAGTGCGATGCTGCCGCGCGGCCCGGCACCGCAGGCAATGCCGGGATTTTCACGGGTCGCCCGGACGATGGCGATGGCGTATTGCAGAACCCGTTCGTCGACCGCGACGTGGGCCGCGTACAGTTGCAGGTTGAGCACGGTTTCCGGGCGGATCAGGGCGCGCACGCTGTCCACCGCCAGATCGGCGCCGGTTCGTCGTTCAGTGACCTGGCGGGTAAGGGCGGCTTCTTCGTCGGCCGACGGGTAACCGATGCGGATCTTGAGCAGGAAGCGGTCGAGCTGGGCTTCGGGCAGCGGGTAAGTACCTTCCTGCTCGATCGGGTTCTGGGTGGCGAGCACCATGAAGGGGCGGGGCAGCGGCAGCGCCTTGCCTTCCAGGGTCACCTGCTTTTCCTGCATGGCTTCGAGCAGGGCGGATTGGGTCTTGGCCGGAGCGCGGTTGATTTCGTCGGCGAGCAGGAGATGGGTGAAAATCGGCCCCTGGCGGGTGGTGAACTGGCTGCTGGCGGCGTCGAAATAGGTATGGCCGACGACATCGGAGGGCATCAGGTCAGGCGTGAACTGGATGCGCTTCATGCCGCCGGCGAAGGTCTGGCTCAGCGCCTTGACGAGCAGCGTCTTGCCGAGGCCAGGCACGCCCTCGATCAGGACGTGCGCGTCGCAGAGCAGGCCGATCAGCACTTCGTCGATGGCCTGGCGCTGGCCGACCAGCGCCTTGGCCAGTTCTTCGCGCAAGGCGGTCAGGATTTGGGTGATTTGCGTCAGCTGGTCAGTGCTTAACTGGGCGGGGGCATTCATCGGTCGGATCTCACAAGGTGCGTTCAAGATTGCGCAAGGTGCGCAGGGCCAGCGTGAAGGACTGGGGTGACAGGGCGGGTTGATGCAGGGCGGCGGCGATCAGGCTGGCCGGGTGGTGGGTCAGGTCGGCGAGCGCTCGTGCCTGCTCTTCGGGCGGCAGGGCAAGCAGCCCGGGGTGACGCAGGGCGAGCCGGGCGCGGCAGGATTCGCGGGCGATCTCCAGCCAGTGGGCTAAGCCACCGACGCGCCAGACATAACGGCCGATGGCGGTCAGGTGTTCGCGCAGTTCGCGGCGGCCGGGCGGCGGCTCCGGGCGGATCGGGCCAAAGCGGGGGATGACCGCCCACAGCCACAGGGCAATCAGCGCGGCGCCGCTCAGGGTCGCGGTCCACGCCGTTTCGCCCAGCCATTGCCAGAGCGTCACGCCGCCCAACCGGGTGATCAGGATGACCGGTCGGGCAGGGTCGGGCTGGTAATTCCGGAGCAGGGTCCACAGCAACTCGGCGTGGTCCCGATGCGAAATATGCTGGTTGTCGAAGAAATTATTCAGCGAACCGACCATGGTGACCTGGCCCGCACCATGGCGAAAATGGAGTATCTGGTCCGACTGTTTTGGCGCCCCGGCCCGCCATTCGGGTGGGATGTCGCCGGCGCGCAAGCGGGTGTAAAAGAAATCGGCGGCCAGCGGGCGGGCGGCACCGGGAATGCTCACGCTGATGCTTTCCGGCGGCGCTGCTTTGTTGCCCCCAGACCCTGCTGCCTGGGGTTTCTCGTCTTCCGCCTGGCAATTGCAATTGACCTTGAAGAAGGCCAGCAGCGGGTCTTCGACGCCGGGGCCTTCCGGGCTGACGATCAGGTAACCGCCCTGCTCCACCCACGCCAGTAGTCGCGTGCGCCGGGCCACCGACAACTGGGCGCGACGATGACTGTCGAGCAGCAGGACGCCGCCGGGCGGCAGCTCATCGAGACTGGCGGCGCTGCCCCGGATCAGCGGCCGGCCCATGGCGGTCATGAAGCGCTCGAGGGCGAGGTAGGGGTTGAGTCTGGCCTCCTTGCCGGGCGGCGTCCATTCATCGACCGGCATCTGGACGAGATGGGTAGACAGCCAGGCACCGAGCAGCACCGCCAAAGCCAGGATCAGGAATGAAATCCAGAAAATGCGGCGCTTCACGATGGCCGTCCAGGGTTCGGCCGGCCAAAGTGCGATTCCCATCCCTGGCAGAGCGTTTCCAGTACGGGGGCGTCAGGTGGCTGGTGGGCATAGGCGGTGCGCCGCCAGGCATCGATCAGTTCGCCGAAATAGCCGCTGGCCGCGGCTTCGAGATGGCCGCCGACGCGCTGCCGGCAATTTTCTTCGGTATCCCCCGGCCGGAACTCGATGCGCGTGGATTGAATCAGGGCGACCAGGGCGCCGCGATAGAGCAGGCTGAGCGCGAATTCGAAGCGCCCTTCGGCAATGGCGGCCCGGGCGGCACCGACCAGATCGGCGGGCAGCGAAGCAGGGCGAACATCAAGGCCAAAGAGGAAATCCGGCTGCCGGCTTGGCGGGCGTCTGGAACCCAACCAGCGCTCGTGATGGACGACGAGCAGGTAGATGAAGGCCACGGCGAGCAGCAGGCCGGCGACCCAGGCAAGTGCCGTCAGCGTCTGGCTGAAAAACTCCACGATGCGTTGCAGAAAACGCAGCCAGGCGGGCGTTTCAGTGTCGGCCGGGGTCGGGGTTTCCTCCCAGCGCCATTTCATGGCCTTGGTTTGCTGGCCGAATACCGGGTCCGCAACAATCGCCGTGATGACCTGCTTTTCATGGCTGAGCGCCGGCGTGGTCGGCACTTCGTCAGCCTGGGCATCACCTGGACTCAGCAGCAGGCCAGCTGTCAGGCCAGCAACCAACAGCAGGCTGGCCGCCGTTGCGAGCGCCCGGCCAGCCAGACGGCGAAAGGCCAGTTCGATGTCCCAGCCTTCGAGTTCGCTGCGCCGATTGAGGTAAAGGGCAAAGCCGCTGGCGACATAAAGCGGCTCAACCACCGTTTCGGCAAGCAGGGTGAGCAGGCTGAGGACGAATTCCTGGCCGGGGGTCAGGTTGTTGCGGAACCAGTTGGCCAGCGACAGGGAATCGCCGATCCCCTCCGGTATCAGGGCGCTGATCAGCAGAAACAGCGAGAGACTCAACACCACGCTGAAATGAGCACAGACCAGCGTCAGCCAGACAGCCTGACCCCGGCAGCGCCGTGACAGCACCTTGCAGCGCTCACGGGCAGCCTTGCCGCGCAGTCCCTCCAGTTGCCAGACCGGCAGCAGCAACGAGCGGGCCATGCTCGCCCGGCGCAGGGTGAGACCGGCGAGCAGGCCGCTGTGTCTGGCGAGGCTGGGCAGTGCGCCGAGTACATCGCGCAAACGGGTGGTCTGGTGGAACAAGGAGCGGCTGAAAGTGAACAGCAGGATGCGGTCGAATGCCGGCTTCAGCCACCACAGGATGAGCAGGGCGATTTCCTGATGCTCCCAGAGAATCGCCAGCAGGAGCAGGCCAACACTCCCATAGCAGGCCGCCCAGATACGCCAGGCGGCCGGTGCCCAGGCGCGCCAGGCGCTGCCGCCCAGATCAATCGCCTCCCAGGCACTGCGCCGGCGCAAGCCGATGGCGATCCGCTCAATCTGCACGGCGACCCTTTCCAAGCAACAGCAGGTAGCCCCAGGTCAGACTCCACAAGGCGATGCCGATCCCGTATTTGATCGTGACCGGAACCGTCCGGTTGGGCGACCAGAAAGCCTCGATGAAAGCCGCCAGGAAAGTCAGCACGGCGGCGCCGGCCAGCAGTTGGCCGGCAATCGCGGCAGCCTCTTTGAGTGCGGCGATCCGGCCGCGCCTGCCGGGCGCGACCAGCGCGATGCCGATTTTCAGGCCGGCGGCGCCAGCCAGCACGGCGCCGGTCAGTTCGAAGGCACTATGGCCGGCGACAAAGCCCCAGAAGGTTTCGATATAGCCGAGCTGGGTCAGATGGCCGGCCACACTGCCGATCATCAATCCGTTGTAGATCAGATAGAAAATGGCGCCGAGGCCGAAAGCGATGCCGCCGGCAAAGCACTGGAAGTCAATGCGGACGTTGTTGCCGATGTAATAGCCCCACATGCCCCATTCGCTCGACGCGGAATGCGGCCGGCCGAGGTGTTTGGCATCCGGCGCATACATTTCCTGAAAGTTGCCGGCCTGTTCCGGGCTGAGGATCAGGAAAACGCCCTCCGGATCATATTGGAGAGCCAGCAGCATGATGACCAGCGGCACGAAGAAGAGCAGGAAGGCGCTCAGCACGACCCGCCATTCGCGGCGAACCAGGGCCGGGTAGCCGCCGCCGATAAAGGCCAGCAGACTGTTGCGCCGGGCCGGAGCAGCACCATAGATGCGCTGGTGAGCAGCCAGCACGCGGCGGTGCAGTTGTTCGATCAGGGGCGCTGAATAGCGGCGGTCGCGGGCCAGCGCCAGATCGCCGGCCAGACGCCGGAAGACTCCGGGCAAGCCGGCGACCGGTATTTCCGGCACCTCGCTACCGGGAGGCGGCGCGCGTCTACGCGAAGAGAAGTCCAGCCAGCGGTCCCAGCTTTCCCATTCGCCCCGGCGGCGATCAATGAACTGCGTTTCCTTCAAGGGCTTCCTGCTGGCTATATACGATTCGAATATCCGGCATCATGACAACTCCACCTGTTACAGGCAAGGCAATCTTTACCTGTGTGGCCGGATAAAGCGATGGAAGGGGCAATGTAGGCAATCAGCGGTTGTGCTAACCTCCTTTTTCGTCATTTTTCACGTTGAATTCGCCATGTCCGACCCCCTTTATCTCGCCAAATCCGAAGACGGCTACCCGGCGCTGCTGCCGCAGATGGCGAATCGCCACGGCCTGATCACCGGCGCCACCGGTACCGGCAAGACTGTGACCCTGCAATCCATCGCCGAACGACTCTCCTACGCTGGCGTGCCGGTCTTCATGGCCGACGTCAAGGGCGACCTCTCCGGCATGGGGGCCGCTGGCATCGTTACGCCGAAACTGGAAGCGCGGCTCAAGGAGCTTGGCCTGGAAGGCTTTCAGCCCTATGCCAATCCGGTCGCCTTCTGGGATGTCTTCGGTCAGGGCGGCGTGCCGGTGCGCGCCACCATCTCCGACATGGGGCCGCTGCTGCTCGCCCGCCTGCTCAATCTCAACGACACGCAAACCGGCGTCCTGCAACTGGTCTTCAAAATCGCCGACGACAAGGGCCTGCTGCTCATCGACCTCAAGGATCTGCGCGCCAGCATCCAGTACGTCGGCGACAACGCCAAGGAATTCACTACCGAGTATGGCAATGTCTCCAGCGCCTCGATCGGCGCCATCCAGCGCGGCCTGCTGACGCTCGAAGAGCAAGGTGGCGACCTGTTCTTCGGCGAGCCGATGCTGAACATCGCCGACCTCATGAAACTCGACGAAAACGGTCGCGGCGTCATCAATGTACTGGCCGCCGAAAAGCTGGTGCAGGCCCCGGCCCTCTACTCCACCTTTCTGCTCTGGCTGCTCTCCGAACTCTTCGAGCAACTGCCGGAAGCCGGCGATCTCGACAAGCCCAAACTGGTCTTCTTCTTCGACGAGGCCCATCTGCTGTTCACCGACGCGCCGCAGGCGCTGACCGACAAGGTCGAGCAAGTCGTCCGCCTAATCCGCTCGAAGGGCGTCGGCATCTATTTCGTGACGCAGAACCCGCTCGACGTGCCGGAAAAAATCCTCGGCCAGCTCGGCAACCGCGTCCAGCACGCCCTGCGCGCCTTCACGCCGCGCGACCAGAAAGCAGTGCAATCGGCCGCCCAGACCATGCGCGCCAATCCCAAGTTCGACGCCGCCACGGTCATTACCGAACTCGGCGTCGGCGAAGCGCTGGTTTCCTTCCTCGACGACAAGGGCCGGCCCAGCGTCGTCGAGCGCAGCGTCATCTTCCCGCCCGCTTCCCGCCTCGGCCCGCTGACCGCCGACGAGCGCCAGGCCTTGATCCAGGCATCGCCGCTACTCGCTACCTACGGCACGGCCGTGGACCGCGAATCGGCCTATGAAATCCTGCGCGGCAAAACGACCACCAGCCGTCCCGCCCCCGGTGCCATTCCGGCGCCGCCCGCCGGCAGTCGCGGAGCGGAGGCCGGCAAGCGTGCTCCCGACACCAATGACCGGGGCAACCATAGCGAGCCAAGCCGCCCGACGCCGCAACCCAGGCCAAGCCCCGCCGCCGCGCCGGAATCCTCTGGCGGCGGGCTATTCGGCGGCCTCGGCGAAATCCTCACCGGCACGACGGGGCCACGTGGCGGCCATCGCGAAGGTGTACTCGAAGCCGCCGCCAAGAGCGCCGCCCGTGGTGTCGCTAGCACGGTCGGCCGGGAAATCGGCAAGCAGATCCTGCGCGGCGTGCTCGGCTCCATCCTTGGCGGCCGGCGCTGAGCGGCGCGACTGCCTTATCTCATATAAAACACGACAGACTATCCCCTACGGAGCCCTAAATGAAACGATACTTCCTGACCGCCATCGCCGCCTTGCTCGTCGCGCCACCTCTGCTGGCTGCCGAATACACCCGCGATCAATGGCGGGCGCTGTTCGTCCAGAACTATCCGGCCTTTGCTTGCGACAAGAACTATTACTTCCGCCAGTGCCTCCAGCTCGAAGCGGATCAATGCGAAAGCGCCGCAACATCGGCCGCCCGAACCTGCCTGGGCGATCTCGTGATGCAGATCCCGGAAGTCGTTCAGAACAGCGAGCAATCCGCTAAAGCAGGCACCCTGATTGCTCAGTGTGCGGGCGTCCGCATCGAAACCCGCTTCTCCTCGCGCCGCCTGCTCAGTGCGGAATGTCAGGATATTTCGCGCTGGCGATAGACCGCTCGCTAACGCGGCGGAACAAAACAATCATGAGGAGCTGAACATGCAGGTGAACAAACTTGAAGCGCCCTTGCTTAATTTCTGGGTCGCCAAGTCGCTCGGTTTGGAGCCGATTCCCGATGGCCGCGGCGCCGGTTCGGTCAGCGTGATCAACACGCTGACCGGCAAACTGGAACCCTTTCAGCCGAGTCTCGACTGGTCCCAAGCCGGCCCTTTGCTGGCCGCCCACTGGCATGAATTGGAGAGCGTTCTGCTCG
>Ga0265316_10005523_pt1 | contig 12267 bp, 19 predicted proteins | sample 4522metaG_FD_202092 | JGI IMG/M metagenome (GOLD analysis project Ga0265316, IMG submission 202092) | Rhizosphere microbial communities from Carex aquatilis grown in University of Washington, Seatle, WA, United States - 4-5-22 metaG | ecosystem: Host-associated > Plants > Roots > Rhizosphere >... | reverse complement strand
GTGATGACCGGGCGCGACCGCGGAAAATCCGGTCGGGTGCTTTTCGTGAATCCGGCCAAGCGCACAGTCACTGTCGAGCATGCCGGAATGATTAAGCGTCACACCCGGCCCAATCCCAACAAGAATGTGAAGGGCGGGATTGTCGAAAAAGAAGGGCCGATGTCGATTTCCAACGTCCTGCTGCTGTGCCCGGCTTGCAACAAAGGCACGCGGCTGGGGCACAAGTTGCTTCCCGACGGAACCAAGGAACGCGTCTGCCGCCGCTGCGGCAACACGTTGGAAAAGTAGCGAGCGAGAAGTAAAGCGAAAGAGAGTCAAGAGACCGGAACATGATGAGCCGAATGCATGAGCATTACCGCAAGCAAGTTGTCCCCGCGCTGATGAAGCGCTTCGGGAAGACGAATCCCATGGCTGTGCCGAAGATCGCCAAGGTGATCATCAACATCGGCATGGGCGAAGCCAGCCAGAACGTCAAGCTGCTGGACGTGGCTGTGATCGAACTCGGGCAGATTGCCGGACAAAAGCCCGTCGTAACGCGCGCGAAGAAATCGATCGCGAACTTCAAGATCCGCAAGGGCATGCCGATCGGGTGCTGCGTCACGCTGCGCGGCGACCGAATGTACGAATTTCTGGACCGCCTGTGCAACGTGGTTCTGCCGCGCGTGCGCGACTTCCGCGGACTTCCGCCGAACGCGTTTGACGGCCGGGGCAATTACACGCTGGGACTGAAGGATCAGCTCGTGTTTCCGGAAATCGATTACACGCGCGTCGACAAGATCAAGGGCATGAACATCACATTGACGACAACGGCCAGGAACGACGAAGAAGGCCGCGAACTTTTGAAGCTGCTGGGCGTGCCGCTGCGCCCGCAGGCGTAAAGGGAATTTCGAGGAGAACAAATGGCGCGAGACTCACAATTCGCCAAGATGAAGAAGAAGTTGAAGTACAAGATCCGCATACGCAACCGCTGCCGTCTGTGCGGGCGTCCGCGAGGCTACTTGCGTAAATTTCAAATGTGCCGCATCTGTTTCCGCGGCCATGCGCTGCGCGGGGAAATTCCCGGCGTGGTGAAAGCCAGCTGGTAGGAGCGGCGGAAAACGACTATGCAAACTGATCCCATTTCGGATTTACTGACGAGGATTCGCAACGCAGCCAAAGCGCGCCACGCGCGCGTCGATATCCCCACCTCGAAGCTGAAGGTGGAGGTGGCGCGGATTCTGAAGGAAGAAGGCTACATTTCGACCTACAAACTGGTCGAGGAAAACAAGGTCCGCAAGACGTTGCGCCTGTTCCTCAAGTACACGCCGGACAAGCGCAGCGTGATCACCGACCTGAAACGCATCTCAAAGCCCGGCAGCCGGCGGTATAAGGGCTCGACCGAAATCCGGCCCGTGGTGGGCGGGATGGGCATCAGCATCATGACCACGCCGAAGGGCGTAATGACCGGCCGCGCGGCGCGAAAAGCGCATGTCGGCGGCGAAGTACTTTGCGAAGTTTGGTAATCGATTCGTAATTGCCTGATTCAGGCCCGGCAGGAGAGCCAAAGAATTATGTCGCGCATTGGAAGAAAACCGATTCCCGTACCGGCTGGCGTGAAGATTCAAATCGCCCCAACCGCCGTGGATGTGCAGGGACCCAAGGGCAAGCTGCACGTGAACCTGCCCAAGGGTATCACGCTCGAGCAGAAGGGCGCCGAGCTTCACGCCATTCGCGAGTCCGACGACCACGCCGCGCTGCATGGCCTGGCTCGCGCGCTGGTCGCCAACGCCGTCGTCGGCGTGACGACCGGGTTCAAGAAAGACATGGACATTGTCGGCGTCGGCTATCGCGCCGAACTCAAGGGCAAAGTGGTCGCCTTCGCTCTCGGATATTCGCATCCGGTGGAATTCGCGATTCCCGAGGGCATTGTGATTACGGTGGAAAAGCAGACGCGCCTGTCGGTTTCCGGCGCTGATCGCGGCCAGGTGGGCCAGGTATGCGCGGATATCCGTTCGCTCCGGCCGCCCGATCCGTACAAGCAGAAGGGCATCCGCATCACCGGCGAGCGCTTGAAAAAGAAGGCCGGAAAAGCGGGGGCCACGGCCAAGACGGGCGCGTAAACCGGGCTCGGTTAGAGCCGTCTGGAAAAAGTTTGTTGTCGGCTGCTTCGGCGGCCTGAAAGAATTAAGGAGAGAATTGTGGCACAGATACCTGTACGAAAATTATCGCGCGACGCGCACCGGCATCGGATTCACCTGCGCGTGCGCACGCGCGTCAGCGGAACGCCCGAGCGTCCGCGCCTGGCCGTCTACCGCTCCAATGGCAACATCTACGCGCAGATCATCGACGACCGCGCCGGAAAGACGCTGGTTTCGGCCAGCTCGATCGACAAGGAAACGCGCGCCGAGCTCAAGAACGGCAACAACGTGGCCGCGGCGAAAGTGATCGGCAGGAAAGTCGCCGAACGCGCGCGCGCCAAGGGAATCGAACTGGTGGTGTTTGACCGTGGAGGTTACATGTACCACGGACGCGTGGAAGCCCTGGCCGCAGCGGCCCGGGAAGCGGGGTTGAAATTCTAAGGATATGTCCAAACAAATTCTCAGGGAAACACTCGCGGTCCGGCGGCACTTTGAGGTCAACGCGAACAGCTTGAAGGACCAGGTCGTCGCCATCCAGCGCGTGACCAAGGTCGTCAAGGGCGGCAAGAACCTCAGCTTTTCCGCGCTCGTCGTTGTGGGCGACCAGGCGGGACACGCCGGGTTCGGCATGGGCAAGGCGCGCGAAGTGCCTATGGCCATCCGCAAGGCGATCGAGCAGGCCAAGAAAAACCTGATTCACCTGAATTTGAAGGGCACAACGATTCCGCATCAGGTTCTGGGCCTGTACGGCTCCGGGCAAGTGCTGCTGAAGCCGGCTCCCGACGGAACCGGAATCATTGCCGGAGGCCCGGTGCGAGCCGTAATGGAAGTTGCGGGAATCTCGAACGTGCTGACGAAGTCCATCGGCACATCGAATCCGCACAACGTGATCAAGGCCACGTTTGACGCGCTGCTTCGCCTGAAGGATGTCGCCAAGGTTGCCGAACTTCGCTCGAAAACAGTGGAAGAACTCGGGCGCTAAATCGCGCGGGAATGTATCATTTCGATTTACGTGTTGAGGGTGAGAGCATGGCTGAGAAAAAAACGGGAACGCTGAAAATCAAGTGGGTGGTCAGCTTCATTGCCTGCCCGAAGGATATGCGCCAGACGATTCGCGGACTGGGGTTTCGCCGGATGAATCAGGTTGTCGAGCGCGAGGATACGCCCGCCATCCGCGGTATGATTCACAAGGTCCGCCACTTGGTAACGGTGGAAGGCGTGGAGATTTAAGCTGCGGATTTCAGATTTGAAATTTCAAATTTGAAATTTCGGATCTGAAGCCGGGATTTGAACGGTATCTGCCGATTACGGCATTCGTACATTGAGGACAACATGTCTGTGAATCTTTCCAATCTGAAGCCGGCCCGCGGATCGCGCCACCGCAAAGTGCGCGTCGGACGCGGCATCGGCTCCAAGCTCGGCCGGACGTCGGGCAAGGGCAACAAGGGACAGAAATCGCGCAAGGGCTATTCGCGCCGCCCTGGTTTTGAAGGCGGCCAGATGCCGCTGCGCCGCCGGATTCCCAAGCGCGGATTTCACAATCCGTCGCACAGTGAATACGCGGTGGTGAATGTGGAAATGCTCAACGCCTTTCCGGCGGGAGAAACGGTGACACCGGAACTTCTGATCGCCGCCGGGTTCATCCGCCAGGTTCGCGCCGAAATTAAAGTGTTGGGCAATGGCGATCTCACCAGCGCCCTCACCGTTCGCGCGCACTCATTCAGCAAGTCGGCCGAGGAAAAAATCACCCGCGCCGGTGGTAAGGTCGAGATTTTGCCATGAACCAGTTCCTCGAAGCATTCGCCAACATGTTCCGGATTCCGGACCTGCGCAAGCGGCTTCTGTTTACGCTGGCGATGCTGGCGGTGTACCGGCTGGGCGCATTCCTGCCCACGCCGGGCATCAATACCGATGTTCTGGCGCAGTTTTTTACGCAGAATCAGGGCTCGGTTCTGGGCGTGATCGACCTGTTCAGCGGCGGCAACTTCCGCCGGCTGACGATTTTTGCGTTGGGCATCATGCCGTACATCACGGCGTCGATCATCCTGCAATTGATGACCGTCGTGTGGCCTTACCTCGAGCGCCTGCAAAAAGAGGGCGAACTCGGCCGGCGCAAGATCACGCAGTACACGCGCTACCTAACGATTCTGTTGAGCATCGTGCAGTCGTTCTCGATCGCGGTAACGCTGGAAAAGACGGGCGGCCCGAACAATCAGGCGCTGGTCTACAATCCCGGCGTCGCATTCATCCTGATGACGATCCTTACGCTGACCACAGGCTCGGCATTTATCATGTGGCTGGGCGAACAGATTACCGAGCGTGGCGTCGGCAACGGGATGTCGCTGATTATCTTTGCCGGCATCGTCGTCGGATTGCCGCGCGCCGTGGCCGACCTGTTCGACAAGTTTAAGACAGGGCAGTGGGGACCGTTCACCGGCCTGGCTTTAATTTTACTGATGGCGTTGATGGTTTGCGTGGTGGGAGTCATCGTCTTTGTCGAGGGTGGACAGCGGCGTATCCCGGTGCAGTATGCCAAGCGCGTGATGGGTAGAAAAATGATGGGCGGGCAGATGACGTATCTTCCGCTGCGTGTGAATTCCGGCGGAGTGATCCCGCCGATTTTCGCCAGTTCGCTGCTCACATTTCCGGGAACAATCAATCTATTTCTCGGAAAGAAATTCAAGGCGGTTGACTGGATCGCGACGAATCTGGCGTGGGGCGAGCCGTGGTACATCCTGGTTTACATTACGCTGATTATTTTATTCGCTTTCTTTTATGTCGGAATCGTATTCAACCCGACCGAGCTGGCCGACAACATGCGGAAATACGGCGGCTTCATCCCGGGGATTCGACCGGGCCGCAATACTTCCGAGCACATCGATCGCGTCCTTCGCCGGCTCACGTTTGTCGGCGGCGTCTATCTGGCCGCGGTTTGCCTGCTGCCCGAATGGCTCATGGCCGGCATTCACCTGCAACATTTGCCGGTGGTCGGAACGTGGTTTGACAACCACATGTGGCGCTTCGTGCTCGAGGGCCTGAAAGTCAATTTCTACTTTGGCGGCACATCGTTGCTCATCGTCGTCGGCGTGGCCATGGATACGGTGCAGCAGATCGAAGCGCAGCTTGTGATGCGCAACTACGAAGGATTTGTAAAGAAGGGAAAGCTGCGTGGTCGCCGTTACGGCTGATCCAAGCGCACTTGGAACGGCAAGGGGCCTGGGTCGCGCGGTGATCTTGCTGGGCCCTCCGGGGGCAGGCAAGGGAACACAGGCTCAGAGAATCGCGCAGAGGTATCGGTTGCCGCATCTGTCGACCGGGGATATGTTTCGCGATCACATTGCACGCGAAACCGAGTGGGGTCTGAAAGCGAAGCCCCTGATGGCGCGCGGCGAACTGGTTCCCGACGAAATTGTTTTGAAAATGGTGGGAGAACGGATTTCCCAGCCGGATTGCAGGAATGGATTTGTGTTCGACGGTTTTCCGCGCACGCTGCACCAGGCCGATGAGCTGGAGCGGATCTGCAAGGAGAACAACCTGGGTTTCACCATCGTCCTGCACATGGTGGTGAATCCCGAAATGCTGATGCGCCGCCTGACGGGCCGCAGGATTTGCAAAGCGGGCGGGCACATCTACAATATCTATGAGCGCCCACCGAAGGTGGAAGGCATTTGCGACATCGACGGCAGTGAATTGATTCACCGGCAGGACGACACCGAAGGCGTGATCAGCGAGCGATTGAACGCCTACGAGAAGCAGACGCAACCTCTGGTAAAGTATTACACGCTGCGGGGGCTGCTCAACCCGGTGGATGCGATGGCCGATGCCGACGCGGTTACCGATAGCATTGCAAAGATTTTGGACGGAGCGAAAATCAGCGCATGATTGTTTGCAAGTCACAGGCTGAACTCGACAAGATGCACCGTGCAGGCCTGGCAATCTGGGAAGTGTTGAACGCTCTGCGAGAGATGGCAAAACCGGGGGTCACGACGAAGGAACTCGACGAATTCGCGGAACGCCGGACAGTGGAAATGAAAATGCGCCCGGCTTTCAAGAACTACAAGGGATATCCGGCGTCGATTTGCGCGTCGATCAATTCCGAGGTCGTGCACGGCATTCCGTCGAAGTCGCGACGCCTGGAAGAGGGCGACATCATCTCTCTGGATTTCGGCGTAGAATATGCCGGCTACTTCGCCGACGCAGCCGTGACGGTTCCGGTCGGCGAGATCACTCCCGAGCTGCAGAAACTGTTGCAGGTCACGCGGGAATCGCTGGACCACGCGATTGAAAAAGTCCGCGTAGGCAACCGGCTGTCAGACATCTCAGCGGCCGTGCAGGATTGGTGCGAGCGCAAAAACGGTTACTCGGTGGTTCGCGATTTGTGCGGCCACGGAATCGGGACGCACATTCATGAGGAGCCCAATGTGCTGAACTATGGCGAACCGGGCCGGGGCCCGCGCCTGCAAGAGGGAATGGTTTTCGCGATCGAGCCGATGGTGAATATCGGCGGCCCGGACGTGAAAGTGCTCGATGACGATTGGACGGCGGTGACAACCGACGGCACAAAGTCCGCTCATTTTGAGCACACCGTGGCGGTGACCGCCGACGGGCCTTGGGTTCTGACGCGCCCCCGGGGAATGCAGGGGCCGTCTTGGTAGGGCGCGGCGGCAGGGGTCCCGTGGGCAAGCGGCCCGAGCCCGAAAAGCGCAAGGCCGACGCGTCCAATCCGAAAGAAGACGCTATCGAAGTGATGGCGACCGTGATTGAGCCGCTGCCGAACGCAATGTTTCGCGTGGAGTTGGAGAACAAGCATCAAGTGCTCGCGCACATTTCCGGAAAGATGCGCAAGAATTTCATTCGCATCCTCGCCGGAGACAAAGTGGCTGTCGAGCTCTCGCCGTACGATCTGACGCGCGGCCGAATTGTATATCGCTATAAATAAGCAAGAGCGGCAAGGAGCTGGAAATGAAAGTCCGGGCATCGGTAAAGAAAATTTGCGACAAGTGTAAGGTCATCCACCGGCGCGGCGTGGTTCGCGTAATTTGCATCAACCCGAAGCACAAGCAGCGCCAGGGATAATTGTAGAAGATCAGTGCGCGGGCTCCCGCGGGAGCCTGCCAGAAGGAATAAGGAGCACGCATGGCACGTATTGCTGGAGTCGATCTTCCGCCGCAGAAGCGTATTTGGGTTGGCCTGACGGCTATCTATGGAATCGGGCAGCCCCGCGCGCTCTCGCTCTGCACCAAGGCGGACGTGGAACATACGAAGAAAATCAAGGACCTGACCGAGGAAGAAATCAACCGCCTCCGCCAGGCCATCGAAGTCGAAGGGCGCGTCGAAGGGGATCTCCGCAAGGAGATTCAGATGAACATCCGTCGCCTGATCGAGATTCAGTGTTACCGCGGCCTGCGCCACCGCCGGAACCTGCCCGTTCGCGGGCAGAGGACGCACACCAATGCGCGCACCCGAAAGGGACCGCGCAAGGGCGCAGTGGCAGCGAAGAAGATCGCCGCGCGCAAGTAAATTTGCAATCCGGCGAAAACGAATTCCGAAATCCGGCAAGATTGAAGCGAGGGTACTGACTTGGCAAAAGAACCGCAGCAGCAGGGCGGCGCGGCCCCAGACGCAGCGTCGAAAACTTCGAAGCGCAAGAAAGAGTTCAAGAAGAAGCGGGAGAAGCGCGTGGTCCCGCATGGCGTGGCGCACATTCAGGCCACGTTCAACAACACGATCATCACGATCTGCGGCCCTGACGGGCGCACCGTGTCCTGGTCGTCCGCCGGATCGATCGGCTTCAAAGGTTCGCGCAAGGGCACGCCGTACGCCGCGCAGCAGGCTTCGGGCACGGCCGCTGGAGTGGCGCGCGATCAGTACGGCATGAAATCGATTGAAGTGCGCGTGAAGGGTCCCGGCTCCGGCCGCGAATCCGCCGTGCGCGCGCTGGCCTCTTCGGGCCTGCACATTGTGCACATTAAGGACGTGACGCCGATTCCGCACAATGGCTGCCGTCCTCCGAAGCGCCGCCGCGTTTGATTTGTTGGTTTGAAGCGGCTGAAAAATTTTATTGATATTCAGAAGCAGCAAGACAAGGAGAAACGCATTTGGCTCGTCATCGTGAAGCGGTTTGCCGGCTCTGCCGCAGGGAAGGGCAGAAACTATTCCTAAAAGGGCTGCGCTGTTTTACAGAAAAGTGCGCCATCGAAAAACGAAACTTCGTCCCCGGACAGCACGGCCAGTCGCGCCGTGTGAAGAAACTCGCGGGTTACGGCTTGCAGTTGCGCGAGAAGCAGAAGGTGAAGCGCACCTACGGCCTGCTCGAGCGGCAATTCCGCAACTACGTGGAAAAGTCCGAGCGCGCCCAGGGACCGACCGGCGAGAACCTCATCGTCATGCTCGAACGGCGTCTCGATAACGCTGTGTGGCGCTCCGGTTTTGCGAGTTCGCGTTCGCAGGCGCGCCAGATCGTGCTGCACGGCCACGTCCTGATCAACGGGAAGAAGGTCAATATCCCTTCGTACCTGGTCGGCGTCGGCGAAGAGATTTCGCTCAAGAATAAAATGCACGAAAACGCGATGGTTCTCGAAGCGCGCAACGTTGCCCAAAGCCAGAACGCCGTGCCGTGGCTCGAAATCGACCGCGAAACATTCAAATCCAAGGTCGTTGCTCTGCCGAAGCGCGAAAACGTGCAGACTCCGCCCATCACCGAGCAGCTCATCGTCGAGCTGTACTCCAAGTAGGCTTCGACGATCGGTCCGGAGCGCGGAACGAGCGCGCTCCCGATTTGAAATCTCAAATTTGAGATTTCAAATTTAAGATTACAGAGATTTTGTTTGCCCCGCGAACGCGGGGAGGAAGGACTTATCCGATGTGGAAGGGTTTTCAGAAGCCAAAGCGTTTGGCGGCCGAACTTGAGTCGCTTACAGATAAGTTTGGAAAATTTTCCGCGCAGCCGTTCGAGCGCGGCTGGGGCACCACGGTGGGCAACGCTCTCCGTCGCGCCCTGCTCAGCTCGATCGAAGGAGCCGCCATCACCGCCGTCAAGATCGAAGGCGTGCTGCATGAATTTTCATCGATCCCCGGCGTCGTGGAAGATGCCACCGACATCATCCTGAATCTGAAGCAGGTTCCGCTGAAGCTCAACAACGATCAGGCCAAGACAATTTTCGTGAACGTCGAAAATCCCGGCGTGGTCACCTCCGCGATGATCGAGGAAGACGCCGATTTCGCGGTTCTGGACAAAACGGTTTATATCGCCACGGTGAACGAAGGCGGCAAATTCCAACTCGAAATGCGCGTGAAGAACGGCCGCGGCTACGTTTCGGCGGACCGCAACTTTGACGAAGATCTTCCGATCGGCTACATCCCGGTGGATTCGGTCCATTCGCCCGTGCGCAAGGTCAACTATGCCGTCGAAGCCGCTCGTCTCGGACAGATGACCGACTACGAAAAGCTGGCCCTGGAAGTCTGGACCAACGGCGCGATCACGCCGCAGGATGCGATCGGCCTGGCCTCGAAGCTGGTCAAGGACCACATGAGCATCTTCATCAACTTCGAGGAACAGCCGGAGATGATGGAAGAGCCGGTGGAATCCTACAACGATCCGCGTGTTGAGCATCTGGACCGCTCGGTCGAGGAACTCGAGCTTTCCGTGCGCTCCTACAATTGCCTGAAGAACGCCAACATCCAGTCGATCCGCGAACTGGTTCAGAAGAGCGAGAACGAAATGCTGAAGACGAAAAACTTCGGCCGCAAATCGCTCAATGAAATCAAGGAAATCCTGCACAAGATGGGCCTGAGCCTGGGCATGAAGTTTGACGAGCACGGTCGCATCATCTGGCCGCCGCTCCCCAGCCAGACCGCGCCGCCGACACCGGAGGAAACCGCGGGTCTGTAATCGCCCAAGGAAACGCTCATGCGACATCGCAACTATGGTTCAAAACTCGGACGCCAGCCGGCCCATCGCCGCGCAACGCTCCGCAATCTCGTGACGAATGTCATCGAGAAGGAACGCATCACCACCACGCTCACGCGCGCCAAGGCCGCGAAGCCCCTGGTCGAGCAGATGATCACGCTCGGCAAGAAGGACACGCTGCACGCCCGCCGTCAAGCTGCTTCGTATCTGATGACGCCTGGCGCAACCAAGAAACTTTTCGCCGACATCGCTCCGCGCTATTCCGATCGCGCGGGAGGTTACACGCGAATCATCCATGCCGGATTCCGCATCGGAGACGGCGCGGACCTGGCCATCCTGGAACTGCTTGGTTCCAAGCTCAAGAAAAAGATTAAGAAGGACGCTGCGGCAAAACCGGAACCGGTCGAGGAAGAAAAAAAGGAAGAAAAGGCCGGCGCGTAAAAATTCAAGTGACGGATGGTTAGTGACTGCTGAGAACCATCGCCGTTGTGAAAAGGTCCATGAGGTTCTCTCATGGACCTTTTCATTTACGAGATGAGTTTTTGAATACAGGCTGGCATTCAGGGCGTTTCCGCGAATAAAAAAGTTTTGAAACTTCCAGCAAGTCCGCCGTGAATCTTTCACCAGTCACCAGTCACCAGTCACCAGTCACCAGTCACCAGTCACCAGTCACCAGTCACCAGTCACTTTTGTCTCCGCAGCCACGACCATAATCCTAATACGATCTGTGCGGTCCCCGCTCCCGTCGTATCGAGCAGGGAATCCCACGGCGACGCCGTACGGCTGGGCACGAAGGATTGATGGAACTCATCGAACGCGGAATATCCGGCGGCAATCAAGAACGCCCAGAGGGCCCATCGCAATTGCCAGCCACGATTTTTTCCGCGGACGCCGCGAAATAAAAGGAGACTGAAAATAAAATATTCAGTGAAGTGCGCGGACTTACGAACGAAGTTATGGATTCTCTCGAGTGTTTCGGGGTCGGCGCGCGGAAGCAGCCAGTGAAGAACAGGGATGATGACGGTGGACGTATGGGCTGAGGAAAATGCGTCCGTGGAAACGCCCGAGATCATCAGGGCCCAGAGAATGGCAGGGAGCCATTGCTTCAGCCGGTTCCACCACGCCATCATTCGACCTGGTAGTTCGGCGCTTCGCGCGTGATGATGACGTCATGCACGTGGCTTTCGCGGAGACCCGCGGATGTGATGCGCACGAACCGCGAGCGCTCCTGCAATTCGGCCAGCGTGGCCACTCCGCAATAGCCCATTCCGCTCTTGAGCCCGCCCACGAGCTGATCCACCAGCGCGCCCAGCGAGCCTTTATAAGGCACGCGCCCTTCGACGCCCTCCGGCACGGATTTTCCGCGCGCCGCGCTTTCCTGCGAGTAGCGATCGGCCGCCGCCGAGCTCACCTGCATCGCGCCCAGCGAACCCATGCCGCGATACGATTTGAATGTGCGGCCTTGATACAAAATTGTTTCTCCGGGAGACTCTTCGGTCCCCGCAAACAATCCCCCGAGCATCGTGACAGCCGCACCCGCGGCAATGGCCTTGCTGATATCGCCGGAATATTTGATGCCGCCGTCGGCGATCACCGGCACACGTGTGCCTTTGGCCGCGCGGGCAGCTTCCATGATTGCCGTGATCTGCGGTACGCCCGCTCCGGTCACCACGCGCGTGGTGCAGATAGAGCCTGGCCCGATGCCGACCTTGATTCCGTCAAGGCCCAGCGCGATCAAATCGCGCGCGCCTTCGTACGTGCCCACGTTCCCGGCGACCAGTTGCATTTCGGGCAGCCGCTTTTTTACTGCGGTGATCGCGGCCATGACGCGCGCCGAATGCCCATGCGCCGTATCGATCGCCAGCACATCCGCTTTCATCCTCGCCAGTTCCACCGCGCGCTCCAGAAAATCTCCGGTCGCGCCGATCGCTGCGCCTACCAGCAATCGTCCCTGTTCGTCCTTCGATGCATTGGGGAATTCCAACTTTTTCTGGATGTCCTTGACGGTAATTAATCCCTTGAGGCGGAATTCGGCATCGACGACGAGCAGCTTTTCAATCCTGTGCCGTTGCAGAATGCGCTCCGCCTCTTCCAGCGTGGTGCCCACCGGCACGGTCACCAGTTTGTCTTTGGTCATCACGGCGCTGACCGGCTGGTCGAGATTTTTTTCAAAGCGCAGATCGCGATTGGTCAGGATGCCGACAAGCAGGGAACCTCGCGTTACCGGAAGCCCGGAAACGC
>Ga0265316_10005522_pt1 | contig 12267 bp, 10 predicted proteins | sample 4522metaG_FD_202092 | JGI IMG/M metagenome (GOLD analysis project Ga0265316, IMG submission 202092) | Rhizosphere microbial communities from Carex aquatilis grown in University of Washington, Seatle, WA, United States - 4-5-22 metaG | ecosystem: Host-associated > Plants > Roots > Rhizosphere >... | reverse complement strand
CTCGGGCGAATGCGTGGCGCGGCGGATGAGCGCCTGCACGCGGGCCAGCAGCTCGGAAAAGGCGAAAGGCTTCGTAAGGTAATCGTCGCCGCCCGCCTGCAGGCCCTTCACGCGGTCGTCCACGCTGGCCTTGGCGCTGAGGAAGAGCACGGGGGTCGGCTTGCGCGCCGCGCGCAGGCGTTTGACCAGGCTAATGCCGTCGAGTTTCGGCAACATGATATCGACAATGGCGGTGTCGTACTCGGTGGTTTGGGTGAACAGGAGCCCGGTCTCGCCATCGGGCGCGTGGTCCACAGCAAAGCCGGTTTCCTTCAGGCCGCGCACAACAAACGAGGCGATCTTGGCATCATCTTCGACCACGAGCACACGCATGGGGGTAGTTTGGACCAAGAAACGGCGACGGGAAAGCCCAGAGCGGGCGCGCCCTCCGATGCCGCGCGCCCGCCTCTGGGCTCATTGTAGGAGCCTGCTTGCAGGCGATTCCTCCTTGGTTATCGCGAGCAAGCTCGCTCCTACAATAAACCCGTTTCCAGCTTAAGGAGTGGGCGTGGCGGTTTCGTCGACGACCGCGAAAATCGTGCCGCCCCGTGACCAGAGTCGGAGGAGGGTCTTCTTGTTGGCGCCGTCCTCGCTGAGTTTGATGGCTTCGTCGGCCGAGATGACCGGCTTGTGGTTGATTTCAAGGATCACATCGCCCGGCTGGAGGCCGGCGCGGGCCGAGGCGGAGTCGGGCGCCACTTCGGTGATTAGCGCGCCATGAATGCCGGCCGGCACGTTGTACTGCTGCCGCGTGGCTGGATCCAGATCGGACACGGACACGCCATTCAACACGCCGGTGTCGTCGTCGTTGCCGGTGATACCGGAGGATTCATTGCCGCGGGAACGGCGTTGGTTGGGTGCCGTCGCAGTGGTTACGGTGAGGTTTTCGGTGTTGCCGTCGCGCAATACGCTCAGAGCGAGCTTGGTGCCGGGCGCGGTCTGACTCACCGCCATGCGGAGCTGACCCGAGTCGGCAATGGCCTTGCCCTCGACCTCGGTGATGACATCACCGTCTTTCAAGCCTGCCTTGGCGGCCGGGCTGCCGGGCGTCACGTCGGCGACGAGCGCCCCGGCGTGGTCCTTGAGACCGAAAGATTCGGCGAGATCCGGCGTGACATCCTGAATTTTGACGCCGATGAAGCCGCGCACGACCTTGCCGTTTTGCACGAGATTATCGACGACGTTGCGCACGAGGTCCGACGGGACGGCGAGGCCCACGCCCTGGAAGCCGCCGGAGCGGCTGAGAATGGCGGTATTGAGGCCGATCAGGCGGCCGTCGATATCGACGAGCGCCCCGCCGGAATTGCCCGGGTTGATGGCGGCGTCGGTCTGGATGAAGTCCTCATAGGCCAGGCCCAGGTTCGGGCGCCGGCCCTTGGCGCTGACAATGCCGGTGGTGACGGTTTCGCCGATGCCGAAAGGATTGCCGATGGCAAGGACGCGGTCGCCAACCTCGGCTTTGGCGCTCTCGGCGAATTTGATCGCGGGCAAGTCCTTGCTGTCGACCTTGACGACGGCGATGTCGGTCTGCGGGTCGCGGCCCACGACGCGGGCCTTGAGAATGCGGCCGTCGTCAAGCGTGACGGTCACGCTATCGGCGCCATCGACGACGTGGTTGTTGGTCACGATGTAGCCGTCCGCGCTGATGATGACACCGGAGCCGAGACCACTTTGCGGCTGTTCGCGCATCTGCGGCATCTGGTTGCCGAAGAACTGGCGGAAGAACGGATCGGCGCTGCCGGGGAAATCGCGCGAGTTGATCGAGACGTTGCGGCCCTTGGTCACGGTGGTGATGGTGACAACGCTGGGCGCGACGCGTTTGGCGACGGCCGAATAGCTGGCGGGTTCGAGCGTGCCGCGGTTGACGGGTTTGGAATCGAGTTGCACCGCCACGGGGGATTTTTCCGAGGCGAAAGACCGCGCGCCGCTGAGGACGACGGCCAGCACCCCGGCAGCGAACACGCCGGTGGCCATCCAGGCGAACCGGCGGCGAGAGGGAAGGAGGGCGAATAGAATGTTATTCATAGCGCCGGTAAGATCGCACCTGCACCTCTCCCGCGTCTTTCCCCAAGATGACAGTTTTGTAAGGGAGGCGAGCCAGCAAACTTATTGACTATCGGTTATAGTCTAGTAATTATTCGATTATGATCGATACGCAATCGGAAACCAGTTACCGGGCTGTGCAGCGCACCTTGCGGGCGCGCTTGCGCGAAAAACCGCCGACCAAAGTCCAGCTGCTCGTCGGGCCCCGGCAGGTCGGCAAGACCACGTTGCTGCTCGCGCTAGCCGGAGAGTGGCAGCAACGCGCCCTTTACGCCAGCGCCGACACTCCGGAAGCATCTCTGCCCGGATGGGCGGACCAGCTCTGGCGTCGGGCCGAAGAGCTGGCCCGAAGCAAACCGGCGCTATTGTTGCTCGATGAAATCCAATACCTGCCCAAGTGGAGCCAGTGGCTGAAGGCCCGTTTCGATCAGGTGGTACGGAATCAGTTGCCCCTCCAGGTCGTCGTCACGGGATCGTCGTCGCTGAAGGTGGGCGCCGGAGCACGGGAGTCGATGGCCGGACGATTCGAACGCCTCACCCTGACCCACTGGGACGCAGACGAGCTTTCGGCATTATTGTCGGTGCCGGCCGGCAAATCGCCCGAGCGTATCGTGACGCATGGCGGTTATCCGGGCGCGGTGGCGTACTGGTCCCAACCGGATCGCTGGCGCGCCTATTTGCGGGATGCCATCATCGAGCCCGCCATCGGGCGCGACATTCTTCACCTGGAGACGGTGCGGCGTCCGGCGCTTTTGCGTCAGCTCTTCGCGCTCGCGGTAGCGCATCCGGCCGAGATCCTGTCGCTCGACAAGATCGCCGGCATCCTGGCGGAAAAGGGCGCCGTGGAAACCCTTTCGCACTACCTAAGGCTGCTGGAGGAGGCTTTCCTGGTCGCGGGCGTGCGGAAATATGCCGGTGACGAACTGCGGCTTCGCCGGTCTCCGCCGAAGCTGGTCGTGCTCGACAACGCGTTGTTGGCGGGCAGCCGGACCGCTCCGGCTCCCACGCCCTCCACCGCGCCGGCGGAATGGGGCCGTTGGCTGGAAAACGCCTGCCTGGCCCATGCGTTCAATGCCGGGCAGGAAGTTTTCTACTGGCGCGAGGAGCCATGGGAGATCGACGCCGTATTGCGGGGCTCCTGGGGCCAATGGCTGGTCGAGGTCAAGACCGGCGATTTCGGCGTATTCGATCTACGCGGTTTGGCGACGGCGGCGTCCCGTTTTCCCCGCTTTCAGCCCGTGGTCATTTGCGATCCGAAAAAGGAATCGCTGGCGCAAACCGCAGGGTTCAGAGCGGTCTGCTGGACCGAGTATCTGCGCCATGGATTGAGCGCACGGTGAGGGACCGCGGCGTGCCCGGTTGTCCCGATCCTGCGTTTGACGCTCGGGGCTAGCCGGCGAGGGAATTGGTGATCGCGGTGAGGACCGTGGCCGGTGCCACGCCAAGGGTGACGATGGCGGCGATCAACAGCACGCACAGGAGGCGCGTTGACCAGTCGAGCACGAGGGGCGCGACCGCGACGTCTTTTTCGCCGAACACGGCCTGCCGGACTACCTGGAGGTAATAGTAGATCGCGATCGCCGAGTTGATCATGGCGATGATGACCACGGCGTAGTAGTGACCGGCCCAAGCCGCGGTCAGCAGGCTGAGCTTCCCCATGAACCCGACGAAGAGCGGCATGCCAGCGAGGCCGAATACGCCGACGAGCAGCGTCACGGCGAGCAATGGCGAGCGACGATGCAAACTGGCGAGCTCCTCGATGGCGACGTTGGTGCCGTCGCGCGAGACCCGGCAAATCACCACGAAGCAGGCGAGCACCATGAGCATGTAGCCGGTGATGTAGAAGAGGGCGGCGGCGTAACCGGCCGAACTGAGCGCCACGAAACCAACCAATGCGTAGCCAGCGTGCGCGATACCGGAGAAACCGAGGAGGCGCTTGAAATCTTTTTGGACCATCGCGATCAGATTGCCATAAAACATCGACGCGATCGCAAGACCGGTGAGAAGCAGAGAAATGGTATGGTTATCGGGTGTGGCGAGCGAGACGAAGCGCACGAGCACGGCGATCGCGGCGACTTTGGGCAGCGAGGCGATCAGGCCGGCGGTTTCGTTGGACGCGCCCTGATAGACATCCGGCGTCCAGAAGTGGAAGGGGAAGACGGCCAGCTTGAAGAACAGGCCGCAGAAGGCCATCGCCAGACCCACGATCGCGAGCGGCGAGTGCACCACCGGGCCGAGCTTCGCGATCATCAACGGCAGATTCGTGGTGCCGGTCAGGCCGAACAGGTAGCTCAGGCCGAAGAGCATGATGCCGTTGGCGGCCACGCCGTACATCATGTACTTGATTGCCGATTCCATCTGCTGGCGCTGCCCCTCGCGCTCGCGGCGCATCGGTACCATCAGGTATAGCGGGAAGGACGACAGTTCGAGGGCGACGACGATCGTGAGGATATCGACGCTGCTCACGAGCAGGAGAAGGCCGGTGGCGCTCAGACTGAGGAAAAGGAAGTACTCCGCCTTAACCTCTTCGCGGATATCGGGCAGCTTGCCGCTCAGGAGCACGACGGCCGTGTAACCGGCAGCGAGGACGAGCTTCAACCACTGTGAGAAGGCATCGATGCGGTAGGCGCCGCTAAACAGGCTGCCCTGTTGTCCCAGGCTGAAAACGCAGGCGAGCAACGTGGCAACGGCGACGGCCAAGGCGGCGCTGGCGGCCGTTTTGCCGCGGGATTCGCCGAGTGTGATGACGAACAACCCGAGCGTACCGGCGAGCAGCACCAGTTCGGGAAGAAAAACCTGTATAAAAGAGGTCATGAGAAAACAGCAGCCGGCATATTCAGCAACCGGCGGTCAGGGAACCGGAGGGGGAGAAATCCGAAATCCGAAGCTCGAAATCCGAAACAAATTCGAACGCTGAAAAGGGGCAGAAATCCGGACATCTGGCGGAAATTATGGGCCGCTGTTTCAAATTTTGCCTTTTCAAAATTGTTTCGAATTTCGACATTCGGATTTTGGATTTCCGCGGCGGCACGCGGTTCAGGGTAGTGCGATGGAAGCCTGGGCCGCCGCGGTGCTGGTTTGAGTGAGGAGGTGTTGCACGCTGGCGTGCATGACGTCGACGAACGGCTGCGGGTGGAGCCCGATCCAGAAGACGAAAACCAGCAGCGGCACGAGCGTGACGATCTCACGGAAATCGAGGTCCTTCACCCCGGAGTGATCGGGGTTGTTCGTGCCGCCGTAGGCGACGCGCTGGAGCATGCGGAAATTGTAGGCGGCGGAGGCCACAATACCGGGCACGGTGCAGAGGATGATCAGCTTCGACACCTTGAAGCCGCCGGCCAACACCAGGAATTCGCCGATGAAGCTGTTGGTGCCGGGGAAGGCGAGCGACGAGAGGCAGAAGACGCCGAGGAAGCCGGCGAAGACCGGCATGTATTTGCCCAAGCCCGCCGTCTGGTTGAGATCGCGGGTGTGGAGGCGTTCGTAGATCATGCCGACCATGATGAACAGCGCGCCGGTCGTGACACCGTGGTTGATCATCACGAGCAGGGAGCCCTCGATGCCGTTCAGGTTGAGCGCGAAAATGCCAAGCGTGGCGAAACCCATGTGGCCGACGCTGGAGTACGCCACGAGCTTCTTGAGATCGCTCTGCGCCAGCGCGGCGAAACCGCCGTAGAGGATGGCGACCACCGACAGCCAGAGGATGTACGGAGCGAAATGGTGCGCGGCGTAGGGCGTGATCGGCAGCGCGAACCGCAGGAAGCCGTACGTGCCCATCTTGAGCAGAACGGAGGCAAGAATCACGCTGCCCGCCGTGGGGGCCTCGACGTGCGCCGCCGGCAGCCACGTGTGGAATGGAAACATCGGCACCTTGATCGCGAACGAAATGAAGAATGCGGCGAAAACCCAAAGCTGGAAGCAGGCCGCGTAGTGGTGGCCCATCATGTCGGGGATGCTGAAGCTGCCCGTCTGCAAGCGCAGCGCGATCAACGCGACGAGCAGGAAAACGGAGCCCGCCATGGTGTAGATGAAAAACTTGAGCGACGCGTAGATCTTCCGCGGTCCGCCCCAGACGCCGATCATGAGCGCCATCGGGATGAGCATCGCCTCCCAGAAAAGGAAGAACAGGATCGCATCGAGCGCGCAAAACACACCGATCATCGCCGCCTCCATGGCGAGGAGGCAGATCATGAATTCCTTGACGCGCGTTTTGATGTATTTCCACGAGGCCAGCACGCATAGCGGCGTGATGAGCGTGGTGAGCAGCACCAGCAGCAGGCTGATGCCGTCGACGCCGAGCGCATAGTTGATATGCAGCGTCGGTATCCACGAGTGGAGTTCGCCGAACTGGAACGTCGCGGTGCCGGGGTTGAACCCCGTGTAGAGCGACACCGACTTCACGCCGACGGCCGCGGTGAAGAGGAAGGTCCACCAGCGCAATATGCGCTCGTCGCGGATCAAGGCCGCCACCGCAGCCCCGAGCAACGGGCTGAAGATCAGAACGCTGAGCAAAGGAAAGCCTTCGTTGGCGCCGGGACGAGTCATGACGAAAAGCCCTTGAAGAACAGGAACGCGAGGATCAGGCCGGCGACAATGGCGAAGCCGACCGTGAGGTTATCCTGCATCGCGCCGCGCTGGACGCCGCGCAACCGCTGGCCGATGCCGCGCACGGTGGAGGCGAGGCCGTCGACCGCGCCGTCGATCACGTGGTTATCGAAGAGCCCGACGAGCGACGCGGACTTCATCAAGGGAACGAGACCGCCCACGCGGTAGATTTCACCCACGGCGGTGTCGATGAGCTGAACCGGCTTGCGGGCCACCCAAAGAAAGGCGCGGCCGCCAATACGGTAGAACCAGTCGAGGTCGACGTTGGTACCAGCGTGCGGCTCGATCTTCTTCAGTTTCACCAACACGAAGAAGGCGCAGGCGGTGAAGAGCAGGACCTGCAGCGTCTCGGAAATGTGGAAGGGAGTGTAGGCGTTGTATGCCTGCGCCGCCGCCTGATTCGGCAGCAGGTGGTAGAGGGCCGGAGTGTAGCAACCGAGGAAGATGCAGAAAAATGCCGCGATGCCCATCGCGGCGAGCATGTTCCAAGGCGGATCGCCGGCGCGATCGCGCACGGCCGGCGAGCACTTGTCTTTTCCGAACCAGACGAAGTACGGAACCTTGAGACCGTTGCAGTAGAAGGTACCGATCGACGCGAGCATCAGGAAGAAGGCGGCCCAGTAGAGATGCGGATTATCGAAGCCGGCCTGCACAATCATCGACTTGCTCACGAAGCCGCTGAAGAGCGGGAAGGCGGAGATGGACAGGCCGCCAATCAGCGTCAGCAGGAAGGTCCACGGCATCTTCTTGTAGAGACCGCCGAGCTGCGACATGCGCGTTTCGCCGGTCATGAAAAGCACCGAGCCGCCGCCCATGAAGAGCAGGCCCTTGTAGAGGATGTGGGCGAACGCATGGGCGCACGCGCCGTTGATGGCGAGGGCGGTGCCGATGCCGACGCCGGCCACCATGTAGCCGACCTGGCTGACGATGTGGTAGGCGAAGAGGCGGCGAATGTCGTTTTCGATGATCGCGTAAACGACGCCGTAGAGCGCCATGATCACGCCGAGCCAGACGAGCAACGTCATCCCCGGAAATCCGCGGCAGAGCGCGTACACGGCGGTCTTGGTGGTGAAGGCGCTGAGGAAGACGGAGCCGTTGAACGTGCCCTCGGGGTAGGCGTCGGGCAGCCAGGCGTGCAGCGGCGGCACGGCGGCGTTGAGGATGATGCCGATCAGGATGAGGTATTCGGCGCCCGACGGGTTCTCGATGTTGAATTTGTCGAACGCGATGTTGTGGGTGGCGTGAACGTACAGGATGAGGCCCGCCAGCAACGAGAGGCCGCCGGCGACGTGCACGAGCAGGTAGCGGAAGCCGGCGGCGGTGGATTCGGGGCGGCGGCGGAACCAGATCAGGAACACCGACGAAAATGCCATCAGCTCCCAGAACAGGAAAAGCGTGAGCAGATCGCCTGCGAAGATCGCCCCAAGCGAGCCGGAGACGTAGACCCAGGACGCACTGTGCTGCGCATCCTCCTCGACGTGCATGCCGTAGAGGGTGCCGATGCAGCACATGCCGCTCATGATGACGGCAAACACCAGGCTCAACGAATCGACGCGACCGAACGTAAGCGTCCAGTTCAGGAATTGGATCTGGCCATGCGCGGCGGCGGGCTGGCCCAGCATCGACAGCACCAGGCCGAAGGTCGCCAGCGGCACCGCCAGCAGGAAGGCCTTCTTGAACGCCCGCGGAATCAGCGGCAGCAGGAGGGCGCCGCCGAGCAGCAGCAGCGACGGATGAATCCAGAGATTACTCATCGTAGAAATCCTCGTGCTTGGAAACGATCGGGCCGATTACCGCCTTGGAGACGATCACGAGCAGCAGGCAGCCGAGAAAACCGAACACCGTCCAGAACACAGGGACGTTTTCCGCAACGCGGAAGAGCGTGGCCCAGAAACCGGCAGCGTGTTCCCCGGCGGCAACCTCGGTGCCGTGGGTGGTCAGGGCACGCACGACATCGGCGACTACCACCAACGCCAGCACCGCGTAGCAACCGAGGACGACCGTCTTCAGGTTGCGGCGGAGAGATTCGATGATTTGCAGGAGATTCATGGCAGGACGGCCGAGGCAAATTGCATGAAGAAGTCGGGATAGAGGCCGAGAGCCACGGAGATCACGGCGGTCAGGCAGAGTGGGATCAGCATGGCCAAAGGCGCTTCGCCGGTGCGCACTGCCGGCGCGTGCCCATGCTCTGCCAAATTGTGACTTGAAATTTGTGCTTTGGGATTTGCCGCCGCGTCCGCGGCGGCCGGCTGGCCGAAGAAGGCGTGATAAACGACTGGCGCAAAGTAGGCGGCGTTGAGGAGCGCGCTGGCGATGAGCACGACGAGGATGCCGATCGAGCCGGCATCGAGCGCGCCGACCAGCAGGTAAAGTTTGGAGGTGAAGCCCGCGACTGGCGGCACGCCGATCATCGAAAGCGCGGCGAGGGCGAAGGCGCCGAAGGTCCACGGCATTTGGCGACCGAGCCCGCCCATCTCGGAAATGTCCTTTTTGTGCGTCGTCACGTAGATCGCGCCGGCGCAGAAGAAGAGGGTGATCTTCGAAAACGCGTGCGCCGCGATGTGGAAGAGGCCGCCCGAGACGCCGGTCGGATTGAGCAGGGCGACGCCGAGGATGATGTATGAGAGCTGGCTGACGGTGGAGTAGGCGAGCCGCGCCTTCAGGTTGTCCTTCGAGAGGGCGACGATCGAGCCGACCAGAATCGTGATTGAAACGAAATAGGCGGTGGGCAGCCCGAGGTGGAGGTTGCCCATCAAATCCACGCCAAAGACGTAGAGCATCACGCGCACCGTGGAGAACACGCCGACTTTTACGACGGCGACCGCATGGAGCAGCGCGCTGACGGGCGTCGGCGCCACCATGGCGCTCGGCAACCAGTTGTGCAGCGGCATCACGCCGTTCTTGGCGAAGCCGAGAATGCAGCAGATGTAGAGGACGATGATGACGCCGTTGTGAACCCCGGCCGGCAGGATGCCGACGTGGGCATTATGGGCGAAGTCGAGCGTGCCCGAGAGCACGTAGATCAGCACCATCGCGGGCAGGATGAGGCCCTTGGCCGCGGTGGTCAGATAAACCAGGTATTTCTTCGCGCCCTCATAGCCCTCGTCGTCCTGGTGGTGCGCAACGAGCGGATAGGTGGTGACGCTGACGATCTCGTAGAAGAGATAAAGCGTGAGGAGGTTGTCAGCGAAGGCGCAACCAATGGCGCCGAACAGGGCGAGGGCGAAGCAGGTGCTGAAACGCGTCTGGGCATGCTCCTCCAGGCCGCGCATGTAGCCGGCGGAGTAAAACACGGCGACGACCCACAAGAACGACGCCGTCAACGCAAAGACCATCGAGAGGGCATCGGCGCGGAGCGAGAAGCTCAGGCCCGGCAGCAACTGGAACAGCGTGAAGTGCAGCGTCTCCCCGGCGTGGACGGCGGAAATGAGCGAGTACGTGAGGCCGAACAGCGTGGCCGCGGCGACCAACGAGCAGGCTTCGCGCAGGTTGGGCTTCTTGCCCGTCGCCATGATCAGACCCGCTCCGATCAGCGGGGCGAGGACGGCGTACAGGAGGCGGGAGTCTTCGACGATTTTTGGTGCCATGGAGCTACCCCTTCAGTTCGGAGAGCCCCTTGGGCTGGATGGAGCGGTAATTGCGGTACACGGCGATGATGATGCTCAAGGCAATCGCGACCTCGGCGGCGGCAAGTCCCATGATGAACAGGACGAAGATCTGGCCGACGGTCGGATCGGGGGCCGTGAAGCGGTTCAGGGCCATGAAATTCAGCGCCGCAGAGGAGAAGATAAGTTCGCCGGCGATGAGCATGCCGATGAGGGTGCGGCGCCGGATCAGGCCAAAGATGCCGGCGGCGAGCAGGAAGGCGGCGAGGACCAGGTAAACGCCGACGTGTTGGTGCAGTTGGAGCAAATGGTTCATTTCTTGTCCCTCCCTCCGCGGGCGATGGCGAGCGCGCCGAGAATGGCGACGAGCAGCACGAGCGAGATGAGCTCAAATGCCATGCTGTAAGTGGTGAGCAGGGCATTGCCGACGGCGGTGACCTTCCAGGAGTTATCCGTAACCGGGGTGGCGGGGTTGAGCCACTGCGTGCCGTGGCCGAGTTTGGCGATACCGAGAAAAACGGCGCCGGCCACGCCTGCCGCGATCAGGAAACCAAAGATCGGATACGGCTTGTGCTTGAAACGCTCCGGCAGGACCTCGTCGGTTTCGGAGAGCATGACACCAAAGACGATGGTCACGCACACGGCGCCGACGTAGATGAGAATTTCCATCAGCGCCAGGAACGGGCTGTTGAGGAAATAGTAGAGGCCGGCGAGACCGATGCAGCAGAGCGCAAGACCGGTCACGCCCCGGATGATCCGCGTGGCCAGGGCGGCGATCAGCGCTCCGCCCACGGTGGCCGCGACGAAAAAGAGGAAAATCGCGGTGACCAGATAATCGGCAAAAGGGAAAGCGGCGGCGGGGTCGTTCATGGGGTTTTCGGCTCCTCCGGGGCGGGCGCAGCCGGCGCAAGCTGTTCGGGCGCGCCCGGGGGCGGCGGGGTCCAGCTCTTGCGCTTTTCCTCAAGCTGTTTGACGAGGTCCATGTGGTCGAAGTCACTGCGCGAGGTGCCCACGACGTTGTACACCTTCGAGAACTGGATGGCGTCGAACGGGCAGGCCTCGATGCACGAGCCGCAGAGGCTGCAGGTGGTGAAGTTAAGATGGTATTCGGTCACCGACTTGGTCTTGGCACCTTCGAGCTTGGCGCCCTCGACGAGGATGCAGCTGCTGGGGCAGGCGCGTTCGCAGAGCGAGCAGGCCGTGCAGCGTGATTTGCCGGTGACAGGGTCGAGGACCAGCTCGATGTGACCGCGGAAACGGTCGGGCATTTTCAGCGTTTCGCGCGGATAATAGACCGTGATCTTGCGCCGGAAAAACTGGTCCAGCGTGATGCGCAGGCCGATGAGCAGGCTCTTGAATCCACCGACGACATCCTTGAAGGCGGTTTTGGTGCTCATAGGACGGCCTTCAGGGTGATCAATGCGCCGGTCAGCAGGAGCGTGACCAGCGACGTGGGAATGAGAAGTTTCCAGGACAGATTGAGCAGCCCGTAAAACTGGGTGCGCGGAAAGGTCCAGCGGATCCAGATCACAGTGAAAATGAGGGCATACATTTTCGCCAGAAACAGACTGACGCCGATCAGCGAGCCCAGGACGCCCCAAGCCAGTGGCACGGTGCCGATCGGACTCTGCCAACCACCGAGGAATAGCACGGTCGCCATGGAGCAGCCGACGACGATGTTGGCGTACTCGCCCATGAAGAAGAGGCCCCAACTGAACCCGGCGTACTCGGTGAACGCGCCGGCGACCAGCTCGCTCTCGGCCTCGGCCATGTCGAACGGCGCGCGATTCGTCTCGGCCAGCATGCAGATGAAAAAGATGAGGAACGTCACCGGCATGAGGATGTTGCTGCCGAGGTGGCCGGCGTGGATATCCCAGATGCCCCGGAAGATATTCCATTGCCAGAATCCGCCGGCCTGCTGTCCGACGATCTGCTGCAGGTCGAGCGTGCCGGTGACCATCATCATGGTGATCAC
>Ga0265316_10005521_pt1 | contig 12269 bp, 14 predicted proteins | sample 4522metaG_FD_202092 | JGI IMG/M metagenome (GOLD analysis project Ga0265316, IMG submission 202092) | Rhizosphere microbial communities from Carex aquatilis grown in University of Washington, Seatle, WA, United States - 4-5-22 metaG | ecosystem: Host-associated > Plants > Roots > Rhizosphere >... | reverse complement strand
GGTCGGCGAGCCGGTCGCGCAGCCAAGCTCGGTCGAATGCTATCGATTCCACGGACGCAGTCTACGACGCACGCTTGTACGCTGCGACCCGGTTGGGATTTGCAGATCCCAGTTCAGCGAGGTCATGGCCGTGGCGCGGAACGGGGTCTTCGAGTGATTCGCCCAACACCTACGCGAAGGAAATGTGGATCTTACGCCCTGCTGCCAATCAAAGAGCTGATTCCTCGACCCCTGCGCAGGTATAAGGCGTTCATGAGCCTGCGACAAAATCGATGGGCGCGGCACCTTCTGACGGTCGTCGCTTTTGCGCTCGGCCTCGCGAATCTGCTCATCTCGACGGTTAACCTTCGACAGGCAGGCTGGAGTAACGAACGAACAATCCTGTTCGCGGCCGAGGGCGGGCTGATGTCTCCCCGCGAGGCACTGATGGACGTCGTACTCTTCGGCGGCGGATCGATGATCTGGTTCTTCATCTTTGGGGCGACCATCGCGCCACCCAACACGCGGTCACGCTGGGTGTTTCGCGGGGCAGTGACGGGGACCGTGCTGGAACTGGCATTGGCCACGGCCGCAGGAGCGCTGTGCGGCGACCTGTGGGAACAGTTCGTGGTTGGCTTGATGTTGGCATTTCCGATGGCGCTCGTCATGGCCGCTATCTGGCGGTGGCGACCGTCTGCGGGGTAGAGGGTGTGTTTGCGTGTAGGTGACTGAGGCCGGGAGAGGCGGCCGGCCAATAGCCCATCGGCGGTGCTCGAGTGGCGAATGGCGGCCATAAGAAGGGCGAAACACCCGCACGAACGAAGTGTGGGCTTGTAACCACCGCCAACCATGCCCAGTTCGCTACAGAAACTGGGACCCCTTTGCTCTTCGTGCCCACGGTCGGCCGTATGCCGGGGGGCTGGGTATGTCGGCGGTGGAAAAATTCTGGGAGAAATTTCAGGCTGGATTGCTCGGACCGGAAGGGGGGCAGCCGAACTGCCCAGGCGTCTGGACGCCACAAGACTGGCACCAGTCCGCCGATGTGACCAGCGCCACCGTGACGACGTTTGCAAGCAGGCTGCCCCCGCGTAGGATACCTGGTCTATGCGTTGCCTAGCTTCGCTCCTGGCCACTTCCGTCTTGGTCGCCGTGCCCTGTTGCGGGCGCACGGACCTCGGTACAGTGGTTACTGGCACTGGTGGAGCGATGGCCCTTGGCGGGATAGCGGCAACCGGCGGAGCCGCAGCGACGGGAGGCATGTCGGGCACCGGCGGATCACCTTCGACCTCCGTCGGTTCGACATCTACCTGGGACCTGGATGCTTGTTCCAGCGATGATGATTGCACAACCTCGTGCACCTGGACAACAGCCCCCACGAATTCGAGCCAATGCTTCGCTGAGTATTGCTGCGGCTCAAACTGGATGAGCAAGAGGCGATGCGAGGCCAATCAAGCCGCGTGGGCGATCTATTGCCCCAACCAATCCTCGACATTTATCGATTGCCCATGCATTACCATGTGCGACACTCCGGCGCAGACGATTACCCTTGGCTGCGTTGGTGGAAAATGCGAGTTCGTGTGTTCGCCCCCTGTCGTTGGTACTGGCGGCAACACCGCGTTCCCTCAGGCCAGCGGTGGCTATTCTGGAAACGACGGAGCTGGCGGCGTTGGAGGAACTATCGGCCCCTCAAGCAGCGGTGGCGCTGGCGGTTCAATAGCCAGCGGTGGTGCCGGTGGTGGCATTGTGGTCTCGTCCCCCGCCGCCGACGCCTCGGTGACGGCAATCAGTGGCCCCTTCTCATCCGTGAGCGTTGGCTCAGAGTGCGCCTGCGCCCTAGGGGCCGACAAAACCATCGCTTGCTGGGTTGTTGGCAGCTATGGCACTTGCGAGCCACCTGGCGGAACATTCAGCTCCGTGTCTCTCGGCTTTAGCGGATCGTGCGGGGTAGAGACCCTCGCAACCATTTCCTGCTGGAGCGACGTCAGCGACGAGCATGGCCTAGTCGAACCCCCAACCGGGACATTCACATCGGTAAGCACCGGTGATTCCGCGCTGTGCGGGATAAGAACAGACGGCACCGCTGCCTGTTCGGGTAGCTTCGTAACCGACAGCGATTCCACCCCGCCTTCGGGCACATTCACCGCAGTGAGTGTGGGCACTCTTGCCGTTTGCGGAGTGAGGACAGACGGTACTCTTGCTTGCTGGGGACACACCGCTGGTGTAAACCCGCCTCCGACGGGCACGTTCGTCTCCGTCTCCCTCAGCATGCAAGGGATTGCCGCGTGTGGGGTGAGGACGGACGGCACCCTCGCATGCTGGGGCGAGCAACCAGCGCCTCCAGCGGGCACGTTCACCTCGGTCAGCATTGGGGCTGTCGAATCCTGTGGGGTGAGAACAGACGGCACCCTCGCATGCTGGGGCAGTGCCGACACGCAAGCCATACCTCCCATAGGCACAATTCCCGCTGGCACATTCACTTCTGTCAGCGTGGGATCTGAAAACGTTTGCGGGTTAGAAAGCGACGGCGATGTTCTCTGCTGGGCTCTCAACTTTTCGCCACCTCCATGTCCAGGCTGTATGTTTTGAGTCGAACGGTTAGAGCCAATCGCCGCTATCGCACAGCCGGGCGTGGCCATTGCGCTTACCTGACCAGGCATCGTCGAGAAGTTGGGCTAAGATTCAAGCCGGGTAGCTTGAATCCCGAAGGCACGAACGCCTTCGTCTGCCTGGTCAGTTTCTATCCCGGCTCCCTCCTGACACTTCAACATGCGCTCGTTCTGCCAACTCGTGCCCAAGATCACGACACCGAGCCCATGCCGCCGATGTCGAGATGCCCAAGCGCTTGGCGATGGGCTTGAGCTTGTACCCGGCCATGCGCATGCACATCAAGACTTGGTCGTCCTCGGAAAGACCCGCCAACCAGGCTTCAAGGTCAATCGCAGAAACGAGTTTCCTGACCGGGTTGGCAGCCATGGCCTCGGCAAGCCCGAGCATGTTGACCTCGTCGTGGTCGGCAACAATCTTGTCGAGTCGAAGGACCTCGACCTTTCCGTCGATGTAGTTGCGCACGTCCATCACGCAAAACTTCTTGGCCCGACCCTCGCACCCGACAACCGTGCGGCTCAAGTCCTCGGCACGAAGGCGAGCAGCGTGGACAAGCAGAGCGTCGTCGAGAATGTGCCCTTGCTCGGCATGACGACGGTACTGTTCGTACACAAGGGCCAGGGCTTCTTGCGACCTGTCTTCGGCCATGTCGGCATGCAATCGGCGGGTGATAGGACGGAACATGCCTTTGCGAACTTTCTCATCGAATGACGAACGGATTGATTCCAGGGTCATCGTTACCTCCATGGCATGCGCACACGGAGGTCCACTTGACCCGCGTGGCGCACAAGAGCGCCAGCGGGCGCGTGGGTTATCAGCGTCGAGAAAGACGCTGGTGACTACGGTGCGAGGGCACCGTGGAGGGCAGAGAAGCTGCCTCTCATAGTTCTTATACCCACGAATAGGGCGGGAATTTCAGAGTGAAGTGACCGAGCAACATCCCGGTCGTAGGTCGCACCGGAAAAGGGTAAAGGGTCGAAAGGTCAGAATGCCCGTCCTTAGCGAACGCAGCGAACGCCGCCTGTACCGGGGACGCCGTTGAAGTCGGCGCCACCCTCGTTGAAGTCGACGAACCACGCGTTTGATGCCATGCCAGCTACGGGCGTAGAGGACCAGAAAATCTCCGCCGGTGTACCTGGGAAAGCGGACGGATCAATCAAGGGTGCGGAAGCTTGCGAGAAGTCTTCAAGGGTCAGGAGTTCCTTGACCGTTGGAAGGCGCCAACCTGAGCCGCCGAGGGTAGTGCTTACGGTAGCACTCGTACAATATGCCTTTGCTCCGGCGGGTGTGTACGTGCCCGATGGGACAGTCTGCTGCCAGGTGAGCTTGGTCTTCGTGTCATATACTGTACCGCCGCCAATAGTGTAGCGACCGGCGGGAGCGCTTGCGAAAGCCAAGTGGATCGGAAGAAGCATTGCGCTACAAACAAGTAGTAGGCTTGTCGTTGAGGTGTTCATGTCGAATCTCCTGTTTGCGAATCGCTGCTCTGCACCAGTCCCTCTGTGAGCGGCCCTGCTACCACCTCATCCCTAACGCACACACCGCAGGCTGGCGGTAGTGGTGGCATAGTTAGCGCCAACTTCACCCTTGTCGAAGAGGACAAGCCACACTAGGGCATAGGCTGAATTTGCAACCCGAGTCGAGGACCAGTAGCCGCCTGCCTCCGCCCCTGGGAAAACCGCAGAGTTGATAGTCGGACCTGGGCTGGCCACGCCGTAATCCACGATTGACGAGAGTTCGGCAATAGACGGTAGGCGCCAATCGGCATGGCCGCCCAGCGTCAATGTCGGGCAGTAGGCGACAGCGCTGGACCATGTGCCAATGACGGTTGTCGGCACAGTCTGTTGCCACATCAGCCCTGTCACCTTGTCCGTCACGGTACCGTCCCCGTTGTCCGTGTAGCTTCCCGGATTCGGCGCCCCCCCCAAGACATCTGCTGGTCCATTTGGCATAGGCCACTCGGCCCATTGGGGATCTGCACACGATGCAGGTGCAAGGCGCTCACACACGAGACCGGACGAACACGTTGTGGTGGTGGCGGAGGTACAACCGTTGGTGCCTGCGGCGCAAGTCTGAAGGCTCGTGCTAGACAGACACGTCGCCCCCGTCGTGCAAGCGTCTGTGCAGGTCGTTCCGCCCGTGCTGGTCGTTCCGCCCGTGCCGACAATTCCCCCGCTACCACCAGTGCCAACCGTACCGCCGGTAGCAAGAGTACCACCCGTGCCACCAGTACTAATCGGGGCATCCGCCCCTGTTGCGCCACCTGCGCCGGCTCCCCCGTCCAACGCGCTAACAGCATCGACGCCGATAGCGCCACTGGTGCTCACGGAGCCCCCCGAACCGCCGCCGCCCACCGAGCCGCTGCTTCCACCAGAGCCACCGGAGGTGCCACCGCTGCCACCAAGAACGGCAGTATCGAGCCGGCTGGTGACGCTATCACTACTGCTGGCATCCACCGTGAGCGTCGCGCCGCACACACACGTTCCGTACGTGCCCGACGAAGTGCATACTTGTACACCACTCTGCTGACCTAGGCATGCGCACGCCACGCTAGCGCCTGGAACACACTTGGCAGCAGAACTCCCGCCACCGCAGCCACCAAGGAAAGCCACGGGAAGACACAGAGCCACGAGCCACAGCCTATAAGACATGAGAACTATTGTCGCTCCGTTCTGGGTTTCCCGCCAGCCGAGAACGAAGTAGGCGGGGCCTGGGCGACCGAGACGGAGGGGCAGGACCGGCGGGAAGAAGGCCAGTAGGCTATAGCCCTGCAGTAGCCGGTGGTGCCCACGAACCTGGGAAACGAGTACTGGGGGGTAGGGGGCATAGGCATTAAGCGGGAAATTTGCCTAAACCCCGCGCCTTGCCCCTTATGTTGGGAATGGACAACACAGGTGCCAGCAGTGGCGAAAGGGAAATCGTAGAAGCCCAGTTTCCGGCTCACTGGCCGGACATGGCCGTGCAACACGGGTTGGTTCCGGCGGAGGTGCCGGCGCAACTTGGGGCAAAAGTCACAGATATCCGGGTTCCGATACGCACGGTGCTGTACCGGGTTGGCACGAATTGTTCCCTGAAGACAGCGGCGGCCAGCGCTTTTGCGGGCGACGTGATCGATGTTTCGCCGGTGGCGGTGCATCTGTGGGAGCGCAAACTGGGGCCGTTGTTTGCGGACCTGGTGGCCTCCAAGTCGGGCAGCGGGAGAAGTCGGTCCCGTCATTGGAGGCTGGATGGGAGCCCCACCACGTGTGGCCAACCAAAGCACCAGCGCGCCCCCGGCAACTGTAGCGGCGACCAGCACCAGCAAAAGCCTGCGACGGCGGTTGGAGGCTGATTTTTCGTCGCCAAGGTCTTCTTCATCGACGGAGAATCGATGTGTGGAGCGACGATGGCGGTGTCTTCGTGCTTGCGTCTGACAAGAACAGTCACCCGTGACGCCCCTGGTGTCCAGAAAGGTATCGCTGGAATTCTTGAACAAAATCGCGGAGAACTATGGTCTGAAAGGTAACAATATTGGAGGCTTTCATGGCAGATGAACAGATGATTGCAAATGCCGGGACGGTTACGGACGCGGACGGTAATGTGTATCAGACAGTGAAGATAGGGAATCAGGTTTGGATGACGGAGAATTTGAGGGTGACAAAATATAGCGATGGTTCTGCGATACTTTTGGTGACTGATAGTGATCTGTGGAGACGCATATGTAGCCTTACAACTCCGGCATATTGTTATTACAAAAACATGACCAATACTGACAGCATCAAGAAGTACGGAGCGCTTTATAATTGGCACGTTGTCAATCCTGCAAATCCCAAGAAGATCGCTCCAACAGGCTGGCATGTGCCGTTTGATGTAGAGTGGGATACTTTGCAGAATTACCTGATCGCCAAAGGCTACAATTGGGATGGGACAATTACTGGCAACAAGATAGCCAAATCCCTGGCTGCAAAGACGGATTGGTGGACAAATTCAACCAGAGGAACAATCGGTTGCGACTTGACAATGAATAACAGCAGCGGCTTTTCGGCCCTTCCAGGCGGTTATCGCGGTGACGATGGTGCGTTCAGCGTCCAGAGTGTCGACGGTCTCTGGTGGAGCGCTACGGAGTACGGTGCATCCGCCGCATGTTACCGTTGCCTCGGCTGCGGCCACGACAGCCTTAACAACGGCTACGGCCACCTTATCAGGTTCAACCTCACCAAGAGTTGCGGTTTCTCAATCAGGTTAGTTAAGGATTGAAATTCGGGTTTCGTGCGCCTAGGTGAATCGAAGGGGGTGTGGATCTGATGCATCCCCTCATATCTCCGCATAGTTAGCTCTGGTGAAGGGTTGTCGACGGAGAAGTCGCTGGAAATCGCGGAGGAGCCTGGGCGAGAGTGGCCAGCCACCAATAATCAGCGTCCGCAGGTACTCGCGGCCCTGACGGAACAAGGAGTGGGTGCGCCGTTTGACCGTGTTGGCGCGCAGGAGACGATCCAGACCGAGTCGTTCGCCAGCCGCGCCGAGCAGGGTGAGCAAGGTCGCTGCCGCCGCCAGAATGAAGCACAGTCGGTCGCGGCGGGCTGCATTGCGGATGCGCCGGTATTGGGGATGTAGTAGACGGATGAGGCGCGGTGCCATCGAAGGGACGTTCATCGGCTGGAACGAGATGCGGGCTTGAACCTCCTACCTGCGGAACGGCATCGGCGTCGGCGCCGAACTCGGCCGCAAGGGCGAAAAGCGAACTGACGACTGGCCCGGGTGGGCGCTCGGTCGCGCTGCGTGTGCACCCGGCCGCGGCTGTCGCGAGCATCGCGCACAGGAGCCGTGGCCCAGCCGTCATCGCTGCCGTCATGGCTGCCGTCATCGCTGCCGTCATCGCTTTTCCACCGGCTGCCAGCCTTCCGCGTGGTCGTGAAGGTCGCGCGCCGTCATCATCCAGATCACGAGCTTCTTGGCCTTGAGCTTGTCCACGCCGCGCTTGAGCAGTTTTTCGCGCACGTTGGGGCCGCCGCCGTAGCTCATGACCAGATCCACCGGATATCCGATTTCCTTGGCCAGGTAGGCCGACACTCCCGCGTGCTCGCAGTGAAAAGCCGTCGCCGCGTGCTCCACCCACGCGCTCAAGAACGCCTCGACGCTGCCAGGCAGAGCCCGCTGACGCTCAAAAAACCTCTTCGAAACGACTATGGGCCCCAGAGGGTGAGGGGTGGAGGTGATCGAGAGCACCGAAAGCCCTTCAGCCGCGACCACTCCAATTGACGTCGCCGTATCACAGAGCGATAGTCACGTTATGGGTAGCTCTGCATCAGGTCTGACGCTTTCCCTCGCTCTCATACTGGCCTGTGCCGCAAGTTGTGGCTCCAGTGAACCTTCAGGGCCTGGAACCGACTCCGGTGGGACGGCCGACTCCGGTACGCCGCTAGGTTCTGAACCCGACTTGGGTGCGCCGCTGGGTCCGGGAGTCGACTCCGGTACGCCCACAAGTCCAGGAAAAGTCGGAGACCGCTTTTGGTTCCAATCGAGCATGAAGCTTGATGTTCGCTGCCGTGTCGTCTTCGACGCAATGCCGGGGTCGATTGGAAGCACTAGCTGCGACGTGTGGTCTTTCACCCGTGATGCTCTGACGGATGAGCAGCAGTCGCTTCTGGATTCGGCGACCCTGCAAAACATTCCCTTAAGTCCCTGCACGGCAGACGGGTACGGCTACTGCGAGGCGATCATTTCTGACCAAGACGGCTCGATTGCGACCTATCGAGATACCGGTTGCGACTACCTAAAGGTTCCTGATGCAACGGCAATACTGCCGTACAACCTCTTCCACTACACCTTTCCCCTTGGAACCGGACAGCTATGCCAGTAACGGGCCTCGCCAAGCCAATCACCAGACCTGTATCGCCGAGGTTAGGTCAGCCCGCGTGTCGCCGCCAAGAGGAAGTGGCCCAGAATCAAGGATCCCGACCGAGGGTAGTTACGGGTCGTCCCAACGTCCGGATTCCGGACGTTTCTGCTGTTTGAAGCTTCTCATCGGCGGTCGCAAAGTACCCTCGGACCGGGTTGCACGCTTTATGCCAGTCCGTCTCTTTCTTCGTTCCATGGATGTCCTCCCTCATATCGGAGGTGTCCACGAAACCGGGGCAGGCTCAAAACGCGAATAGAGTTGCAGAGCGGCGTAGTTGACCGATAAGGCGTTATCGGGGCTTTCGAGGCTGGCAGCGCATGGAGAAAAGCGGGCTTGTTCGGACTACGTTCCTCAAAAACCCTGTTCGAAATGCCTATGGGCCATCCCTACCAGTTTCTGTATGGTTTCTTCGTCAGTCATTGCGGGCCGGTCTCCTTTCGGTCGTAATAGGCGCCACCTCACACATTGAGTACGGAGATACGGCTTGCCCGGTATTGGGGATGTCGTCCTGTCCCAAAACTCAGGCGGAAGAAAGCGACGCGAATCCAAGGAGTTTGGAGGGGTACCGACGATCTTGCTGAGGACGTGGAAAGGTGTAAAAGGCGCCTCGTGAGCAAGACGAAGGACGAGCCTGCGGGTTCGATGCTGCCGCTGCCACTGCAGTTCTTGGCAGCGTGGCTTGCGGTGTGGCTGGGACGGGTGTTGCAGCAGGAGGTCGACTACCTGATGGCCGAGAACCGCGTTCTGCGCGAGAGACTTGGCAGCAAGAAGCTGCGGCTGACGGTTGCCGAGCGGCGCCGACTGGCCGTGCTGGGTGCGCAGATGGGGCGGAAGGCGTTGACGAAGGTGGCGACCATCGCGAGGCCAGAGACGATTCTTCGCTGGTACCGTGAGCTGGTGGCAAAGAAGTACGATGGCAGCAAACACCGTGGACCAGGACGGCCCCGGAAGCGCGGCGAGATCGCGGATTTGGTGGTGAAGATGGCGCGAGAGAACGAGGGGTGGGGCTATACGCGGATCAAGGGCGCCTTGCAGAACCTTGGTTACAAGGTCGGCGGCGGCACAATCCAGCGGATCTTGCGCGAGAACGGCATCGATCCCGCGCCGCTGCGAGGGATGTCGTGGGGGACATTCATCAAGGCACATCTCGGGGCGATCGCGGGTATGGACTTCTTCACGGTGGAGGTGGTGACGTTGCTTGGGTTGGTCCGGTACCACGTATTGTTCGTGCTCGATATCAAGAGCCGTACGGTGGAGATCGCGGGGATTGGCCGGGATCCGTGTGGGCGATGGATGGAGCAGATGGCGCGAAATCTGGTGGACGCGGTCGATGGCTTCCTCGCGGGGAAGCGGTATCTGCTCATGGACCGTGATCCGCTCTACACTGGACCGTTTCGGCGGATCGTGGAGGGAAGCGGCGTGAAGATAGTGCGGCTGCCTGCAAGGAGTCCGAATCTGAACGCCTTCGCGGAGCGATTTGTGCTTTCGATCAAGAGCGAGTGTTTGGAGCGAATGGTGCCGCTTGGCGAGAAGCATCTCCGCCAGGCGATTTTGGAGTACATGGCGCACTATCATGGCGAACGGAACCATCAGGGCTTGGGGAATGCCCTGATCAACGGGGCGGGGAATGACTCGGTAGGGGCCGGGCCCGTCGTTCGTCGCGATCGGATCGGCGGTCTGCTCCATTTCTATCACCGGCGGACGGCCTCGTCGGCGCGGGCCGAATAGCGGGACAGTACGGGGGAGCGGTAAGAAGTGAGATCGGCGGCGGCGCCGACGGGGTACTACTCGCGCAGCTTGGCGCCTTCGCCCTTCTTGTAGAAGATCGATGCGTCGCGATTGATCCCCTGCGCCTGCTGCCGTGCCGGTGAACTGCCCGGGACCGGGATGCCGAACGCCATCCGCAGCCCGCGCCACTTGGTCTTGATGTCGGCGACGAAGTGGAACGGCGGCTGGTATCCGTAGGCCCGGTAGGTGCCCGGCTCGACCTTGCCCTTCACGGTGACGTGCGCGACGAAGGCCTCCACCCAGCCATCGAAGCTGGTGAGGACCGCGGGCTCGGCGACCAGATGCTCGGCCTGGTTGTCGCTGTAGGGTTTCCCCTTGCCGAACTCGACGTAACGCCAGAGCGCATCGGGCACCTCGATCCCGCCGTAGCGGCACTGCCAGACCAGCGGCGCGTAGGCGTCCCGCATGTCCGCGAATGGCTCGTGCTCGGGATCGAAATATTTCGGGTGGCGCAGTATCGAGGGCCGTCCCGACGCCACCAGCTCGTCACCGCCGCCGTCACCGTAGCAGAAGAACCCAGCGCTCCGCCCCTCGAGATGGTTCAGGCTCAGTTCTTTCCATTCCGGCGAGCGCTCGAGCGCGATGGCACGGGACGGATCCTTGTGCCCGATGAGCGCCTCCTTCGGGTTGCCCCCGTTCATGCAGACCAGGCGATCGAACATCGCCTTCACGTTGCTAGTGGGGCCGTACCAGTTGACCGGACCGATGATCGCCCAGGCATCGGCCAGGTCGAATCGGGCGTAGAGATCAAGATCCCACATGAGATCGGGCTGACCGCGGTTGCCGCGCGCGTAGCAGTTGCACGGCCACACGCAAAGCGCCATCGAGGAGGATACGCAGCCGTTACAGGTGCGAATCTGGGCCCGGTTCCACACATTGCCGAGATCCTCAAGATCGATCTCCCAGTTCGGCGGCAGTCGCTCGGCCATGCGGAACATCAGCGTGCGCGACTTGGAGTCTGCGCCCGGGCAGTCGAACTGGCGCCGGTCCGAGCCTGACAGCACCAGGACGCGAAACGGGCGATTCGCTGTGGGAAGCTTGCCGTTCGCGTCGTTTGGTTTCATGGCAATCGGCCGGCGTTCAGGAGGCGGTGTAAGGATAGTCCTTTCAAGCTCCATTTTGCTGTCATGTCCGACAGAAAACATTAAGTCTATAGTAACCTACACCTCAGCCTCCCCCAAACTATCCCTGTACCCAGCCAGACGGTGCAAATGGATCCGAGGACGACGACCACATTGCGATAGACTGAAATCCCAGGCCGGACGTCAAAGGAGCCTGCCAATAATGTCATTCAAGGCGGAGACGTTCCGCGTCCTAATTGCTTCGCCTTCAGATCTGGTGGAAGAGCGGACAGTTGCGGCAGAATCTGTCGCTGACTGGAACGCTCAACACTCGGTCGCCGAGTCGGTCGTCTTGCTTCCCGTGAAATGGGAGACACACGCAACACCCCGGTCGGGCGTCAGACCCCAGGAAGCAATCAACGACCAACTTGTCCGTCAGTGCGACATCTTGTTGGGACTGTTCTGGACAAAGATCGGAACGGCGACCGGCGTGGCTGAGTCTGGCACTGCCGAAGAGATTGACCAGTTCGTAGCCGCGGGGAAGCCGGCTCTGCTCTATTTTTCAAACCGCCCGATCGATCCGGATAAGATCGATCTGGCACAACATAGGAAGCTCAAGAAATTCAAGGACACGACCTACAGGAAGGCGCTCACAGGCAAATTCTCTGGGCTCGATGATCTGCGACAAACCCTCGTTCGTGACCTGCTCCGCCAAGTGCGGGGGATGGAGGGATGTGGACACGTCGGATGGGCTGATGCCGGTATTGCTTGGCCTTCAGCCGCTCGTGCAGATTCTCCAGGTTTTCCTGTAGTTTCTGCCCGTACTGCTCCTTCGTGACCCCATCCACCCCCACTGCCCCATCCTTGCGAATGCGGTGGTAGGCCCGCAAAAGCGCCGACACATCTATCAGATGCGCCAGCGAGTGAAACCGCCCTTCGGGTTCCCGTTGCGCTCGTTC
>Ga0265316_10005520_pt1 | contig 12271 bp, 15 predicted proteins | sample 4522metaG_FD_202092 | JGI IMG/M metagenome (GOLD analysis project Ga0265316, IMG submission 202092) | Rhizosphere microbial communities from Carex aquatilis grown in University of Washington, Seatle, WA, United States - 4-5-22 metaG | ecosystem: Host-associated > Plants > Roots > Rhizosphere >... | reverse complement strand
GAAGGCGCCACGATTCTCCTGACGGCTCGCACAGAGGCCGATCTGATCAAAGTGGCCGCCGAAATCGAGTCGCTCGGCGGCAAAGCGCTCCCTTTCGCGATCGATTTGAGAGATGCGGGATCTCCCTCATCGGTCGTCAAAACCGCGCTCGATGCGTTCGGCGGGATTGACGCCGTGGTCAACAACGCCGGAGCGACAAAACGGGGCGACTTCTTCCAACTCACCGACGCCGATTTTCAGGATGGCTTCGCGCTGAAATTTTTCGGCGCGGTGAGGCTGACGCGCGAGGCCTGGCCTCACCTGAAAGCGCGCAGAGGCTCCTTGCTGAATATCGTCGGAGCGGGAGGGCGCACGCCTGGGCCGGAATTCACGCTGGGCGGCTCGGTAAATGGCGCGTGCCTGTCGTTCACCAAGGCCCTGGCGGATATTGGGGTTCGCGACGGCGTGCAGGTGAATGCGATCAATCCGGGACGAATCCGCACCGACCGGTTCTACAAGAATGCCGAAGCGGAGGCCGCGAAACAGGGCGTCGGCCTGGGAACCGCGATGCAGGAGATGATTCGCAAGGCGAATATCGTGCGGCTCGGCGAGCCGGAAGACGTGGCGAACCTCGCGGCGTTTATCCTTTCGCCGCAATCGCGGTTCCTGCAAGGCTCAATGATTGATCTTGACGGGGGACAAACAAAAACAATCTAACCCGCACCCTCCCGTTGGATGTCTCGAACAGAAGTGAGTTGGAACAATTTCAGGGCGGCGGCGATCCCGAATTCCATATTCCACTCCATCTACGCCCAAATTTTCGCCGCCGCCCTATCAACAATTCGTCGCATCCGTTACGACTTGTAGAGGCCTATGTAGACCCACACGCCCGCGCTTGCCACAAGGGCTATACCCGAAATCACCGCGAACACTACAATGACACGAGCGAGCCGGTTCATTCGGCCAACTAGCGCCGGCTGATCGCCCGCCATTACCTTTTCTTCCGTCTTGTTCAGATAAATTTCCTCGTCCTCTCGCGAATCAAGCGCATTCCCGTAAATCACCAGGACCACCAGGACTGCAGTCATGGTGCCGCTGAACAACAGCAGGTAGGTCAATAGGTTCGATACGCTTCCCATAATATCCTCCTCGGCCTCGAACAATTCAGGACGGGCATGCATTCAAAGGCTGCCAGTTCCAAGCAATTGTCTCAGTGAAATGCGTCACGCGATGACGTGACCCAAATCACAACCGGGAAAGAGGCGTCCCGGCGCCCAACAATGATAAGCTCAACCTTCAAGCAGGTGAATCATGACGAGACGGATCGAACTTGCGATCGTAGCCGTATTATTCTTTCTCCCCGCTGGATTTGTGCGCGCCCAATCTTCCCCTGAAATGACCGCGAAACAGCGAGCACGTTCCGACCTGCGGCAGACGGCTCTGGCGGGCGACGTGAACGCTCAGGTGCAAATGGGCGTGATTTACCTGACCGGCGACGGCGTCGCCAAAGACGACGCGGAAGCCATGAAATGGTTCCGCATGGCCGCCGACCAGGACAGCGCGCTCGGCCAGCGATATCTCGCGGAAATGTATTTCAAGGGCCGGGGAGTCGAGGCGGACAACATGGAAGCCGCCCGATGGCTGCGCCTCTCCGCCGAACAGGGCGATGCACAGAGCGAATACAATCTCGCTGTCCTTTATACGCAGGGGCTGGGCGTCCCCAGAAGCGGAAAAGACGCTGTGAGCTGGATGCATAAGGCTGCGGACCTGAATCTGGCAGCCGCTCAGCTGGCCCTGGGAGTCTTTTACGAAAACGGCGACGGCGTGCAGGCGGACGAAATCGAAGCGGCGAAGTGGTATCGAAAAGCTGTCGATCAGGAGAGCGTGCCCGCCATGAACAGCCTGGCCCTGCTCATGGCAAATTCGAGAAACACGGTCGTGCGGAATCCGGAAGCCGCGGTAGCCCTCGCCCAAAAAGCCGTTGCCTCCGGCAGCAATCCGGATTACCTCGACACATTAGCCGCGGCATATTTTGCGAATGGACAAACCGACCTGGCAATCGAAACGGAAGAAAAAGCGCTGGCGAAAAATCCAGAGGACGATACGTACAAGAAATCGATGGAAAGATATTTAAGCGCCAAGCATAGTAACCATTAATGTTTCTCTGAAAAAGCGATTATTTACTCGGCGTGCTCTGCCCCAGCTTGCGCAGGCGGTCTTGCAGCTTACGGCGCAGTACTGCCGGGGTGTTGGGATTGAAGGCCACCAGATACCACAGCGGCTGGCTGCGGTCGCGCGAAAGCCACGCGAGGGTGACGGGATCGGCGTTCGGATGGCGCGCGACATTTTCACGAATCGCGGCGTAGGGATGTTTTGCAAGCTTGCCCAGCGTTTTGGAATTCACTTTCGGATGCTCGCTGATTAGGCGCAAAAGATAAAAATCCGATTCCGGAGCTTCGCGCGCCAGTTTGTCGAGCATTTCGGCTTTCGATTCCGCGTTCAGAACCAGTCCCACTTTCTCATCCCACGAAGAATTAATGTGATTCAGCTCGCGAGTGCGTTCGTGGATCAGTTCCTCGATCACGCGGCGTTCCTGATCCAGGCGCGCCTGCGGCACTGCGGTGGTCTCCAGCGAATCCAGAACGCGAAGAAGGTGTTGCCGTTCCCCGAAAACGATCTGCGTGGTTCGCGGGGTGGCGCCTTTACTTGGCGTCTGCACCAAATCGGAGCGTCTCATTGCTACCTCACTCAGTAAGATTGAGTTCGACTGCCAGATTTGCCAGCTCATCGTCTTGGATGTACAAGCTCCTAGAATCCAGTGCCGAACCAACTTCCAACTGCCGCTTCAGCCATCGCCCAGCGACATCAATCTTCTGCTCGCGCGTTAATCGGCGCCGCCCGCGCTCAAAGCGGGTCAGGCCCATGCCGGAAATACCAACCACGGTTTCTTCTCCATTCACTCGAAAGAAGAATAGTTCTGGCCGGTCCCCCTGCGCCAAAAACCCTGCACGCATAAACTCAACCACGAGCCGGGCGCCGTCAGGCCCCGCAGCTTCAAACCGCTCGTAGATGGGCTCGTAAGTCATCTCGAATTATCGGACCGGTTAACTCGGGTGTAAAGTTTCCGCCGCAACGGAGGTTCCATCCGCGCAACAGGTTTTTTTGCCCGATCGGATTGGATTGTGGCGCGGGCGTCCCGCTTGTCCCGAGGCAAACAGGACTCGCGATTAATGTTTAATCATTCCGTAAATATTGCCGGCGACAGAACGGGAGATAAAACCCTCGGACGAGACGCCCGCGCGACTGGCTCCCTGCGATTGCAGACCGGAAAAATGTCGCGTACCTTGGAGATGGAAAAGAATCAGCCAGCCTGGCGGCGGGAGAAAACCGATGTCGGCGTTTGACGATCACAAGGATGAAATCGAACACTACGAACAAATGCTCGGGGCCCATCGCGGACGGCTCGCCGTGACACTCGACCGCCTCACCAACGCGATGGTCCTCGTCGGCCAGCACGGCGTGTACTGCCACAGCCAGCGCGACGCGGCCAAGCCGACCATGGACATTCAGATCATCACGGAAGAGCTGCGCAAAGCCAAGGAACTGATCCAGAGCGTGATGGAAGATTTGCGGACCGAGCGCGAGAACCGTCTGCGGGCGAACTAGGCGTTGGAATCCTGTGGCATCGGATGGACGCGGGACTCAGGAAATGGCTTTTAACACGCTTTTAATATAGCGGGCACGGAGGTCACTGAGAACGCGGCGGCCGCCGGGACTCCGCCCTCAATTTTCAATCAGAAAAGGGTTCGTTTCGCGTTCCTGCCCGATCGTCGTTTCATGCCCGTGGCCGGGATAGACAACGGTGTCGTCGGGAAGTTCGAGCACCTTCCCTTTCAGCGAACGGATAATCTCTTCGAACGAGCCTCCCCACAAATCCGTCCGGCCAATGCTTCCGGCAAACAGCGTGTCTCCCGCGAAAAGTTTCCCATGCCGCGGTTCGACGGGCTCTACCGCCGCTGCCGCATCTGTCTGGATCTCGGAAATATCCGAAGGCATGTAAAGGCAGATGCTGCCCTTCGTGTGTCCCGGCGTGTGCAGGACCTGCACATGGTACGGCCCCCAGCGAACGATATCGCCCTCCTTGAGCAACCGATCCACTTGCACCGTCTGCGGCGTCTTCCACCCGAGCCAGGCCGCTTGCGAATCCAGCATCCGATAAAGCCCCAGATCTTCACCGTGCATATAGACAGGAGCGCCCGTCGCCTGATGAACGCGCTGCAATCCCACGACATGATCGATATGCGAATGCGTGATGACGATCGCGCTGACTCTCAGTCCGTGCCGCTCGACAGTTTTTAATATCCGTTCGGCGTCGTCGCCCGGATCGATGACAATGGCGTCGCGCGTGCCAGGATCACCGACAACGTGGCAGTTGCACTGCAACATACCCACAGGAATGATTTCATGGATCAATTCGTTCATGACATTCAATATATAATGGAACGGTGCGCCGCCGTCGGGAGTTGTGATACAGCCACTCCGGCCCGCGTAAGTTTCGCTGCTTTTAATCTTTACAAAAACTACAAGGCCGGAAATGGCTGCGCTCCCAAACACAGACCACATCCCGCGGTCTGGTACTATTGCTGTGTATGGCCATTGAAACTCCACTTCGGGATCTTCATCGCTCCGCGGGTGCGGAATCCGGTGAGTATTTCGGCGCGATTTTACCTGCACGCTTCGGCGCTCTACAAGAGGAATACGGCGCATTGCGCGAAACCGCGGCCTTGGTGGACACCAATTACCGAGCAATTTTTTCCTTGTCAGGGCCGGACGCGCAGCGTTACATGAATGCCCTGTTGACTTCGAACGTTCGCGACCTGAAGCCGGGACAGGGAGCCATCGGCCTGCTGCTGACCCCGCAAGGCCACATCCTCGCCGAAATTGAGACTCTCCGGCTGCCGGACAGCATCCTGGCCATTTCTCATGCCATGGTTCGCGAGCGCACATTTTCCACCCTGGAAAAATTCATTATCATGGACGACGTCACCCTGGAAGACGCCACGGCCACGTTGGGGACGCTGGATCTGATTGGCCCCAGAACCGGTGAACTACTTTCCGAGATCTGCGGCCTTCCGTGGAGCGAAATTCCTCTCGAGGAACATGTGGAAGTTGCAATCGGGTCGATTCCCTGCCGAATCGTTCATCACTCGCTGGGAGACATTCCCTCGGCGATGCTCATCGCCCCTCTCAAACATTTGCACACCCTCTGGCGGATATTGGAAGCCCGCGTTCGCGAGCAAGCCGGCGCTGCGGTTGGCATGGAAGGGGTAAATTCGGTTCGGCTCGAATGGGGATTGCCCTGGTTTGGCGTGGATTTCGGCGACAAGAACATCCCTCACGAAGCGGGCCTTGAAAATTCCCATATCAGCTACGAAAAAGGTTGCTACACCGGCCAGGAAATCGTCGAACGGGTCCGTTCACGCGGCCATGCCAATCGGCGGCTCACGGAACTGAAATTTCTCGCGCCCGAACCGCCGCCGGACGGGACAAAGCTACTGATTCCAGGGACATCCGCCGGCGCTGAAGTTGGCTATGTTACAAGCACGGCAATCTCACCCTCGCTTGGTTATTCGATTGGCCTGGGCTACGTTCGCCGTGAACACTCCTCTATCGGAACTCGTCTCGATGCCTCAGGCTCGACGGCGGAAATAATTTCCCCTCCATTTCCTGTATCCAAATAAAGTGTCTGACATCAAACCTTAACAGATAGGACTATTCGAGTTAGTTATCCTATCGTTTTTCTATTTGAGTTTGTGTCAAGAAGGTTTGGTCAGAGAGAATCCAACTTGATGAATCCGCCTCGCGTTCGCGCCCTCGTGCTCGGGATTCTCCTACTGGGGTTTCTTCCGCTCGCGCATGCCCAGGAAGGCCCGCAAAATAACGGTCGCGAATTGCAATTCTGGAGCGGGGGCGGATATGGCGTGAAGGGTATCGCGCTGCACACCGGCGTCTCTACAATCGGCATACGGTACGGGTGGATTCTGACCGGGCCTCATGGACCAGGCCCGCTTCGTGGTCGATTCGAATATGTTGTCGATGTCGTTCCCGTTTTTGTCGTTTTTCAGCCCATCAATACTGCCTATGGCGCGGCATTGAATCCGCTGGGCCTAAAGTGGAATTTCGATACGCACAAACGCATCGTGCCCTACGCGGAACTTAGTGGCGGAACCCTGTACACAAACCAGACGGTTTCACCCGGGGCTTCGCGTATAAACTTCGCATCCAGCGGCGGCGTAGGACTGCAATTTTTAACGAAAAAGGCTGTCTGGACCGCGGACGTGCGATTCATGCACATTTCCAACGCAGGGTTAACCGCGCTCAACCCCGGCGTCAATACCGTGCAGGTGCGAATCGGAATCGGATGGTTTACGCACAGACGCGATTAGTAAGTTCGAAGTCTCAGGCGATGTTGAGCGCACGCTTGAAGCTGCCGCGCTCATTGCTGATTTTTTCCTGCAACTGAAGGATGGCATAGAGCAGCGCCTCAGGCCGGGGCGGGCACCCCGGCACGTAAATATCCACCGGAATCACCTGGTTCACGCCCTGCACAATCGCGTAATTGTTGAAGACCCCGCCGGAAGTGGCGCAGGCTCCCATTGAGATCACCCATTTGGGCTCCGGCATCTGCGTGTGTAGCTGCTTGATCACCGGCGCCATCTTCTGCGAGACCCGGCCCGCGATGATCATCAAGTCCGCCTGCCGGGGCGACGGGCGAAATACTTCCGATCCGAAACGAGCAACGTCAAACCGCGCCGCCGCCATGGACATCATCTCAATCGCGCAGCAGGCCAGACCAAAGCCGAGCGGCCAGATCGAGCTCTTGCGCGCCCAGTTCACGGCCTTATCGAGTTGCGTGAAGATGATTCCTTCGTCCTGCAGCAGTTTGCCGAAATCATCCGGCTTTTCGAGGGTAACGTTCTTTGCGATCGATGTGCTCATGGGTCCCTGATCCTTCAGGTGCAATCTTCCACCACTATTTTCTCATACTCGGCTCTTCCATGCCACTTGCGAAACCGCGCCGTGGCTTGGATGTGACACCCATCAACCGGTTGCGGCGAAGGAATCGGAAGCGTACGATTCTTAATTCAAAATCGCGCGATGGAAATCCGAGGTCGAAGCGAGGTCTCATGGCAAAGGTAATCGGTTCCCGCGTGACAGCAGAGATGGACGGCGAGTTTGTCGTCTTTCTAATCGGCATCAGAATCAATAAACTCTGGAAGATTCACAAATGGCTTCCCGCCTTCCTCGCCATGCCGAAAATGCTGAAGGAACTCAAAGCCCATCCCGAATCCGGATTCCTGGGACATATTGGCAGTGGCACCACGATAGTGCAGTACTGGCGATCCTTCAAGGACCTGGAAACCTATGCCCGCGCGCAAGATAAAACCCACTGGCCCGCCTGGGTCGATTTCAACCGCCGCGTCGGAAAGAGTCGGGAAGACGTCGGCATTTGGCACGAAACCTACTTCATCAAACCTGGCCAGTACGAAACCGTGTACAGCGGCATGCCTCCCTATGGTTTAGGGAAAGTTGGCAAGCTAGTTCCCGCGACCGGATCGAGGGAAACTGCGCGTTCGCGGGTGACCGGTGGGACTGCTTCCGAATAGCACAGGCTGAATACTATTGGGACTGCACAAAAGCACATCGTCTCCGGTTGACACATGGAAACGCCCGCCGTACCCTACTTTCAGGGCTTCCCTATGGACCTGTTTGAAGAAGTAATCAAGCTCCGGCGCGCCGGAAAGCGCGGAGCACTAGCCACCATCGTCCACACGAACGGCTCGATCCCGAGCTATGAAAGCTCGCGCATGCTTGTGCGCGAAGACGGCTCGATTGCCGGAACGATTGGCGGAGGGTGCGTCGAGGCCGAAGTCTGGGCCGCGGCGAAAGAAGTGATGAGCGCGGAAGCGCCCCGTAAGATGACGTTCAGTCTGAACAACGAAGCCAATTACGACAACGGATTGATTTGCGGAGGCACTTTGGAAATTTTCGTAGAGCCGATCCTGCCGCAGCCCATGCTTTACATTTTCGGCGGCGGCCACGTCTCGATCGCGCTGGCCAACGCGGCGCAAACGGCCGGCTTCGCCGTCGGCGTCATCGACGACCGCGAATCGTTTGCCAACAAGGAACGCTTTCCGATGGCGCACGAGATTTTTACCAGCTTCGAGCAAGCGTTTGAAACGATCAAGCCCACGGCCGCAACCTACATGGTGATCGTCACGCGCGGCCACAAGGACGACATGCGCGTGCTCGGCTGGGCCGTCGGCACCTCGCCGCGCTATATCGGTATGATCGGCAGCAAACGCAAAGTCATCTCCGTCTATCGAGCGCTGGAGAAAGACGGCGTCGCTCCCGAAAAATTCGCGAATGTGCATGCCCCCGTGGGGCTCGACATCGGTGCATTAACTCCAGAGGAAATCGCTATCAGTATTACTGCTGAATTAATTGCTGTCCGCCGCGGCGCAAAGAATTTGTCGCACAAGGCTGTGAAAGTCGAGAACGCGGAGCCGGCCTCGGTTTGAGTAGCACAGGCTTCCGCCTGTCTGCTTTTGAATTTTGTAGCGATACCACGGAAATCAAGGGAAGACGGGCCGAAACCTGCCCTCCCAATCGGTAACAAGGACACTTTTGCTCGCTGCCCTCATCCTTTCTGCCGGAGCCTCCACCCGGATGGGAAAGCCGAAAGCCCTGCTTCCCTACCGCGGAGGTACATTCCTCGAACATTTGATGGAGGTCACGCGCCACCCTCGGGTGGGTGTAACGCGAGTTGTTTTGGGAGCCGGCGCTGACGACATCCGCACAATCGCCAAACTGCCGCCCTCGGTCGTCGTCCTGAATCCGGATTGGGAAAAAGGACAGCTTTCCTCGATCTGCGCGGGAGTGAGAAGCTTGGCGGGAATCGAAAACGACGGCGTCATTCTCTGCCCCGTCGATCATCCCCTCGTCAGCGCGGCGCTAGTGAGCGAACTGATCTCGCGATTTTACGAAGAACAAAAGGCCATCGTTCTTCCGACATACGACGGCCGCCGCGGCCACCCGGCAATCTTTTCGAGCGCGCTGTATGACGAATTGCTAGCCGCTCCCCCCGACAAAGGCGCGCGCGCCGTCGTCTGGGCCCACGCGGCCGACATCCTCGAAGTTCCCACGGATGAGGAAGGCGTCGTCCTGAACATCAACGCTCCCGACATGTTGAGGCACGTCACCGACACGGAATCGAATTAGCCACGGAGGGGTGGTTCCCTCCCCCATGATTTTCCTCTGTGCCTCCATGGCTGTTTGTCTCTGTGGTTCTTTGTCTTTGTGCCTCTGTGGCTGATTAACCAAGTTTTTCTGCCAGCGCCAGCGCCGCGTCGCGAGCCAGTTGCGCAGCATGAAATGTCGCGGGCGGCAACCCGCCCAACGCTTCCGACATCTGTTCAGGAGTGATCGCTCGAGCTTCGGCGGGAGTTTTTCCGCCAAGCAATTCCGTCAGAAGAGACGAACAAGCCATGGCCGTGACGCATCCGCGCGTGCGAAATCGCGCCTCGGCGATGCGCCCGGCCTCCATGCGAACCGAAAGTTCCAGGAGATCACCGCACACCGGGTTTTCGACCGAAATGGTAGCCGTCGCTCTGTCGAGCGTCCCCGCATTGCGAGGATTTTGAAAATGATCGAGGACGATTGCATTGTACATTGCGGGAGTATCGCCCGCGCCGCGCCAAACATCAACACCGATGCGCATCCAGTTTCAGGACTCATGGAAATTGAAATCGTTTGCCCGCAAACTCGAAACGGCGCATCATCGTAGGGTTACAGTCATAGAGTTTTGGACCACCCAAACAAAGCGCAGGCTTCTGCCTGTGGGTTTGGCAAACGGATGCCAGGCGCGAAAAATCCACAGGCTGAAGCCTGTGCCGCCAGAACCAGGCATTCCTTGTAATTTTTGCAAACGAATGTGCGGCATCTATCGAACCCGGAGGCGGTACGTCTAACACTCCAATGAAGCAAACACATCTTTCGACTTTCTCGATTTTTCTTGCCGTCGCTGCCCTGACGGCTGGCGCAGCCCTGATCTGTGGAGCTTCGCCTCCACCCGCCGACTCCGGTGTCCTGCTCAAGACCATGCAAACGGAGTTGCTGCGCGCCAAAACTTCGCTGGCAAATTCCGATCCGGCTCCCTATTTTCTCAGTTATGAAGTCTATGACCAGCACACCCTGAACGTGTCGGGGACATACGGCACAATCGTTTCGTCCAATGCCACAAACCATCGCTGGGTGGATGTCACCATGCGTGTCGGCTCCGCGGCTCTGGACAACACGCACAACGAGAATCGCGAATCCGGTATCACCTCCGGAGAACTTCCCCTCGCAAACGATCGCGATGCCATCGCACGCGGCCTGTGGGAACTGACCAATCGGGAATACCGCCGCGCTTCGCCCGCCTACGCCAAGGTCACGTCAAATACGGCCGTTGAGGCGGCCGAGGAAGACAAATCGCCCGATTTCTCAAAGGAATCTCCTCAAAACCAGGTGGATTCCCCTGCCGCGCCCATTGTCTTTAATCAGAAGGAATGGGAAGATAAAATCCGAAAATACTCGGCAGCCTTTCGCAAATACCCTGAAATCTATACCTCGACGGTGACCCTGCAGATCGAGCAGGCGACGTCCTATTTTGTTTCCAGCGAAGGAAGCAATGTCGAGACGCCCGGCCTGATGTCTCGCCTGGTGGTGGAAGCCAATACACGCGCCGATGACGGCATGGACCTCGTACGCGTCGAAACATTTGAATCTTCCAAGCCGGAGGGCTTGCCTTCAGATGCGGAAGTCGCCGCCAAGGAAGAAAAAATGGCGGCGGACCTGAAAGCCTTGCGCGAAGCTCCGCTCGCCGAACCGTTCGACGGGCCCGCTCTGCTTTCCGGACGCGCCGCCGCCGTCTTCTTCCATGAAGTTCTGGGTCATCGCCTCGAAGGCCATCGCCAGCGCGGCGAAACCGAGGGACAAACATTCACGAAAAAAGTGAACCAGTCCGTGCTTCCGAATTTCCTGAGCGTGTACGACGACCCGACCCTCGGCAACATGAATGGCGTGCCGCTCGCCGGATCCTACTCGCACGATGATGAGGGAGTTCCTTCGCAGCGCGTGCCGCTGATTCAGGACGGCGTTCTGAAAAATTTCTTGATGTCCCGCATGCCGATCACGAATTTTGCGAAATCGAACGGGCACGGCCGCCACCAGCCGGGCTTCATGCCCACAGGACGCCAGGGCAATCTGATCGTGCAATCCACCAAAACCGCGAAGGATTCGGATATGCGCGGAAAACTGATCGAAGAAATCAAGAAAGCCGGAAAACCCTACGGCCTATATTTCGAAGACGTGCAGGGCGGCTTCACGCTCACCACTCGTGAATTGCCTCAAGCGTTCCAGGTGCTTCCCGTCATCGTTTGGCGCGTGTATGCCGATGGGCGGCCCGATCAATTGGTCCGCGGAGTGGATATCGTCGGAACGCCGCTCGCTTCCCTGAATCGAATTCTATTGACCGGAGACAAGACCGAAGTATTTAACGGCATTTGCGGGGCGGAATCCGGTAGTGTTCCGGTTTCCGCATCCGCTCCAGCGATGCTGTTCAGTGAAATGGAAGTGCAAAAGCGACAGGCATCGCGGGAGCGTCCGCCGATTCTGCCCGCTCCCGGATTTGAGGAACTATCTTTGACACGCGAGAATGGCGGTGCGCGATGAACCGCCTCCGTACAATCGGAATTCTGCTCGCTCCTGCCGCGCTGTTCGCCTTCGTCTCGATTCTCCCCTGCCGAACGTTCGCTCAGGCAAAGCCGGCTGCAACGGAAGCTGCCTCCGACCCAATTCTGCGTGCTCTACAGGCGGAGATGACCCGATCTAAATCTCAACTGAAGATGGACAATGTCGAAGCCCCGTTTTACATCGAATATCGCGTGTTCGACGTCGAGCAATTCGAAGCGGGAGCCGCGTTTGGCGCGATTCGCGACCAGGGCCGCACTCGCCTCCGCTTGTTGCGAGCCGTCGTGCGTCTGGGCAATAACAAAGTGGATAGCTTTTACGGGCCCGGCCAGGGCATCAGCGACATCCTCCCGCTGGATAGCGACGACCTGGCCATCCGCCATCAGGTCTGGATGGCTACCGACCAAGCTTATAAACGCGCCGGCGAAGCGCTGGCCACGAAAAAATCGCTCCTGAAACAGCTCAATATCGAACAGCCTGTGGACGATTTCGCCAAAGC
>Ga0265316_10005517_pt1 | contig 12275 bp, 5 predicted proteins | sample 4522metaG_FD_202092 | JGI IMG/M metagenome (GOLD analysis project Ga0265316, IMG submission 202092) | Rhizosphere microbial communities from Carex aquatilis grown in University of Washington, Seatle, WA, United States - 4-5-22 metaG | ecosystem: Host-associated > Plants > Roots > Rhizosphere >... | reverse complement strand
CACCCCTGCTCATCTAGTGCCCGCACACGCTCAGCATACGCGGCCCTCGGGACCCACTGTCCGACCAACCTCGCATATTCGAGCGCGGCCTGTGCGTCCCCAAGATCGCGCCGCCAGACACACAACAGCTTGTACACGCGGGCAACGCCGTCACGCGATCTGGCTTTCCGGTATAGTTCGACTGCCACCCCGGCGATCTGCCTCACAAGCTTCTCCGTTGCTGCGTCGTCTGCGGGCATCAGGCGCTTCAGTGCCTCTTCCCACAGCATCGCCGAAGCCAAGGGATGGTTCAGTCTGCGCTCAGCCCTCGCGAACCGTAGGAGTGCCTTGGCCGTGGCAATCCTGGGGTCTTCTGTCGGCGTTGCGACGGCATATCGGGAATTGTAGATGGAGATTTCGTCTCCAATCGAATTCGCAAGACGACGCGAGGATGCGAACGTCTGAAGCGCCTTCGCCACATCGCCTCCCCTGAGCATCGTCAAGGCGGCATCATGTAGTGCCGTGATTCGACCTGGAGTATTAGCAGACGCTCGGTGAATGCCTTCGAGATGCAGAAACAGAATGCCGGCTTGCCTCCAATGGTCTCTCCGACTCTCGGCAACCGCCTCACCCTGGATAGCGTTACGCACGACATCCTGAAACCCTTCCTTCTGGCCGATCGCGCGCACCTGGCGAAATATGGCCACAGCCTGTGAGATCTTCCCAAGATCCGCAAGGCAGCTACCAACATTCCCAAGCGCGAGACCGAGCAGATGCCGCAGATCGCATCGTCGAGCAATCTTGACGGCCCGCTGATAGCAGTCCAGGGCGTGCCGCCATCGTCCCTGCTTCGCGCAGTAGTTGCCTTGACCGATGAGCCCGCCAGTCACACCGGCAACGTCCCCTACCGCAGCCTTCACCTCAAGGGCCGCTTCAATAAGACGCAAGCCATCCTTTGGCTTCGTTTCGAGCAGAAGCATGCCGCGATTGTGCAAAGCGCGCCCCAATAGCCAGCGGTCCCGAGTCCGCCGCGCGTGAGCAATCGCACGCTCGTAGCAGCGAGAAGCATCCCTCGCATTGCCAAGTTCAGCCCAATTCACCCCAGCGTTGATGTACGCTTGTCCCACTCCCCATGCGATTGCCTTTCGTCTGCTTAGGCGCAGCAGCCGTGCCAGATGAATGATTGAATCATGACGATGGCCACTCCGCGCAAGGCACAGCGCAAACGCATTCAGAAGATGCACCTGTCGCACCGGGCTCAGGCGATGAAAGCATTTCGGCTGTACGAATGGCCTAAGAATGTCGCAGTAGATCCGGTTCTCGTGGCCCGGCTCAAGCCCTTCGGCGACGTCTGTAACAACCTCGACTGCTTCCTCGACACGACCGGCCCTTAGGTGAAGCAGGCACAACAAGATCGCCGCATCCGAATGGCGGGCAAGAGGCGATAGCCGCTTGAGCCAACGACTTTCAAATGCCGTCCGAATTCCCTGCCGTTCAAACAAGGCGCCAACGAGTTGGCGGCGGACCGTGGGACATGAGCCGGGCTTGAGATTGATGACGCCCTTTCGCGACAGTCGAGGAAGCATCACCCGCCAGTCGACGTACGGGAAGAGTGACTTGAACACGTCAATCGGCACAGCACCGGGCGCACTCGCAATCAATCTGAGCGCCACGAGTTCATGGCTCTTGGGCAGCACCAGTCGAACCCTAGCAGCATGGGCACCGATCGAAGCAACTGTGGATGATGTCGGTTGAGCCAATGCCGAGTCAACCTGCGATTGCAGAGCTTCGACCGCTACCATCCTTGGCGACATTTTTCCAGCTGCCTCAGCCAAGCGCTCAGCCGTCACTGCCTGGTGTCTGCCCGGGAGAGTCGTGACGACGTTCGCTGGTGCGCTCTCGGCCGTAGGATTCACAATCGACCCTGGAGGCACACGGTGGTAAAGGGAGTCCGGCGATACCGGCGAGGGCAATACTCGCAAGGCGGAAGGCTCCGACAAGACGTGGCGAACCAAGGACGCCGCTGCCCTAGCCGCGGGTCTCTGAAAAGTGTCGTCCTTGGTGCCGTCGGCCCAGTCACATATTGCCTTCACCAAGATCCATGGCGTTCGGCACTCCGCCGCCGCCACCGCTATCCCGTGGCCTTCCATTTCGCCGCCAATTGCCTGAGGGAACGCCTCAAATAGTCGACGTTTCCCTCGGGCGCTGTTGATGACCTTCTCTCCCGAGAGGATTGGTCCCGGCGGAATAACCTCGACCTGCCTCCCCCGGTGCTCAAACGTCCAGTCGGTTACGTTGGAGAATCGATTCAGGAGGGCAGGATCACTTGAGTACTGGGGAGAACGATAGACCTGGCGGCGCTGCACCTTGCCCGGCTCATACGGTATGACATAGCGTGCCACGAGGACATCGCACATACATTGCCCCTGCGGGTCTTTACCAAACGCGATACCAAGTGCGATTAACGCGCGAGGATTCCAAAGGCGAAGAGCATCAAGACATGCTGGCAAAGCGGCACCTACCCCAGCGGTGCCCATTTGGCACTTGATGACCACAGTCTTCACCGCCCCGAAGCGACCGACGTAGTATGTGTTGTTCTCGCAATGAATCTTCAGCAGCTGGCGACCCACCAGCGGCGTGAGGAGCTCGTGGACGGCTTCCAGCTCGACCTGCGTGGCCGTCACCAGGAGCACATCCACGTCGCGACGGAGTTCAACGAGTTGAGAGGGGTCGGCCGTTACGAAGCGATTCACCGCACGAAGCCCTGGGGTTGTCGAACTGTCCTGACCACGCTGGTCCTTTCCAGCAAGCGACGGCATCGTACCACAATGTGCCGTCTGCCCGAACCTCCGACGGAGGCTCTATTGGTCGGCCGCAAAGGATGGTGCCTGCTCGCTTGCCGGTCGAGGAGAAGCGGATCGCCCACCTGGTCATGGTGGTCGCCCAGCGTGCGGTCCTGGCGGCGCGGGCCGACGGCGAACCGGGGATGGCGGGCATGCGGTCTCAGGATAGAGCAAACAGGTGCGCACCGAGAAATCGATCCATCCTACTTCGCCCTTCGTGTTTGTCAGCGTCGGGAGTATCATCTCGCGGCGTCATGCAGAACCTGGCTGATCGGAGTGGAACATGACCTTCAAGCGCCGCGCCTTGGGCGTGCTCACGCGGAACGAGCTACTCGACCTTGGACGCAGTTTCGAATTGGCGGTGTCCACCGGGATGCGCCAGGACGAACTGGCTGACGTGCTTTCGCGCAGCAAGCGCGCTGGGTTGGACAAGATCCTGCCCGAGCTCACACGCGACACGCTCAAGGGCATCTGCGAAGAGCTGGGCCTGGCCACCGACGGCCGCGAGAAGCAGGTCATCGTGGACCGTATCCTGGCCGCCAAATCAGGAACCGGGAACGGCGACGACGAGGAAGCTACGCCCCCGCTCGATCCCGTCGAGGCGCTAACCTTGACGCCCTCCGAAAAGCCACAGCCCGTGCCACGGCCGGTAGCTCGGCCATCAGCTGCGACGGACTCGAAGATTAGCAACGGTGCCAAGAGCGGTCCCACTGGTCCGGCCGCGGCCTACGATCACCCAGAGGCTCACTCACCCATGCGGCCCGAGGTGGGCACGCAGGCGCAGTTCCGCAAGAAGAAGCCGCCCACCACCTTTCGCTACGATTCGTCCCTTTCGCCTGCTCTGGAATGGGACGGCCAGAATCCGGCACGCGAGGAAGGCGAGCGCCTGATTCGCGAGATCTTGGAAGCGGACTCGGTCGAGAAGGCCCAGGCAGCCGCGGCCAAGTTGAAAACGATGTCGCGCCCCTTCCTCGACTGGGCGGGCAAGGCCGAGCGGCTATCGTTTGACGTGCCGGCCCTGCCGCTGTTCATCCACGAGCGTCTTTCCACGGCCGCGATTTTGGAAACCATCAAGCAGCATGGCCGAGAGAAGCAGCTGTCAATCTTCGACCTGTTCGGTGATCCGCGCCACCCCATCAAAGACCAGGTGCTGCGCGCCTACGAGTACCAGGACGACTGGACCAATCGCATGATCCTAGGCGACTCGCTGGTGGTGATGAACTCGCTGCTGCGCTACGAGGGCATGGGCGGGCAGGTGCAGATGATCTACATGGACCCACCCTACGGCGTGAGATTCGGCTCCAACTTCCAGCCCTTCGTGCGACGCCGCGACGTGGGCCACAACGACGACGAGGATCTGACCCGCGAGCCCGAGATGGTGCAGGCGTACCGCGACACCTGGGAGCTGGGTCTGCACTCATACCTGACCTACATGCGCGACCGGCTGCTTTTGTCCCGCGAGCTACTGGCGCCGAGCGGGACCATTTTCGTGCAGATAAGCGACGAAAATCTGCACCACGTTCGCGAGCTAATGGACGAGGTATTCGGGGGCGAGAACTTTCTGGCAGATATTGTAATCCAGAAGGGAGGCGGTCTCGGCGCCTCCGGCCTCAAACGAACGACAGACTACCTTCTGTGGTACGGCAAGAACGCTGGGCAATCCAAGTATCGGCAGCTCTTCAGGCGAAAGGAACTTGGACGAGGCGAAGGCACCGGCGAACGGTACGACCAGCTGGAGTCACAGGATGGAAAGACAACCCGTCCAATGTCGCGGGAAGAGCGCCTTCAACCGAATCTTGTGCCAGAAGGATGGCGAGCCTACCAGCTGATCGCGCTTACCAAGCCCGGACCGGGTTCGCGATTCCCAGTGAAATTCCAGGGAAAAACATATGAGCCAGGAACGAGGTGGTGGGGAACAACCCCTGAAGGGATGCAGCGTCTGATCGAAGCGAACCGACTTGTGGTGGCCGGCACGACTCTCAGGTACAAGCAGTACCTCGACGATTTCGCAGCATACGAAATCACCAATGTTTGGGATGATGTCGCGGGTGCAAGTGACAAAATCTACGTCGTCCAAACGAGCGCGACGGTCATCGAACGCTGCGTTCTGATGGCGACAGATCCTGGCGACCTTGTTCTCGACCCAACCTGCGGCTCAGGCACTACCGCGTACGTCGCCGAACAGTGGGGCCGTCGCTGGGTGACTGTTGACGTCAGCCGCGTCCCACTCGCGCTGGCCCGCCAGAGGCTCCTTACCGCGACCTACAACTGGTTCGACCTCCAGGACGACAAACGCGGACCGGCAAGCGGCTTCGTGTACAAGGGCAAGCAGAACACCCGCGGTGAAGAAGTCGGTGGGATCGTTCCGCACGTCACCCTCAAGAGCATCGCCAATAGCGAACCGCCCGACACCGAGGTTCTCGTGGATTGTCCCGAGAAGCGCAACGACATCACGCGGGTGACCGGTGCGTTCACCTTCGAGGCAACTATCCCCACGCCGGTCGACTTTGAGGGCGACGGCATCGAGGACAGCGGCGCTGCCAAACCCGAGGACTACGGTTCGTTCGTGGAGCGCATGATCGAGGTGTTGCGCCGAAGCCCGGTGATTCGCCTGGAAGGCAACCGGACCATCAACCTCAAGGCAGTGCGACCGCCGGCCAAGACGCTTTCGCTTTCAGCCGAGGCGGTGCTGGTGAATGGAGCGGAGAAACCCGTCGCCATCGTGTTCGGTCCCGAGAACGGCGCGGTCAGCGAGAAGCTGGTGTTCAACGCGGCTCGCGAGGCTCACGCCAAGGCGTACGCGCACTTGTACGTCATCGGGTTCGCCATCCAGCCCCATGCTCGCGAACTGGTGGAGACCTGCGAGCAGGTGGCCGGCATCGCGGCGACCTACGTGCAAGCCACGCCTGATCTGCTCATGGGCGACCTGCTCAAGAACATGCGGTCGAGCCAAATCTTCAGCATCTGCGCCCTGCCTGAAATCATCGTGCGCCCAACCAAGGCGCGGAAGAAGGGCGAGCGCGGTGAGTACGAGGTCGAGCTGCTGGGCCTGGACACCTTCGATCCGATCAAGATGGTGAACGAATCCAAGGAAGGCTCGGACGTCCCTGCCTGGTTCCTCGACACCGACTACAACGGCCTGTGCTTCAAAGTCTGCCAGGCGTTCTTCCCCAAGACAGGTGCCTGGGAAAACCTGAAGCGTGCGCTCAAGGCCGACTACGACGACAGCCTGTGGGATCACCTGGCCGGCACTGTCAGCGCACCCTTCGAAGCCGGCGAACAGCGCCAGGTCGCCGTCAAGGTCATCGATGAGCGTGGCAACGAGTTGATGGTCGTCAGGGCGCTGCCGGGATCGTAGCCATGAGCTTTGAAGTCGCAGAACCGATTCTCAACTCGCCCTACGAGGAGCCGGCCGAGCACTGGGTGATCCACGAGGGGCTGGAGCCCGAGCGGCGGCAGGGTCGGCGGCTGCCCGTGTACTACTACCGCGATCCCAAGGCCAAGCCGACCGAGGACGGCGACGACATCGGGCGGGTGGAGGAATTGAAGCTGGTCAGCCTGCTTCGTGAGCGCCTGGCCGCGTGGCGCAAGGCGGACTATGCCGGAGCGACTCGCACGACCAGGGATCTGCTGCGCTGGTGGAGACGGGACGGGCAGAAGCAGCGCCTGTTCTTCGCCCAGCTTGAAGCGGTGGAGACCGTCATCTTCCTGAACGAAGCGCGGCAGGATTTTCGCCAGGGAGTAGTAATCGCCGCAGACGAGCCCAGCGACGACAAGAATGCTGAAGGATACCGCGCCTTCCGGCGCCTGGCGTGCAAGATGGGCACCGGCACGGGCAAGACCAACGTGATGGCTATGCTGGCCGCCTGGAGCATCCTGAACAAGGTCAATGACCGCTCAGATGCGCGCTTCTCTGATGTGGTGCTGGTGGTCTGCCCGAATGTCACCATCCGCAGCCGGCTTGAGGAGCTGAAGCCGGAACTGGGCGACGGGAGCCTGTACGCCAAACGTGAACTGGTGCCACCAGACCTGATGCCGCTGCTGTCGCGTGGCCGTGTGCTGGTGACCAACTGGCACGTGTTCGAGCTGCAGAGCCCATCGACGTCGGGAGCCCGCGTGATGAAAGCCGGCGTCATCGAGAAGCGAGTCGAAACCATCACCATCGGCGAGAAGACCACGACGGCACGGGGCTCACGGTACATGACCCGCGGGGTGTACGAGGCGCTAGTGGCAAGCGGGGAACTGCGAGTGGTCGGCGAACCGGAAACCGACGCCGATGGGAACGTCAGCAAGGTCAAAGTCGAGGCCAGCCGCTACGTCGAGAGCGACAAGGCGTTCGTCAACAGGGTGTTGGGGCGTGAGGTGGGCAGCAAACAGAACATCATGGTCTTCAACGACGAGGCTCACCACGCCTACCGGATTCGACGCGAGGAGGACAACGACGAGGAGGAGCTGTTCGGTGAAGAAGAGGAAGCCGAGGAGTTCTTCAAGGAAGCCACCGTCTGGGTCGACGGGCTGGACCGTATTCACAAATTGCGCGGAATCAATCTGTGCGTCGACCTGTCGGCAACGCCGTACTTCCTGGGCCGCGTGGGCCAGGACACCAACCGGCCGTTCCCTTGGGTGGTCAGCGACTTTGGCCTGGTCGAGGCTATCGAATCTGGCCTTGTAAAGATCCCGCAGTTCGCCATCCGTGACACGTCAGGTGCCGAATTCGCCCAGTACTTCAACGTCTGGGAATGGGTGATGGCGCAGCTCTCTAAGGGCGAACGCGGCGGCAAGAGAACCAACCCCAAGCCAGAAGCGATCCTGAAGTACGCCGCCAACCCCATCACACTGCTGGCAGGCGACTGGCAAGAAGACCTGCGCAAGTGGGAGAGGGAGCGCAAGGACAGAGACCCACGGCCTCCTGTCTTCATCGTGGTGTGCAAGACCACCCAGCTTGCCAAGGTGGTGTACGAGTGGCTGGCCGAGGACAAGCCGCCCTCTGGAGTTGCGCCCTGCAAGATCGAAGGATTCCGGCCAGCCGCGGACGGCACCAAGCGCGCCATCCGGGTCGACACCAAGGTGGTGAACGAGACCGACGCCGGGCAGACCAATGGCGCGGCCAAGAGCGAAGAAGGCCGCTGGATGCGCTTCACTCTGGACACGGTGGGCAAGATCGCATGGCCCACGGACAGACAAGCGCGGCCCATCTACCCGGAGGGGTTCGAGGAACTGGCGGTCAAGCTGGGCAGGCCACTGCACCCACCGGGGCGCGACGTGCGTTGCATCGTCAGCGTGGCCATGCTGACCGAGGGCTGGGATTGCAGCACGGTCACCCATGTTGTGGGATTGCGGCCGTTCATGTCGCAGCTTTTGTGCGAGCAGGTGGTGGGGCGCGCGCTCCGGCGTATCAGCTACGACGTTGGCCCGGACGGCAAGCTGGGCGAGGAGATCGCCCAGGTGTTCGGCGTGCCCTTCCACATGGTGCCGTTCAAGGCGCAGAAACAGGCGGCCCCGCGTGAGACGCCGAGCAAGACACACATCCACGCTTTGCCCGGCAGGGCGCAGTATCGGATCGTGTTCCCGCGCGTGGAAGGATACGTGCAGTTTATTCGCGACCGCGTGACGGTGAACTGGGAAACCACCGCGCCGCTGGTGCTGGACCCCGGTTCCATTCCGCCCGAAGCGCAGATGAAGGCGGGCATATACTCTGAAAAGGGGCACTTGACCCTGAACGGCCCCGGCGATCTGGAAACCTTGTCGATGAATCCGTTCCGAAAGGGACGTCGGCTTCAGGAGCTGAAATTCGACGTCGCCCGCGCGCTCACGCAGCGCCTGGGCACGCAGGCCACCTGCCGGCTGCCGGTGCACGTTCTGTTCCCGCAGATTCTGGGCATCGTGTCGCGCTATCTGGACGAGAAGGTCCATGCCCGGCCGCCAGCCGAGAAGGTAGATGTGTTCGTGTCGCCCTACTTCGACTGGGTGATCGAGCGCCTGTCGGAGGCGATTCATTCACAGGGCGAGGGCGGAGAAACCATTGAGCGGCCGGTCTACGAGAAGAGCCGTGGACCCGGTTCGACCGACGAAATCAGTTTCTGGACCATGCGCGACGTCCGCGAGGTCAAGAAGAGCCACGTCGCCTTCGTGGTCGCGGACACGCAGAAGTGGGAGCAGCAGGCCGCGTACTACCTAGACACGGACAAGCGCGTGGAGGCGTTCGTCAAGAACGCGGGCATGGGATTCGCCATCCCGTACTTCCACAATGGCCAGCCTCACGAGTACGTGCCGGACTTCATCGTGCGCCTGGTCGGCCAGCCCCCTGTCCATCTGGTCCTGGAAACCAAAGGCTACGACCCGCTGGCCGACGTCAAGATCCAGGCTGCCAAGCGCTGGGTCGATGCCGTCAACGCCGACGGCCGCCACGGCACCTGGCGCTACGAAATTGTGCGGGACGTGGCGGATATTCCCAAGGTGCTGGGGTAGGGCGGCGCGATGACCGAGGCGAGAAAGCAGGCGCGGGTTTCTCACTCCAGACCCACGGCCTGCTTGAGCAGATGTGAGCCGGCCGCTTGGCGGTTCACCTTTTGTGCGCCGACACTCGACTCCGCGCGGCAACGGCCTGCTGTCCAGCATCACCGTACATCGCGAAATCGTCCGCCTTGTGGATGCCCTCTTCAATCTCGACGACGCCATCGAGGCGCGCATGACCGCGGCCACCGCCCGCGCCGACAAGCTAAGCCATGCCATCCTCGCTGCCAAAGCCTTTCGTGGCGAGTTGGTCCCCACCGAGGATGACCTGGCCTGCCAGGAAGGCCGCGACTACGAACCCGACTGCGCCCTGCTGGCCCGCATCCGCGCCGACCGCGCCACCATCGAAGCCACGCCCAATCCTACCACCCGCACCCGCCGGGCCAACGCCAGGACGACGCCCACAGCGAAGCCAGCTCGCCAAAAAGCCAACAGTCGAACCGCTCGCTTTAGTTGTCCACCACGCATCCCAGACATGGCCCCAATTCGCCGGACGCGATAGGGATCTTCATCGTCCTCGTTTCACCCTACGCAGTCGGTCGGTGCTATGCTGCCCGGGGATCATGGGACAGCACGCACTGCGTTTGGGCGGTACCGATGTTCCATCCTCCGCTCCCGCCTCCCCATGGCACGCGAGCAAGCGGGGCGATGACCACTCGGTCGGAGACAAGATCAGGAGCCAGAGATGACCACACCACAGCCGCCGCGGCTGCGCCCAGAAATCGTTGTCTTGCTGAGCGGTGGAATCGACTCAATGGCGTGCGCCGACTTCTACTGCGCGATGAACAGGCGTGTCTGCGGCATGTTCGTTGACTACGGACAGCCCGCAGCCGATCATGAGGCGCTTGCTGCCTCGGCGGTGGCGGAGCATCTGGGTATTCCGTTGCTCACGCTCGGCCTCAAGGGAACTACAGAGCCCAAGACGGCTGGCGAAATACCGGGGAGGAATGGCTTCCTTCTGTGCGCGGCCGCGATGGAACGGCCGCCGTCGGTGCTTGCCCTGGCCCTCGGCATTCACGCGGGCACGCCGTACGCTGACTGCACGGGCGAGTTTCTCGAATCGGCCAAGCGGCTGCTCTCACTGCAGATGCGGCCCGTCGACGTGTTGGCGCCATTTCTCGACTGGCACAAACAGGATATCATTGCCTATGCCGTGAAGCGACAGCTACCGTTGAACATTACCTATAGCTGTGAAGAGGGAATCGTCCCGCCGTGCGGCCGTTGCGCATCCTGCGTGGATCGAAGGATGATTGATGCTAGCGCGTAGAACTCAGCTCAGGCTGCCCGACAGCTCGCCCTGTGACCTGCCCCTGCTGGTGCCGTCGTTCTCCAGCAAGGGGTTCGGCCACTCAAAGACGCGCGGGCGCGGACGACCGCGTCTTTTCTCGAACATGCTGGTCGACCTTCACGAGTTCTCGCAAGTTGCCAGCCAGGCGGTGTTGATCAGTGCTTACGACCTGCACTTCGGGCATTTCGATGGCTCACGCGGACATAATTCGTCGCCACTGGACTTGCTTCAGAAGTCACGGTTGATCTTCTTCGACAGCGGCGGATATGAGCTTTCGCCAGACTTCGACTCGTCCGAGCCGAAGTCGCCCGCCTACGCGCCCAGAAAGGGGTATGGGCTGCCCCAGTACCTGAAGATGCTGGATAAGATTGCCAATGACCGAGCGCATCGATCCTTCGTGGTCTCGAATTTCGACTGGGGGATGGCGAACAAGCCGCTGGCCCTACAAATCGAGTCGGCGCGACGCGTTTTCCAGAAAGTACCCGGCCAACTGTCCAGCTTTATCCTCAAGCCTTGGCCAAAGACACAGGGCCTGATCGAGCCAGACCGTCTGTCGCGAAAGGACCTTCAGAGCATGGCTGGCTTCGATGTGATTGGGGTAACCGAAAAGGAACTCGGCTCCAACGTTCTGGAACGTCTTCGTCGAATCGCGCGCTTGCGCCGCATGCTCGATTCCGTCGACAGCCCAGCGCCGATCCACATCTGGGGGGGACTGGACCCAACGATTACGCCCTTGTACTTCTTCGCAGGGGCGCAAATCTTCGACGGGATTTCGTGGCTTCGATACGCCTACACCGACGGAATGGCGGTGAACCGGGAGTCCTTCTCAGCCCTCTCGGCGGACTACACCATCGGCACGAACAAGGACGTGTGTCGCCAGGTGATCTCTCTGAAGAACCGGACCATGTTGGAGGGGCTCGCCAGCTCTCTCAGAAAGTGGGTCGATGCCAAAGGGGCGGATTTCTCTATGTTCTGTGAACCAGTACGGGAGCATCTTCACCGGTCGTACGGCACTATGGTAACCGAAATCGACGAACTCAAAGAGGTGGGGCATGGGCGGTAGCGGCAGTGGGACGAGTGGTGGATACCGCAGGCTCCCACGTGACATCGAAAACCTCGTCGCTGAAGCCCGGTCCCGCGAGACCGAGCGCCTCAACACGCAGGTGAGCGAGTACCTTGCCGAGGTTCTCAGCACGTTCAGAGGTCGAGAGGCGGACTTGACGAACAGGCGGCTAGACAGCCTGGCCCCCGTTCTCGGCAACGTGGTCGAGGTAGACAAAGTATTGCTCGGAGGTTCCGTGGCCAAGCACACAGATGTCGACGGGATCAGTGACATCGACGCTCTAGTTGTGCTGAACCGCGCCGACCTCGTCGGGAAGCCTCCAGCGGAGGTACGAGCCGCGTTCTACACCGAGCTCGACGCAAAACTCGACCGGAGCGAGGTTGCGTCCGTTCAGGTTGGAAAAATGGCAGTCACCGTAGTCTACCGAGATGGGATGGAGATCCAGCTCCTACCGGCCATGCAGAGTGGCAAGAGAGTTATCATCGGCGGCCCTGGTGGCGACGACTGGATGGAAATAGCTCCGAGGCGATTTCAGGCGGCTCTCACCGATGCCAACAAGAAGCTCGGAAACGCGCTCGTGCCCGCGATC
>Ga0265316_10005516_pt1 | contig 12278 bp, 14 predicted proteins | sample 4522metaG_FD_202092 | JGI IMG/M metagenome (GOLD analysis project Ga0265316, IMG submission 202092) | Rhizosphere microbial communities from Carex aquatilis grown in University of Washington, Seatle, WA, United States - 4-5-22 metaG | ecosystem: Host-associated > Plants > Roots > Rhizosphere >... | reverse complement strand
GGTGGGCAAAGGTACGGAGAACAATGCGGAGAACAAAATGACAAAAATGCGATTTGCTTCATCGCGTGTTTTATTGGTCGCCGAATTGCTGCTCCTTGTCTTCAGTTGCGCGTGCGCGCAGAGTGCGGCTAACGTATCTGGCGTATGCGGATCTGCGAATGGGAAACCAGTTTTGAGCGCACCGACAACGAACCTGTGCTCATCCGGTACGCCCACGACGGTAAGCGGTAGCGGCCCATGGAACTGGTCGTGCAATGGATCGGACGGCGGGAGCAATGCGAATTGCTCGGCGCCTGGTCGTAATCAGGCGATCGAAAGTTCTTTGTGCGGGCCAGCCAATAGTGCTATTGCCAGCACCAAGCCGACAAGTAATCTCTGCGCTTCACGCGCGACATCAAGCACCGTAGTCGGCGCGAGTATCGGGCCTTGGTCATGGACATGCACGAATGCATCGTCACCGTCCGGAACAGTCGTAGCAATCGCAACCTCGGCTGACCTGAATACTGCCAGTGGTACCTATACGTCACCCACACAGACTCAACCGTATTGAATTGCAGAGGGGGTAACAGTGAAATCACGCATTCTTTCGCCGAAATACTTAGTCATCGCAATTGTGAGCATCTGGGGTACGCTCGCATTCGCGCAGTCCGTCCCGGTCGTCACTGGCGACGCACGCGTTGACAAGCTGCTCAGCCAGATGACGCTGGAAGAAAAGCTCAGACTCATTCGCGGCACGCATGAGGATCGGGCCATCTACCAGGGACAGGCCGGCTATCTCGGCGGCATTCCCCGCCTCAACATTCCCGGCCTGCGTTTTGCTGACGGCCCTCCCGGCGTGCTCACTCGCCGCCGCTCGCAGGGCGAAACCGCCACCATGGGCGTTGCCGCCACCTTCAGCCGCAAGACCGCTGAAGAGAACGGACTCGTCATCGGCCGCGAAGACCGCGCCCTCGGCATCGATGTCAGCCTCCAGCCCTTCGTCAACATCGACCGCGACCTCCAGTTCGGACGCGGCTACAACACCTTTGGCGAGGACCCCTTTCTGACCTCCGAGATGGGCGTCGCCGAGGTCAAGGGCATCCAGTCGCAGCACGTGATGGCACAGATCAAGCACTACGTCGCCTACGACTCCGAGAGCGGCAACATTTTCGTCGACGACCAGACCCTCCACGAGGTCTACGTTGCTCCCTTTGACGCTGCCATCCGCCGAGCCGACGTCTCCTCCATCATGTGCTCCTACAACCGCGTCAACGGCACCTTCGCTTGCGGCAACGAGTCCACTCTGACCGAGATCCTCCGCGACGAGATCGGATTCAAGGGGTTCGTTACCTCGGACTGGGGCGCGATGCACGCGGTCAAGTTCATCAACGCCGGCCTCGACATCGAGATGCCGGGCGACTTTCAAATTCCGGCTCTCTTCGATTCCCCGCCTGTTTCGCCCCCGCCAGCGGCGGACGCCACGGCCGACATGATGGAAAGCTCCTTCGGGTACATCCCTGAGGAGCCGAAGCCGGCGAAGGGCGACCTCGGCGACTCTGGCAAGAACGAGGAGGACCCCAAGAAGATGCCCGAGGCCCTCAAGGACGGCACGGTCAACGAGACCGCCATCACTCGTGCTGCCGGCCGGGTCCTCTATGAGATCGTGCATTTCGGCTATTTCGATGGCCAGTCCAAACACGAAGTCACCGAGCAGGCCATCGAAGCCAACGCCAAGATCATCGAGCGCACTGGCGAGGAAGCAGCCGTTCTGCTCAAGAACGAAGGCGCCGCGCTTCCGCTTAAGCCCGCCGACCTCGACCAGGTTGTCCTCATCGGCCCCACCGCCGGCCAGGTTGATTCCATCGGCATCAACGGCGAGCGCTCCGTCGGCCTGCCTGAGCGTCAGATCGGCCCTTATGACGCCCTTAAGAAGGTCACCGGCAACGCGAAAATCCAGTTCGCGGTCAACGACGACATGACCGGAACTACCATCCCGGCCGCCATCCTCAGCCACGACGGTAAGCCTGGCTTGGTCCGCACCGGCGACGGAGCCGAGCAGATTGATGCCACCGTCGACTTCACTGCCAAGCGCGGCAACCCGCTCAAGCCCAACGCCACCGTTACTTGGAAGGGCACGCTTACCGTTCCGAGCGCAGGCAACTACTGGATCTACCTTCAGGCGCTCGGAACCAACGCCAACATCAAGCTCGACGGCAAACGTCTAGCGCACACCGGCGTCATGCAGGGCGGAGTGCACGGGGACATTCTCCAGGCCAATCAGGACAACGCCGTCCCCACAACCGATGGCATCGACAACGTTCGTCACGCCATCGACCTGACCGCTGGCCCTCACGCAATCGAGATCAGCGCCACCCCGGACACCTCCGCCGCGCCCGTCCAGGTCCGCCTGAACTGGTACACCCCTGAGCAGCGCAAGGCCGACCACGAGGCCGCCATCGCCGCCGCCAAGAAGGCCAAGGTTGCGGTCGTCTTCCTTTGGACGCGTCTGCATCCTGTGTTCGGTCTCCCCGGAGAGCAGGACCAGCTCGTCGAGGAAGTGACCGCCGTCAACCCCAACACCATCGTTGTGCTCAATACCAGTCAGCCCGTGGCCCTGCCTTGGATCGACAAGGTCAAAGCCGTTCTGGAGATGTGGTGGCCCGGCGACGAGGGCGGCTGGTCCACGGCCAACATCCTCGCCGGCAAGACCAGCCCCGCAGGCCGCCTCCCCGTCACCTGGGGCAAGCGCCTTGAGGACTACGCCGCCACCGACCCCAAACACCCCGAGCGGTCCGGCAAGGGCGTTGACGGCAAGACCACCTACTCGGAAGGTGTCAACGTGGGCTACCGCTGGTTCGACAAGCAGAACATCGAGCCGCTGTTCCCCTTCGGCCACGGACTCAGTTACACCACCTTCGAGTACTCCGGCCTCGGAGTCAAAAAGTCCTCTGATGGCGGCCTCGATGTCAGCCTCACCATCAAGAACACCGGTGCCATGGACTCCGACGAAGTGCCGCAGGTCTATCTCGGCGCTCCTTCGGTGATCCCCGACAGCGTCCAGTTCCCGGTCCGCGCTCTGGCCGGCTTTGACCGCATCCACCTGGCTGCCGGCGAAGCCAGGACCGTCACCCTCCACGTCGCCCCGCGCCAGTCGCAGTACTGGTCCACCAAGGACGGCAAGTGGGTAACTGCAAGCGGCAAGCGCACCGTCAGCGTAGGCGGCTCATCACGCGACCTCCGGCTCAGCCAGGACATCAACTAGCAACGCTCGCAATAGGACAATGCCGGAGCCCAGTGCTCCGGCATTGTTCTTTCTTCTTCATCTATCGCAGAATCGGCATCGGCTGGATAAATGCCGATAGACGCGATTGTCGCCGCCGAACGATCACGTTTGTTGATTGTGCCAGAAACGCTAGTGCTGTATGGGACGATAACCACTTGCTTGGTTGTTGACCATCGACCCGCTCGCCGGAACGGGAACAGTCTCATCGAGTGAGGCAGTCGCCTCCGCGTCTGCCGACGAGCCGAATCCTGAGGCGGCTCTGCAAAGACATGACGCGGCGACTCCCACGCTCGCGGTTGCCGAAGTTATCAAGAACGTGCGGCTTGTAAGACTCATGTGCAAACCAACTCCTTCACGATTGCGTCCCCTCTTTGGGGCGAAGAACTCAGCTGTCAACGTGCCTTTGGGGGGCCGGTCAGCAACCCCTGCCCTCGCATCCAGAATTCCAGAAGCAACGGCCAAGTGTCCAGCGCTTCATTACCAGCCCCAAGACCGCTGCCATGATCGCCATGTCGGAAAAGGTGCATCTCCACAGGCACGCCAGCCGCGACCAGTGCATTGTAGAAGTCGATGCAGGCGGAGACTGGAACTACGTCGTCGTCGGTTGTGTGGTAGATGAACGTCGGAGGAGTCTTGGCGCTGACATGCCGGGCAGGCGTGTACTTGTCTTCCCACTCTTTGCACTTTACCGCTGGAAATGATGGCAACGCCGAACAGTAGGTGAGCACGTCATTTGCGCTCGGCTGCATCGCATTCAGCCAGGGGTACCCCAACACCAAGAAATCAGGGCGATCACTGAACCGGTCAACGAGATCGGTGGCTGCCGGATCCGCCTCGTGGAAAACGGTTCCAGCCGTCGCGGCGAGGTGACCGCCGGCCGAAAACCCGACAAATCCAATTCTATCCTCGGAGATATTGAATTGTCTGCTCATCGAACGCACTAGCCGGATCGCGCGCTGCGCATCCAGCAAAGGCCGAGGGAAAGGGTTTTGCACCCCCAGCCGATATTTGAGAACGAAGGCGGTCACCCCGCGAGCGCTGAACCAATCCGCCACCTGCCGCCCTTCGTAGTTGCTCGCGAGTCCTTGGTAGGCCCCGCCCGGCGCAACGATCACCGCGGTTCCGTTTCCTTGGCCGGGTCCCGGCAAGAAGACCGTTAGCGTGGGCGACAACTCAACCGCCGACTCACTTCCTTGAGTGAGCGGCCACAACGGAAGCGTGGCGATGCCCATCGCCGGATCAACCGGGAGAGAGAGGGCAGTGTCCGCCCCTTGTGCCGCACCGAACCCACCCAAGCAAATGTATACAACCAGTAGTGTTCCCATCCGCAGGGAACCTGCAGTAGGCAAATCAGTCCAGATCATTCGTCGTTCCTCCTTTTGGAAGCCGTGGAATCATAAGGAATAGAATTCGTTGAGCCTAGCTTCAAAAGCCGCTAGCCCGGAGTGCCGATCGCATCCGTTCTTGCTCGAACTTTGACAGCGTGGGGCTCAGTCGCGCCGCCAGCTTATCTCATGGCAAAGGCGATCCATCACCGGGAAAATGCAGCATTGGCGCTATGGAGCGGGCACAAGCTCCGGGCATAGGACTTCCTTTTCTGGCAACATCGCGCATCCTTGAACTTGTGTTCCGCACTTTATGATTGCCCAATTCTTGTTAACTTCACGATTTCAGAAATCCCGCATAGCCGGCCAGAGCTGCGGAAGCAATCAACGATGCCAAGCCAGTGGCGAGAATTCCTCTGGTCTTGACACTTGTCGCCTTCCACTCCCCCATTGTTAGCCCGATGAGTTGACTGAAGAAGATTTGAGTAGCCATCAGAACCGCCCAACCGATATATGAAGCACTTCCCATCTGTGGCTCGCCCGCCTTGAAGCAGACGAATTGCGAGCACCAAATGGTTCCTGCGGTTCCTGCCAACAAGAGATTGGGGGCAATGGGAGTGCTGGGCTTCGAGTCGTTCGTGGCGGTCCTGTTCTTGATTCTGAGAAACACACACCAGCTCCCGTTCACCACAAATCCGCCTAACAACACGATCACCAGAACCGGCATTCCTGCCCAGATAACTGAACTCGCCGGTTGGAGGCTCAGGGCAAGATCGCGAATATCGGGCGCGCCTTGGAGGCCGAGGCTCATCGCGGAGCTCATTAGCCCGGCGAAGACCGCCGCCATTATCCCTTTCCTGAAATCGAATTCGGCTACGGCTCTTTTCTTTTCTTCCTCACCAAGTTCCTTCTCCTTAGCCTTTCCAGCCACTCCCACACAAATAATTCCAGCCAGTGAGACTAAGGCCGCCAACATCGATACAATTCCGCTCGAAGTCGTAAACATCACGCGGGCAACCTGCCTTCCTCCTAGCAACGGTGGAACCAACGTCCCGACCGCTGAGGTCAGGCCGGCCCCCATTGCGAGTCCGAGCCCAACACCCAGATACCGGATCATTAGGCCCCAAGTCAGTCCGCCAACGCCCCACACCGCACCGCAGGAAAGGCAATACAAAACTTCTCGACGTGGCGCCAATCGCAAAACAGGAAACAAGTTGGGACAAGTTGCGAACGCAAAAGCCCACGGTACGAGCACCATGCCAACAACTGCATACACTAGCCAATAGCTCTCCCACGTCCATTGTCGGACTCGCTGGAGCGGTAGGTAGAAGCAAGCGCCAGCGAAACCTCCGACCGTGAAGGCAAGAATACCGATCAGAGGGTGATTTGCTGCTGAAGCCTGCATGTTCGTTTCTAAGCCTCCTGACTCTCCAGGCTGTTACTGCTTCTCCATTTAGAAGGAGAAAATGTTGTGATTCCTAAGCCAAACAGGTTCACAATGAGCCATAATTTCATTCGACTGTTCTACGCGCAACAGTACTATCCGACGAGAAAAACCGAGCAGGTCCTTGGACCGTGCGCTCCAACTACTAGAGACTGCTCAATATCGGCCGTCTTGGATGGGCCCGAGACAAAAACCCCAAAATCGTGCTTGGTGAGGTTGGCCTGCTCATAGGCGTCGTGCATTGTGGCAACGATGTGATCACTACCGACTACAAGAGCAAGGTGTTGAGCGATCACGAAGATGGCCCGATGCGGCCCTAAACAGCCCAAATCGAGCCAGACCGCCGCATTCTCCCCGACAGCAAATCGTCCTGGCAGGATAGCAAGGTCAATGTCAGCTAATTCACGAGGGTTAGTCAGTGCGTCGAGATCTACATTCCCAGTGATTGCAGGAATTTGGGAGAATACCTTGGTCGCGGTCTTGTAGTGCTTGAATTCTCGCACGGCAGTGCCAAGAGCCCCACTGTCGGTGACCTTGATGCAATCTCCTCCGACAATCTTGGTGTTCTCAACGAACTGTTTTGCGATATCGATGCATTGGGTTCCAAAGCGACCGTCGGGTAGCTGAGCCGATGCACGCTTCTGGCTTCTGAGGCGGGAAAGAACGACGGCTCGGCTATTCATTATCGGCGCTCCTTCATCAATTCCCGGAAGCTCCTTTTAGGGGCTGCAGGGAGTTCACGTTGCCGTCCCCACGGGTTCCAAGGCCCGTACAGGAACCCCCGGGGAAGTCGACGGAGCGCACCCCTTATGAAATTGCCAGCCAGCGCGTAGGCTGACGGATGCGCCATCACTCTAGCCATGATTGTCATCGCCAAGCGCTTGTGAAGTGGGAGAAGTCCTCGCGCAGCGATGTCCTGGCGAATCGCGTAAAGTTCGTTGTGCAAGTCCACCTTGACTGGGCACACGTCACTGCACGAACCACAGAGACTGCACGCAAACGGCACGGATCTATGTGTCTGCATATCGCGTAATGGAGCGAGGAGAGAACCGATCGGTCCTGGAGTGGTTGATCCATAGCTGTGACCGCCCGAACGACGAAAGACCGGACAGGTATTCATACAAGCCCCGCAACGAATGCATGTGAGGCTCCGACGAAATTTCTCTTTCGCCAGGATTTCACTACGGCCGTTGTCCACGATCACTACGTGCAGCTCGCCGCCAGCGATGGGTCCTCGGAAATGGGACGTGTAAGTTGTTATCGGTTGCCCGGTAGCGCTGCGCGCGAGAAGTCGAATGAAAACGGCGAGGTCTTTGCTGCGCGGAATAGCTTTCTCGATTCCCATGCAGGCAATATGAATCGGGGGAAGGCTTGTTCCCATGCCGCAATTGCCTTCGTTGGTGCAAACGACAACCGTACCGGTTTCGGCAACCGCGAAATTTACACCTGTTATTCCAGCTTGAGCTAACAGGAACTTCTGCCTTAGGTGCTGTCGTGCTGCTTCAACGAGTTTCGACGGGTCGGCAAGTCCTACTGGCGTTCCTAGCTTCTCGTGAAAAAGATCGCCTATATCTTCTTTCTTCAGATGAATTGCGGGAAGAACGATGTGACTCGGTGGTTCATGACGAAACTGAACGATACGTTCGCCAAGGTCGGTATCCACGACTTCAATACCGCGCTTTTCCAAGTATGGATTGAGCCCACACTCTTCCGTCAGCATGGATTTCGACTTGACGACACGAGTGACTCGACGCTGATGCAGAATCTCGTAGACAATCCGATTGTGTTCGTTTCCGTCGCACGCCCAATGGACGACGATTCCGTGGGATTGCGCGTTGTATTCGAATTCTTCAAGGTATTCGGCGAGGCGCGAAAGGGTATGGGCTTTGATCGCAGCCGCGGTCTCACGAAGTTGTTCCCACTCCGGAACGCTGCTGGCCTGGCGATCCCGTTTGACTCTTACAAACCATAAAGCTCTGTCGTGCCAGTGGGCTCGGGCTTCGTCAGCTGCAAATGTCGCCGCACGCTCCGGATGCCCAATCACGACAACCTCGCAGATTCTAGAAGCTCAGCGACGTGCATGACGCGGAGAGATTTGCCCGCACGTTTGATCAATCCTTCGAGGTGCATCAAGCACGACATATCAAAACCGACAATGATTTCAACTCCGGCATTCTCGTGATCAGCAATCCGATCTCGGCCCATGAGGCAAGAAACTACTTCTTCGTTGACCGCGAACGTCCCACCAAACCCGCAACACTCATCAGGCCTCGCCAGCTCCTTCAGCGTGATCCCACGGAGTTGGGAAAGAAGGCCCTTAGCCTTATTGAAGTCACTGCCGATGATTTCGGAGGAGCGCGCTAGCCGGAGCTCGCGCAACCCGTGACAGCTCTGATGGAGTCCGATGCAGGAATTGAACTCGCCGCCGACTTTCTTAATGCCAACAATGTCCGTCAGATATTCACAGAACTCGAAGGTATTTTCCCGAAGGTGTTGATATCGCCAATCCTGTGAGAACCATTGTTCATAATGGTTGCGAACCATCGACACACAGCTTCCAGACGGCGCCACAACGTGATCGAAACCCCCAAAGACGTCAAGAAAGTGTTCCGCCAACAGATGCGCGTCTTTGACACATCCTGAGTTAGCCATGGGCTGACCACAGCAGGTTTGTGCGGATGGGAATTCGACATTCAGGTCCAAGTTACGCAGCACATGTAACGTCGCCAGTCCTACGTGCGGATAGAACTGGTCGACATAGCACGGAATAAAAAGACCCACCCTCACCGTCTCTATCCTGTGACGCTATAGATCATGCCTGCAACAGCTCGACGCCGTGAGCCTTCAAGATCTCGCGATACTCGTCAGCTAACGCTCGGTCCGATACGACGATGTCAACGACATCCAATGGAGCAAGTGGGATCATGGCGCCGCGGCCAAACTTTGTATGGTCGGTCACAATGATCACTTTGTTCGCAATCTCGATCATCTTCTGTTCGGACCCGACTACAAGGGTATTGTTATTGCTCAGTCCTGCTGCCGAGATACTGCCGATGCCCATGATCAGCACGTCAGCCCTAACAGAACTCAGCATCCGCTCGCAGAATGGGCCGAGCATCACGCGAAGCCGCGGATCTAGATAACCACCCGTCAGGGTGAGCTCCACGGTCCGCGATTCTTGCAGTTCGTCGGCAATCGGCAGCGAATTGGTGATGACGTGGAGCTGGCGCCCAACGAGCTCGCGGGCAATCCCTGCGACAGTGGATCCGCCGTCGAGCACAACCGTCTCGCCATCACGGACTAAACTAGCCGCGAGTTTCGCGATTCTGTTTTTTTCGTCGCCCTGCAGGGCCTTCAATCTGTTGAAGTCGAATTCGTCTCCATTCAAGGCAGGAACGAGAACGGCTCCGCCATAGACGCGACGGACCACGCCTTCTTTTTCGAGTATGTCCAAATCGCGACGTATGCTGGACTCCGAGGCTTCAAGTTCAGCGCGCAGCGATTCCAATGCCACGAAGTCCCTTTGAGTGAGCATCTGCCGGATTCTGATTTGTCGCTCAGCAGCCTTCAAAGTTGTGCTCTCAGGTTCGTCATCATCCAGCAGGATACTTCAAAGTCAACGGATTTGGCCCTGTTTTCTACTGAGGGCCTGCATCACCGCGTCGGAGATGGCTTTGACGATCATCTCCACGTCGAGATCAGGAGCGGAAGATGGGCAGTCGCAACTGTTTGGCAGCAGTGCGATGGAGTTCGGCATCTCCAAGTCGTTCAGCTGGCACTCCTTCATCGCCTGCTCATTGAAGCGAACGTCGGGAAGCCCCAAACGCTTCTTGATAGCCAACAACTCCGCGGCTTTCTCGTGTGAGATGTAAGAGATTGGGGCACCCAAGTGCGTGGCCAGCATTAACGTCCAGCAGTACGTGTCGACTACCTCGGCGTACCATTCCGCGTGAGTTACCGTATCTGCCCAGCACACGATCCCATGATTACCGAGTAGAACCGTGTTGTGTTGTTTTACGTAGGGAAGGACGGTTTGTGCAAAAGCAGCAGTTCCGGGAGTCTCGTACGGCGCGACTGCGACTTTGCCCACAAAGACTTCGTACTCGGGGACCACGCGGCTTGGTGGGACACGTCCGGTGATGGCGTAGGCCGTTGCGTGAGGCGGATGGCAATGCACTACCGACTTCGCTTCAGACACAGCCTTGTAGATCTCCAGATGCAGGAAGATCTCGCTGGTGCGGGTCTTCGAACCAGCAAGCTGATTTCCCTCGAGGTCAACAAGGCAAAGATCTTCGGGTTCGAGGTCGTACTTGCTCACCAGCGTCGGCGTGCAGATCACTTCATTTGGACCGATGCGATAGGAAATGTTTCCGCCATTGCCATCGACATACATGCGGTTCCAGAGTTTACGTCCAACAGCGCAAATCTCCTCCTTGACGGACTGAGCCTCGGGGGAGTTGAGAAGCCGGGTAGCGGCTGAGGGCGAGAAAGGTTCAGCCGGCTTTCTGTTTGCGCTCGGCTGAGGACCACCAGGAGCCGCCACCTCTGGGGCATCCGCTGGGAGTTCATTGTGGACGGCAATACCATGTTGCCGTAGGAAGTCGCGAGCGGCTGGCGTGATCACACAACCGTCAGCAACCAGCACTTCAGCCGAACCCAGTTCAGGCAGGGCATGCACCTGCTGCATCGCGATTACCTTCAAGGTAGAAAGATCTGTCATTTCGTTACCTCTGATTCCGCTTCCTGTGTTGTCAACTGCTGCGAAGTCATCCGTTTGACAATCAGAATGCAATAAGCGTCCACTGGCGTCGGTACTGGCCAGAATGGATTAGCCGCTTCGCGTCCCTCGGTGAATCCCACCACTTGTCCTACGGCCGCTCCAAGTTGATCGACCGCCGCGAGCGACTTGTCACTGGCGTGTCCATTTGACAGTTTTAGGTCGTCGTAAGTGAGCGGCTCCACGACAATAAGTCGAACGCCTTTGAGTTGAGGGATCACTGGGCTGAGCACGACGTGTCCTTTGGAAGTTCGTCATGCGGACGTGAGATCACCTGAACGCTGACAACGGTACCCACTCGGGAAGCAGCCTCAGCCCCTGCTTCTGTAGCTGCTTTGACGGCGGCGACATCTCCTTCGACGAAAGCAGTTACCAGCCCAGAGCCTACGGACTGCCATCCGACAGAATTCACGTGCGCCGATTTCAGCATGGCGTCTGCCGCCTCAAAAAGCGCGACCAGACCTTTGGTTTCGACCATTCCAAACGCTTGTTTCATCGCTTCTCCTCTCTGCTATGAAGACTGAGCCTTTACTTCACTAATTCAATGGCTTGCGCCAAGTGCAGACCACAGGCATTCGCTTCGTCGGTGTCCATGTGGACGTTCAACCTGGAGCTGGAATCAATACGAACGTGAACGTTGGTGAATGTCGTACTCGCGGCATCGTCAACCCGGAGCTTCATTAGATGCCCTGCTTCACACCGAAATGCATGGCTTCCGATGGGTTCATATGTACCTGGATCGCAGCGCGGATGGATGGCAGCCTGATAATCGCAGCAGCTCGGATTTCCCTCACCGATGCGTTCGAATTTCCCCCGCGCACGCACCCGTTCGCCATCCATCTGAAGCAGACAGTATTTGTGGGAAGTGCTTCCGATGTTCGCCGTTAGAATGAACATGACCGAAATTGATAGATGCGACACAATAGATCTATCATTATCTGTCAGTATCAGTCAATACGCATCATCATGCGGTGGATATGCTTGGAACGGCGAATGGACCCTGTGACCGGATCCACGCACTCGGAATCGTGGGTGCTGGAGGGGGAGGCTTTCCTACAGTAGTCAAGCTGCGGGCGAAGGCCGAAGTCGTCATCCGTGAATGCCGCGGAATGCGAGCCGCTATCGCACAAGGACAAAGAACTTCTTCGCCACATGACGGCAGCGATGCTTCAGGGAATTGAGATTGCAATGGCCTGTGTCGGCGCGCGCGAGGCTGTCATTGGAATCAAAGAGAATTACTCCGAGGTTATTCGCGATGTGACTGCGAAGTGTCCGACCAATGTGCGGGCATCCTCCATTGGTCAGTCGCGCAGATGAGGCGACTACTCGAACCGAACACCAGGATAGGCGTTCCACGGCAACGCACGGTGGGGATGGTTTCACTCGGGAGAGCCCCATGTCAATGCGAGACTCGCTTAGGTGCGTCATTTCGCCCTGTGAAATTCCGAAATAGGGTGACTGGTCCCGGCG
>Ga0265316_10005513_pt1 | contig 12280 bp, 8 predicted proteins | sample 4522metaG_FD_202092 | JGI IMG/M metagenome (GOLD analysis project Ga0265316, IMG submission 202092) | Rhizosphere microbial communities from Carex aquatilis grown in University of Washington, Seatle, WA, United States - 4-5-22 metaG | ecosystem: Host-associated > Plants > Roots > Rhizosphere >... | reverse complement strand
GTCCGACGCCTTTGACCCGAACCTCGTCGGCCGGCAAGCGCAGAATGCCTTCGAGCAAGCGTTCGCGCACCAATCCGCCCACATGCACGGCCAGCCGACCGGCGGCCCACACCCCGCTCCACCGACACAGCACAAAGGTCAGCAGCAACATAGCCCATGCCCAAAGCCAGCCCCGTTCCAAATGGCCTTGCAACGCCGCAGCCCCCAGCAACCACCACGAGCCGACCATCAGCACAAAGGCGAACAGATAGGAAATCAGCGCGGTAACGACGACGCGGCTGGCGCCCGATTGTTGGAAACGTTCGACGAAACGGCCGGCCGCCGGCGAGAGCGCCCAGCCCATCGCCGCCCGCTTGGTTTCCGCGTCACCGGCCAAGATCCGTCGCGCCTCGTCCTGGTCGGCCGACGCCAGACCCACGTCGACACAGAAGCGAGCGAAGACTTCCCCGGCTGGGCCGGTCTTGTCATCGTCAAGCCATGTGTCTATCTCGGCCGCGGCAAAACGATGCACGCGCCGGTCAGCGCCCAGAACCTTGGCCACCCTGCCCCGTCGGTCGCACGCCAGCAGGATCAAGAACCGCGACGCGCCTGGACCCGATTGGGCCACCAGGACCGGGCCACCTTCGCCCAGCAGCCCACGCACCGTCGCAACCCGCGCATCCACCGCGTCGGCGTCCAGACCGAGTTGGCAGGAGGCGTCTTCCACAAAGTTCGCCAGGGCGAGGCTGTCGACGATGTCGACCGGAGGATTGCTGAGATGGGGCGCCCGTCGCTGGGGAAAAAGACGCTCGGCAATGGCCACCAGCGCATCGCCCAGTCTGCTGGCGGGCCAAGCCACGGCAGCAAGGTCAGAGATCGCCTCGGCCCGCGCGGGATGGCGTTGACGGCTCACGTCGGTTCTCCCGCGGAAGGAGACGGCGAGCGTTCCACGATTTGTCCCTTCTCGAGCCGCAGGTGTCGCCATTCCGGGCCATTCAGACGGGCGCGCGCCCTATCCTCGGCGGCGAGCAAGCGAAAATAGTGCGTGTCCGCCTGTCCGGCCAGGCGGCTCGGATCGCCGTCCTCGACCACGCGCCCGTTGGCCACCACCAGCACGCGCGAAAAATCCAGGGTTTGCCGGATGTCGTGCGTGATGCAAAGAAAAGTCGCAGCCGCCCAGCGTGCCCGCGCGGCGACAAGCAGTTTCTCCCGACGCACACGTTCCAGCCCACAGAAAGGCTCGTCGAAAATCACCAGGCGAGCCGCGCCGCGGCAGATGGCGCGACCGAGGCGCACGCGCTGGCCCTCGCCGCCGGAAAGAAGGGCCCCGCCCGCTCCGAGCGGTGTCTGCAGGCCCATCGGCAAGCGCGCCAGCACCTCGTCGAGCTCCGCGGCCTCAACCGCAGCGCCCACCGCCCCATGCTCGCCGTCGCTGCCAAAGCGAAGATTGTCGAGCAGCGAACGGTTCCACAGCTGGACCGTGGGATCGACCCACAGGGTCTGGCGCCGCAGTTCATCCAGCCAGCGCCCGCGCAGATCCTGGCCATCAGCCCGCACCACGCCAACGTCGGGTCGATACCAGCCGAGCAGCAAGCCGATGAGGCTGGACTTGCCCGCGCCTGACGAGCCGACGATCGCCACATGCTCGCCCGCTGCGATGGTCAGGCTGTCGACGGCCAAGATTTCGTTGCCCGCGGCTTTCACGCGCACGTCGCACAGGTCGACGGTCACCCCCGCTGCACCCGAGATCGGTGCCGGCGCGCCGTCGGCATCGTCGGTGTTCTCCGGAACGCTCAGCGGCTCAAGCAAACGCAGGGTCACATTGCGGTGCTGCGGATACTGCTGAATGAGAAACGCGATCTCCTGACCGAGAGACGGCAGAATGAAGACCCAATACACGATCAGGATCGCCCAGCCCGAGCCCGAGGTTGACGTCAGGTAGCGAAAGACCACAATCGCCGCCAGCCCGAATCCCAACAAGCCCTGCGCCGTCTCGATCATGACCGCCAGCCGGGTGGCGTCGCGAGCCGCGCGCGCCCACTCGCGCAGGCGGCCGCCGTGCTCGGCGCGCAGGGCTGGCTCGGCGGTGTGGGCGCGGATGGCCGACAGGCCCAAGAGGGCATCCAGGTAGAAACGAGCCAGCCCACCCGCATGCCCGCGCATGCGCATGTCCCGTTCCACCAACGCCGGCTGACAGACAAGCGGCAGGGCCAGCATCAGCCCCACCATGGTCAACATGAGAGGCGCGCCCGACGGATACAACCAGATCACGCCGGCGGTCGTGGTGATCATCTCGCAGGTTGTGCGCAAAAGTTGGCCACCCTGCCCTGGCAAGAGGCGCAGCCAGTGCAGAAGATGCGCGCGCTCCGCCATGTCCGAGATGGGCCGGCTCTGAAAATAGCGATCGCCAAGCAAGGGCAGCTTGCGCAGGAAGGCCTCGCGCAGGCGCATTTCCAGCCGGCTGCCCGCGGCCCACAGGGCCCGTGCCAGCGGCCATTCCACGAAGAAAAGCGCGGCGAGCAGCACGACCAGAGCGCCCGCCGCAGCCAGGCGTTGCTCGAAAAGGGCCAGGCGTTGTCCGATGTCGATGGCGCTGCGAAAGAGCAACGACTCCACCACCGTCCCCACGCCCGCCAACGCCAACGCCGCGGCGATGGGTACAAAGCGCAGCAGCCCGTCGGCGCGCAAGAACTCGACCAGCTTTCGCGCGGGGCCCGGCTGGTCATCCGCCAGGACCGCCGCGAGATCAGGGGACAGCGGTTCCGACGGCTTGGGTTCGGCCACGCCGGCCACGCGCAGGGCAAGCGCTCCGCGCATGATCACGGGCGAGTCGTCGGGCTCTCCTGCGGGGCGCGCGGTCCACAGCGTGTCGGGAACCAGCCCCCCGCCCCCGCGGTTGGTCGCATCAGCCAACAGGCGATCGAACGTCCGTGCCGCCTTGCCGCGCGAAACCACCCTGCCGCTACATAGACGTTCGGTTGCGCGGGCGCAGGCGTCGAGCGCACAAAGCAGGTGCCAATCGTCGCCAGTTGCCGCGGCCGCAAGCCGCGCGTCGACGTCGGACACACCGAGGGCGTGCAGCCGCCGGCGCAGCGGATCGAGAAAACCAGGCTCGCGCGTCCACGCCCGCACATCCGCCGCCGGAGCCTGCATCTCGTGCACGTACAGGTCGCGCAGTAAATCGCGTTTGCGCATCCACCGCCGGCCGCGGCCCGGGTCCATGATCTGAACCCACGGTCCGATCACCCGCCACACCACCACGAAGTGGGTCAGTCCCGAGGGCAATCGGACCACCACCAGGGCGGGCAGCGCATCTGCGTCGCGCAGGAGCACGTGTTCGACCGGCACCATCATCTGCGCGGCATCCAGACCCAGCGTCCGGGCCAACTCCTCCAAGGTGTCGATGGACGACCCGTCCACGGAGGTGTGACAGGCCTCGCGCAGCCGGCCGTAGTGAGCCCGAATTCCGAAGCCTTCAAGCAGAGATTTCAGCGCCGCCGGGCCGCAGTCCATGCCCGAGGTCTGCACGACTTCATGGGCGAAGAAGTGTCGCCGCTCGCGCGTGGCCTCTGATTCGCCCTCGGTCTCGTCACCGGCCGCGCCCATGGTCACTTGTCCACGACCGGCGCAGGGATCTCCCCACCGGTCTGCGCGCTCACCAGAAACCGACCGGCCGCATCCAGCACCAAAGCAAAGGGCGAAACCCGTTCCACCTCGACCTCGACACTGCCGGGAAGGCCATGCTCCAGCGGGATGGTCGTCCGCTGGGGCGAGCGCAGAAGCAACTCAACGCGAATCAAGCCGTCCTTGGGCTCGTTGCCCACGCGATCGACCACGGCTTCAAGCATGCCGTACTTGGTCCAGGGAAAGCCAAACATGCGCAGCCGTGCGCCCTGGCCGGTTTGCACGCGCCCAGCAGCGGTCGCCGGATCGAAAAAGGCCACGGCGCGCAGCCCACCCGTCGGAACGATGGTACACAGGCGCGTGCGTTCGGCCACCATGGCGCCCGACCGCAGATTCACCATCGACCCGATCCTGCCGGAGACCGGCGCCCGAATGACGTGCAGGCCGATCCTCTGGTCAAGAATTCGCACCTTGCTCTCGGCGTCTGCGCGCTCGCTGAGCAGGCGGGCCAGCGCCACTTGCAGACCCGCAATCAGGGCCCTGCGATCGCTCAACTTGACCGCACCCTCGCTGCCCACCCGGCCCAGCCGCTCGCGTACCGCATCCGTCTCGGCCTCTTGTTGCCGCGACTCCGCCTGCAAGCGGTCGCGATCCTGCGTCGCCACGAGCCGCTTGTCGTGCAGCAACTGCATCCGGACGCGCTCCACCTCTTTCTGCCGAGCCGCCACATCCGAGGCGCGCAGCAAAGCCCGCGTCTCCTTCACCTGGGCCGCACTGGCGCGCTCCTCGCCGCGCATGGCCTGCTCGTGCGAAGCCAGTTCCGCGCGCGAGGCATCTATCTGCGGGTCCAGTGTCGCCAACCGGCTCTCCTCGGCGGCCTTTTCTAGCCGAATCGCCTCGGAATCTAGCTCGACCAGGATCTCGCCCTGCTGTACCTGCCGGTCCAGCACCAAGGCGCTGCGCAAAAGCCGCGCCCCCACCGGCGCGTCGATGTCGTGCGGAGCCGTGGCCACTTCCAAACGGGCCGAGCGGCTGACCTCGTAGAGTCCCACCCGCGCCAGGAAAAACCAGCCCGACCACGCGAGCAAGAGCACACCGCCAACCACGGCCGCCAAGAACACCCGCGAGGATGCGTCCTGGGCACGTGCAAAGCGAGCAAACATAGGATCCCTCGACCCATGATACACGAGGAGGGATGCGAACGGATCAGCGAGCAGCGACGAAGTTGACTACGCCGTGACCAGCGTCCCCACGCCCTTCTCGGTGAACAGCTCGACCACTACGCTGTGAGGCTCGCGGCCGTCGACCACGTGGACGGCTTCCACGCCGCCCTCCAGGGCGCGCAAAATCGCCTGGGCCTTGACCTGCATGCCGCCCTTGACCGCGCGGCCTTCCTGCAGCCGACCGCGCAGATCGGCGGCGCGCAGCTCGCTGAGCAGTTGGCCGTTCTCGTCGAGGATACCCGCCACGTCGGTCAGGAAGATGAGCTTCTTGGCCTTGGATGCGACCGCGATCTCGGCGGCCACCATGTCAGCGTTGATGTTGAAGCTGGCGCCGTCTTTGCCAAGCCCCACCGGCGAAATCACCGGCATGTAGCTCTTGCCGAGCAGCAAATCGAGAATCTCGGTGTTGATGCTCTCGACCTCTCCCACCCAACCGAGGTCTGGCTTGCCCGGCCGGGGCGGCAGCTTGTGCGCCTTGATGAGGTGCGCGTCCTTGCCCGACATGCCCATGGCGGTTCCGCCCAGGGTGTTGATGAGGCCGACAATTTCGGTATTCACCTTGCCGGTCAACACCATCTCGACCACGCCCATCTCGGCTATGCCGGTCACCCGCTGGCCGTCGATGAATTCGCTCTTCTGGCCCAGGCGGTCCAGTGTCCGCGTGATCTCGTGCCCGCCGCCGTGAACCACGACCGGGCACAGCCCCGCTGATTGCAACAGCACCACGTCCAGGGCAAAGCTGCGCTTCAGGTCGTCCTTGACCATGGCGGCGCCACCGTACTTGATCACGGCGCGTGTGCCGGTGAACTTCTGAATGTACTTGAGTGCTTCGACGACCAGCTCGCGCCGATCGACCAATGATTCCCGTTGCGGCTCGTTGTTGTCTGTCATGGCATAGCCCCGGCAAGCCCCAAAAGGCCCGCCGTCTCCGAAAATCCGAACATGAGGTTGGCGTTCTGCACGGCCTGTCCGGCCGCACCCTTGACCAAGTTGTCGATCGCTGCAAACGAAACCACCACGCCCAAGCGAGCGTCGGCCGACGCGCCCAGCACCACGCGGTTGGTGCCCACCGCGGCCTGCAACCGGACCTCCTCGGGGGCGACCACGCGGATGAAGGGCCGTTCCTCGGCAAAATCGTCGAGCGCCTTGCGCACGCCGCCGGCTGGGTCGGTGCCGCCTGTCCCGTGGCGCAGCCGTCCGTAGGCAGTGACCAGGATGCCCCGCCGCACAGGAAGCAGATGGGGCGTAAAAGTCACGCGCATGTTGGGTGTGCCGCTCAGGGCAAGAGCCCGCTCGATCTCGGGCTGGTGCTGGTGGCGCAACACCCGATAGGCGCGGATGTCGTCCGCGACCTCGGAGAACGACATGTCCTCGCTCGCCTTGCGGCCCGCGCCGGTGGTGCCGCTCTTGGCGTCGATGATCACCGAATCGGCCTCCATGAAACCAGCGCGCAGCAGCGGCAGGACCGCGAGCACCGAAGCGGTGGGATAGCAGCCCGGATTGGAAATCAGCCTTGCGGTGCGCAGCCTCTCAAGGTTGCCAGTGGCCTCGGGCATGGAATACACGGCCTCGGCCAGCAGCGCCGGCGCGGGATGGGTAAAGCCGTACCACTGCGGAAACTGCTCAGGCGCCAAGCGAAATCCGCCCGACAGATCCACCACGCGCGCACCGGCATCAAGCACGCGCGGCGCCAGCTCGACCGACACCTCAGCCGGCGTACACAGGAAGACCACGTCCACATCGGCGAAACGGGCCTGGCCCTGTTCGTGCGACAGGCAGGTCAAATCCGCCGCAGGCGCGGCCACGGCCACGTGATTGCCCAGGCGCTTGCCCGCCCACTTGTCACTCGTCACCAGGCCGAGCGTGAAATTCGGATGTCTGGCGAGGATGCGCGCCAGTTCCATGCCGGAATAGCCGGACACGCCGACGATGCCGGCGCGTTTTGCGGGAAGGTCACTTGTGGGGCTCATGGTCGCAACTAATCATACTCGACAGGTGTGAATCAACCGGTGTGGCCAAAACCGCCGGCACCGCGCTCGCTGCTTGACAATTCGGTGACTTCTTCTACGGCGGCCTGGATGACCGGCGCGATCACCATTTGCGCCACGCGATCGCCGGGTTGCACCACCACCGCCTGCTGCGACAGGTTGACCAGCAAGACCACCACCTCGCCGCGGTAGTCGCTGTCGATGGTTCCCGGGGCGTTCACCACGGTCAGCCCCGACCGCCAGGCCAGGCCCGACCGCGGGCGCACCTGCGCCTCGTAGCCGGCAGGCAATTCCATGGCCCAGCCGGTGGGAATTCCCGCCCGCTCGCCCGCCGGCACGGTGACAGGCGCGTCCGCCGCGGACGCCAGGTCCATCCCGGCTGATCCGGGCGTCATGTAGTGGGGCAACACCGCCGATGGACGCAGGCGGCGAAAACGAATCGAAACGTTGGGTGAAGTCACGGCGGGCGATTGTACTGCACGCAAGAGCCTGCGCCAGCCGACTGGAATGGGCTATTATGGGGGCTCAACCGATGCTGACAGACCTAGCGGTCATCATGTGCGTGGCCGCCCTGACCACGGTGATCTTCCGTCGCATCCGGCAACCCGTGGTGCTCGGCTATCTGGCCGCCGGGGTCATCGTCGGACCCCACGTCCCGGTTCCCTTGTTTGCGGACAAGGCGCTCGCCCATCAGATGGCCGAGATCGGGGTGGTGCTGCTCATGTTTTCGCTCGGCCTGCAGTTCCGCCTGCGCAAACTTATGCGGGTCGGTCTGGCGGCCACGCTGATCGCGATCATCGAGTGCAGCTTCATGGTCTGGCTGGGCTACGGCACAGGGCGGTTGTTTGGCTGGACCAGGCTCGAATGCCTGTTTTCGGGGGCGGTCATCGCCATTTCCAGCACGACCATCATCGTCAAAGCGTTCAGCGAGCGCGGCCAGAAGGGCAAGATCAGTGAAATCGTGTTCGGCATCCTGATTGTCGAGGATCTGATCGCAATCGTGCTGCTGGCGCTGCTCACCCCGCTCGGCTCGGGTCAGGGGCTTTCCCTGGCCAAGGTTGCGCTGGCCATCGGCAAGCTGGCAGCATTCTTGGCCGGCACGCTGGCGCTTGGTCTGCTGGTGGTGCCGCGCCTGGTGCGCATGATTCTGCGCGCCGGCCAATCGGAAACTATCGTGGTGGCCTGCGTGGGCATCTCATTCGCCCTGGCACTGCTGGCGCGAACCTTCGGCTATTCCGTCGCCCTCGGCGCATTTCTGGCCGGCGCCCTGGTCGCCGAATCGGGTGCGGCGGAAACCATCCAGAAGAAGATCGAACCCGTGCGCGACATGTTCGCGGCGGTGTTCTTCGTGTCGGTGGGGATGCTGATCGATCCCGCACTGATGGTGCAGTACTGGCTGCCCATCCTGGTGTTCACGCTGGTCGTCGTGCTCGGTAAGGTGGTGGGGGTGAGCCTGGGCGCCTTCTTTGCCGGCCACTCGGTGCGCACTTCGTTCCAGGTCGGTATGAGCCTGGCGCAGATTGGCGAGTTTTCTTTCATCATCGCGGGGCTCGGACTGTCGCTCGGCGCGGTGGGGCGTTTTCTCTACCCGGTGGCGGTTGCGGTTTCGGCCCTGACCACGCTGGCCACGCCGTTTCTGATGCGGGCATCGGGACCGGTCGCTTCGTTCGTCGATCGCAGCCTGCCCCACCCGGTGCAGACCTTTGTCAGTCTTTACGGCTCGTGGGTGGCCGCGCTGCGAACCGGGCCGAAATCCCACAGCGCAGGGGCGCGGGTGCGCAGGCTGATCCTGCGGCTCGCCCTCGATACGGTCCTGGTTGCGGCCATCACCATCGGCGCGTCCCTGAACGTCAATCGGCTGGTTCAACTGGCAGCGACCCGCGCAGGCATCGGCGCCGCCTGGGTCCACGCCGCCCTTGCCGGGCTGGCGGTCCTGCTGTCTTCCCCGTTTGTCCTGGGAGCCGTTCGCACCGCACGCGCCCTGGGCACGCTTGTGGCCGAGCAGGCGCTGCCAACGGAAGGACCCGCGCTGGACTTGGCCGCGGCGCCGCGCCGGGCGCTCCTCGTGACCATGCAGCTTGGGGCGCTGCTGGCAGCCGGGGTTCCCTTGGTCGCGGTGACTCAGCCGTTTCTGCCCTCGGTTCCAGGGGCTGCGCTCTTGCTGGTGGCGGTTGGGCTGTCCATTGTTCCCTTCTGGCGCAGCGCCAACGAGCTGCACGGTCACGCCCGGGCCGGCGCGCAGGTGCTGCTGGAGGCACTCGCCAGCCAGGGCGGCGCCCCAGACACTCCCCTTTCCGAGACCTCCGAAGCGCGCCGAATGGTGCCCGGGCTGGGCGAAGCCGCGACCCTGCGCCTGTCACCCGGCGACCCAGCCGTGGCGCGCAGCCTGGCCGAACTGAATCTGCGCGGGCTGACCGGTGCGACAGTGATCGCAGTGGAGCGGGCCGGGCAAGGGGTCATCTATCCCGGCGCGCACGAGCGCCTGTGCGAAGGCGACGTTTTGGTTTTCACCGGCACCGACGCCGCGGTGGCCGCCGCCCGCCAGATCCTACTCGGTCTGGTGACGCCGCCCCCACAGGTTGTCGACGGTTAGAGCACCGTCAGAAAAATGAGGCAGTTCCACTGCCTGGAACTTGAAACGACCCGAACTCACTTGGGCAGATTGGCGAACACGTCGAGCAGGTTTCCTAGTCCGGTCACGAAGCTCCGGCCCGCGTGTTCTTCCCAAGGACAGCCCGCATAGGCATCATCGGCCAAGAGAGCAACGACACCCGGCGTGCGTTCGATGTCGAGCGTGATGACTGGCATGTCAGCACCGCAACCCAGCAGGTATTGGCTCGACGCCACCTTCTGTAGCGCGTCTTCGACGGAAGCGAACTCGGCCGTACTGAGTACCCGGTGGTCGTCGAGCAGGACTGCGCTGCCTAGGCTGGACCTCGTGCAATCGTGGATGAACCACTCGCGTGAAGACGCCACAACCGTGTGAATGGTGGGCTCCAATAGCCAGTCACAGACCGCGCCCGGCGGCGGAGCTAGATTGCCCCCGCGGCTACGAAGCGTGAGCCTGGTGAACGTTGCTCCTGCCGTGCCACCCGGCTGATCGCTCAGCGCGCCGCCGCCGCATCCGATAGTCAGCGAAGCGCAGGTCAGGACGGCCAAGGCAACCTGGTTTTTTCGAAGCTCGAAGCGCGTTGAGTGCTTGATTCTGAGCTCCCGCTCCGTCTGCTTGGATTGCGACACGTTTCGACCTTGGCGAGTGTGGGTGATCATCATCAAACCCCACTTTGCAAGGAATGGGCCGGGACAAAAGCGCGCGAAGTCGCTGCGGCACAGTCCAACCAGGTCAACCGAGTTGGCAAGGAAGTCATTGCAATTGGCAATTCCCCACGCAGGTCTCTGTCCCGCAACCTGGGTCGGCCTCGACGCTGGGCCCGCTGCCCCCCGGTGCCAAGCTGTCCCTGGTCATTGCCCCCGCAGCACTACAACATGCCGTCGCGCCGAATGCCGCCACCATGGGACCCTGTCCAGTTTCACGGACCGTCGCCATCAATGTTATAGAGGCGAATCGAACTGCCCACGATGGCTACTGGTGTGTGCTTTCTCAGCCAAGCGAAAGCATTGGGCGGAACTTCGCTGTCCTGCCAGGCCGACTTGGGATCGCAGGGATCCTTCAACAAGGTGAAAAAGTTGCGTTGGCGATAGTAGTTCTCACTGATGGCGATCCATCCTGTGGTCTCTTTTCCTGGTGCCAGCGCTACCAGGCGAGGAAGCCCGTGTTGGCACAGGCGGAGGGTTCCGAAATAGGCGATCTTGAGCACATCGATGTTCCGCGCCCGCGCCTCTCGTCGCAGGGCAAATAGGTCCTGACCCCAGTCCAAGTCCGAATCGAGCAAGATGGTGGCCGGATCAGTGCCGGCCAGCGCATTGAAGTAGCCGAGCGCCTTTGAACCCGCGGCGACCGCGATCCCGGTCTGCGCGCAAACCAGGACGCCCAGCAGAACGGCGGCCAACAGACGCTTCCGGCCGCGCCAGGCGGCCAGTCCGTGCTCGGCGGCACGAGCCATGGCCACAGCGAAAAGCGGCAACAGCACAAACACGTGCCGAATCCCCAGGTTCACGTGACTGCGCGCCGAAACGAGCAGGACAGCGAGCGCAGCCAGGGCCATGGCTTGGGCCGTCCAAAGCGCCGGTCGTCGGCGCGCGAGGATCGGCACGCACAGAAGCAGAAGCAGCAGAAATGTGAGCGGTGTTTTGACCAGCAGGGCAACCGGATAAAAGCCGACGAAGCCGTGTTCGACGACCTTTCCCAGAAAATAGGCGTCGTGCCCGGCGGCATCGTGGGCCGCCAGGAACCGGAGTCCGTGGAGCAGCTCGGGCATGGGCAGCGTGGTCCGCAGCAACAGCCCGGTGAGGCCCAAGCGATCGGCAACGGGCGGAAGGATATGCAGCCAGTCTTTGACATCGGGAGCGAGGCTGTCCATGCGGCCGATCGAGAAGCGGTACCCGGCCCAGATCACAAGCACGCCAGTCAGAACCGCCAGTGCAATCTGGCCCGCCAAGGAGCGCCAGCCGAGTGGCCCTCCACCAACAGGATTGAGCGGGCGAGCGGGCAGTCTCCCAATCCGACGCGCCAGCAGGAACGCCAGCACGGTCAGGGGGAAAAAGATCAGCAGGGAAAACTTGGTGAGCAGGGCCAGCCCGACCGCCGCGCCCAAGACCGAAGCGCGCCGCAGGCTCGCGCCTTCGAACCAGCGCAACAGCGCAAGGGTCGCCAGCAGAAACATCCCTACAAAGGCCATGTCCGTGGTGGCCAGCGCCCCATGCGCAATCAGCGCGGGCAAGGTGCTGGTCAGCGCGACTGCGATGAAGCCAGCCCACGGCCGGCGCCGGCCATCGGCCAGCCCCCAGACGGCAACCAGCGCCATGAGAAAGAAGGGCAAGGTACCAAGGCGTGCCCAGGCCAGGTTCTGCTCGAACCCAGCGCCAGCGTAGAGCAGGTCGGTTCCCACCACCCAACTGCGATCCCAGTCGTGCGTCTTCGGAGCCCACTCGGGCTGCGGCGGTAGCCGCATGCCATGAAAATAGGGCAAAGCCGCAATCGCCAGTCGGGGCAACGGCGGATTTTCGGTCCACATGGTGTAGCTGCCGAATTGCCACCACTCGAGCCCAGCCGCGAGATGATTGCCTTCGTCGAACGTGCCGGAGAGCGCACGGCGGTTGCTGTCAAGGCAGACCATCCCGACGAGAGCAACCGCCACCGTGCACAGATGAAGGCCAAGACGCCAGCGGCGAGAAATTGCGACAGGAACTTTCACCGGGCGAGTCTCGCCGTGACCCGGCCATCTCCGCAAACAAATTCAAAAACGACGTCTGCCCCACAGGTTGTCGATCGCTAGTCGCCCTCAGAAAACTGAGAGAATCGCGGTGTGCTTCGCGAAAATCCGACGCAGCGCCGGAGGGTCCGCA
>Ga0265316_10005511_pt1 | contig 12281 bp, 10 predicted proteins | sample 4522metaG_FD_202092 | JGI IMG/M metagenome (GOLD analysis project Ga0265316, IMG submission 202092) | Rhizosphere microbial communities from Carex aquatilis grown in University of Washington, Seatle, WA, United States - 4-5-22 metaG | ecosystem: Host-associated > Plants > Roots > Rhizosphere >... | reverse complement strand
GACATCGCCGAACGGCACTTGACCTAGGTGTGATTGACCCCACTTCCCGCGAAGTGTTATAAAGACTCGCCTTTTGTGCTGCCCTGGTGGTGTGCCTGAAGATGCACACAAACTGGTGCAATTGTTCCCGACGCGGCCAAGCCTCAACACTTCTGTCTTGAAGTGGAAGCGCGTTTCCGGGATTCCAGCAGGTCCCATATAGGGTTTAACTGGCGGTCGGTGAAGACGCCAGGAGGCTGCTGAAAAACTCAAAATTGCAAGTCCCCTCGCGGGCTAAAGCCCGCTAGGAATAAAACGAGAGCTTAGCGGCACGCCTGAAGGCGTGCCCCTTCAAAGCGAAGCCATGGAAAGAGTTTGTGGCAGCGAGCCCTGTACGCGCCTGACCGGCTGGGCGGTCATCGATCTCATGGAAACGCTGCCGGCGGCGATCGCCGGAGAGCGGAACAACCTAACGTCATAGTCACGGGCTTCGACCGCTTAGTGGGCGGGCCCATCGGAGGAATCATATGCACACCTGGCTCGCCGCCCTGCGGCGGCTGTCATCCATCACAAGCTCGGCCAAGTTGGCAACGGCCGCGCTGACACTGTTCCTGCTGAATGCCGCGGCCGCGTTCGCCCAGCCGAGCGAACCCGGTGGAGAGGCCAGCCTGCAGCTGCCCGATCTCTCGTCGGTCAGCTTTCTAGGCATGACCGGCCACAACCTGCTGCTGATTGGCCTGCTGTTCTGCGCTTTTGGATTGCTGTTCGGACTGGTGATTTATATCCAGCTGAAGAACCTGCCGGTACACCGCTCGATGCGCGAGATTTCCGAGCTGATCTATGAAACCTGCAAGACCTACGTAATCACGCAGGGCAAGTTCCTGATGGTGCTGTGGGCGTTCATCGCGGTCGTCATTGTGGCGTACTTTGGCTGGCTGGCGCCGGTGCCCGGCAAGCCCGTGTCGGTGACGCTGCCCGTCATTCTGCTGTTCAGCATTGTCGGCATCTGCGGCAGCTACGGCGTGGCGTGGTTCGGCATCCGGGTGAATACCTTCGCCAACTCGCGCACCGCGTTCGCCGGACTGCGCGGCAAGCCGTATCCGATTTACGCCATCCCGCTGAAGGCAGGCATGAGCATCGGCATGATGCTGATCTCGGTCGAGCTGCTGATCATGCTCTGCATTCTGCTGTTCATTCCAGCGGACTATGCCGGGCAGTGCTTCATCGGCTTCGCCATTGGCGAGTCGTTGGGCGCGGCTGCGCTGCGTATTGCCGGCGGCATCTTCACCAAGATTGCCGACATCGGTTCCGACCTGATGAAGATCGTCTTCAAGATCAAGGAAGACGACGCGCGCAACCCCGGCGTCATCGCCGACTGCACGGGCGACAACGCGGGCGACTCGGTTGGCCCCAGCGCCGACGGCTTCGAGACTTACGGCGTGACCGGCGTGGCGCTGATCACGTTCATCCTGCTGGGCGTCAAGGACCCGAAGGTCCAGGTCCAGCTGCTGGTGTGGATCTTCGTCATGCGCATCATGATGCTGGTTTCCAGCACTGTGGCGTACTTCCTGAACGAAGCGGTCGCCAAGGCGCGCTACGGCAACGTCGATAACATGAACTACGAAGCCCCGCTCACTTCGCTGGTGTGGCTGACGTCGATCATCTCCATCGTGCTGACCTACATCGTCTCTTACAAGATCATTCCCGTGCTCGGGGGCGGCGGCGACGACACGCAATGGTGGAAGCTGGCCACGATCATCTCCTGCGGGACCCTGGCGGGCGCGATCATCCCGGAACTAGTGAAGGTGTTCACCTCCACTAATTCAGGGCATGTGAAAGAAGTAGTGACCTCGGCGGAAGAAGGCGGCGCGTCGCTCGACATCCTGTCAGGACTGGTGGCGGGCAATTTCTCCTGCTACTACCTGGGCTTCACCATGGTGCTGCTGATGAGCATCGGCTACTACGTGAGCACCTTCGGGCTGGGCGCGCTGATGCTGGCGCCCGCCGTGTTCGCGTTCGGACTGGTCGCGTTCGGATTCCTGGGCATGGGCCCGGTGACCATCGCGGTCGACTCCTACGGCCCGGTTACGGACAATGCGCAGTCGGTGTATGAGTTGTCGATGATTGAGCAGATCCCCAACATTCAGGGCGAACTGAAGAAGGACTACAACATCGACGTAAACTTCGAGCGCGCCAAGCACATGCTGGAAGAAAACGATGGCGCGGGCAACACCTTCAAGGCCACTGCCAAGCCGGTGCTGATTGGCACCGCCGTCGTGGGCGCGACCACTATGATTTTCTCCATCATCATGGCGCTCACTCACGGGTTGACGGAAAACGTAGGCAACCTCTCGCTGCTGCACGCACCCTTCGTGCTCGGGCTGATCAGCGGTGGCGCCATCATCTACTGGTTCACCGGCGCTTCCATGCAGGCGGTCACCACCGGCGCTTACCGCGCGGTGGAGTTCATCAAGGCCAACATCAAGCTGGACAGCGCAGAGAAGGCTTCGGTGAGCGACAGCAAAAAGGTGGTGCAGATCTGCACCCAGTATGCGCAGAAGGGCATGTTCAACATCTTCCTTGCGGTATTCTTCGTGACCCTGGCGTTCGCTTTCGTGGAGCCGTTCTTCTTCATCGGCTACCTGATTTCGATTGCCATCTCCGGCTTGTACCAGGCGATGTTCATGGCCAATGCTGGCGGCGCGTGGGACAACGCCAAGAAGATTGTCGAGGTGGAACTGAAACAGAAAGGCACCGAACTGCACGACGCTACCGTGGTGGGCGACACCGTCGGCGATCCCTTCAAGGACACGTCGTCGGTGGCCATGAACCCGATCATCAAGTTCACCACGCTGTTCGGGTTGCTGGCAGTGGAGCTGGCGGTGAGCCTGACGGCGAGCAAGGGCGCGAACTTCAGCCACGTGCTGGCGGTCATCTTCTTCGCTATATCGTTCGTGTTCGTGTGGAAGTCGTTCTACGGGATGCGGATCGTCAAAGACCCGGCGCTGGCCAGGCATTAGCGGAAAACGCCATCCCGCAAGGGATGGCGTTTTCGTTTCCAAGCCCACCCAATCTGCTCCGTCACCAACATCTTCAGGGAGCGGGCCTGCGAAGCCCGCTCTACCCTAGCGCCTGCGACTACCCTTCTTCGGCTTTGGTTTGGGCTTCGGCTTCGGCTTCGGTTTGGGTTTCGGCTTGGGCGTCGGCGGCGGCTGCGTCGGTGGAGGCGCGGTCGTGCTCGCCTTCAGGGCTTGCAGGATGCCGTTGCCATTAGGACTTCCCCACCCGGTGCAGGCGTCCCATCCCGCAGCGGCCTTGAAGTCGCCGTTATTGCCGGAGGTGATGTCGCGAAAGGTCCCGGCTTTGCCAGCCACGGTCTGGTAAAGATTGGGATTGAGAAATCCCACGGGGGTGCCGAGGGACTGGTTGAGGAGCGCGATCAGGCCTGCCCACAGCGGCGCCACCGCGCTGGTGCCGCCCACGGTGAAGCTCGATCCGTCGGCCGTGACCTGGTAGCCGGTGGCGGGATCGGCGTCGCCGGCAACATCGGGCACACCGCGCCCTTTGAAGCTGCCTGCATTCTTCGATGGCGGCACCTTGGCATTGGCCTGATAGGTTGGAATGGGGAAAGTATCGCTGACGCCGCCGCCCGTGGCGCCGCCGCTGGAGCCGCCATTCCACACCACTTCGCTGGAAATCGAACTGCCGCTGAGAGTGAGGCTGGTGCCGCCGCAGGCCAGCGAAAATGGACTGGCGGAGGGAAAGTCCACGTGGTCGTGGCCGTCACCCACGCCGTCGTCGGAACCATTGTCGCCGGAAGCGCAACATACGGTCACGCCCAGCGCCGACGCCGCTTGCAGGGCGCTGTTGTAGGTCTGGAGGGACTGCGCCGTCCAACTAGATTCGGGGCCGCCCCAACTGATGGAAATCACGGAAGGCTGGTTGACCTTGTCGGTCGCGGCCTGGTTGATGGCATCCAGAAAGCCGGCGTCGGTGTTGGGTGCGAAGTAAACCACGATGTTCGCGCCTGGGGCCACTGCGCCCACCACTTCGATGTCGAGCATGACCTCGGTGTCGGGACCGTTGGTATCGCCGGTGGGCGCGTTCTGCGCGCCATCGACCGACACCGCGACCACGCTGGGCGGGGGAGAGATCCCCAGACCCTTGAAATAGGTCTGGAGATCGGACTGGGTGAAGCCGCCTCCCAACTCGATGATGGCAACCGTCTGGCCCTTGCCATTGATTCCGGTGGGAAAGCTGTAGGCTTTGGCAATTTGGATCGGAGTGAACGAGGTGTTCGCCGCCGGAACGACGTGAGGGTTCACATTGGAGCTGCTGGCGATGCGAAAATGGGTCTCTGCCTGCGGCCGGTTATCGAGCCCGAGAACGCTTTGAACTACGCCGCTCAGCTCGGTCGGAATATTCACGGGCCCAGTGCGCCCACGATACGCGCAGCCCTTGTATTCGTAGGTCGCGAGAGACACCTGGAAGGCCTTAGCGAAGCCGTCGCAAGTACCGGTCAGCATTACGCTCCGCGCCGCCAGATTTACCTGGGAGACCGCCAGTCCGGTGGCAGCGGCGAAGGCCTGCACTTTCTGCACGTCGGCCGGATCGGCGCCATAGCGGGCCTCGTACTCGTCGCGCGATAGACGCTTCCCGCTGGCGACGACATCGGCCAGTGAGGGCTGGCTCTTCCCCGCGCTCCGTGGTCGCACGACCACGGTCACCTGCATCAACTGGTTGGGGTCGCAAGAACCGGTTTTGGTCGCACCGGGCATGGGCTGGCGCTCGCTGCCCGGTAGTTTCACGTATTTGTCGAAGGCCATAAGGTTTCCTCAAGATTGCCTGATAACACGATCTTTATCCGCGGTGCCGGCCGTGGCTAAAGCCATTCGTGGACTCGCCGGTTTCGCCGGGCTAAGCCCGGCGCTTCCACCGCTCCGAAAACGCTCGCAAACCGACACCAATCATAACCCCCAATCGTCTCACTGGCCCTTCATCTTTTCTTTTACGGCGTGCGCCAGCTTCTCGATCTCGTCTGCCTTCTTGATGACGTCAAGCGACAAAGTGTTCTCGTTGGTTTTGTCCACATACTGCTTCAGTTCGGTGGCCAACTCCAGCAGTTTTTCCGAGTCTTGCTTGATAACCCGCTCGCGCTTGGCGCGTTCCTGCTTGGCCGCCTCGCGCTGCTGCCTGGCTTCCCAAGCCGCCTGCTCGGCTGTTGGTGGCTGCTGCGCCATGGCGCGCGATCCGAACAGCAAGCACAAGAACAATACCGCAAGGATGACGGATTTCATCGACCGGAAAGGCACATGGGCTGCGTGTTTCATAGGAATACGCCGATTATATTCGCAGGATTGCGAAACGCGGAGAGGCCTGCCCAGGAGTGCGGTCTCATCCGCGCAGGAACCCGATTGTTATAATCCGCGAGAAATGTTCTCCGCACTTTTCTATCGATTGCAGGCGCTGGCGCTGACTCCGAACGGCCCCCGGCACAACATTCTCCAGCTGCTGGATGACTGGAGCGATGACAGCTTCCAGTTTCTGCGCCTTCGGGTGCCAAGGATCGTCGCAGTTTTCATCATTGCGTTCATCCTGACCCGGCTGCTCAAGGTGGTGTCCCGGCGGTTAAGTGAGATGAGCAATCGCACCGGCCTGCCCTCGGCGGTGCGCGCGCAACAACTGCGGACCCTGTCGAGCGTCACCTACAGCGTCGGCGTATTCGTCGTCTTGTTTCTGGCAGCCATGCAGATCCTGCCGCTGCTGGGCATCAACATGGGGCCGCTGCTAGCCAGCGCCGGCATCGCCGGTCTGGCCATCGGCTTTGGCGCTCAGACCCTGGTCAAGGACTTCATCAACGGGTTCCTCATCCTGGTGGAGAATCAATACGATATCGGCGATACCGTCAAAATCGCTGGCGTGCAAGGCGTGGTCGAGGCAATGACCCTGCGCCGCACCGTCCTGCGGGATGACAATGGCGCGCAGCATAACGTCCCCAGCGGCGAGATCAAAGTGGTCACTAACCTCACCCGCGACTGGACCCAGTTGGCGCTGCACATTTCAGTGGCCTACGGCGCGGACACCGACAAGGTAATGCAACTTCTGCAAGCCGTGGGTGAAGATATCACCCACGATCCGGCGTACGCGGACATGATCGTAGCGATTCCCCAGGTTCCCGGGATTGAGAAGGTTAGCGGCAGCGAGGTGGATTACCTCATGCTGGTGAAGACCACGCCGGGGTCGCAGTATGCGGTGAGCCGCGAACTGCGCCGCCGGATTAAAGCGAGCTTCGAGAAGAATGGGATCGAGCCGGGAAATCCGAACCGGCTGTATGTGGTGGACGCGCCCAAGCCGGGCTAGGCGGCAATCGTCAATTGAGCCTAAAGTGAAGCGCCCGAGCCAGTCTCCGCTGCTGCTGGTTGAAGCTGTAGAGCACGTTCGCGCCCAGCTCCAGCGTCGCTGCCAAATGCGGAAGGTCGGCCATTCTCGTCTCCAGACTATTTTGGCTGGCCGCCGAGTCCGGCCCACTTTTCCAGCAAGGCCAGGGTCGCGGCGTAATCCAGATCGTCCCAGCCCTCTTCGCTCGATAGCTCGTAGATTTCGTCCACGGTTTCCAGCGCGGGCAGCTTGACGCGGTGCTCCTTGGCGGCGTCAAGCATCATGTGGATGTCCTTGTGCATGAGGCGCAGCGGGAAGTTGGGTGAGTAATCGCGGCGCAGCACGAATGGCGCCTTGTAATCCACCACGCCTGAGCGCACCATCGACGCCTGAATCAGCTCGATCAGTTTGTGGGGATCGACGCCCAGCTTCTGCGACAGGGTGAAGGCTTCAGCGAAACCCTCGTAAATCAGGGCGATCATCAGGTTCATGCACAGCTTGGCCGACTGGCCTTTGCTGGTTTCGCCGATGTGGATCACCAGCTTGCCCATGGCCTTGAACAGCGGCTGAAGATATTCGACGGGCTCGGGCGCGCCGCCAACGATGAAGATGAGCTGGGCGTTCTCCGCGCCGATTTTGGAGCCGGTGACGGGGGCGTCGACCCAGTGCACGCCGCGTGCGTTCACCTTCTCCGCGAAGCGGAGCGTGGCCGAGGGCGAGATGGTGCTGGAATCGACCACGATCATGCCCTCGCGCAGCGATCCCTCAGCGCCATCGGCGGCGAACATGACGCGCTCGACGCCGGCTGTGTCGGCCACGCAGATCCAGACCACGTCGGCTTCCAGCGCCGCGTCGGCCGGCGATACCGCAGTGCGGGCCCCCTCCACATGCTGACGAGCCGTACGGTTCCACACCGAAACTTCGTGTCCAGCTTTAACCAGGCTGGCAGCCATCGGCCGTCCCATGATGCCCAACCCGAGAAAGGCAATCTTCATGCGCGCATCTCCTTATGTCCAACCTCTGATTTAAGCTGAGTAGGAAGGTAAGGTCAAGCGGACTTCTGGTTTCAAGAAATTTCGGAGGTTATCTGAAACGGGGTAGAGGAAATGACTGACGACCGATTACAAGAAATCGTCGATGAGATATGGATGACCATCCCACGAGATGCGGGGAGGATCGAATTCGACAGGGACCCCGACTATCCTGGGTTGAATGGTAATCGCGAAGGACTGATCCGCCTCGCCGGCGAATTACTCTTTGCTGCGAGAAGCCGTGCCGGGTATCCAGGACTTGATGTGGGGTATCTAGTGACGTCAAGCTCGAGTTGGGTGGGCCACATTCGTTTCATGGAGCCGTCACAGGAGCCAGTGCGGCAGCATCCAAAGTGGCAGAAATTTCTGACACATATAGGATGCTTGGTTGTGGGGGTGACCCTTGCGATCTGCACCATCGTGGGCTTCTTTACGCTTCTCCGGGGAATGTTGCGATGATCGTCGAGTAACTCCAACGCCCACAGTTAAGACATGTGCGGCGCATCGCAGGGCAATCGAGCCGCGTCTAATATCCAGCACTCATGTTAGGCATCACAATTCGGCGCAAGGCGAAGCAGTTTGGGACGCTGGTGCGCCGCTCCGCCGTAACCAAGCGCACCGGCGTCACCCGCAGGCCGGTATTGGCCCGCCGTGGCGAGCTGGGCGTCACCTTCATTGGACATTCCAGTTTCTTCCTCCAGATCGGCGGCAAGAACATCCTGGTGGACCCGAATTTCGCCCGCTGGATTTTTGTTCTCAAGCGTCTGCGGCGCCCCGGACTGCGGCTTCGCGACCTGCCGCCGATCGACGCGGTGCTGGTCTCGCACGCGCACTTCGACCACTTGCACCGGCCTTCGTTGCGCGCGATTGCGTGGTTCACCCGCCGCAAGTCGGGCAAGCGGCCGACGATTATCGTGCCGAAAAACGTTCGCGACCTGGTCAGCGACCTGGGCTACGGCCGCATCGTTGAACTCGACTGGTGGCAGAATTTTCAGCTGGGCGGCATAGAGGTCACTCATACTCCGTCGCAGCATTGGGGCGCGCGCATTGTGCGTGACGTGCACCGCGGCTACGGTGGATTTGTGCTGCGGACAGCCAAACATTCGATCTATCACGCCGGCGACACCGCGTACTTCGATGGCTTCCGCGAGATTGGCGAGAGGCTCAAGCCCCAGGTTGCGCTGCTGCCAATCGGCGCTTATCATCCCGATTCGTTCCGCAGAGTGCACACCAGCCCGGAAGACGCGGTACAGGCGTTCCTCGACCTGGGCGCGCGCTGGATGGTGCCCATGCACTATGGAACCTTCCGCTTGTCCTACGAGCCCGTGGAGGAGCCGGTACTGCGTCTGAAGGCCGATGCCAGGCGGCTTGGCATCGAGAAGAAGATGTGCGTGTTGGAAGAGGGCGTGACGAAGTTCTTTGAGTGATTAGTGGATAGTGGATAGAAGGACTTGGAATGACCGCGGCCGTCGGAGTTTCCAGCAGGTATCGAACTCTATCCACTATCCACTGACCACTATCCACCAGGCGGAGGTCTCATGAGAAAAACTGCTTTTGTGCTGCTGATGACGCTGTTGCTGACCGCGCTTGCGGTGGCTGCCGACACCTACCAGACCGGCAAGGTCGTGAAATGGGACAAAGGCACCTATCCCGACGGAAAAAAGACCAAAGCCTGGATCGTGTACCAGATGCAGGGCGACAACATGCTCTATTCCATCGCCCGCCACAAAGAGACCAAGCCGCAGATGCAGCCGGGCGAGTCGGTCCAATACCACCTCAAAGGCACGCAGATCGCGGTGATCAACGGCAAGGGCAAGAAAACCGAATACCAGATTGTGGGACAGTCGCAAGCGCCGGCGCAGTGAGCACTCAGCCGTCGGGTGGAAGTACCGGGCTTTAGCCCGGTGAAAAAGTCACGAATTATGGATAGGGCTTCAGCCCCGGTTTCTCAAAACCAGGGCTGAAGCCCTGTTTCTTCTTTGCCCGGATTCACCGGGCTAAAGCCCGGCGTTTCCACCACTACCCCAGCGCCTGCTCCAGGTCCGCAATCAAGTCCCCCACATCCTCGATTCCCACCGAAATTCTGACCATGCCGTCAGTGAGGCCGATCGCCTTCCGTCCCTTTTCTCCGATGGCGGCGTGGGTCATGCTCGCGGGATGCGAGATGAGCGTCTCGACTCCGCCCAGCGATTCGCCCATGGTGCACAGGCGCACGCGCTTCAGGAGGCGCTTGGCGTTGCCGAGCGAGCCGGTCTCGAAGGTAATCATCGAGCCGAAGCCGGTCATCTGGCGGCAAGCCAGATCGTATTGCGGATGGCTCTTCAGGCCGGGATAGAAGACCTTCTCCACTTTGCGATGGCGGCTGAGAAAGTCGGCCATGACGCGGCCGCTCTCGTCGTGCTGCTTCATGCGGACAGCCAGCGTCTTGGTGCCGCGCAACACCAGCCAGCACTCAAACGGCGACAGGATCGCGCCCGCCGCTTTCTGGATGAATGCCAGCTTCTCGGCCTGCTCTTTCGTGGTGCAAACCAGAACGCCGCCCAGGCCGTCGCTGTGGCCGTTGAGGAACTTCGTGGTCGAGTGCATCACGATGTCCGCGCCGAACTTGATGGGCTGTTGGAAGTACGGCGACATGAAAGTGTTGTCGACCACGACCTCGCAGCTGCGCTTGTGCGCGATGGCGCTTACCGCTGCGATGTCGGTGAGGCCCATCAGGGGGTTGGTGGGCGTCTCGATGTACACGTAGCGGGTGCTCTTGCGGATGGCACGCTCCACGTTGCGCGGGTCGGCGGTGTCGACGTAGGTGAATTCGAGGCCGAAGTTCGCCATCACTTGGTTGAACAGCCGGGGCACGCCGCCGTACAGGTTGTTGGAGGCCACGATGTGATCGCCGGACTTCAGCAGTTGGCACAGTGCGCCCACGGCCGCCATGCCGCTGGAAAACACCGGCGCGGCGATGCCGCCCTCCAGCGAAGCCAGGTTCTGCTCCAGCCGGGTGCGGGTGGGATTGCCGGCGCGCGAGTAGTCGTAGCCCTTGGTCTTGCCCAGTTCTTCCTGGGCGTAGGTGGAGGTGGCAAAGATCGGGGGAGCTACCGCCCCGGTGGAGGGGTCGGCCTCGTTGCCGACATGGATGGCGCGCGTGGCAAAACCAGCATTCTTATTAGGCATAGAAAAATCATTTCACCACAGAGGACACGGAGAGCACGGAGCAAGAATCGAAATAGAAATCAATTTCATACTCTCCGCTCTCTGATGGTGAATTCCCTTTATTCTCGGTCCGCGAAAAGTCCGGAGCGAAACAGTCTGTAGAACGAATAGGAATCGGTGGAGATTGTCAGAAAAGTGAGGGTTTCCCTTGATTTATCTCCGTGCCCTCCGTGTTCTCCGTGGTGAAAAATCCCCTGAAATCTGCAGCGCTTCATTCATTGAAGTGAAAAATATTTTTCGACAGGTAGCGCTCGGCGGAATCGGGGATGATGGTCGCCACCCGTTTGCCCGGCCCTAGTCGCCTGGCAATGCCGATCGACGCGAATACGCTGGCGCCGGCGCTCGACCCCGCCAGTACGCCTTCAATCGCGGCCAGCTTCTTCACCATGTCGAAGGCATCATGGTCGTTGACGGCGATGATCTCGTCGGCCAGCGACAGATCGCAGGTCGCCGGGATGAAGCTGGCGCCGATGCCTTCCACCTCGTGCTCGCCTTTGGGACCGCCTCCGAGCACCGAACCCTGGGTCTCGACCACGATCGCCAGGGCCTTCGGATTGCGCTCCTTCAAGTAGCGGGCCACGCCGGTAAAAGTTCCGCCCGTGCCTGCTCCAATGACAACAGCGTCAATCTGTCCGCCGAGCTGCTCATAAAGCTCGCGGGCTGTGGTCTCGTAGTGAAAGTCGGGGTTGGCCTGGTTCTCGAATTGTCCGGCAACGAAAGAGTTCGGCGTGCGGGCGGCGCGCTCTTTTACGTAGGAGATCGCGCCCTGCATCCCATCGTCTTTGGGGGTCCGTATCACCTCGGCGCCCAGCGCTTCCATGAGCGTCACTTTTTCTTGCGAGAAACCCTCAGGTACCGCCAGCACCGTCTTGTAGCCGCGTCCTGATCCGATCAGCGCCAGGCCCACGCCAGTATTGCCGGCGGTTGCCTCGAAGATGGTGGCGCCGGGCAGCAGAGTGCCTGCCTGTTCGGCTTTGGTGATCATCCCCAGCGCAGCGCGGTCCTTGATGCTCCCGCCCGGATTCAGGTATTCGAGCTTGGCATAAATGTCGGCGACATTGGGAGGAACGATTTTGCGAAGATGAAGGACGGGGGTTCGGCCGACCAGCTCGGTGATGTCCTCGGCGATCCCGAGGGACGCCATTTCAGCAATCTTCATTGAGCAACCTTGAGAAGGGACAATGCTCAAGGGTACGTGAAGCGGAATAAATCGGTCAACGAGCTTGGGACCAGCCCCTCGCGTCGATTACAGGACGGGACGAGCACCATGCAACCGCGGATTTACACGAATTTATTCTTGTGGTTTATCCGTGGAATCCGTGTCCATCCGTGGCAGGGGCTTTTTCCTCCGAAGCTTCCTCGGCCCACGTTCGTCATCCTGTCCAGAGAGTAGTTTGGGCTGGGCTGAGTGCTAGTGCCCTGCTGGGCTATTCGTGGGGGCGGCATGCTGGCCGGCGTAGTATCCGCTACGGGTACGGACCTGCAGCTTCTTATAACCCTTCGCCTTGGCCTCCACCTTCACCGTGCGGTAGCCGCCCGCACTTTGGGGATTGCTGGTCTTGTACCCGATGGTGTACTGGTTGCGGATGTCGTGCGCAATCTGCGAGGTGATTTCATTCACTTCGCTCAGGTCTTTGGGAAAGAACGCCACCCCGCCGGTCTCTTCCGCCATCTCGCGAAGGGCAC
>Ga0265316_10005510_pt1 | contig 12290 bp, 10 predicted proteins | sample 4522metaG_FD_202092 | JGI IMG/M metagenome (GOLD analysis project Ga0265316, IMG submission 202092) | Rhizosphere microbial communities from Carex aquatilis grown in University of Washington, Seatle, WA, United States - 4-5-22 metaG | ecosystem: Host-associated > Plants > Roots > Rhizosphere >... | reverse complement strand
TGAGGCGCTCGACGCCATGCTGCTTCTTTCGCGGATCGAAGGAATTATCCCTGCGTTGGAATCTGCTCACGCAATAGCGCACGCGGCGAAGATTGCTCCGTCCATGAAGAGCAGCGACACGGTTATCGTTAATCTCTCCGGCCGGGGAGACAAAGACCTTCAGGCCGCCCTTACGCACTTTCGCTCTCGCATTTGAATGGAATGTCCAGTTTGTTCATCAGCCGCTGCGGACCAATTTATCTCGATTAAATCTTATCGTCTCGTGAAATGCAGAACGTGCGGATTGATTTTCTGCGATAACTATCGATCCCCCGCCGAGACGACAAAATTTTACGAGCATCTCTATGACCCGGGAGAGAAATATGCCGGATATAGCAATACGGACGACTTCCGAAGGGAAGAGTTCAGCTATCAGCTTGAACAGATTAATCGATTCCATCCCAAAGGGGGACGTTTGCTCGATGTAGGGTGTTCTACGGGGGAATTTCTTGAAATGGCATCTCAGACGGGAAGATATGTTGTCGACGGCATCGACATCTCGTCGGAGGCAGCGCGGGCGGCATCGGCTCGCCTGAAGAAAAATATTTTTGCCGGCACAGTGGACAATATTCCGGTCGCGCCGGAATCGTACGATGTAGTGACGGCGTGGGAAGTGATCGAACATATGGCCGAGCCTGCGAAATTCCTTCGAACGATCCGGCGTTTGCTTAAGCCCGACGGTCTTCTTTGTCTTTCAACTCCGAACACTAACAAATTACGGAACCGGTTTCCCGGAAAGCCTCGCGATATTTTTTTTATACCTCCCGAACATCTCTTATATTTTAGCGGCAGAAATCTGCGGCTTCTCGCGACGAATTGCGGCTATTTCCCGTTAACGATCGATGCATCTTCAAGACGTTTTTTGCAATGGATTCCGGGCCGTCACAAGCTCTTGAGAGGACTGTTCCATAACGCCTTGGAACTAGCTGCGAAGGCCGGGATTGAGGGATTTAATGTCGTCGCATACTTAAGGAAAAACCTCAATGGGGCTTAAGGGCGGTTTATCTCGGGCCGTCGGAGTCGTTGCGGTGGTAACCGTCGCGGGCCAGCTTTTCAACGTTACTCAGGAGATGGTCATCGCGGCGAAGTTCGGTACAAGTACGTCCACCGATGCGTACAAGATGGCCCTCGTCATTCCCACAATGATGACTCTGGAACTAGCGACGATCATCGGCGCAATCGTGATACCGGTCTTTCATGAACAGCGCAAGTGGCTGACTCCTGCCGAGATATTCAGTGTCGGATTGAATTTCATGGGCATCGTCTCGTTTACAATTGCTGGAACGGTCTGTGTGCTTGCCCCGTTTCTTATGGATGCAGTTGCAGGTGGATTCTCACAAGAGACACGTGTGATGGCAACATTTCTTCTGCGCGTTCTTTCTCTCGGAATATTTCTTACGCTCATCTCCCTGTTTCTCTCAAACGTTCTGAACGCAAACAAGTATTTCGTCCTTCCGGCATTCCAAAGAATGTTTCTTTATGCCGGCACGCTCACGCTCCTGCTCCTGATAGGACGGTCATACGGTATTGCCGCTGCTGCGTTCGGATATGTCATTGGGATCGGTTTGTTCGTTATCGTTCAGATGGTGGTGATTCTCCGCGAAACCGGCTACTCGTTGAGGTTTAACCCGTCGCACCCGGTGATCAAGAGCATGGTCATTCTGGCCGCCCCGTTGATATTTTATTCTCTGCTGAATCAATTGAATGTCCTCATCGAGAAACGCATCGTCTCAGGTTTTGAACCGGGCAGCCTTTCTGCCCTTGATTTTGCATTCAAGCTTTCGGCATTTTTTGTCAATTTTCTCGTGGTAGGGATTAATACCGTTCTCTTTCCGACCCTGTCCGAAAGCTTTACGTCGGACAATCGACAAAAGATAAGTTCCATCTTTAACATGCTGATGAAAGGCCTCTCAGCGGTCATTGCGCCGGCGACGATGGCCTTCGTTCTTCTGGGCAAGCCGCTTGTCCACCTCGTCTTCGAGCGAGGCTCTTTCGATGCTCAGTCGACTATGATGACGAGCCAGGCATTGACATTTTATGCCGTTGGTCTTACGGGACAGGCATGCGCATCGAGCCTTCCAAGGTTTTATCAGGCTTTCAGAAAGAACTCCTCCCTGCTTAAGATGGGGGGGATGGCAATTGTCTTCAATGTTTGCGCAATGCTTCTGTTATCACATGAATTCGGCTTCCTCGGTGTTGCCGCGGCAACTTCACTCACCTCCACGCTGTACTCGCTGCTTCTTTTTCTCAACCTTCGCTCAAAGGTTAGTATGGACGTTCGGGAACTCTCGCGGACACTTGCAAAAATCTGTGCAGCCACCGCCGGATTTAGTATCGTTGTGGAATTTTCGCACCACTATTTGACCCATCTGGCGCCCCTTTCAGGCTTGCGCGAAAACCTGTTGGAGCTCGCAATCCCGTTGTTGCTGGGAGGCATGGTATATCTTATCCTTTGCAGAGCCATGAAAGTTGAGGTCGTCAATATCATGTTGGAACAAGTGAGGCACTTTGCTGCAGGAGATACTGGGAAATGAAAGTACTGTTTATTTCCCACAGCAGCGTTGTACAATCGTATCAGCAAAAACTCTGTGAGCTTGCAAAGTATCCAGATATCGAAGTTCACTTGCTTGTTCCGAGCCATTGGAACGAGGCGAATCGTGACGTGGTGGCTTCGGGGCCTCTGTGTCCGCAAATACATTTCCATGTTGAAAAAGCATATCTTGTCGGACGGGTTGGGGGATATTTCTTTAAACCGGGTTCAGTCCAACGCCTGGTCTTACAACTGAAGCCGGATATTGTACATATAGAAGAAGAGCCGTGGAGCGCGGCGTGCTGGCAAGGGATACGCGCTGCTGAAGCCGCAGGCGCTGCGAGCATTATATTCACGTGGGATAATATTTGGACGCGCTATCGATGGATCTCGGAAAGGATATTGCAGTATACTGTCAAGAGAGCCTCTTTCGTCATCGCAGGTAATGAAGAGGGGAAGGACCTTTATCGGAGGAGGGGTTTTCGCCGCGGTATAGCGGTAATTCCGCAGTATGGAGTAGATGAAAAAGTATTTGACAAAAGAGAATCTTCTTCATCAAGTCTAAGAACAGATTTTCCGGGGGGCGTTGTCGGCTACATCGGAAGGTTGGAGTCGGCAAAAGGAATCGATATTCTTCTGCGAGCAGTAGCGTTACTGGACGATCGTATAGGTTGTTTTGTTCTTGGCCAAGGAGCGGATAAGGATCGGCTCACTGCATTGGCAATGGAACTCGGGATATCGTACCGGACAATATTTCGAGAGGGTGTGCCCCACGCTCAAATTGCCGATTACCTGCATTCGCTGGACATCCTGGTGCTTCCATCGCGCACAACGCTGATGTGGAAAGAGCAATTTGGTAGAATACTTGTCGAGGCCATGGCATGTGAGATACCGGTTATCGGGTCAGATTCTGGTGAAATTCCGTCTACAATAGGGGACGGAGGGCTTGTCTTTACGGAGGGAGACCACAACGATCTTCGCCGGAAGTTAGAGACGCTTCTTGCAAACAAAACCGTTCGGGAAGAAATAGGGAGAAAAGGAAGAAATCGTGTCCTTCAATTATTTACCAACAAACGCATTGCATCCCGATTAAAAGACGTTTATACGATGCTCTTGTCTTCAGCGAACTTGCCGTGAGTAAGTACATTTTTAAAAATAGATGGAAGATTGGGATTGTCTATTGCATCGACCTTCTCGGCTCGATTGTTTTCTATTTGCTGCGATTTCGCAATGAGACGATGGATCCACAGTCTATTCTCGTTGTCAGAATCGATCAGGTTGGAGATATGATTCAGGCCTTCCCTTTTTTTACCGCTCTCAGGCAGAAATATCCGACGGCGCGAATCACAGCATTGTGCGCAAGTCCGGCGGAATTTCTGCTTCGAGGATTGTCTTCTGTCGACAGTATTATTGCAATGGAATGCTCATGGTTCTATCATGAAACTACAACAAGCATCCGTGAACTTCTTCGAGTATCCAAAGCAGTACGGGAAACGAAGGCAGACCTGGTTTTTGATCTCCGTGGGGATTTACGGAATATTGTTTTTCTTTTCCTTTCCGGCGGGGGAAGAATATACGGATATGGGTGGACAGGGGGAGGATTTTTGCTGGCGAAAGAATTCCGGTATGAAAAAGACGATCATGAAATAGACAAAAATCTCAGGCTGATCGGCAAGAAATCTCAGCAATATATCACGCTGGAGTTTGGAATGAATGAGCAGGCTGAGCGTGATGCTGAACAAGTATTTAAAACTCACACCGGGGAAAGAACAGTAGTGTTGCATCCGTTTACACGAGCCTCGTCCAAAATGTGGGGGATTGATCGGTATAAGGATTTGGTCGGACGGATCGGGGAATTTTCACAAGGGACAACGATATTCGTGGTAGGGTCCCTGGAAGAACGCGACCTTGTGCGTGAGTTCCCCTGGGGCAGCCGACTGATAGATTGTACCGGGGTACTAAGCTTTGCCGGAACATTGGCCTTGATCAAAAAGGTCGATGTTTTTATCGGAAACGATTCAGGTCCGCAGTACATGGCAGCATATTCGGGAAAGAAGACGTGCGTTATTTACGGAGACACCGTCAACTATCTCCGTTGGAAACCAAAAGTCCGGGACGAGGACCTGATCGCATTTTCGAAAGATGTTTATTGCGGCCCATGCGAATCGAGTGTGTGCCTGAATAAGAAGGAGGGACATCTCTGCATGAACATTATAACGGTTCAAGAAGTATTCGATGCCGTGAAGAAATGGCTGTGAACCACCGGCCTGATGAAGGCAGGATGCCAGAGACTGGAGACATTGTTTATTGACTGTGTTCCTTAATACATTTCTGCTATGGCATTAATCGCAATCGACGTCCGAAAATATAACGATTACGGCATCGGCACGTATATCAGAAACCTCGTTGAGCAGCTCGCCCTATTGGACACTCTTCACAGGTTCTCACTCTTCGTCGCACCGGAAGATGAAAAGACTGAATCGTTTCCGAAGGGGTGGAATATTACTCCGGTTCATTATGGTAAATATTCTCTAAGCGAACTTCTTTTTTTTGCGGGCAAAGCGCGTGCACAGGGCGTTTCGGTGTTCCATTCGCCGCACTATACGCTTCCCTTCGGACTCAAAGGGAAATCTGTCGTCACGATTCATGACCTTATTCATTTGCGATTTCCAGAATACTTTTCTTTATTACAGCGGTCATACTCATACGGAATGATCTGGCACGCGCTTCGTGATGCGCGCTTCGTGATCACGGTCTCTGAATTTACCAAGCGGGACATCCTCCGCACATTCCGTGTGCATGAAGACAAGATCGTTGTCATTCCGCTCGGGGTCTCAGAACAATTTCATATGAAGGCAGACCCCTCCCGGATGGAAGACTTCAAATCAAAGTTCAGCCTCGCCCATACTTACATTCTTTTTGTCGGAAACACCAAGCCTCATAAAGGGCTTGATATCCTTCTCAGGGCGTTTAAAGAAGTCAATGTTCTCTTCGCCGATGTTGATCTAGTGTTCGCAGGGGCGCGGTCTGGTACAGACAGATCGGTGCAAGAATTAGCAATTGGTCTGGGCCTGTCAAAAAAAGTTAAATTGCTGGGAAGAATTTCAAACGAGGATCTAGCTCTTGCGTACGAGGGAGCAGAAATGTTTGTCCTGCCTTCACGCTATGAAGGTTTCGGGCTACCGGCATTGGAGGCGATGGCCAGCGGCGTGCCCGTCATTGTCTCCGACAAAGGATCTCTTCCTGAGGTCGTGGGAGATGCTGCATTGATCTGCAAATCAGAAAATCATGGCATGTTTGCGGACGCAATGATCAATTTGCTTCGGGACCCGGCGCTAAGAACCGACATGTCTTCAAAGGGGAAAAAGCATTCGAAGGAGTTCCTCTGGAGTGTGACAGCCCAAAAGACACTGGATGTCTATGAGAAAGCATTGTGAGGCCTTATGAACAAAGAGATGACGCAACGAATTGGAATCTTTGGCGGAACGTTCAATCCTCCACACATCGGACATCTTATCGTTGCTGAAAGCGTTTGTGAACAGCTGAAGCTTGAGAAGGTGATTTTTGTGCCATCATTCATCTCCCCGCACAAAAAGAAAGGAGAAGAGAGGCTCTCGTTCCATCGGCTGCAGATGGTGAGGCTCGCGATCAGATTAAACCCGCACTTTGACATCTCCGAGATAGAAGTGACGAGAAAAGGCATGTCTTACACGTATGAAACTTTAGAAACCTTCCATCGGAAATACCCCTCGTCCAAGCTATTCTTCATCATCGGTGCGGATAATTTTGCCGAGTTTCATACATGGAAGAACCCGGCAAGAATTGTGGAGTTGGCGTCGCTTGTCGTTATGAACAGGCCGCTCAATACCCCAGGCGTTAGGAGAAAAGGATTCGTTAAAGGTGCGCAATTCGCGCCGGTGCCGGATATTCAAATATCATCGACCGAAATAAGGAAGATGATCGCCGAAAATAAGTCGATCCGTTATCTGGTACCCCAGGTGGTACTCCATTATATCCAGCGTCACAAACTTTACCGTTAGATCGCGCTTTCACGTCTATTGAACGGCAAAGCCCCCGCATAGCAGGGGCTTTGTAGTTTTGTTTTCTACCGTTACATGGCCGTGGATGTCACGACCTCGCCGAGCAATGACCTTTACCGTCTCTTTTCCGATTCGATTTCAGCCACACGTCCTTGAATCATCGAGCTAATGCCTGGAACTCTCGGGTACGCTTCGACAATATGGTTCATTGTAGCGATCGCGCTGTCATAATCTTTCAACGTCTCATACGACTGCGACAGCACAATAAGAGGATTATATTGATCCAATTGCTCTGTCATTGGCCGGTTCATGTATGAGCTTAACTCATTCACAAGTTCCCGAGCATACAAACGAGCATGAAGCGAATCTCCGGCGAGTTTGTAAATCTCGCAAATATCGGACTTCGTACGGTAGTCAAGGGCGATGATGGAATGCGGCACCACTTGTTCCATCCGGTTCAGCGTTGCTACGGCCCCAGCCGATTCCCGTTTAATATTCGAGAGGTAGACCGTGAGCGCCAGAAATGCTTGCCGGTAATTCATGATCAGTCGCCGCTGGTTTTCATCGAAATGCACCGACGGATCCTGTAACCCTCTCCATCGAAAGCCGAACGACGGGGTTTGGATGGGATTTTGGATATCGGTCATGAGTTGTTTGGTCAATGAGGCTTCGTTCACACCCTCCCAGAACGAGCGAATTTTACGCGGAACAAGTTTCATCGCCAGGCCGCGCATTTCCATATGATCTTGCAGCCCGATCTTGCTGTCATCGCCCCCGGTCGTTGCGAAGTAAATCGGACGCTGCCAGCGGTTCGTGCGGATAATATCGAACACCAGGATGTCCTGCACCCGCAGCGCCTTGATGTTCCCAAACTGGAGGGTTGCCGGCATGACAAACTTCACAGTGTCGACGATTTCCGACCCGCGCGCGCGGCGAACCTCAGGATCCGACAAACGGAAGTCGGTATTCGATGAGTCCCACCCCTCTTCTGCACTGCGGGGAACCGGCAGTGAAAACATCTGCGGTTCGTACTGCACAGGCTGAATTCCCGTGATCTGTTCGTCCGTCATGCTGATCGGCACCTTTTTCGCGCCGAACGGTTCACTGTTCTTTAACTGTTTGATGTACCAATCGGTGTTGGCGAGGCTCAGACAAATGACGCGTACGTCCCGGCGAACACCCTCGACATCCTGGAGATACCACAGGGGAAAAGTATCGTTGTCGCCGTTGGTAATCAGTATCGCATCCTTTTCGGTACTTTGAAGCAGATTGTACGCATAATCCCACGCAAGATAGTGTCCGTAGCGGCTCGACGGATGAATGTTCGTTCGCAGCATATTTGCCGGTACAAACACAAATGCCGCGGCGAGCACGATATACCCGGCAATACGAGCGGATTCTTCTTTTAGCTTCTGCTCAAGAAAATTGACGATCGCAAGCGTTCCCATGCCTATCCACAGACAGAATCCGAAGAACGAGTAGACAAAGAAATAATCTCTTTCACGAGGTTGTTCCTGCTGCATGTTGAAATAGAACGCAAGTGCAAACCCGGTAAGAACAAAATAGATCGTCATGATGAATGCCATCTTCGGATCTATTTTCCAATGGTAAATGAATCCTATCAAGCCGATGAGGAGCGGTATCCCGAATAACTGGGCAAAACGGACACCGGCACCCTGCCAATCGTCCTCTTTACCGATAAAATTCCATCCGAAATATCGGAGGTACATATGGTTGATCTGGTACCGCCAGAAGTAATCTCCGTCGCTCGAATAATTCTTGAAATATTCCATCTTATCGGGTTCGTTCGACCAGCGGCGCTGCATGAGCGGTGTTTCGCCGTACTGCTCGCGCTCGAGATACATGACGAGTCTCTTGAGCGTGCTCGGATCGTCCTCATTGATCGGCGGGTTCGCGTTCGATCGAATGAAAACGACGGCGTAAATTGAATAGCCGAGTAGTATGAAGAGAAATGACAGCGCTGCGATGTTGAGAATTCGTTTCTGATTCTTGATGGAGTAATAGAGGAGAAAAAATGCAGCGAGAGGAAGCACGACAGCAACGAGAATCCACAGGTCGGTCGTTATTCCGAACACCTCGCCGTTCAGCATAGAGGGGTACCACTTGACGATACCCGGATAGGCGCTGAAAAAAATTAGCGAGGCGACGACCCCGAATTTTATTATGTCGGTCGAAAAAATAAATTGCTTCAGTGAATGCTGATAGAATCGGAAGTAGACTACCAGGATCGCCACCGAAAATCCCATGAGTCCATGGATATGGATGCCGGTTGTCAAACCAACGAGGAATGTTATGAGCAGTAAATATGCATCGCTGTGCGGCTCCTCGTACTCTTCATGCCACCTCAGGACGAGCCAAATAATGAGTGCAGTGAAAAGAAGACTGGTGTTTCGAGTTTCGGTTTCGGTCGCGTTAAACCAGAACGTCGTGCTGAAGGTGAGTGCGAGGGCACCGATGGCTGCGGATCCATATACCGCTATCCGGTCGAATGGAGCCTGAGGCAGCTCATGGCGCAGCAGAATCACTCGAACGGTGATAAGATACAGGAGCGTGACCACAAATGCACTTGCCAGCGCATTGATGAAATGCATGCGGACAGCGATGTCTGAAAATAGCGGTATCATCGAAGCCACTCGCATGACAATCACCAACAAGGGAGAACCCGGCGGGTGCTGTACTTGGAGGAGAAACGACGCTGCACAGTGTTCGGGAACGTCCCAGAAAACGACCGTTGGCGGCAACGTATAGAGATACGTGATCAGCGTGATTGCAAATACTGCAAATGCTACGATGCGATTTATTTTTTTGTGTCCCATGTCCGATTCGTATGTGGATGAAGTGAATGGATCCAAAACTATATATTATATGGCATTATTTCCTCGAATTCAACCTCGATTTCATTTTCGTCTACCTCGCGACTCGATCCGGCCGGATCAGGGATTGTCCGTTAAAACGATATTGTCCTCCATTTCGGGGTCTTGCGAGGAGCCTGTACACCCGAAAAAACGAAATGCATAGACAGCTAGGTGCTCAAGATTGGACGGATAGAAAATTGAAAAATGTTTGGAAATTGAGTATATTGGTCAGTGAGAATTGCAGTTCCCCGGAGACGCGGCAGCCCGTTCATCGCCGATGTATTGATCGATATATTATTTTGAAACCGTAGATTGGCGGGCAGGACAACCGGAATATCTGAGTGTGGGAAGAGCGGGCTTTAACTACTATGAAAGGAAGAAAATGGGAAATCTTGGTGCACCAGAATTAATACTGATCCTCCTTGTTATCGTGGTCTTTTTCGGAGCGAAGAAGATACCGGAGATCGCGCAAGGATTCGGAAAAGGCATCCGCGAATTTCGAAAGGCGAGCAAAGACATTCAGGAAGATATCGCAGTAGATGAGGCCAAAATGATCTCGGGAAAGAATTGCCCGTCCTGCAATTCTCAAGTTATTGAGGGCGCGAAGTTCTGCCCAACGTGCGGGAAGTCACTGGTGGGGATCAATTGCGCCCAATGCCATACTTTGAATCCGGTCGGAAGCAAGTTCTGCAAGGAATGCGGCAGCCCACTCGCGGGCTGAGCATTTTCGCCCGAAAACATTCGACACCGATTCTAAAAAAGTTCCACTGCGTACATGATTTCTCAAGAGTTTTTAGCTAAGATACCGATCTTCGAGAAGCTCTCTTCGGCTGATCTCGAAGTACTGCGTACACTCTGGCATCCCCGCGAGTTGAAAGCAAACGAGGTGCTTTTCCGGAAAGGGGAGAGCGGTTCTTCAATGTATATCATCGAGGAAGGGACCATAGAGATCTCCGTTCCGGCGGAATTGGAGCGCAAGGACATTCGGGTGTCCCTCTTGAGCCAGGGGGAATTCTTCGGAGAACTTTCTCTCGTTGACGGCCTGCCGCGGACTGCAAAGGCGACAGCCACGAGCGACACCCGTGTTCTGGAGATGATGCGCGACCACTTCATTCAATTTGTCACCGGCCGCCCGACGGTCGCGATCTCAATGATCAGCGAGATGGGGAGGCGGCTCCGTGCGACGAACGATCTTGTGACCACGCTCGCATCGAAGAACGTGAACGTTGAGATGGAAGACCAGCTGAGTTTTGGCGACAGGCTAGCGGACAAGGTTGCTGATTTTGTTGGAAGCTGGACTTTTGTGATTTATTTCTTTGCAGGCTTTCTCATATGGATACTCTTGAATGTCCTGGAATGGTTGTTCAGGCCGTTTGACGCGTATCCTTTCGTCTTTCTGAATCTCGTGCTTGCGGTGGTCGCATCTCTTCAAGCTCCCTTGATCATGATGAGCCAGAATCGTGCACAAAAGCAGGATCGTCTAAAAGCGGACCTGGACTACCAGGTGAGCTTGAAATCAGAATTGATGCTTCAACAGCTGCACGTCAAGACAGACGAAATGCGGGCACTCGAGTTTCAAACAATGGAAGAGATCCTGAAGAAAGAACTTGCGTATATCCGGCATCAATTGGAAGAAATTCACAACCTTCCTCCAAGCGACCCTCTGGAACGAACCCGCTGAAGATTATTTCGCTGAAAAAACATCCCTCGATGTCCGAATAATCGATTGTCGACATTCTCCATTACAGCCTGACGCCTTCTCGAAAGTTGTACCCGGTTCAACAACCGCCAATCGGCTCGATCCTGTGCGACGCAATCGTCTACATTCACGAAAGACATTCTCGCACAGCTGCCAAAAAGTGCGACCTGTCAAAGGGTTTTTCGAATGTATAATCTGCGCCGAAGTGCTGCGCCATGCGCAGGTATTGTTCGGGACTTATTTTTCCCCCTCCGGAAATCGCAATGATAGGGAGAACCTTGCTTTTGCTGCGGATGGCGATAATAGTCTCAATTCCTTCTTTTTCCGGCATAACGATGTCTGTGACGACAAGGTCAAAGGATTTCGATGCCAGAAGGATCAGCCCGCTTTCTCCGTCATCCGCCCCCTCGGCCTCATAGCCTGCTTCTGAGAGCAGCTGCACTGTCATCCCGTTCATTATTTCGTCGTCGTCGATTACCAATATTCTAGACATGCTACCTCCCTCGCTCATTATTGTCAAAGATTTTTCGGATTGCCTTCCCTATGTCATCAACTCTAAACGGTTTCATAAGTATCTGGCGGACACCGAATGCCGTTGCCCGTTCCGGATTCAACTCGGTGCTGTATCCGGTACAGAGAATGATGGGGAGGTCCTTTCTGAACTTCATTGTCTCTTTTGCAAGCTCGATACCCGTCATATGCGGCATTGTCTGGTCGGTGATCAGAACGTCAATATTGTTATCAGGCTTCTTTAGCAACGCCAAAGCATCCATACTGTCCGACATACCGATCACACCGTAGCCAAGAGGCGTCAGCATGTCAATTGCCATATCGACCATCATCTTTTCATCATCGACGAACAATATTTGTTCAGAACCGTGGAGTTCGAGCAGAACATCATCAGGTTCTGAATAGGATACAGATTCTTCCGCAACGGGGAAGAACAATTTGAATGTGGTGCCCTTCCCTAACTCGCTTTCGACAAGGATATTTCCTCCCAGCGACCGAATTACGCCCAGGACGACGCTCAGCCCCATGCCCGTACCTTCATTAACGGCTTTGGTCGTGAAGAAGGGCTCAAACGCGCGAGAGAGAGTCGCCGCGTC
>Ga0265316_10005509_pt1 | contig 12292 bp, 11 predicted proteins | sample 4522metaG_FD_202092 | JGI IMG/M metagenome (GOLD analysis project Ga0265316, IMG submission 202092) | Rhizosphere microbial communities from Carex aquatilis grown in University of Washington, Seatle, WA, United States - 4-5-22 metaG | ecosystem: Host-associated > Plants > Roots > Rhizosphere >... | reverse complement strand
CGGCGCGGTTGCGCTCATCGATGGGGCGCAGGCCACGCCGCACATGAAGGTGGACGTGCAGGCGCTGGACGCCGATTTCTATACGCTCTCCGGCCACAAGGTGGTGGGGCCGACGGGCATCGGGATCCTGTACGGCAAAAGCAACCTGCTGAACGCCATGCCGCCATACCAGGGCGGCGGCGACATGATTAAGACGGTCACGTTCGCGAAGACCACGTACGCCGACCTGCCTTATAAGTTCGAGGCCGGTACGCCTAACATCGCCGGTGGGATCGGCCTGGGCGCGGCGTTCGATTACCTCGGCAAAGTTGGGCTCGATAAGATCGCGGCTTACGAACACGAGTTGCTGCTCTATGGCACGGAAGCGCTCTCGCGCATTCCCGGCCTGCGCATCATCGGCACGGCGCGGGAGAAAGCCGCGGTGCTGTCGTTCGTCATGGAGGGGATTCACCCGCACGATATCGGGACGGTGCTGGACCGGCAGGGAATCGCCGTGCGCACCGGTCACCATTGCGCCCAGCCGGTGATGGATTGGTTCCACGTGCCGGCCACTACACGAGCGTCGCTGGCGTTCTACAACACCACGGCGGAGATCGACGCGCTGGCGGACGGTCTCGGAAAAGTGAAGGAGATTTTCTCCTGATGGTTGACGATCTTTACCAGGAAATTATCCTGGATCACAGCAAGCATCCGCGTAATTGCCATGCCATGGACGACGCCACCCGCAAGGCCGAGGGCTTTAATCCTCTGTGCGGCGACAAGCTGAAACTGTACGTCAAGATGGAAGGGGACATCGTCAAGGACGCCAGCTTCATGGGCTCGGGCTGCGCTATTTCCACGGCCTCGGCTTCCCTCATGACCGAGAGCTTGAAGGGCAAGACGCGCGAAGAAGCTCTCAAATTGCTGGAGAAATTCCACGACTTACTAACTACCGACACTCCCGTGGGCAAAGACCTGGGTAAGCTGGTGGTCTTCTGCGGGGTGCGCGATTACCCCGCGCGCGTGAAGTGCGCCACGCTGGCGTGGCACACTCTGAAATCGGCGCTCAATGGCGCCGCGGAGCCTGTAAGTACCGAATGACGCTGCCGATGACTCTCCGAGACCAGGTGCTTGCCGCGCTCCGCAAAGTCTTCGACCCGGAGATGCCCGTCAACATCTACGATCTCGGGCTGATCTACGATTGTTCGGTGGACGCCGCGGGGCAAGCGTCCCTGCGCATGACGCTGACCGCGCCCAATTGTCCGGTGGCGGGGACGCTACCCGCCGAGGTGGAGCGGGCCGTGCGCGCCGTGCCGGGTGTGACCGGGGTGAAGCTGGAGTTGGTCTTCGATCCGCCGTGGACCAAGGCGCGCATGTCGGAAGCCGCCAAGCTGGCGCTGGGAATCGAAGACATCATTCCGATCGCGAGGCTGCAAAGAAGATGAAGCTGACCGCCAACGAAGAATACGGCGTGCGCTGCCTGGTCCGCCTGGCCTATGCGGGATTTGCGGGGCAGGGCCTCACCATTCCGGAAATCAGCCTGGCGGAAGGGGTTTCGCCGGCCTACGCCGCCAAAATCCTGCGGGTGCTGCGCAAGGGCGGCTTCGTGAAAGCGGCGCGCGGCAAAGAGGGCGGCTACACCCTGGCGCGGCCTGCCGAAGCCATCCGGATGGGCGACGTGATCGACGCTCTGGGCGGCCGCTTGTTCGAGAGCAACTTCTGCGACAGTCACTCGGGGCAAGCGGCCATCTGCACGCGGTCGGTGGATTGCTCGGTGCGCTCTCTGTGGCGCGCCGTGCAGGTATCCGTGGACCAGGTGCTGAGCAAGGCCACGCTGCGCGACTTACTGCAGAACGAAGAAGACATGAACTCCTGGGTAAGGACCATTCCGGGGGCGAATGGGTTAAGGCTGATTCAGTAACAAGCGTGATGATTCTGAGAGCATTACACTTTGAAAGGTTCGATCATTGTGCCAGTTGGCCCGCAGAAGCCCGAAATGTGTCTAGACTCGGGAGACAGACCGGGGCGGCTCTGGCGCAGCCTGCAAACAGCCGACAGGCGGCGTCTTGCCGGCCGGGGGCAGGCAAGTGAGCGGGCGGCCCGGGCGGTATACTTCAAGGGGAGATTGAAATGGCGGACTTGACGATCACCGGGCAAATCCAGGAGAGACATGCGGAGATCCTCCGCATTGCCGCCGGGCACGGTGCGACTCACGTCCGGCTCATCGGATCGGTCGCGCGTGGTGAAGCCCGCCCCGACAGCGACATCGACCTGCTGGTGACCTGGGCCGAAGGGACCAGCCTCCTGGACCACGCCGCTCTCGTTTTAGAGTTGGAGAGCCTCTTGAGCCGAAAGGTCGATATCGCAAGCGATGGTTGGGTGAAACCCTCGATCCGGGAACCGGTGTACCGGGACGCGATCCCTCTATGAGGACCGGCGCGGATCGCCTCAGCGACATCCTGGTGGCCATCGCTAAGATCAGGGAACGGGCCGGGGGCAGCATCGGCGCTTTCGATCATGATGAGATGCTCCAGGTGTGGGTGATCCATCATTTGCAGGTCATTGGCGAGGCCGCCAGTGGATATCCCGGGATGTCAGGGACCACCGCCCGGATGTGGAATGGCCGCAAATCATCGCGCTTCGGAACATTTTGGTCCATGAGTACTTCGGCCTCAACCTACACCAGGTGTGGACGACGGCTCAAGAGGACCTGTCTGAGCTGGAGAAACAGATTCGGCGCCTTCGCGCGGACGTTGCACCCGATCCCCCGCCCAATGGGTGAGGCAGTTTCCGAAGGTCGTGCGGCGCTGCTCTGAGGGAGGCGCTCGCGGAAGTCACCATAGAGACTGCGAACGTAAAGTCCGAGGCCGCGCGGCGGCTGATCTACGATTGTTCGGTGGACGCCGCGGGGCAAGTGTCCCTGCGCATGACGCTGACCGCGCCCAATCGTCCGGTGGCGGGGACGCTGCCCGCCGAGGTGGAGCGGGCCGTCGGCGCCGTGCCGGGGGTGACCGGGGCGAAGCTGGAGTTGGTCTTCGATCCGCCGTGGACCAAGGCGCGCATGTCGGAAGCCGCCAAGCTGGCGCTGGGAATCGAAGACATCATTCCGATCGCGAGGCTGCAAAGAAGATGACGCTGACCGCCAACGAAGAATACGGCGTGCGCTGCGTGTTCGTTACCCAAACCGAAACACAACCTCCAAGGTCCCGGGCAGGTCGGAAAAATGACCTCTTGGCCTACCTCTTGATCCGTATAGTGTGTGGTTTGGACGTTACCATTCGTGTCGCGCCCCACAATTGCTAAATTCACAGCCACCCTTGATTCAACGTGGAATCAACACGTTGCGCCACCACGCTAGAATGAGGGAAATGCCCCGGAGACCCCCGCGCGTGCTGTGGCTGGTGCTGCCGCTAGCGTATTTCCTGTATTTCCACCAACTGACCGTTGTCGGATTGATCGGGCCGGATGAACCGCGCTTCGCCGCGATCGCCCGCACCATGGCCGCGTCCGGCGATTGGGTCACACCGCGCCTGTTGGGCCAGCCCTGGTTCGAAAAGCCGGCGCTGCTCTATTGGATGGAAGCCATCGCCTTCCGCGCCGGCCTGGGCAGCGAACTGGCTCCGCGTCTCCCGAATGCGTTGATGGCGGTGGCCTTCCTGGGCTTCTTTTGGTGGGTTCTCAACCGCGAATTCGGCCGCCGGCCCGCCAGCTTTGCCACCGCGATGCTGGGTACGTCCGCGGCGTGGATTGTAAGTTCGCAGGTCGGCACTACCGACTTACCGTTGGCCGCCACTTACTCCGCCGCCATGCTGACGGCGCTGCCCTGGGTTCGCCGGCGCGGCCCCAAGCTTCTGCCCTGGGCCGCGGCCTTGCTGGGCCTGGCCGTGCTGGCCAAAGGGCCGGTGGCCGTGGTGCTCGCGTGCCCCATTCTGCTGGCGTGGCAGCGCCCCTTTTGGCGCACCGTCGGCCGCAACGCGCTGGTGCTCCTCCGCCCGCGCGTGGTGCTTCCCTTCCTCGCCGTAACATTGCCGTGGTACGTGCTCTGCACCTGGGCCAACGGCGCCGCGTTCCTCAAAGACTTCTTCTGGAAGCACAACGTGGAGCGCTACGTCTCCTCGACCGCGGTGGGCGAGCACGGCCAGCCCTTCTGGTATTTCGCTCCCGTCCTGCTGGCGTTGCTCCTGCCCTGGACGCCGGTCCTTTCGCTCACCCTGCGCCGCGCCTTCTACAGCGATTCCCGCCGTCTCTTCCTGCTCGCCTGGGCCGCGCTATGGCTGATCTTTTTCTCCGCCAGCGCCAACAAGCTCCCGTCTTATATCCTCCCGATGATCCCCGCCGCGGCCGCGCTGTCAGGTATCGCGCTGGCGGAAGTCCGCGACGCGGCGCCTTGGCTCGCGGCCTGCGCGGTCCTGCTGATCGCCTTCCCCGTCGCCGCTCCGCTGGTTCCCATCGCGGTGGCGTCCGGCCTTTCCCGCGCACCGGCGCCGCAGTTCCATTGGACGTGGCTCCTGCCGCTGGGAGTGGCTGCCTTGGTCTGGACGCTCGACCGCCGGGGACGCCGCCTGGCCGCCGTGCTGGCCATCGTCATCGGGGCCACCGCCGGCGCCGTGCTATTGAAAAACTCCGCCGCGGGGGATCTCGACCGTCTGGCCTCCGCCCGCGCGTTGCGGCTCGCCATCGGCGCGCAGCAATCGGCGGTGTGCGTGGACTGGGTGCCGCGCGGCATGCAGCATTCCCTGGACTACTATTTCGTGCCGCCGCTGCCAGCCTGCGCCCAGATCTACCGGCCGCTGTGGCTGCACCAATTGGCCGGCCAATTGCCCGTCTTGGGACCGCCCAAGCCGGGGCACTGAAACCTCCCGGCACGCCGCTAACTTCGGAGGGGTTGACCCGGCTGCCCCACGCGTTGTACCCTCACGTTTCCGAGGTGGATTCATGATTCTGCCACATAGCGAAGGTTCCCTTATCCTGTTGATGCTTATATGCATGCTGTGCTGCGGCTCCTGGGCGGTCGGCTACAAAATGGTCAGGAAGTACCGCTTTGAGCTGTTCTATTTCGACTTCAGTTTGGGCCTGGGACTGCTTGCCTTGATCTGCGCCTTCACGGTGGGCAGCCTGGGTTGGGACGGTTTCAATTTCACCGACGATCTGCGGAACGCCCACAAACAAACTCTGTTGTGGGCTTTCCTGGCGGCCGTCATCTTCAATTTCGGCAACATGCTGATGATGGCGGCGGTTTCCGTGGCGGGTCTGGCGCTGGCCTTCCCGACGGCCTTCGGTGTCGCCATGGTGGTGGGTGTGTGGATGGATTTTCTGGGACGCCCGGGGGGCAACGCGACCATCCTGCTGGGCGGGACGCTGCTCATTTTGGTCTCGGTGATCTTGAACAGTTCCGGCTACTCGTACCTGAAGATTCTACAGCACGAAGCCCTGGCGCGCGCCGGAAAGGCGAAGAGCACGCGGCGTCCGAGCTCGATCAAGGGTGTCATCCTGGCCGTGGTCGGCGGCCTTGTCATGGGCACCTATGCCCCGCTTCTGGTGCGCGCGCAGGACCCGGACTTCGGAGTCGGGCCGTACGCTTTGCTATTCCTGTTCGCCGCGGGAGTGTTCTTTTCCACCTTCGTGTACAACCTGTTCTTCATGAACCTGCCGGTGGAGGGCGATCCGCTCGAAATGGGAGATTACCTCAAGGCTCCGCTCCAGAATCACTTTTACGGCTTCGGGAGCGGCGTCATATGGGGAATCGGCACACTGGCCGCCTTTGTGGCAACCACTCCCAAAGGCGATACTCACCTGGGACCGCCTCTGGCGGCGCTACTGGGGCAGGCCGCTCCCATCGTGGCGGCGCTATGGGGCCTGCTGGTGTGGAGAGAAACGAAAGGCGGCGATACCCGCGTGAGGGCTTTCGCCGCCATCACGCTGGTGCTGTTCGCCCTCGGCCTCGCGGTGTTCTCCTGGGCCCCGCTGTGGGCGGTGAAAACGTAGGGAAAAAGAAATTGGCCGCCGATGAAGGCCCGGTCCTATCGGCGTTGTGGCCCGGCCTCGCGGGGTTCATCTCGGTTGTTCCGAAGGATCGTGCGTCGGGCCTGAGGACGCCCTCGTCCGCGCGCGACCCCCTGGTCGCGCTCGCTGTATGCCGGGTGCCGACGGGTCCGAAGTCCTCCGTTTAGGCGCCCTCGTCCTACTCCCTCACCTCGAACACGTAGATGCGCTCGGTGCGGGCACTGACGCCGGAACAACAAGCTACTCGATCTGAAGGACGTTGACCTGCCCAGGTTTCGTTTGCCTGACCAGATCGCGGATCTCCGCAAACTGCGGCCGGTATGCTGCGAGGTGGTTGAACTGCGTAATCAGGACGACAATTCCCAAGGGGTACTTTCCAGTCTGGTTCTGAAACCGGAGGTTTTGGTCCAAGGTTACCAGAACATCGAAGCGGGGCGCCGCTGCCTTCATCAGCGCGCCGTTCGTGAGTGCTCGCCAGCCCATCTCCGCGACATTCTTCACTTCGTCGCCGGGGAAGGCTAACCGAAGCCGCGGATTCAGGCACTCGTCAAGGAGGATGCGCATTCCTTCATCTGCTCACCGGCCAGTTCCAGAAAGCTCTGAGCCTGGCCACGTTCCAAGGACGGCACAGTCTCAAGGAATTCGTCCAGTGAGAATCCCGCCGTCAGGTGGTCGATCAGCATCTGCACTGGAATCCGAGTTCCTCTGAAGCAAGGCGTCCCCGAAAGTCGATCGGCGTCAACCCACACAACTTCGTCCAACCGGCGAAGGAGTTCTGGTCTCATATACCCACGTTACTGCAAAACGGCGTCACGTCCAAGTCCGGTTTAAGCGCGCGCCCATCCTTCTGCCACAGCCGGGGGGCGCCGCCAATGCAGAAGGCAGCGCCACTGTACCCTTGTTTGGAAACAGCAGACTTGGGCCACCTCTCGCGTCGACCTCCAGCCAGTAGTATCATAGCGCGCCCCGATGTTTCCGGGCGCGTCCCGGAGAGGCGGCCTTGTTGCTCGTCGCGGCCCTACTCCCTCACCTCGAACACGTACGTGCCCGCCCCCACCTCGATGAGCGCCTCTTCGCCGGCCCTGCGGCCGCCCGTCACACCCGGTGTCCCGGCGACAAACGTGCGCGCCTTCCACACCACGTGTCCGCTTTCTTCCACGGTCAGCTCGGGGTTTCCGAATGAGGGCACGCGGATCTCCGCCGTGCTGCCGGGCGGAATGGTCACTTCCAGACGCGTGTGTCCGAGCGCGCGCTCCCACGCCGATGCCACGCGTCCACGCACGGTGTCGATCGACGCGGAGGCGTAGTGCAGGTCGCGCACCATCTCCGGCTGAATGAGGATGTGCTCGTAGCCGGGGTACTTCGGGTCGATGTGGATGCCCGCCAGCGACGTGTAGAACCACGCGCCCACGCTGCCGAACATGGCATGGTTGTGCGAGTTCATCGAGGGGCCCTCGACATCCTGCCATAGTTCCCAAAGCGTGGTGGCGCCCTTCTCGATCATGTAGCCCCAGCTCGGATAAGTGGTCTGCGTCGCCAGATCGTACGCCAGGTCGGGCCGGCCTTCCTGCGATAACAGCGGCAGCAGATACTTAGTCCCCAGGATTCCCGTGCCCAGATGCATGTTCTTGTAGTAAGTGATGTCGTTGGTGATGTTAGTTCGCACCGCGGTGCGTTCGGTGGCCGGCGTGATGCCGAAAGCCAGCGGCAGGGTGTTGGCGGTCTCGGTGCCGTTGGCGTATAAGTGCGAGTCGGCGTGATAGAAACGCTTCTGGAATCCCGCCGCTACAGAGTCCGCGAGCGCCCGGTATTGCGCCGCTTCCGGCGCCTTGCCCAGCACCTCGGCCATCCGGGCCACCGTGTCCAGGCTCAAATAGTAGTAGGCGGTGGATACCAGATCGCCGGGTGTGCGCTCCATGGGGACCCAGTCGCCGTACTTCACGAATGAGACGATGCCGTCCTCGTCGGCCAGCGTTTTCAGGAAGTCCGCCCAGCGGCGGATGCCTTCGAAGTGCTGTTCCACGATGCGCCGGTCGCCATACTGCTCCCACATATATTTCACGATCAGCGGGTAGGCCGAGCCCCAGGCCGGGTCGGCCGGCGGCCGCATTCTGCCGCGCGGCACGGTGTCGGGCACGGCGCCGTTATCGTCCTGATCGTCGTGGATGGCGCGCAGGAAGTTGGTGTAGAACGCCGCCATGTCGAAGTTCAGCATGGCCGTCTCCGCTGCCAGGTGTGCATCGGCCATCCAGCCCATGCGCTCGTCGCGCTGGTCGCAGTCGGTGGGGATGGAGTGCAGGTTGCTCTTCACGCCCCACACGATGTTCTGCTGCAACTGGTTCAATAGGGGTTTCGACGCGGCGAACGCGCCCGCGGGCCGCACGTCCGTATGGACCTCCCGGCCCGTCACGCTGTCGAGCCGCGGCGTGCCCGGATAGCCGGTCAGCTCCACGTACCGGAAACCGTGATAAGTGAAATGCGGCTCCCAGGTCTCGCCCTCCGGATCGCCGCGCAGAATGTAGATATCGGTGGCCTTCGCCGTGCGCAGATTCTCCACGTTCAGCGTGCCGTCTTCATACAGCAACTCGGCGTGCCGTATCTCGACGCGCGTTCCGGCCGGCCCTTTCACGCGCAGGCGCGTCCACCCGCTGAAGTTCTGCCCCATATCGAACACGAAGACGCCCGGCCGCGGGTTGGTCATCCTGCGCGCCGGAAGGTCCGCCACCACGCGGATGGGCGGCATCATCTGCGCCGAGAGCAGGCCGTGCCCTACTGCTTCCAGGGCCGCCGCGTTCCATGGTTTATCGTCGAAGCCCGGCGAATCCCAGCCCTTCTGCTCACGCGTGGCGTCATAGGTCTCGCCGTTGTAGATACTGTCCGCCGCGATGGGGCCGTCCGCCGCCTTCCAGGAGGTGTCCGTCGCAATGCGCACGTGGCGCCCGCCGGGAAGATCGATCTCGAGTTGCAGCAGCCCCGCGCGCGCGTGATACCAGCCTTCGCCCAGCATCAGGCCCACGGCGTTCGGCCCCGCACGCAACTGGCCGGTAATGTCGTAGGTTACGTACAGCACGCGCTTATCGAATTGCGTATAGGCGGGGTCGAGCACGTGGTCGCCCACCTTGCCGCCATTCAGCCGCAGCTCGTCATAGCCGATCCCCGCCACGTAAGCGCGCGCCCGCACCGGCGCGGCGGCCAGTGTGAACTCCTTGCGCAGGACGTTGCCGCCCTTGATCCACTGCGCCTTCCAGTCCGAAACCGCAAGCAAGCCCGTCTCGAATGTCGCCGCCTGGCTGTACGGCGAGGGCTGGTCCGCCTGGTCCCAATAGCGCACCTTCCAGTAATAGGTTCGTCCGCTTTCGAGCGCCTTGCCGCCATACGCAATGTGAACCGGGCTGATGGACGCCACTTTGCCGGTGTCCCACTGGTCGGCCGTAGCCGCGTCCGGCGTGGTCCCGACCAGCACCTGGTACGCCGTCTGCCGCGCCCCGCGTTCGGTATGGCCTGGAAACCAGTACAGCCGCGGATTGGCCACGTCAATCCCCACCGGGTTGACCAGGTACTCGCACCGCAGCGCGGTAGGAGCAAGCGGGCCGGCCACGGCGCACGTGGCCATCGCCAGCAACAACCAATATCCTTGTCGCATCATGTTCTCTATGTTATGAGAGTAGACGCCCCCCGTGCACGCGGGATGCGCGAGGCCGGGGGGCCCCGGTGGACACCCCCGCGCACGCGGGATACCCAAGGCGGGGGGCTCCGGTGGAACCGCGCACGCGCCGAGGCCGGCGGGCTCTGGTGGACGCTCTCGCGCACGCGCCGAGGCCGCGGGCCCCTGGTGGACGCTCTCGCGCACGCGCCGAGGCCGCGGGCCCCTGGTGGACGCTCTCGCGCACGCGCCGAGGCCGCGGGCCCCTGGTGGACGCCCCCGCGCACGCGCCGAGGCCGGGGCCCCCGGTGGACGCCCCTGTGGACGCCCCCTGCGCACGCGGGATACGCGAGGCCGAACCGGCTACACCATCTTCTCTATGTCGATCTTCGCATCCCAGTGTTCGTTCGAGCGGAGCAACTCGTCCCAGGTCACTTCGCGGCCGGTGTACGCCGCGCGGCGGCCCAGCATGGCGGTCAAAGCGGACTCCACTCCCTGAGCCGCCTGGTTGTGGAATTGTCCGCTGGTAATGCTGCCGATGAACGACTTCTGTTTCTCCGCATCCGCCTCCGCCAGATTGTCGGAAAAGGAACCGCTGGCCGAGAAAGAGGCGTCGCGCGGCTGGTCGCTTCCAGCCCACGTCCACGCCTCCTCGCCGGCGATCCCCAACGCGCCGCTGTAGGGAGATTGCGAAGCGCCGCGCGTGCCGAAGAATCGCTCGCTCACCTCGAACGGCCCCTTGCCGAACTGCGTCGAATGAAAGCTGACGTGTACGTTTCCGGGGTAAGAGAAAATGGCGTCGAAGTGCGAATAGCAGTCGTCGCCGGGCGCATTGCGACCGCTCTTTCCGCCGCGGCCGATGGCGCTCACGGGGTGGCCCTTGAGAACCCAATTGCAGATGTCGATGGCATGGATGTTCTGTTCCACGATAATGTCCCCGGAGAGTACGCGGTCCTGAATCCAGTTGCGCAGCCGCAGCACATCCCCGGTCGCAGACCGTCATTACGAAATCGAACGCCTGCCCAACGAACTCATCGACCGACTTCGAGCGATTGCCCGAGATATCGATTCCGATCTCGCGCACCGCCGCGATCGCCTCCGGGCGAACCCGGCTCGGCCTGGTGCCGGCGCTCGACACCTCGTAAGCACCGCCGCCTTCCTCGCGAAACAGGACTTCGCCCATCTGGCTGCGGGCGGAATTGCCGGTGCAAAGCACCAGCCAAGGCATTCGTGCCCGCCAAGCCGGCTTGCCTAGGGCTCCCACCGCGGGCAGGAGGCTAGCAGAATGCCCGCTCCACAAGGGGATGCGAGACCCAGCGGTTGCCCCGGTGCACGCGAGGGCGGCCGAGACGATTCGGGGGCGTGCTTTCTTACTTGATCGTCAGGCCCGCGCTCCCAGTCCCCGTGCAGACGTCGGCCGTGATCGCGTAGCTCTGGCTCTTCGGGGCGTCTGCTCTCACGGTGCAAACCGGTTGACTCTGGTTGACCGTGGATTCGTTGCACGTGCCGGTTTGCAGGATGAGGCTCCAATTCACCATGTTCGATCCGGCTGCGAACCACTGATCGTGTCGCCGCCCGTGGCCACCAGGGGATCGGGCTTTACTTTCGGCGCATGGCTGGCCGGGTCGCAGTAGAGGTACCCGGCTTGCGCGTTGAGCACCGCTCCCCGCGCCTTCCGCGCAGTTCCCGCAGCTCCCGGTAATGGCATGTCCGAGCCGACAACCACTGCCCAGCAGAGGGATCCCAATATCGCGGAGCTGCAATGTCGAGCCCGCGCGAGCCGGGGCGTCGGGCTTCTGCTCCCAGGGATACAGCACCCGCACGCGAACGATGCGCCCTTTCCACCAGGCCGCTTCCACCTGCAATTGCATGCCGGCCAGATGCGGGTGCGGTCCCTTCCACGCGCGCAACTGGTCGAAGGCGAAGGAAGGATATTTCACCGGCGTGGTTTCGGTGAAAGCCGCCATGTCCAGCCGGGCCGCGCGGAAGACGGTTTCCGGCCCGACCGCCGGCGCAAGAGCCGGATCGGCCGGTCTCGGCACCTCGGAAAAATCGACCAGGCGGCCGTTGCCATCCACGTTGACGCGCAACATCCCGGGAACGTTGTGAGGCGGATGATCGACGTCGATGTGACCCATCGGCTCGGCGGTCAACGGCCGCGGGCTCTGGCGATAGATCGCCCCGATGGCCGGCTCCCACGAAAGCCACTCGTCCCATCGTCGCGGCGCCGGTCTGCTCCGCAGGTATCCAAGAATGCCGACTCGATGAGCCAGCAACACCTCGCTGTCGGCCGGCTTGTCGGTGTAGCAAGGACGCCAAGAACGCAACACCGTTCCGCACCGTTCCGGGCATAGAATCGAAGGCACCGTGAGCATCCCGGAACTGTTGGACGGACATGTGACGTTGGAAGTGGCATGCCTGGACCGGTTCGTTCCGGACAAACCGCGACGAGCCCAATACCCGGTGCCATCAATTATCTTCAATGGTTTCAATCACTTTCCGGAATTCGTTACCACCGCCCCAGGTACAATAGAGGCATACGGCCCCTTGCGGCGTGTCAGCCCAGGCGCGCGCCGTCAGGGCCGCATCGGTGGCCCCAGCGCTTATCGCCACTCGGCGTCCGGGAGGCGCCTCCATTGGCTTCGTTTCGCAAGACTCTCTTCCACC
>Ga0265316_10005507_pt1 | contig 12295 bp, 9 predicted proteins | sample 4522metaG_FD_202092 | JGI IMG/M metagenome (GOLD analysis project Ga0265316, IMG submission 202092) | Rhizosphere microbial communities from Carex aquatilis grown in University of Washington, Seatle, WA, United States - 4-5-22 metaG | ecosystem: Host-associated > Plants > Roots > Rhizosphere >... | reverse complement strand
GCGCCATGACCGACAAGAAGAACCCGCTGAGGACAGCAGATGCGAACCACCTCGGCGGCAAGGGCGTTGGGATCGGAAACAAGGCCGCCTGCCATCTGCGCAAGGAGCAGCGTGTCGGAGCCCGAGGGCTGATCAGAAGCCGAGTTCATGGGTCTGAGGTGGCCGAAAGGCTGCGGCCTGTCAGCCGAGGCGGTTCATTGTACAACGTTTGCAGGCGTGTCAGGGGGCAAGTCGAAGCAGGGCCTACTTTTTGAAGGACTGGAGGGTGCGGCCGTAGGCCATGAGGTCGGCGGCGGGGGCGGTGCCCAAGGCGCGGAGGCGATCGATCAGACGCAGCATGAGGAAGATGAGGGACTCCCCGGAGGTGGAGAGGGTGAAGGCGGCGGTGGAATACTCGAAGGATCCGTCGCGGAGGGCGCAGCCGAGGTCGAGGCGCTCGTCGGGGGCGAGGCGGTCGAGGGCCTGGGGGAGGCGCCTGGCGAAACGGGTGGGCCAGCCGGAGCGGAGGGCGAGGATGCCGGCGATGATGGGCCGGCAGGCGATGGCCGGGCGGGGAGCGCCGGCGGAAAGGACGGGGACCGAGGTGCGGCGGAGGCGGCGGACCGAGGCGGCTTTGCGGCCGGCGTCGCGGATGAGGCGCTGGTTGAGATCCTGCTTGACCTCGAAGACGGCGTAGACGCTTTCGGCGGGGATGTGGAGGCCGGCGGGGTCGGGGAACAGGAGGGGCGAGTAGAGATTGTCGTAGATGGCGACGTCGATCTGGCGGGAGCGGTGGCCGTCGGCATCGACGATGAAAGCGCTGGCGGCGCGGTAGCGGTGGGGGAGATAGCTGTTGAAGAGCGCGAGCCAGTGGTGCTCGGTGATGGCGCCGGCAGCGGTGGGGTGGTCGAAGAGTTCGCCGGCGGCGAGGTGGGACAGCATCTCCAGTTGGGTCTGGTGGAACATGCCGGAGAGGTCGACTTTGCAGGTGCTGGGGTGACGTCCCACGAGTTCAGGATAGGCGAGGATCTGGCTTAGGGGCTGGGGACGAAAATCGTAAGTGATTGCAGCGATGGCGGTTGTTTAATATGAAATTGGGGAATGAGTATACTGTCCCGAATTTAACCTGTGCGAAGGGGGAGGCGGAAAGAGAAGCAGGCGCCTGGGGTGTTGGAGGGATGGGCCCACATGTCGCCGCCGTGGTCCATCACGGCCTGGCGGGAGAGGGCGAGGCCGAGCCCCAGGCCGGTGGTCTTGCGGGCGGTCACGAAGGGCTGGAAGAGGCGGTCCCGGATCTCGGGGGCGATGCCGGGTCCGGTGTCGCGGACGTCGATGACGACCGAACCGGCCTTGTGTTGCGCGGAGATGGAAATGGTTCCGCCTTCGGGCATGGCTTCGAGGGCATTGCCCAGGAGGTTCATGAAGACCCGCTGGATGCGGTGCTGGTCGAGGGGGACATCGAGGTTATCCGGCACATCGACCTCGATCCGCACCGACTGGGCCTCCGCGGCAGTGGCGAAGGAGGCGACCACATCGGCCACGAACTCGTGGAGGTTGCAGGGATGGATCTCGCCGGCATGGCCGCGTCCGACGTCGAGGAGATCCTGGAGCAGTTCCTGGATGCGAAGCGAGGCCTTATACATGTTGCGGGCGAGCCGCTGGGTGTGGGCTTCGGAGAGCTGGGAGTACATGAGCATTTCGGCCCCGCCGTAAACGGCGGCCAGGGGATTGCGGAGGTCGTGGACGATGGAAGTAGCCAGGCGGCCGATGGTGGAGATGCGCTCGGAGCGGATGAGGTCCTCGCGAGCCTTGCGAATGGAAGCGCACATGGCGTTGAAGGTCGCGGCGAGGCGTCCCAGCTCGTCCTGGCTCTCGACCAGGACCTCGCAGTCGTAGTTCTGTTGGGCCACTTCCGCGGCGGCGCGGTCCAGGGCGCGAATGGGCTCGACGATATGGCGGGCGGGGACGTAGGCGAGGGCGAGCCCGGCGACCACCGAAGCGAGCCAGAGCAGGCTAATGGTCCGCCGCAGGGACGCGATTTCGCGGTTCGCGGTATCGAAGGAGCGGAGAATCGCAAGCTGGCCAACGGTGTTACCGTCGATATCGGCGAGGGGCGTGATGAGCGGGGCGTATTCGGCGGCGCCGGCGCGGATGGGATGCCCGGTGGCGGAGAGTTGGCCGGCGATGAGGGCAGCGTCGCGGGGCGGCAGCGTGGCGGCAATGACACGTCCCTGTGACAGGAAGACGAATTCGCTGCCGCCGGTGGATAGCTTGAGGTGTTGGGCCACGCCGCGGTCGACCTCGTAGCCGGCCACCAGGACATCGATGAGCGCGGTGCCGCCGGTGGTCTGTACGTAGACCGGAGTGATGGTGATGTGGTACAAGCGGCCGTCGAGGGCGAGGAAGCCGGAAGCCTGGGCGGGGAAATGGGGCAGGGCTTCCCGTACGACGGGGAGATCGCGCATCAACGATTCACGCTCGGCCCCACCGAGAGAGGCGATGACCTGGCCGTGGGGAGTGGTCACAAGGAAGATGGCGTCCTCGTCCGAGACGCGGGACCAAAGCTCCTGGGCGGTGTCTCGAATGGTGGCTTTGTCGCCGGTGCCGAAAGCGGCGCGGACATCGGACATGGCGCTGAGGATGGAGCTGATGGAAGAGAGGCGGTCGGCGCGCGCCTTCCACAGTGACTGGTAGGCCTGAAAGCTGGCCTGGACCTCGTGGTCGATGCTCTCGGAGGTGGCTCGAATGGCGCTCTTAACGACAATCCAGCCGGTGATCGCAAAGACGACCGTGATGGCGGCAGAGGTGGAGAGGAGCACCTTCCAGAGCAGCGAGATGCGGGCGAGGCGAGCTCTCATTTCGATTTTACCGAGTAGGCACCGGTATCGCCGGGCGGGGGAGGATACTCTTCGCCGTACTTGTTCTTGTGGGGCGCTTCGAGATAGCCGGTCTCGGAGATGGAGATCGGAGGCAGGTCCACAGTCGAATCCGGGACGGCGATGCGGCGCCGGAGGGCATCGAGGGTCTTCTCCGTGGCGCGTTCATGAAATACGCGGAGGTAGTATTCGCCCGGTGGGACTTCGGGAATCGTGAATCCTCCCATGGGGTCGGAGGTCGCGAACCAGGGGTATCTCAGAACCACGACGACGGCGCTCATGGAGGGATGAATGTTGCAGAAGATACGGACGACGCCGGTACGGGTGAAGGTAATGTTGCGGCTGGAGCCGGGCGGGTAGAGACCCAGGTCGAACACCTGCCCGCTGAAATTGGAGAAGGCGCTGTGGAAGATGGGGTCGAAATTGGGGAAGGAGACGCTGGTTCCGGCCTGGATCGCGAGGACATGGGGTCCGAACTGTTTGTCCTTCTGTTCCATTCGCGCGCGGCCAGGTTGCGCGGGGGCGTAGCCGCCCTGGTCGGGGCGGACGGGCTCCAGCCACACAACCACGCCGGAGTAGTCCCGGTGCTTGCGAACGGCGGCGACACGGGAATCCTCCAGGCGCACACTTCCAGTGACCGTGGCGCCGGCCGCGGGCCAAACCAGTAGAACGCTAAAACAGATAGGCCAAGGCCAGGTCATAGTGGTTGTTGAGCAGGGTACCGGAGCCGATGTAGTTGGTGCGTGTCTGGGAGGCCTCGAAGCTGGCCAGGACGTTGGGGGCGAGGCGGTAGAAGAAATTGGCACCATAGGCCAGGTTTTTCCCGATGGCGCCGACGGCGAGCTGGGAATTGCGGTCATCCTGCTGACCGGAGAAGAGATTGAACCAGAGCCGGGAACTGGCGTGAAGCGTAAGCTGGCCCCAGCCACCGACGCTGTGAATGGAGGCCAGAAGCTCAGGGCCGAAGGCAATGAAGCCCTGGCGGATGGCGCCGGTTCCGAGGGGCGCGACATTCTGTCCGGAGTAAAAAGTGCCTGAGAACTCGATCGGCCTCCAGGGACGTGCGAGCCAATCGCACGATAGCACGTCGGAAGGGAGGGATTGTGCCAGCACGTGGGAGACGCTGTGGTGAACGCCGGAGGCGATCTCGAAGCGCCTGTCCTCTCCGCCGGTGAACAGCTCGACGCGCGCTTCGATGCCGGGGCGGATGGGTTCGATGTAGGCGGACGAGGAGGCTCCGGCCGCGTAGGGACTGGCAGGACTGGCGGCGACCTCGTGAGTCCCAATCCCTGCGACCTGTGCTTTGAGGCCAGTCTGGCTGGTGAAATGGAAATCCTGCTCGAAGCGTGCCTGGGGAAGCCAAAGCCAGAGGTTTCCTGCGCCGCTCAAGGGCGGCAGCTCGACCTGGGCGAGGGACTCGGGGTCGCGTGGCGAGATGAGCGGTTTGTCCACGCCCACGAGGAAGCCACGGTCCTTCCAATCTATGCTGACGATGGCGGTCCGGAGACGAAGCTCCTGGTTGATTGGGGCGCTGCCGGCCCAGAAATCCATCCGCAGAGAACCGCTGAGCTTGCCATCTCCGAACACGTGGGGGCCGCTGTAGTCGAGGCCAAGGACGGTCTGGCGGACGGTGGCTCCGCCGGAGCGGGTCTCTCCCGGCAGGGCAACGGTGGGGTATTGCTGGGCGCCGCTTCCGGAGGAATTGAGGAAAGTGTTGAACAGCACGGTGCCGCTGAGGCGGAGGGGAAACCGCTGCGAGGCCTCGACCTTGGAGGCCGCAAGCTCGGCGGTGCGGGTCTCCTGGACCTGGAGCCGTTCCTCGGTGGGCGCGGACTGGGCCGGCGCGGGGCCGGAGGCGGCGGCGAGTTGCTCGCGCAGAGCTTGAACCTCGGCCGTGAGGGCCTTGTTTTGCTCCTCGAGGCGGTCCAGGCGTTCGAGGACTTTCTGCATGTCGGCGGTCTGCGCGGGCGCGGAGGCAGCGGACAGAAGCCACAGGGCGGCGGTGGCGCAGAGGGCTAGCTTGCGGCTGGCGCGCCGGTTCTCAGTCAGCGCTTGGGTTTCCATGTAAGAGACGCTCCAGTGTCTCCCGAACCGCCCGAGGCGAAAAAGGCTTGGAGAAGTATGCATTGGCACCCAGAAGGGCGGTGCGCGCGGGGGTATCGGGGTCGGTATCGGCAGTGACGACGATCACGGGGGTCGCCGCGAGGCGCGGGTCGGCTCGAATAAACCGGATCAGATCGAAGCCGTCCATGTGTGGCATCCGGATGTCGGTCAGGACGGCGCAGACGGAAGGGCCTTGATCGCGGAGGATGCGGACGGCCTCGAGCGCCGAGGATACGGTCGAGATGCCAATGCCCGGCATGGCGGCAAAGGCAAGTTCGAGGGCGGCGGAACTAGCCTCGGTATCGTCCACGATGAGGACGGTTCCGACCAAGGGCTGGCCCTTCGCGTTTTCCATCACGGCAGGAATCGATAGCCCACGCCGTGGACGGTGAGGATGTGACGTGGGACGTTGGGGTCCGACTCCAGCTTTTGGCGGAGCTTGAGCACGTGGGCATCGACGGTCCTGGTGTTGGAGGTGCAGCTATAGCCCCAGACCGAATTGAGGATCATGTCGCGGGTGAGAGGGCGGTCGGGATGGTGCAGGAAGAAGGCGAGCAGGCTGTACTCGGCGGGGGCCAGCTTGATCTCCTCGTTTCCGCGCGAGACAACGCGGCGTTCCAGGTCGATCTCGACATCGCCGATGTGCATGACCCTGCGGGTCTCGGCGGAGGAGCGGCGCAACACGGCTCGGATGCGGGCCATGAGCTCGCGGGCGCCGAAGGGCTTGACCACGTAGTCGTCGGCGCCGATTTCGAGCAGGAGGACCTTGTCGATCTCGTCGCCGACGGCGCTCAAGACGATGATGGCAGTGGCTACGTCGGCGGCGCGGAGTTGCTTACAGATTTCGACGCCGGTCATGCCCGGCAGGCGGAGATCGACCAGGAGCAGATCGGGGCGGAGGAGGAGCGCCTGCTCGAACCCGGCCCGGCCCTCCGCGGCCTGGACGGTACGGTAACCCTCTTCTTCGAGCATAAGGGAGACGGTGTCGCGCAGATTTTCGTCGTCGTCGATGACGAGGATGGTCTGGACTTTGGGAGAAGCTCCAAAGCGCGCCGGTGCGGCGGCCGCACCTGCATCGGGACGACCGCCATCGGCAGGGCGGCCGGCGTTGACTGAAAGAGCCGGAGTCATATCTGCATGTTGGATGCTGAAATGTGGTGAATGCATCGTAATTCTGAGATGGCGGCGCAATCCGGGGCGGTTGGCGTCCTCAGCCTCCGACTCCGATTCTAGCGCGAGGAAGCAAGTAGGGCTGACCGGCGGCGAGTCCGAGAACCTCCGCCATGCGGATTCGAAATTGCGACTCGGAAAAGCGGGAGGCCCAGGTCTGCAAGGCGAGACGGCGAATGGAAGGCTCAGTCTGCTCGAAGGCGTGGACCGCCTGCCCGAGCGGGACCTCTCCAGGCTCGGGATAGAGGAAGGCGGCCGAGGGATCGGGCGGAAGCGCCTCCAGAACGCCTCCGCGGCCGAGGGCGATCACGGCCTTCCCGCTGGCCATGGCTTCCACGGCGACCATGCCGAAATCCTCCTCGCCGGGGATCAAGACGGCGCGGGAGTGGGAATAGAGATGGCGCAATTCGCCCGCGCCGACACGGCCGCAAAACTCGACGTTCCGTTTCGCCAGACGCCTGAGGCGCCGGTACTCCGGCCCCAGCCCGACGATCTTCAGCCGCCTGCCGGTTTGCGAGAAGGAGCGCACGGCGTCCGCCACGCGCTTATGAGCGACCAGCTCGGATACCAGAAGGTAGTAATCGTCGGGCGCCCGCCAGGAGAACGTCTCGACCGGGACGGGAGGGTGGACAACCTGCGCCGGCCGGCGGTAGGAGCGCCAGATCCGGCGCTGGACGTTGGCGCTGTTGGCGACGAATTCGTCGACGCGCGCGGCGGTGGCGTGGTCCCAGACACGAAACGGCGAGGCGAGCGCCGCCACCCAGATCTTCTTCCAGAGGGAGGGGGTCCAGTCGTGCAGATAAGCGGGATAGAGGTGCCACAGGTAGCGCATGGGCGAGTGGCAGTAACACACGTGGTGCGCATTCGAGTCGACCAGCACCCCCTTGGCCGGACGGGACTCGCTGCTGATCACCAGTTCGTATCCCCTCAGGTCGAGGGATTCAAGGGCGAAGGGAGCCAGGGGCAGGAGGCCCCGGTGCCAGCGTCGAAGCGGGTTTAGAAACGAGGTGGTGACCGAACGCGACCGGATCAGGGGCGAGACTGCGCGCGGCTCGTAGAACAGCGTGAAGAGATCCGCGTCGGGCAGCAGGCGGCACAAGGCCTCGACCACGCGCTCGGCGCCGCGCATATCCAGCAGGCAGTAGTGTACGATGGCGGCGCGCATGAGGCGAGCGGGTCCGTCCGACCCAGTTAACCGCCAGTGTACAGCCCGCGGCCTCGAATGTGAGGCAGGTGGCTATAAAATCACAGAATGTTTACAAGTCCGGCCATGGCCGGGGCAGTGGAGAGCTCCTCGCCAGGCTGTTTTACCAATTCTTTACACTCTTTCGATTACTCCACTGGGGCGCTGGGGATATGCTTGATCGTGGCGAGTGGTTCTCAGTTGGGATCGCGCGTTTCATCCGCGTGCGACCCATTCTTGAAGTCCATGCATCGGCACCATTCCGGGGAGTTCTACCTGTGCGGCAACCCTGCCGCGGGCGGGTAGAACTCCCCTTTTGTTGTGCCGGCTGCGCGCGAGCAGGATTACTGTGGCGCGGCACCCCGGCCTCCGGAGTGAGTTATAGCGAGGTCGGGGCGGGGGGAAACGGAGGAGGGGTCTGAAGCTGGGGGCCTTCTTGGCGCTACGGCCCCCAGCTCATTGGTTCAGTTAGCGGCCGTGGCCGCTGCGGGAGCTGCCTCCGCCGCTGTGTCCACCTCCGCCGCCACCGCCGTGGGAGCTGCCGGCCGAACGGCTCGGGCCACCACCACTATAGGAAGGGCTGGAGTGGTATCCGCCGCCTCCTCCGCGATAAGCGGGCGCGGGGCGGTTGCCGCCGTAGGACGGACTGGCGCGGTATCCGCTACCGCCGCCGTAGGACGGGCTGGAGCGATAAGCGGGCGCGGGGCGGTTGCCGCCGTAGGACGGGCTGGAGCGGTAGCTGGGCGCGGCGCGGTTTCCGCCGTAGTTGCCACCGCTGGAGGGGCTGGCGCGGTATCCGCTACCGCCGGCGTAGGACGGGTTGGAGCGATAGCCGGGCGCGGCCCGGTTTCCAGCGAAGCCGCCGGAGGACGGGCTGGCGCGGTATCCGCTGCCGCTGCCGCGCTGGGAGCCCGCCTGGCCGAAATGACTCCAACCGCCGGCTTGCGCACCGGCCCGGGGGGCAGAGGATTGCCCGCCAAACCGGCCGGAGCTGGAGCCGCCGCGTGCCATTGAAGCTCCGCCGTAGCGGTGGCTGAGTCCAGCATTGGAGTAGGGGACTCCGTGGCGATGGCCGGGATCGTGCGCCCAGGTGTTGCCGCCTCGAAATCCGCGGCCGCCGAAACCGTAGTGGTCGAAGAAGTAGCGGTTCTGGAAGATCGAGCCACCGAACCAGTTGGGTCCCCAGCCCCAACCGCCCCATCCAAGGCCGCCGAAGAAGCCTCCGATGTAGACGCCAGGGCCGAATCCGAATCCGAAGCCCGCGTAATCCCACGGGGGATAGTAGCCGTAGGCGGGCGGTCCCCAGATGTACGTGGGATCGTAGTCAGGCACGTAGACCACTTCGGGGTTGGCCGGTTGAATGTCAATCGCCGATTGGTCGCCTTGCCTCTCGGTCCTGACGATTTCCTGCTCGTTGGAGCGCAGTTTGCCAGCCGACATGGCCTGGGAGCGCATGCGCTGCACGGCGTTCATCACGTCGGCCTGCTGGGCGAGGAAGGCGTTGCCGAGGTCGGTGGTCCAGCGGATGTCAGCGGCCAGACGTCCGATCACATCGGGGAAAACGACGAGGGCCTGGATGCTGGGATCCCAATTCTGCTGGCGGGCCGCATCCACCAGTTGGGGGCCTTGCAGGTCGTGATTGTGATCGAGCCACTGCGCCGCCTCGGTGATTTCGAGCGGATAGGTGGCCGCGACCAGGACCTGGCTGAGCAAGGCATCCGGGTACAGAGCGACGGGCGCGACCAGGGTGTCCAACTGCTCAGGCGGGAAGGCTTGTGACGGGGCTTGAGGGGGAGGCGGGGGTTGCTGCCCAAGCATCAGGCCGGCAGCCAGGAGCGGAACGCAAACGAGGCGAGAGATTCTAATAGTCTTCATGATGGACCTCCATTGTGTGCCCACTCCTTTATGGGAGCACGCTGGGAGCCAAACGCCAAGGTATTGAGCGGCAGGCACTTGGTGCGGTTGGCGCGCGGTGGGGGATGGTTGAGAACCACCGGAGGCGGTTGAGCGCGGCCGGGGGCGAGTGCGGCTATTGCTGCGGCCACTTGAACTGGCTCATCGTCAGGCTGGAGATGTGGAAGGTGCGCCGGAGGTGGGCCACCGGCCGGGCGATCACGATTGAGAGCCCGCCGGGCAAAGCGGTTGCCGCAGGCTCGGATGGGCCTAGGCCCGGAGAACTGCCGTCCAGGGCCTGGAACCCGGCCGAAACTGGAATCGGCGCATAGGGGCCGTCCGCCGAGGTTTCCTCCGGGAACGCCGGCTTGCCCAGCGCCAGCTCGAAAGACACCCGCTGAAACGGCGAGAAGCAACGTGTGACATAGGGTGGCCGCGTCCTGGTGGCAAATATGCAGAGCCCGATTTCCAGCACCAGGGCCTGGTCGGACGCTACGGGCATCGTCCGCACGTGGCGGCTCAGCGTCAGCTCCATGGTGCCGTCGAGTTGAACGGGCGCGTCCGGGGAGGACTGGTAGAAACCTGGATCGACGTAGACCGTCAGCCAAGCCGCGCCCTTCGACAGATCGTGCAACGCTTCGAAGTGCAGCGGGCCGGAGCGCCAGGTCCCGTGCGCGCTTTTGAGGCTGACGGAAGTCTGGTCTATGCGCAAGGCCGCGCCCGGGGGCACATCATCCACGCGCAGTGGAATCTCCAGCCGTACGCCCTGGGGGTCGTCGCCCCTGGTGATCCAACGGGACAGCCGGCTGGCGGCGCGCGATTCGTCTAAGGAAATGCGCACCGCCGAGTCCCCGATTCGTTCGCGCGAGAACAGTCTCTGAATCGCGAACGCACCGCTGCAGAAAGGCGCGGTCATGACGAGGATGGTGAGCACCATCGTGCCGACCAGGGCGGCGCGGGCGAGCGCCGTCCTCCGTCGCGAGTATTGCCAGAAGAGCGCCGCCGCCGTTCCCGCCGCCGCTACCAGCACCGTGGCGCAATCGCGGATCCAATCGATGGCGCCCCAGACGGGCCAACTTCCCCGGATCAGTTGGTTCAGGCTCAGGCCAGCCGCGAACGTTGCGTAAACCAGGATGCCGGCCAGTAGGACTTGGCCCAGACTTCGGGTGACCGCGGCCACCGCCGCAGCCGGAAGGACGTAAGCGATCGTGAAAAATACCTGCTTCCAGAGCAGCGCCGGGAGCCAGACCAGCGGCGAGATGCCCAGCGCTGCCAGAGTTGCGAGCTGGCAGATGAGCACGGGCAGGTTGATAAAGACCAGCAGGAAGAGAGCCTTGGCCGCCAGCAGGTGCTTCCACGAATAGGGCCGCGTGAGCCAATACTGTTCGTGGCCGACCAGTCTCTCGCCATGGATTGCGCTTACCACCAGCAGCCAGCAGGCGAGCGGCTGGAGAAACTGCGGCAACTGACTCACCACCGACTCGGAATACTGCTGAAGCGGGCCGAGCGCGGCCGCGGCTCCCAGCACCGCCCAGAACAGCAGCGCCTGCGGCCACAGGTGCCTGGCGTCTTTGCGGAAGATTGCGAGGATGCGGTTCATCGGTTGGTCCATTTCCTCAGGTCCGGGATGTCCAGGTCGCGTTCGAAGTGGGCGACCGCATTGCGCGTGACCAGGTCGGCGCCCAATGGCGGCGCGTAGGCGTTGAGGTATGGGCTGTCCGACTGCCAGAGTCCGCCCCAGGTGGGGAACCGGGCGTAGGAGTTGATCCGATCCATCTCGGGTTCGTGGATTTCGCGGCCCGTCCGCAGATGGACGTGAAGGCAGGCCGGCAGACGGCCAGGCCACAGACAATTCGTTTCCAGGAACCGGCTGCCCCACCTCACCAGGCAGAACCCATTGTTCGGGATCGCCTGCGGTCCGTCGCGCAGGGTCAGGAGTGTTGTCTGCTGGGGAGACAGCAGCGTCAGGGCGAGCTGAGCGTGCATGTGCATCGGGCCGGAGCGGACTCGTTGGTAGAAGGAGCGATCGACCATCAGATACATCCAATACTCGCCGTCACCGGCCAGCACCCGCCCTTCTGGATCGGAGGAGTTGTTGCTGTAGTGGTTTATCCAGTCGGCCAGGCGGACTAGCGCGTTCATCGAATCCCAGCCCGACCTCCAGCGCTCGCCTTTCGGCGTGCCGATGGTTACGTCGGCTCGATCGCTATAGAGAGCCATCCCGGGGGGGATGCCCGTGATGCGCACGGGAATCGGGATAGCGATGGCCTCTGGCCTGAACAACGCCCAGCGGTTGGGGCGAAGAATCCAGGTGCGCGGGTCGCGGGCGGGGTCGAAGGAGATGCGGGCCGCGGTGGCGGGCACGCGCTGGGCGGCGATCCGCCCCTGCAGTCGGAACGCTGTGTGCCAACCGGGCATGAACACGAGAAATGCATTGATGGCCAAGGTGGCTGCCACGATGCCGCGGGAAATCCAGGTGCGATGCCGCAGGTATTGCAGCAGGAGGATGGCGGCGGCGGCGGCCAGCATCAGAGCTGCCACCAATGTGAACTGGAACCAGTACAGGCTTCCCCAGTTGTACTCAGCTCTGAACCGCCAGCCGATCCCACCGACTATCCACGCCAGAACGTATGACCACAGCCAGGCCGCGAGCGCGGTCCCCGCGAACTCGACCAGTCCGGCGGTGATAGAGGCGAGGGCGGCCGCCGGCAGAACGGTTGTCGCCAGGAAGAAGAGCTGGCTGACCAGGATGTCGGGCAGGTACGCAAAGGGCGATATTCCGCGCAGGAGCAGGCTGGCCACCTGTGCCAGGAAGAGTGGCAGGCAGGTGAAGGCCAGGACGAAGAGCAGCTTGGCCGCTAGCAGATCCCGGCGGGCGAATGGCCGGGTGAGCCAATACTGGCGGTCGCCGGGGATCGCTTCCTGGTGGATCGCGGAGGCGATCAGGTACCACCACGAGAGAACCTCGACCAGGCCCAACTGGTAGCGCACATTGGCAAGACCCGCAGGCGGCGAGAAGGAGATCCAGCCGATAAGAAGCTCGACCGCCAGGACCAGGGCGATGCGGGGCCACAGATGGCGGACGTCCTTG
>Ga0265316_10005503_pt1 | contig 12297 bp, 2 predicted proteins | sample 4522metaG_FD_202092 | JGI IMG/M metagenome (GOLD analysis project Ga0265316, IMG submission 202092) | Rhizosphere microbial communities from Carex aquatilis grown in University of Washington, Seatle, WA, United States - 4-5-22 metaG | ecosystem: Host-associated > Plants > Roots > Rhizosphere >... | reverse complement strand
CACCGCTTCCCTTGGTACTTCGGTGGACCGGCAGGAGGCGCTCTTCCCCATCGCCTACTATAAAAGCGAGAAGACGCCCATAGGTTACCTCAAGCTCACGAACGACGAATTCGCGGAGATTCGAGACGTGAAAGTGAGCTTCAACGCCGGGGCCTATACTTCTCGCGATGCCGATTGCGGAAGCTTTCCCTCCATCAATAAAGGTAAGAGCGTCGAGCTGCCCATCTACGCCAACTTCAACGACAAGGTCCTGGGCTTTTCCGAGCTTACCAAGATCCAGGGCGAGATCAAGATCGAGTATAAGATTCTGAACGCCTCCAAGACGAGCCAGTCCTCCGTCGCGGTCGTCTTCAACAACCGCAATGCGGTTACCTGGTCCGACGACCGCGTCGTGGGAGCTTTCATCTCGCCCCAGGATCCCGCCATGCTGGAGCTCTCCAAGTACATATCGGGCCTCACTCGCGTCCACGCCAGGCCGGAGCTCGACAAGAACCTCCAGTACTGCATGGGTCTCTACGAGGGCTTCCGCGTATACGGCGTCGTGTGGACGGCGGATCCCAACATGCCCTACACCGAGGCGCGGAAGGATACGACCAAGCTCGCCTATATCCAGTATCCTTACCAGAGCCTCTCCTACAAGTCCGGCGATTCGGACTCCCTCGCCATCATGATAGCCGAGGCGCTGGAATCGGTGGCCGTTCCCGCGGCGGTCATTCCCCTCCCCGAGGAAGTCCTCGTCGCTTTTCCCCTCGACATGACCGCCGCCAGGGCGCGGAGCAGCTTTTCCAATCCCGACGACCTCATCTATATAGGGGACAAGGCATGGGTGCCCCTCTCCGTCTCTCTGATGCGCGACGGCTTCCTCCGCGCCTGGCGGGGCGGAGCCGAGCTCTGGCGAAAGCACTCAGCGGACAATCCCCGCTTCATCCCGGTCGAGGATGCCTGGAAAGAGTACTTGCCCATCGCCCTCGCCGACGTGGACTTCAGGCCGGTAAAGCCCACGGAGGAAGCGGTGAACACGGCCTTCGAGAACACGGTCGGCCGCTTCGTCACCGCCGAAGTGACGCCTAAGGCCAAGCGCCTCCTCGACGGCATGCAGGGCGAGGGGACGGGGAGGCAGCGCAACAGCCTCGGGATCCTCTACGCCCAGTACGGCCTCTACGCCGAGTCGAAGGCCCAATTCGAGAAGGCGGTGGCCCAGGACTACAGCCCCGCCATGATCAACTACGCCAACGTATGCTTCCTCCTCAAGCAATACGATACCGCCGCCACCTACTTCAAAAAGGCCCTCGACGTGCAGGCCGACAATAAGGCGGCCCTCATCGGCTTGGCCCGCGCCCGCTACGAGTTGGACAATTACGCGGAGGCGGACGAGCTCTACGCTCGGGTCAAATCGGTGGACCCCGCCCTCGCCGAGCAGTACGCCTACCTGCAGTCCAAGGTGGACGTAGGGAACGCGCTTCGCGCCTCCGCGGCCGACCATAGGGGCGCCGTGAATTGGGATGGGGAGAATTAGCATGAAGTCCTTGAGGGTAGGGGCAGTCCTCCTCGCGGCCCTCCTCGTCTTCGCTCCCATGTCGGCGACTGCGCAGACGACCGGCAAACTCTTCGTCAGGCCCTACGCCGACGCCTATTTCCCCCTCGACACCTATACCAATGGCGTAACGGGCGAGACGGGCAAGCTGTATTCTACCTTGGGCATCGCGGCTGGAGCCGCCCTCGACTACTCGCTGACGAGTTGGCTCTATCCCTTCTTCAGCGGCGGCTACCTCAATATGCCCTACGCCGGGGGCAATTCGATGACTGCGGGGGAAGCCCAGCTCGGCTTGGGTTTGATCCTCAGGCCCTTCGACAGGCTCGGCCTTCGCCTCGACGCCATGGGCGGCATGGCCTCGGTCACGACCACGGAGCAGAGCGGATCGAGCCTCGCCTTCGGGGGGAAGCTCGGCATCTCCTACCGCCTGAGCCCCGCATTGTCCATCTCGGCCGACGGGGGCTACCAGACCCTGATGGGCACCCAGTCTACTTTCCTGTCGGCGGTGGCGGCCGGGCTCTCGTTCAGCTTCGACCTCTCGGCCCTGGGCGGCTCTAAGCCTATGGTGGCAGTGGAAGCCCCCAAGCTCGATGCGGTCTTCCCCTCCCTCTATGCCTATTACGACGACAACGCCTTCGGCACCGTGAAAGTGGTCAACCGTGAGGACGCCAAGATCAAGGACGTCAAGGTGTCCTTCAACTCGAGCCGCTACATGGACCAGCCCAAAGTCTGCGCCGTGTATCCGGAGCTGGCCAAGGGCGAGTCGGTGGAAGTCCCCATGAAGGGGCTTTTCTCCGATACCGTCCTCCAGATCACGCAGGGCGTCGACGCCAAGGGCGAGGTGACCGTCGAGTATACCTATCTCGGCTCCGACCGCGTGACTCGAGTGCCCATAGACTTCCGCATGCACCATCGCAATGCGATCACCTGGTCCGACGATAGGCGGGCGGCCGCCTTCGTGTCGCCCACCAATCCGGCCGCGCTCTGGTTTTCCAAGTTCGCGGCGGGCACCGTGCGGGACAGGCTTCGCGGCGACATCAACAAGCCCCTCCAGTACGCCATCGGCATGTTCGAGGGCGAGCGCCTTTACGGCCTCAACTACGTCGTCGTCCCGGCCAACGACTATTCGGTCAAGCACGGCCTCAAGGACTACATAGACTCGGTGCAGTTCCCCCACCAGACTCTCCAGAACCGCGGCGGCGACTGCTCGGACCTCGCGATCCTCTTCGCCTCCCTCATGCAGTCGATCGGCGTCGACGCGGCTTTCATCACTATACCGGGGCATATCTTCGCGGCTTTCGACACGGGCATGAGCGAGGACGAGGCCCGCGCGAGCTTCTACGACCCCGGCCTCCTCATCTATAAGGACGGTCGGGCTTGGATACCCGTCGAGATCACGATGGTCAAGGACGGTTTCATCAAGGCTTGGCGCGTCGGGGCCAAGGAGTACTACGACAGCCTCAAGCGGAACACGGTCGCCTTCTACCGCGTGCCCGACTGCTGGAAAGTCTATCCGCCCGCCGCCTTCCCCGGCGTGAATCCCCGCTTCACCCTGCCTTCCGATGCCGAAGAGGCAGTGGCCTTCGACGCAGCCCTCGACCGCTTCGTGGCTCGCGAGATGGAGCCGCAGATCGAGGCGCTCCGCACCGAGCTCGCGAGCGATAAGGCCGCGACTCGCGCCAACGAGGTCGGCATCCTCTACGCGCACTACGGCATGCTCAAGGATTCCTGGAAGGAGCTCTCCGGCTCCGCCACTGCCGGTTGCCCGCCGGCTTGGACTAACCTGGGCAACGTGGCCTACCTCCGCAAGAACTATAAGCTTGCGCTCTCGTACTACGAATACGCGTATAAGCTGGACTCCTCCGACGACAACGCCCTCCTGGGCATCGCGCGCTGCCAGTACGAGCTCGAGGACTTCAATTCCTCCGATGCCGCCTACGCGAGCCTCCACGAGCGGAACCCCGAGCTGGCCGGCAAGTTCGGCTACCTCGGATCGGTCTTCGGCGGCGAGGGCAGGGCATGGTCCCTTTCGGAACGCTTTTCCTCGACGAAATGGGAATCTGCCCTGAATTGGAACGCCCTTGCCGCGTCTCAGGCCGGCCTCAAGCCGCCTTTCGTTTCGAGCGAGCTGCCGGGCGACGGCGAGCTGGTCGACGCGAAGGCCGCGGCTCCCGCGACTGCCGTTATCGTTGCCTTGCCCAAGGCCAAGGCGCCTGAGCAGCCGAAGCCGGCCGAACCCGCGCCCGCGGCGAAAACCGAGGTCGCGCTCGTACAGAAAACCGAGTCCTCTCTCGGCGCCTTCGACGGCGCCAGGGTCTTCCTCGGCTCATGGATTATCGAGGGAGACAAAGCGACGCAGACCGATAAGGACTGCTACTTCGCCAAGCTCGCCCTTCCCCTTGTCCAGAGCGTGAACGGCGTCTACAGCTATTCCTTCGTCGCGAAGTCGACGGCGCCCAATCGAGGTTGGGTCGGGGTGGGCGCCCACCTTTTCACGCCCGAATCGCGCACCTTCGTCGGCTACGGCTTGGGCGACTCCCTCGTCGTGTGGCTCACCCGCGACCCCGTGCACTTCCAGAAGGACCAGACGAGGCTCCAGCTCTACCGCTCGGTGGGCAACTCCTGGATGGACCAGATCGGCGAGGTGGTCGTGCCTGAGTCGATCTACGACGCGAACCGCTTCGACGTGAAGATAGATTCCAAGGCGGGCACTATTTCAGTGTCGCTCAACGGGAAAGAAAAGCTCGAGGCTAAGAACCTGCGCAAACTGCACGAGGGCCGCTACGTAGTATTGCGGGCCCTGGATACGGCCGAGTTCTCGGCATTCAAGGCGGAGGCGGGCGAATGAAGCTCGGCCTGTTAATTTCGACTATTTTCCATTCGCTTTCCGGGGGATACCAATGACCAAGACAGGAACCAAGAACCTAGTGTCTCGCGGGGCTCGGGCTGCCATCGTGGGGATTTCTCTCGCGGCACTCTTTATGTCTTGCTCGAACATGCTCTCCGGAAACGACGTCAAGGACAAGGTGGCCACGGACGTGACAGTGGCGACCGCTACCAGTGTGACGGTCTCGATACAGGCGAATACGAGCTCGGGCGGAACGCTCTCCCTGAGTGGCGCGCAGACTGAGAAAGTCGGCGTCGCCTTCAGCCTGACCGCTTCCGCCTTCGATGCCTATGTGTTCAGCAGCTGGTCGGCTACCGGCTCGGGAAAAGTCACCTTTTCCTCCACTGCCGCGGCCACGACGAAAGTCACGATAGGGGCAGCTGCTAGCGACATCGTGATCACCGCCAACTTCACCACGAGGCCGTACATCAAGTCCGTATCGCCCTCGTCGGCCGTGCCCGTCGTGATCAACATGCCGATCATCATCAATTTCAGCAAGGCGATGGACCCTGCCTCCTTCAACGTAGCCGGAAATCTCAAGGTATCCTTTGACGGCATCAACCCGACTATTCCCAACCCCCAAACTATCTACTCCTCCGGAACCGCTTCGGCGTATTTTAACGCGCCGACCTGGAACTCAAGCTATATGCAGCTGACCCTCTATCCGCTAAAAACCTCGCCCGTTACATATTTGCCCCAAAATAGCACGATCACGGTGACGACTTCCTCGGCCGTAACCGACTCTACTGGTATCTCGCTATTGGCCAACAACTATCAAGAATTCTATTATACGACGAGTGACAAATCGGATGAGAGCGCGCCGACGATAAGCTCCGTCGCGGTGATGGTTGACGGCTCGGCTGCTTCTACTATCGGTAGTTACTCCCTGGTCCCGGGCGCGACGAGCGGGAACGTTTCCGTGACCTTGCAGGTCTCTGCTTCTTCCTCGGCCGCTTCCACCGTTCAGTCCTTTATATTCGACGAGACGGGGGATAATTACGGTAGCCGGGAAATCTGGGAAACGACGCCAGGCTATAACTCTAGCTTGGCATACACTTTCCAGACAGCGGACCAAGGCCCCAAGCAGCTGGATATCTATGTAAAGTCGTCGACCGGAAACAAATCGGCTGTCCATACTATCTATCTCTACCTCGATCGGACCGGCCCCTCGATAAGCGGAGCGATGGTCAAAGACCATGTGACGGGAAACACGAGCTTCTGTCTGAACGCGGCTGTGGACATTTATTCGGCGACAGTAAACGCGAACCAAGGAACTTCCATAGATGGCTTATCTACTATATCCGTTGATGTCACGGGCTACGGTATCAGCACGAGCTCCCTTATAGTGCCGAGTACTTGGTCTTCTACTATCCCAGCCGCTACGCTGAGCGGCCTGACCGCGGAAGGCAGCCAGACCCTGTACGTCTGGGCGAAGGACAAGTCGGGCAAGCAGAGCTACGCAGCCGCGAGCCCGATATTGGTGGACGTGAACGGACCGAGCATAAGCTCCGCGGTGGTCGCGGACAACGTCAGCGGCAGCACGGTCTATTGCACGAACGCGGGCGGTAATGTCGTCGGCTCGAGCTCGACGGTAGCGACCGCCGGTGCGAGCGGCGTCGCGATTGCTTCGACCGGGGCATATGCGCTGAGCACCTCGGGCACGACCGCGCCGACGACGTGGTACAACTCGGTGACGTTGGCGACGCTGAGCGGCGTTGCCGAGGGAAATACAGTCTACCTCTGGGTGAAGGACGCCGCGGGCCTCACGAACAAGGCGGCATCGTCGATTAAGACGGACTTGACCGGCCCCACCGTGAGCGCCGCTGTAGTCGCGGACAATGCGAGCGGCAACACGAGCTACTGCACGAATGCGGGCGGGGTCGTAAAGGGCTCCAGTGTGACGGCCACGGCCGGCTCGAGCGGCGTAGCGGTGGCTTCTACGGGAGGCTACGCGCTCAGCACTTCGGGCACGACGGCGCCTACGACCGGTTGGGCTAACTCCATAGCCGCGGCGACGCTGAGCGGCTGCGCCGAGGGGAACACGGTCTATGTGTGGGTCAGGGACCTTGCGGGCTTCGCGAACAAGGCGGCATCGACGATTAAGGTAGACTTGACCGGCCCCTCGGTGAGCGCCGCGGTAGTCGCGGACAACACGAGCGGGAACACAAGCTACTGCACGACCGGGGTCGTGAAAGGTTCCAGCGTTACGGCGACTGCCGGTACGAGCGGCGTAGCGGTAATGGCAACGGGAGGCTACGCGCTCAGCACTTCGGGCACGACCGCGCCGACGGTAGGCTGGGCTAACTCGATAGCCGCCGCGACGCTGAGCGGCTGCGTCGAGGGAAACACGGTCTACGTGTGGGTCAAGGACTTGGCGGGGCTCACGAATAGAGCCGCGTCGGCCATGGTCGTGGATCTGACCGGTCCGACCGCGAGCGCAGCGGTAGTCGCGGACAACACGAGCGGCAGCACGATCTACTGCACGAACACGAGCGGGACGGTAAAGGGCTCCAGCGTTACGGCGGGCGCAGGCACGAGCGGTGTTGCGGTGGCTTCTACCGGAGGCTACGCGCTCAGCACGTCGGGCACGACGGCGCCGACTGTCGGCTGGGCTAACACCATTGCCACGGCGACGCTGAGCGGCTGCGCCGACGGAAGCACAGTCTACGTATGGGTGAAGGATTTGGCGGGGCTCACTGCCAAGGCTGCGTCGGCGATAATAATCGATGCGTCAGGCCCTTCCGTGAGCTTGGCGGTAGTCGCTGACTACACGGGCGGCAGCACGACCTACTGCACGAGCGGGAACGTAATAGGCTATTCCGTGACTTCGGCTGCCGGCGCGAGCGGCGTGCCGGTCATGACGACTAATGGCTTCGCGCTCAGCACTTCGGGCACGACCGCTCCGACAGTCGGCTGGGCTAACTCCGCAAGTTTAGCGACGCTGAGCGGCTGCGCCGAGGGTAGCACGATCTACGTGTGGGTGAAGGATATAGCCGGTGTCGCGAACAAGGCGGCCTCGGCGATAAAGGTGGACTTGACCGGTCCCTCCGTGAACGCAGCGGTAGTCGCCGACCAGACGGGCGGCAGCACGAGCTATTGCACGAGCGGGAACGTCGTGGGCTCGAGTGTGACCGCGCTTGCCGGCACGAGCGGCGTAGCGGTGATGTCGACGGGCGGTTATGCGCTCAGTACTTCTGGGACGGTTGTGCCGACGAGCGGCTGGGCTAACTCCATAACCGCTGCGACGCTGACCGGTTGCGTCGAGGGCAACACGATCTACGTGTGGGTGAAGGACCTCGCGGGACTCACGAACAGGGCCGCTTCGGCGATGATAGTGGACTTGACCGGCCCGACCGCGAGCGCGGCCGTGGTCGCGGACAACACGGGCGGCAGCACTGCCTACTGCACGAGCGGCGTCGTGAAGGGCTCCAGTATTACGGCGGGCGCCGGTACGAGCGGGGTGGGGATTAAGGCGACGGGCGGCTATGCGCTGAGCACTTCGGGCACTACCGCGCCGACTGTCGGCTGGGCTAACACTATCGCCACGGCTACGCTGAGCGGCTGCGTCGAGGGCAATACGATCTGGGTGTGGGTGAAGGACGCGGCGGGGCTCACGAACAAGGCCGTGTCTTCGATACTAGTGGATATCAACGGTCCGACCGTGAGCGCCGCGGTAGTCGCGGATAATACAGGAGGCAGTACGACCTACTGCACGAGCGGTACCGTTAAGGGCTCTAGTGTGACGGCGGCTGCCGGTGGGAGCGGCGTGGCGATACTCGCGACGGGCGGCTACGCCCTGGGCACTTCTGGCACGACCGCCCCGACTGTCGGCTGGGCTAACTCCGTAGGCACGGCGACGCTGAGCGGTTGCGCCGACGGAAACACTGTCTACGTGTGGGTGAAGGATCTCGCGGGCGTAGCGAGCAAGGCCGCCTCGGCGATCATAGTGGATACGACCGGCCCCTCCGTGAGCGCGGCGGTAGTCGCGGACAATACGGGCGGCAGCACGAGCTACTGCACGAGCGGGACGGTAAAGGGCTCGAGCGTGACTGCGGCTGCCGGCGGAAGCGGTGTTGCGGTGGCTTCGACGAACGGCTACGCGCTCAGCACCTCGGGGACGGTCGTGCCGACTGTCGGTTGGGCTAACTCCATAGGTACGGCGACCTTGAGCGGCTGCGCCGAGGGGAATACGATCTACGTATGGGTGAGGGACATAGCGAACGTCGCGAACAAGGCGTCGGCGTCGATAGTGGTGGACTTGACCGGCCCGAACGTGAGCGCGGCAGTGGTCGCCGACCAGACGGGCGGCAGCACTACCTACTGCACGAGCGGGAACGTCAAGGGCTCGAGCGTGACGGCCGGTGCCGGCTCAAGCGGCGTAGGGATAATGGCGACGAACGGCTATGCGCTCAGCACGTCGGGGTCTACAGCTCCGACTATCGGCTGGGCTAACACCATAGCCGCGGCTACGCTGACCGGCTGCGCCGAGGGAAATACGATCTATATATGGGTGAAGGATGCGGCGGGGCTCACGAACAAGGCCGCGTCGGCGATAGCGACAGACTTGACCGGCCCCTCCGTGAGCGCGGCAGTGGTCGCGGACAACACGGGTGGCAGCACGACTTACTGCACGAGCGGGGTCGCTAAGGGCTCGAGTGTGACGGCAGTCGCTGGTACTAGCACGGTGGCAGTGGCTTCGACGGGAGGCTACGCGCTCAGCACTTCCGGAACGACTGCGCCAACTGTCGGCTGGGCCAACTCCATAACCTCGGCGACGCTGAGCGGCTGCACCGACGGGAACACGGTCTACGTGTGGGTAAAGGACTTGGCGGGGCTCACGAACAAGGCTCCGTCTTCGATAGTAGTAGACACGGCAGGCCCGAACGTAAGCGCGGCCGTGGTTGCCGACCAGACGGGCGGCAGCACTACCTACTGCACGAGCGGGAACGTCGTGGGCTCGAGCGTGACGTCGGGCGCCGGAGCGAGCGGCGTAGCGGTAGCGGCGACGAACGGCTTCGCGCTCAGCACTTCGGGGGCGAGCGCGCCTGCGACCGGCTGGGCTAATTCGGTAACCGCGGCGACGCTGAGCGGCTGCGCCGAGGGCAACACCGTCTATGTGTGGGTAAAGGACCTCGCGGGCGCTACGAACAAGGCCGCGTCGTCGATTAAGGTGGACTTGACCGGTCCTGCCGTGAGCGCGGCTGTTGTCGCCGACCAGACGGGCGGCAGCACGACCTACTGCACGAGCGGGGACGTCAAGGGCTCGAGCGTGACGGCCGTTGCCGGCACGAGCGGCGTAGCGGTGGCTACGACGGGCGGCTACGCGCTCAGCACTTCGGGCGCAAGCGCGCCTGGTACCGGCTGGGCCGACACCATAGCCACGGCGACGCTGAGCAGCGTCACCGATGGGGACACGATCTACATCTGGGTGAAGGACTTGGCGGGGCTCACTAACAAGGCTGCATCGTCGATAAAGGTGGACCTTGCCGGACCTTCCGTGAGCGCAGCTGTGGTCGCCGACCAGACGGGCGGCAGCACGACCTACTGCACGAGCGGGAACGTAAAGGGTTCGAGCGTGACGGCCACCGCCGGCGCGAGCACGGTGGCGATAAAGTCGACCGGAGGCTACGCGCTCAGTACTTCGGGTACGACAGCGCCCACGGGCGGCTGGGCAAACTCCATTACACTGGCGACGCTGACCAGCTGCGTCGAGGGGGACACGGTCTACATCTGGGTAAAAGACCTTGCGGGGGTCTCGAACAAAGCTGCGTCGGCGATAGTAGTGGACACGACCGGTCCGAACGCGAGCGCCGCGGTGGTCGCCGACCAGACGGGCGGCAGTACGACCTACTGCACGAGCGGCAACGTAGTGGGCTCGAGCGTGACGGCCGGTGCCGGCACGAGCGGCGTGGCAATAAAGGCGACCGGAGGCTACGCGCTCAGTACTTCGGGTACGACCGCGCCGACGATCGGCTGGGCAAACTCCATTACCCTGGCGACGCTGACCGGCTGCTCCGAGGGCGACACGGTCTATGTGTGGGTGAAGGACGCGGCGGGGATTACGAACAAATCCGCGTCGGCGATAGTGGTGGACACGACCGGCCCGAGCGCGAGCGCCGCGGTAGTCGCTGACCAGACGGGCGGCAGCCAGAGCTACATTACTAGCGGGAACGCAGTGGGCTATAGCGTGACGGCTGGCGCCGGTACGAGCGGCGTGGCGTTAATGTCGACGGGCGGCTATGCGCTCAGTACTTCTGGCACGACCGCGCCGACGATCGGTTGGGCCAACTCCATTACAACGGCGACGCTGAGCAGTATCGCCGATGGGAGTAACGTCTACGTGTGGGTGAAAGATTTGGCGGGGCTCACGAACAAGGCTAAGTCCTCGATAGTCGTAGACTCTACCAAACCGGTGATATATGACTCGACCTCCGACGGCACTAAGCAACCGTTGTACACCGGCAACACTCAGCATAAATTAACGATTACGATGAAGGTTGCGGATTTGTCCGGCGCCAGTACAATCTATTACTGGAATGGCGATATTGCTAAGCCTGGTACGGGGATCAATTCCAAGACCTTCACCGCGTTGACGGCCATCGACGCTTTTACCCAAGTGCAGTTGCCAACGGTTCCGACCAGTCCATTCAGTTTCTCTGTAGCGGATGCGGCTGGCAACGAGTCCGCGGAAAGATATGTAATGACCGGTTCCGGTGATTCATGGACCTACACCGCGCCCCACTCTATAAATGCTTCCATCCTTATGCGTGTGCTTTCCAATCTGGGCATCGGTACGAGTAAAAACACCACTGCTTCCTCCTCCTCCTCCCGCGCCGCCTACGCCGAAGCAGTCTACGGCTCTGCAGACCCGGTCCAGAAAGCCAAGGCTAACGAGGCGGTGAGCGAGGCGCTGCGCTCGGACATCGGGCAGAAGCCCATCGAGGTGAGCTACGCCGTTCCCGTCAAAGCCAGGGCGAGCATTATCGACAGCTCGGGTATAAGCCTCCTCGGGCGATCCGCCGCCGCAGCCAAGGCTGCGAAGGCCGCCGGGACCGTTGAGGCACGGCTCACTATCCCCGCCGGCGTCTCTTCTGCGCCGAATGCGCCGAGTTCTTCGGCACCCGCGCAGACAGCGGCTCCGAGCGCTACCGCGTCGGGTTCTCCGGCTCAGACGAGCGGCCAGTCGGCGCCCGGAACGGGTACTCAGGCTCAATCCAGCGCTTCCGCGCCCTCTACGGTGCCGCAACCTGCCCAAAACGGGCCGCAGGAGCCCCAACGCGCCCCGGCGGGGAGCGTCGATCTCTATGTGAGCCAAACGTCGAATAAGCGTGAAGATTCGTCGGAATCCAGTGACGAGGACGAATCTAGCGATAGAATTGAAGAAGAATGAATAATGGAGGAAGGAAGAAAATGAAACGCTTAACGATCGTCGTCCTGATAGCCTTTGTAACGGCCCTTGGCATCTACGCGGTGCCGCTGACCGTGTCCTGGGCCGACGGCAAAGTCGACATGAAGAAGAACAGCGCCTGGGCGGCTGTCAACGTGGGAGACAAGATCGACTCAAGCGCAACGATCCGCCTGGCCAAGGGCGCCTCCGTCGAGCTCTCCGACGGCAAGCGCAAGGTTTCCCTCACCGCCGAAGGCAGCTACGTGCCCGACACTCTGTTCAAGAAGGGCGCCGTCGCCTCCAAGCAGAACACCGCCGCCATGGACAAGCTGGGCAAGCTCGTCGATCCGCAGGCTTCGGTCGGGACTTCCACGGTCGCTGCCGTGCGCGGCGCCGCTATCGAACCCTCCAAGGAAACCGTGGAGTGGCAGTCCGATACGGCCGACCTCCCCGCCATCATGGAAGAGGGGCGCCGACTTGTGCGCTCGG
>Ga0265316_10005502_pt1 | contig 12298 bp, 9 predicted proteins | sample 4522metaG_FD_202092 | JGI IMG/M metagenome (GOLD analysis project Ga0265316, IMG submission 202092) | Rhizosphere microbial communities from Carex aquatilis grown in University of Washington, Seatle, WA, United States - 4-5-22 metaG | ecosystem: Host-associated > Plants > Roots > Rhizosphere >... | reverse complement strand
AGCGACGAATTGAACGCCGAATCTGCCGAGGTCGTAAACAATGGTGGTCAAAACATTGGTATCGGCCTCACACGCATTGCAGCCGCCCGCGGATACCTGCCTCAATTTCAAGGACCGGCCAAACAACTTTTTCATCCTCTTATCAAGGGCTTCGGCCAGTTTCATTTCCTGCCCGCGGCAAATCAAATCGGTTTTGACTCTCGTTGCAAGGCGATACTCTCCGCCGAATTTTATAACACCGCAGGAACAACATTTTTCACATTGGGTACAAAACAGGCATCTGCCGAGATCGATGCTTAATGTGTTATTTTCTTTTTTAATTGCGCCCGTGGGACAGCTATCAGCGCAAAGCTTGCAGCCCGCCGCGCATTTGGCGGAATCAATAACAGGCCTGCCCCGGAATCGTTCCGGAAGCACGGGTGTTCCTTTCGGAAACGAAACCGTCCTGTGTCCCTGCTGCAATCTTGCGAGCAACGCTTTTATCACTTTTTCACCTTATAAATCATGGCCACAATAAGACAGATTAAAACTTTTGTTGCAAAGCGGGAAATCGGATATCTGCTGATTTCTCATTGCCATCGCCAGCCCCATCCAGTTATGAAAAGACGGGTCAACGATTTTATAATGAGATAAACGGCCGTCCGGACCTGTCAGGCCGACGTGACATATCTCGCCTCGCCAGCCCTCGACCAAGCTCACGCAGAATTTGCCGGGCAAAGCCGGCTTTACATTAGTTACGATTTGTCCTTCAGGCAGCATATTTAGCTGGTCATTTATGAAATCGATAGACCTTTGTATCTCAAGCCATCGCACATACGCCCGCGCAAAGACATCGCCCGTATGCCAGCCGGAAATCGGTATCTGCGAGAAACAATAAATGCCCGCTGGGAAATTAAACCTGCAATCTATTTCCACGCCGGAGGCTCTTGCGGGGACACCAACCAAACCAAGCTCTTTACAAATTTCCGGCGGCACGATGCCTGTTTCCTCAAAACGCGCCGTAACCGACGATGTATTCCATAGCAAATTGGCAGCGACGTTGACGTCCTTGAGGGCACGCACAAGTTTTTTAGCAAGCGTATCGCGATGTTGTTTGTCTATATCGAATCCGGCGCCGCCGGGGATGACCAATCCTCTGCCGAATCTGTTGCCGCAGATAAGGGCGGTCATATTCAGGAAGTCGCCCCGTATCCTGCCGCAAAAAGATGACGTGGGCAGATAACCAATGTCCCCGCCAAGTGCGCCGAGGTCGCCTGTATGATTGGCGAGCCGTTCAAGCTCCATCGCTATCCCGCGAAGCGATTGTGCTCTCGGTGATATACTGTTCCCAGACAGCGATTCCAGAAGCTGGCAATAAGCCGTCGTATGACCTATGGTGGTATCGCCTGCGAGGGTCTCCATATAATGCAGCGTTCTTTTATCCGGGCCGCCAATCAGGGCGCGTTCTACGCCGCGATGCTGGTAGCCCAGTGATATTTCGAGGTTCAAAACGTTCTCACCGAAACACTGAAACCGGAAGTGTCCCGGCTCAATAATCCCCGCGTGGACGGGGCCGACGGCTACTTCGTGAATCTCGTCACCCTCGACCTTGAAAAAATCCATAACCGATGGTGCTATCGGCTCTTCTTTTTTATTACCCTTATTCGTTGAATACGAATGATGAAAACGAACCGGCTTTAGCCAGGGATGTCCCTGCGGTATCACATCCCATTGTTCGGCTATTTCACGCTCGAACAAATGTGCCTGCGGGCAATCGGGCGTCAGCGAGGGGTATTTATCCGACACATCCGACGATAATACCCAAAGATTGCCTGCGTTATCATCGGCCAAAACAGCAAACAGGCGAACCTGCTGCGGACTCGACGGCGAGGCGAAAAACGACGCAATTCTTTTTCCTGACTTCACCGATTCAATGGCAAAATTTCTAAACTCGTTTATTCCGACAACAGGAATCCGTCTGGTATCAAGCGCCTGGCAGTTATAGAGCGAAATTGCATTTGAAGCGGGCATCAATATCCTCCTATAGCCGAAGCGACACTATGAAGCAAATTGTCGACAACGGGCGGAATATACAATCCGAGCATCAGTGCCAACGCCCCGAACGCTAAAGGCGGCAAAATAGTAAATGCCCCGGCGGGCCTGTCTTTAACCTGCAAATCATTGTTCTTCGGCCCCTGTGCCATATTCAAAAATGCCGCCGACATCCCCACAAAAACAACCGCCAGTATGCCTAAAAAAGCGACCGCGATGCCGATTCTGCCCTGTTCAATCATTGCTTTTACAATCGTAAACTCGCTGACGAAAATTCCGAAAGGCGGTATGCCCGAAATCGCCAGAAACCCGGCTATCCACAAAACGCCCGTAATTGGCGCAACGGATAAAATGCCGCGAACCTCATTTGTCGTCTTGGTTTTATAAATAGCGATGATATTGCCCGCGGTCATAAACAGCATCGCCTTGGTAATCGAATGATTGACCGCGTGAAGCATCGCACCGAAAGTAGCGCCCGCGCCAATACCCACCCCAAGAGCAAGAATTCCCACGTGCTCTACGCTCGAATACGCAAGCATCCTTTTGTAGTCGGCCTGACCCAGTATGAAAATCGCGGCCCAGCCGATTGATATTAAACCGAATAATACGAGTAATCCCTGGCAGAATTGCGCCTCACCCGCTGCGCCGCAAACCTGGTAACATCTCAATATCCCCAGGAAAGCGCAATTCAAAAGAGCGCCCGACAACAACGCTGAAATCACCGAAGGCGCTTCGCTGTGCGCATCGGGAAGCCACGTATGCAGCGGGGCCAACCCCATTTTGGTCCCGTAGCCGACGAGGAAAAATAGGAACGCGGCTTTTAACCACTGGATATTCAGATTGTGTCCCTGTCCGATGAGGGTGTTCAATACAATTGCCGTGCCTTGCGATGCCGGCTTTGTCGCGGCTATCACCATAAAGAAATTGCCAAGCAACGCAAGGGCGATGCCGACAGAGCATATCAACAGGTATTTCCACGTGGCTTCGAGAGAACGATTGTGGCGGTGAAAATATATCAATGGTGCGCTCGCCAGTGTCGTCGCTTCCATCGCCACCCACAGCAACCCAAAATGCTGGCTCACCGTTACCAGCGTCATCGTCGCAAGGAAACCTTCAACGCAGGCGCAGAAAATCGCCTCAGGAGCATTGGTAAAAATAGCTCCTTCTTCAATGTCCTGCTTTTTGCTCTTGGCTTCACCCGCGAGATACCCGAACGCGTAAAATGAACACGCTAAGAAAAGCACGCTGGTAATCGTCAAAAACAAAAGCCCCGGCTTATCCAGCATCAGCCAGCCGTCCCATAATGCCTTTGGCTCTATGCTCCACGCCGTTATGGTTATCGCGGTATGGCTAACGGCCGTAATAATAAGAATAATCCGGCGTAATATGTCGTTTCGCACTATCAGTGACAAAACTGCGGCTATGACCGGAATCAACAAAAGTGCAGGAATCATAACCTCAGCTCCTCAATCTCGACAGTTGGTCCGTATCGATGTGGTCGAATTCGCGATTGATGTGGAAAATAGCGATACCCATTACAAAAACCGCCACGAATATATCCAGCAGTATCCCAAGCTCCACAAGCATCGGCTGCTGTCTCACCAGCGCAACACCAAACGCGTATATGCCGTTTTCCAGGACAAGATAGCCCAGCACCTGCGTCAATGCCTTTTTCCTGCTTATGATAAGAAACAGGCCCGACATAATCGTAAAGAACGCCACAGGCACAATCAGCGGCGACATCAGCGGCTTGGGGAAAGGCAATCGCGAGCTAAGCCACATACACATTACAAGAGCGATTGTCCCCGCGATGATTGAAATCCCATAACCGATAAACGGCTCCACTTCCCGCTGTATCGATAGCTCTCTCAATGTCTTGTTAAGCATCCAGGGAAACACAATTCCTTTTAAGCTGATTATGACGATTGAAAACAGGACAAGGTGAACTTCCATATCCCAGTCGTTCAATATAAGCGGCAGAAAACCAAGCGCAACCCCCTGAAGAGCGACCATACGAATGCACGCCCCCAGCCGGCTCAGGCCAAGCAGCATCATATTCGTCAGCACCAGAAATATCATTATGATATCAGCGGTATTATTCATCGAATCACCTTAGCACGAGTGCCAATACTGAAAGCGTTGTCGCGCCAATCAAAAGCTGAGGAACGTGCAGAAGCCTTAATCGGGCCATCGAGGACTCGATTATGCCCACGAGCATCGCCAGCAGCAGCATCCCGGCAATCGCCGCCGAGGTATCGAGCCAGACATTGCCCGAGTGAATCGGTACGGCAATGCCAATCAGTATCTGCCCAAGAAGCCACATCTTCAGCGCAGCCGAATAAAGAATAAACCCAAAATCAGGCCCGCCGTGGTCGAGGGCCATAACCTCGTGAATCATTGTCAATTCGAGGTGCGTATTCGGGTCATCGACGGGTATCCTGCAATTCTCCGCCAAAAAGACAATCAAAAGGGCAACGCCCGCCAGCACAAAGGCCGGTCCGGAGTTTAACCACAATTCCGGCACAACCGACGAAAACATTTGTGTCAGGGATATATACCCCGTGCATTTCGCAATCGCGGCAAGGCCTATCAATAAAGCCGGCTCAGAAAGCGCAGAGAATGTTACTTCCCTGCTTGCCCCCATTCCCTCAAAACTTGAACCGGTATCCATTGCGCTTATGACCGTGAAAAATCGCATCAATCCGAAAAGATAAACAAACAGAATCAAATCGCCTTTGAAAGAAATAGCAGCGGGCAAGCCGCCGAACGGCATAAGTAACGCTGCGGTAAGCGTAACAGCCAGTCCAAGCAAAGGGCCCGCGCGGAAAACCCACGACGTTGTCCTGCTGTAAACCGCGCCTTTGCGCAAAAGCTTCCAAATATCATAATAGGGCTGTAATAAGGGCTGACCCGTCCTGCCCGCAAATACGGCCTTTGTCCTGTTTATCACACCGAGCAAAAACGGTGCGATAACAAGTCCAAGAACAGGATTGGCAAATTTCAGCATAATCATCGTTTTACATCAGTTTCCAAATCAGAAGCACCCACAGCGTTATCGCGATATATAAAATGTATATTTGCAGCCGGCCCTGTTGAAGCCATCGCAGCCGGGAAAAAGACAAATTGACCCAGCTAAACAGGGGCTGATACATATATTTTTCACTGATATCAGACGTATCAGTATGAAAAGCGGTCTGGGCAGGGAAAATATCTTTGATGGGTGAAATCTTTTTCAAACTTCGCAGGAACATCTTGAATAAATCCGTCAGGGGCTGTGCAAAAGATGCCGCGGTATATTGCATTCTCGCATCGGGTTTTGCATAACCGCAGTCCCATGTCCCTGCCTGCCTGATTCCCCGGGCGCTAAGTATCAATTTACGCAAAACAGCTAAAAGAGTAACCAATCCGAACAGAATCAAAGAGATAATAACGATGTTCGTCAGTACAGCCGATGTAGCTGCAAGCTCGGTATTGATTGTCTCAAGCGGTATTGACGTTATCTCGAAAATTACATTCTCGGCTGACTTGATGACCCAGGGCGAACACACCCCTAAAAGAACGCAAAAGGCCGCGAGGATTACCATCGACGATTTCATAAAGAAACCAACCTCATGGGCCTGTTTTGCCTGATTGCTCCGCGGCTCACCAAGAAATATTACGCCGAACGCCTTTGTGAAACACGCCAGGGCTAATCCGCCAATCAATGCCAAACTGCCTATAACAATCAATGCCGGGATGACTGCCTCGAATCCGCCCGCCATACCATTCTTGAAGATGCCAAGATAAATCAGGAATTCACTTATAAAGCCGTTCAATGGGGGCAGCCCTGAAATTGCTATCGAGCCGGCAAGGAAAGTAAACGCGGTCCATGGCATTCGCTTGATAAGTCCGCCAAGCAAATCTATATGGCCCGTCCCGCTGCTATGCAGAACTGACCCTGCGCCAAGGAAGAGCAATCCTTTGAAAACAGCATGATTAATGACGTGCAGCAATCCGCCGCCGAAACCAAGAATGGCAAGGGTCGGCGAATTCATATTGATGCCAAGCAATCCGACGCCCAGCCCAATGGTGATGATGCCGATATTCTCAACGCTGTGATAAGCCAGAAGCCGTTTCAAATCGTGCTGCGCCAAAGCAAAAAGCACACCAAGAACACCGGACACCGCGCCAATTGCTATCAGCGCCCAGCACCACCAGACGGGGGGCATACCTAAAAGAGTCAAGACCCTGACTAAGCCGTAAATGCCGGTCTTAATCATAACGCCGCTCATAACCGCCGAAACATGGCTCGGAGCGGCCGGGTGTGCGTATAGCAGCCAGACGTGCAAAGGCATAAAACCCGCCTTGGTGCCGAAACCGATTATCGCCAGCACAAATAATATGCTCGCCAATGAAGACGGTATCGCGGACACCTTGTCGAAATCCAGTGAGCCGGCCTGCCGGCCGATGAGAATAAAAAATACAATTAAAAATGCTGTCCCTATGTGCGTTGCTACAAGATATATCCAGCCCGCCCGGCGAACCATTGGCTTCTCGTATTCGAATGTAACAAGAAAGAAAGATGCCAGTGACATTATCTCCCACGCCACCAGGAATAATAATCCGTTTCTGGCGACGACAACCAGCATCATACCGGCCAGCAACAGGTTATAAAAAAACCACGGAACACCGAGGTTTTTATTTGCACGGTATGCCCAGAGATATTCGGCGCCATAAATCGCCGCGATTGCGGTCAGGCCAAGTATCGGGATTAAAAATACCGCGGATATGGGGTCTATCTGAATGAAAAACGAACCGAAAGGCACACTCCAGGGCAATCGTAGTGATTCTGTGTTGCCGTTTAAAAGCGTTTTAAAGGCCGGTATAACAGCAACGACACTGCCAACGACGGCGCTGACGCTTCCCAAAAAAGTTGCCAATCCCGGTCTTCGTCCGCAAAATAGTGAAGCTAAACCGCCGGCAAAAATAATTACCAGACCCCAAAGAAAAAGGGACATTTAGCTTTCCTTTCTCGTCTCAACAGCAGTTTGCATCTGTGGCGGGGTCTCGCCCACTCCGGCGGATTTGATGCCTGCTTCAACACGCTTTATCCCAGCGTAAATCTCATCACGGGTTCCCTGCTTTTCAATGACTTTTCTAAAATCCTCATCGCGCAGGGAAAATGCCAGTCGGGAAAGCAGGTACAGGTGGGCTTTGACGGTAGGACTGATAAGGGTAAAAAGACAGGTTACGGGCTTGCCGTCGAGAGAGCCGAAATCAATGGGCTTTTCAAGAAAACACAGAGAAACTATCGGCTCAGTTACATGCAAGACAATCGGGTTGCGAACGTGCGGAATTGCTATTCCGTCGCCAACCGCAGTCGAAGCAATCGCCTCTCTTGCCAAAAGAACTTGTAAAAGAAAATCCCGGTCAACCTCCTGTGGCAATCTCATAAGCCCGACAACGCTTTTCAATGCGGATTCCTTATTGTCGCCCTCGATACGGTAATAAATCCCGCCCGAGGTTAACGCCTGAAAAAGCCCGTTGATGTTAATCTGGGCATTATTGGGCTCATCGAACAAATCCGCGGAAACGCCTATTTGGCGGGATGTCGCCCATTCGAGCAGTTCCGCCTTGTTGAAACGATACTGATTTCCCAGTTGGTAGGCAGGCAAACCGCCTTGCTTGAGCCATCTGTAAATCGTTTTCTCGTTTACATTTAACAGCTTTGCTACGTCTTTTACTGTAAGTTGCATCTTTCTCACCACAAGTACAATTGTTTCGCTGTCTTGGACAACTGTGGACATTGTAAATTTAAGGTCGGCAATTGTCAAGCAAAAACAACAGTTAATTTGCTTTGCAGAAATGATTTTGGATGTTATTTCGAGCGAAGCGAGCCGAGGAATTTGCTTATTTAAACAGAACCTCTTTTTTCGCTGATTTTCGAGGGCAAGCCCTTTTGGTTTCGCTTGCAGAAATAAAACAGGCCGCCTTTGCGGCGACCTGTTTTGTTGAGCCAATTATCAGGGTATCATCATCTGGGCTTACTATACCATTCTTTTACTATCTTCTCCGCCGGCTTACCGTATATGGAGAAGGAGGTATCGGTTTTCGCTTTTTCGAGCGAATAAAGGTCGGTGTGCCAGTCCCACCATGCGTAACCGATGAACCAGGGCTCGTCCCAGAAGGTTTCCAGCATTACCTGGTAAAACCTTGCCTGCTCATCGCCGTCGTAAACCATCGTATTGGGGTCGTTGTGGGTCCAGGGGATGGCGCTGCACCCTTTTGCGCTGCACATCCCAAGCTCGATGAAAAACACCGGCCGGTTGAATTTCTGGCTCACCTTACGGAGATTTTCTTTTACCGGCATTATTCGGCGTTTAAATGCCTCTAATGTGGTATCTGAAGGCAGAACATTGTTCAGGTCTTTCATTGCTGCCTGCACATCGTCTGTCCCTATCGGGTAATATCCGCTTACGCCTATGACGTCCGTTGCGTCCCACCATCTTATTTTGATTTCGTCGCCGTGATTGGTGTTGTAAGTAATTGCGCCGGGATAAACCTTTCGCACCTCGGCAATCAAATCACGCCAGCGGTTAGCGAATGGCTCGGTTGTCGTCATCTCGCAGCCCAGGCAAAGCATCTCGCAGTTTGTGTCGGCGGCAAGTTTGGCGTAATGCAGAAGAAACCTGTCGAACTCAGCCCACCATTGAGCCCACAATTCCGAGTCGATGGTTTTGCCGTCCGATTTTCTGAATTGAATGTATCCTCGCCATGTCATGTCCCGCACGTTGACCGTGGGCTTGAGGATGACCTTGAGATTATTTTTGCGGGCAAGCTCAATGGCATGGCGAATTTCATTGTCCGTTACCATACGCGGGTCGTTTTCGCCCCAGAAGATATTTGGCTCATTCGGCTTGTTCATTTCCGCGCCAAATGCGATGCAGACCCAGTTTGCGCCCGTATCAGCCAGCTTCTTCATTGATTCAGCCGGCGCATCGCCGAGATATTGTCCCCGCGTCCCGGTCCAGCCCCAGCTATGCCCCTTTATAAACCCCGTCGGCGAATAGGTATGTGTGAATTGTGAGGGCTTGCCCTGAGTGGAGTCGAAGGGCTGGTTTATTTCTGCTGCATGGCAAGTGCAAATAGCGATAGTCAAAACTAACAGCAGCAATCGTTTAATCATAGTCATTTCTCCGATCAGTTGTGTTTTCCGTATTTTATTTCTACACGTGATATTTGCGATTCGGCATTGTATTCGATTTTCAGATATTGTGCATCATCGCCGGCTGCTGTGCTTGTATAAAGAACAGGGGAGTAGTAGCTGTAATCGCCTTTGCCTGTGAAGTAATCGTGGCGTGAGAACTTGACGGGCGCGAACTTTTGACCGTCGGCGGATACATAAAAATCAAAATCCGCAATATTTGCAGGGAAGAATGAATAAACCTTCCAGGAAACAATCGGCGGTTCGACTTTGTAAATTATTGAGCTGCCTTTTATGCCTTTCAGCCGGTGTATATCCTCTTTGAATTTGCGTGCCTCATTTGACTCTATCGACAAAAGTCCCGATTGATTGTTGATTGACTTGAAATCCTGCATTTCATCCACAAGTGTTTTGCAGGTTACTTCCACAGGCCCGACAACGTTTGAGGAACTGGATTTGCCCGCGGAGTTTCCTGCTGTAACACGGTAATAATAGCTCTTGCCGATCTCGACTCCGGTATCATTGAAAAGGGGGCGATATTGAAAATCGGCATCGGATATATTTTGTCCTGCGATCAGCCACGGGCCGCTCGCCTCGGCGTAGCCCTTCGGCGAAGCCGGGTCTTTAGATTCTGCTCTTTCGATTGTGTAGCCGGAAGCGCCTGCGCTGCCTTGCCAGGAAATAGCCGCCGTGTCTTTAATATCGAGAAGAACCGGCTCTGCGGGTTTTTCGATGGCTGGCACAGCAGCGGGGGTGATTTCAAAGGCCTTACGACGCAGCAGAGATAAAACATTGCTCTCGTCAAAAGCATCGCCGGACGCAAAACCCGGCCAATGGTATGCCTTATACTTGTCGCCTCCGTGCGGCTCGCTGTGGGAATAGAAGCCGCCGTCGCGGTCATGAAAACGCAGCGACCAGATTAAAACGCCGCTTATCTTTTCATCCCTTACGGCATCCAGTAGCGATCCGACGTCCTTGGTGGGGATGAATCCGAACTCGCCCACAATATAGGCCTTTTTACCGCGGGCAAGGCCGGCGGTCATTTGAATCTGCCTAATCATCTCAGCAGGGCTTATCGGTATCTTGAACATAACAGGATAGTGATGGGTCGTAACGATATCGATGTTTTTATCCTCAAGTGACAGCTCGCGTACTGGGGTTAGATGATAACCGTCCATAACAAGATGATTCGGGTCGATACTTTTAATGTATGCGGCGGCCTTGACCGTCCATTCTGGCGGGCATATAAGCTCATTACCGGTCTCCCATGCGAGGATGGCCTTGTCGTCCCGGTTATTTTACGCCTGTAATCGAATTGGTGCGGTTTACGACCGAATTGACAATTGCTTTATAATCCTCAAAAAGCTCAGGGTCGGTCCAGAAATCCTCCCTTGCTTTGCCTCTGAACGTTGCGCATGCCTCGATTCCACCCCACCATCTGGCGTTATCGATGAATGGGGAAATAATCCGAATGCCCTTTTTGTTCGCGATAGCCAGGGTCATATCGAGGGATTTATACGCCTCTTCATTGAATTTACCCGCCCCCGTTACGTGTCTGGGAATATTGGGGTCTTCGCCGGCTTTGCGGACCGAAAGGGTGTAAATACGGGCGACCCGGCCTCCCATTTGCCTGACGGATTCGAGCGCATCATTGATTTCGAATTCATCAGGCAGACGCCAGGGGTTCATCTCGGTGAAAGGCATGTTATCTTCGCAATAGTGCAAACACGGGATGTTAAAACTGATAAAGCGAAACTCGCCGTTTTCGTCCATTAGCTTGTCGCCGCGGGCATAAACAAAGGATTTAAACTTTGAGTCGGATTGCCTGGCGGGAATTTCGGCCTGTGCTATAGATACGATTAAGACCATAGTTGCGAGCAGGGCGATTAACTTTTTCATTTGCTGCTTCCTTGCGCTATCGAAGTTATGTTAAGACCAAACAAAAGCTCCATCATTTTAGCGTTGGCTTCGGTTCTATCAAGTGTCTTCGAGGGAAAGAATGCGGTTTTATATGCCCCTAAAATAAACGGGGCCTGCCCCGCCACTCGGCGTTGCAAGCCCCGAAGAATAACACTAACTAATTATCAAGTTGCGTTTGTTACGGCCACAGTTTGGTCTGGTGCCACTGAGCTCCCATGTAGGACAGGTCCTCAAAGTTGACAATCTGGTTCATGTCATTTGCTGTACCGCCGTCCAAGACGAAATTGGCCTTGCTAATCAACGGTATCTTTATCTCGCCACTGCCATCGGTTGCCAGGTAGGCTACTTCTGCCGGTGTCAGGGTATAGTCCCAAACCTTGAAGTCCTGCATGAGACCGTTCCACATACCCCAGTTGCCGCCGCGTGTTCCGACACGGAATGATCCAACTGCCTTGTTAAACAGAGGACCATACTCATTTGCATTCGGGTCCCCAGGTTGCTCATTCGCGTCAGCATGTGCGACAACGTTGCCATTGCAATAAACTATCATGTGGTCGGCGCTCTTGGTGAATACCCAGTTGTTCCATTTTCCGCCAAAGTTGTCTGCGAACATAGTGCCTGTTCCGGCAGTCATATTCGGAGTTCTCTTGATGAAGTTGCAGGCAGGAGGTGTAGGAGCCGGGCAATGGACTTCAAGGGTTTCCAGGGCGACAGCCGCGTCCCAGACGCCGAAGACACCATTCCACGAAGTCAGCATATTGGTCGCGGTCATGTCCGCATTGATCCAAATAGAGAAGCTGATGCCGCCGCCGCCTGCTGTATCGTGTGTGGCGTCGGCCATAAAGCTCAACGCCGTCACGGGAGCAGAAATATAGCTAGCCTGCGTGCCAGGAGGCAGATAGAGGCAGTTATTGCCGTCACGGCCGCCCGCGGTTTTCCAAGTCAGGACGCCCGGATTGATAACAGTGCCTGAATAGTTGTTTGCATCACCTGTTCCGTAATCATCAACTACTGCATTTGAGTCGCCGGTTCCGTTGAATTTGTACCAGAGAATCGGAGCTGCGGGCGCTGTTATTGCGAAAGTCCTGTCATCAGCTTTTGCGAGCCAGTCGTTCGCGAAGATATCCAAATCATTGATGTCAACGTCGCAGTCGCCGTCCATAT
>Ga0265316_10005499_pt1 | contig 12300 bp, 16 predicted proteins | sample 4522metaG_FD_202092 | JGI IMG/M metagenome (GOLD analysis project Ga0265316, IMG submission 202092) | Rhizosphere microbial communities from Carex aquatilis grown in University of Washington, Seatle, WA, United States - 4-5-22 metaG | ecosystem: Host-associated > Plants > Roots > Rhizosphere >... | reverse complement strand
CTTGTCCGCCTGGGTGCTGTTCGGGGCCATGGGCTTTGGTTTCGTAGAACTGCGAGTATATACCTCATTCGGGGCGGCAACTGAACTCTATGTTAGAATGATCAGAATTGGTTACCGCCGCATTTTGCCCAAAACTGCATAGCCAAAAGTACGTTTGCCGGACCGAGCAATCCGCTTGGGGGAAGGCAACTAAGTCATGGTCATGACTACTCTAATAGAGAAGCGCATCGCCCTAGAGCAGTTTGCTGAAGACAGGTGGCGCGTATACTATCGAAATACGCTCTCGGGCAATCTTTGATGAACGGGTGCTTCGGATCATGGATGATCAGGGGCGGATCCGCAACGCTGAAAAAAGTGTAAACGATGTGCTTAGGGACCTGTCAACGATGTGTTAGGTAGTACACCATCGGATACAATTGAAGAAAGGAGATCTGATACGAATGATTTGGCGCGAGCCTATACGTAGAGATTGTGAAGGGAACATCAGCCGGGACCAGATGCATCTGCTGGTGAGCGTGCCACCAACACTGGTGGTGTCCAGGCTCGTGCGGCGTATGAAGGGGCTGACATCACGGAAGCTCCTGATAGAAAACCGAAGAGTTGAACAAAACATTTTTGGGGAGGCATCTATGGGGCCGCGCGTATTTCGTGGCCAGCACCGGGAACGTGACGGAAGAAATGATCGCCCACTATATCGAGAATCAGCAGGACGCGGAGCGGGACCAGGATGCCGACTTCAAAGTAGAGCCGTAATGTCGGCCCCAGTCGGCTTTAGCCGACGAGCGCAAACCCACCGACTTTAGCCGGTGGTGGTTTAGACTGTTAGATGTTTCGCGTGACTCACTGAATCACGGGGATTTTGCGCCCCTTGTTCAGCTGCAGCCATAGGGAATTCCAGGTCGGACTTAGCAGGCGTGCGAGATTGAGATGACTCGACAAGCATCTTCGCAGGGAATAGCTTTCGGTGCAAACGAATACTGCTAAGAAGAAACTGACTTTTTCCCTTGGCCAACCGCTTTCTTTGAATGATACTCCCTCACGAATGTGATCACTCATGTATTCAAGTCAACTGTTTATCGTTACATTTGTCGCAGCAAGAAGGAATTCAAATGAAGCAAAATAAAGAACCGTCGCAAACTCTGCAGTTCAGGCTTTCTGTTAAGGATGTAAAGCCTGAAATCTGGAGAAGACTACTAGTGTCATCAGACGTTACGCTCGCAAGGTTGCATGCTATTCTCCAAGTACTTATGGGATGGAGAGATAGTCATCTCTATGCGTTTGTGATTAACGAAAAGCGCTATTCCTCTCCCAGTGAACATGATACGGGAAAGCAGAATTCGGTTCGCACAAAGCTATCGAACATATTTGCAAAAGAAGTAAAAGTTATCATTTATGAATATGATTTTGGTGACCGTTGGGAGATAGAGCTCTGCAACGAACCAAAAAACGGCGGTTTTCAACAAAAACAATCGACGGAATGTATTGAAGGTTTTCGGCATGGTCCGGTTGAAGACAGTGGCGGCTCACGAGAGTATATGGAGAAGGCAAGAATCTACAGCAATCCCAAGCATAAGAGATATCAGGAAATACGGGAATTGATTGGTCCAATGTTTGATCCTGAGGCCTTCGACCTAAGAAAAACCAATGAAATGCTGAAGGAATTCGGTTGAAGAATATAGGATGCTGCGGTGAAAAAATAGTATTCAGAAGTGATGAGATATCACAAGTCGTTGCAGTTGATAGTATGAAGGCGCTACGCCTCGAGGCCACATCGGCTATGATGTGGCTGTCGAGACTCTCAATGAGAGGAGACGCAGCAGATGGAGTATATCGCAGTTGACGCGCACAAGCGAAAGCCCGGAGGGAAAGCTTCGCTGCGAGGCACGGGCGGAGCAGTGGACGTGACAAGGTCTACGAGTTTGTGCCGACGAATGAAGTTTGGATCGACGATGCGATAATAGAGCAAGAACGCGGCTACGTGCTCTTGCATGAACTGCATGAACGCAATCGAATGTCGAAAGGAATGCCGTATAGTCAAGCGCATGCAGAGTCAAGTAAGATTGAATATCGTTGCAGGCATCATCCCGACGAGCTGCATGATGCCCTTTCTGCGGAAGGTTGGACAAAATGACGGCTGGGGAGCTCGGGCGTAGCGACGTTGCACTTTAACAGGAAATAGTTCTCAAGGACCATGTAGTCATGGAACTCATTACCGTTGTACAACGTGTGAGTCTCGAAGCTTGGCCTGGTGTTCTCATTGCAGGAAGTGCAGCAGGGGGCACTCGTTAGCGATACTCATTCGATGGCCACTGCGAAAATTGACCAAGTATTATTTGTCCAACTGACGTTCACATGATGTCCATTGCCTCGCGACCTTGAGCCTTGAGACCAATCCGTGTTCTGATACTACGCCGAAGGTGCGGCAGAAATGAAGATTTGCGAACCGAAAATTGCGATCGACAAAGAAATGTTAATTCCCGCTGAAAATTGACCCATCTCCCGAAGTACTCCTGTCTGAGGGACAGGACTGGGGGCAAGTCCGCGCTGTACCGCTGGATCGACGAAGAACTGAAGCCGAAGCGGGATGCTCAGAGCGCTCAGGCGTTCCAACCCTACAAGACCAGGCCAGGCGAACAGACGCAGTACGACTGGGCGGAATATCGAATGTTGATCGGCCAAGGGATCACGCGGGTGTACGTGCACTTGGCAATCCTGGGCTATAGCCGCTACAAGGCCTTTGACGCCAGCCGAAGCGTGCACCAGGGTGACGTGTTTGCGGCGATTGAAGGGGCCTTGCTCGCCTTCGACGGGCTGACCGAGCGGCCGCAAGTGGATAACGCCAAGGTCTTCGTGTTGGACGCCTCCAGCGCGCTCTTTCGTTGGAACCCGAAGTTTCTCCAATTCTGCGGCTTCTTCGGCATCGAGCCCACCCGCTCCGCTCCCTATCACACCTGGAGCAAGGGCAAGGTGGAGAAACCGTTCGACCATCTGGAGACTCATTTCATCCAAGGCGCGCGCTTCGACAGCTTCGAGCAGTTCCTCCTGTGGCGCACAATGGTTAACGTGCATGATGACCAGAGCCCTATGTAGTGCCGCGAAGTATTGAACAATGTCGACACTGTGACCGAAACTCTTGCTCGGAGCCTGGCGGCAATAGTTTGCCGCATTGAAGTTCGAATTCCATGCGCTGCTGCTTTGATGCGACGACGCATGTGACGCATGGCTAACTCCGTTGTGAGACCGTCCGCGGTGAGGATAGGCCTTGACAAACGCCCACTAAAGTTCATGCTACTAGCAATGTCGTATTACAGGCAGGTGGCCATTCAGAACATCGAAAAGGCAATGGCGGCTGCCAATGCATCATCTTCAATCAAGCATTCGTTATTGAAAGGCCGCCTGTGTGAGATAGTTGTTTCAGAACTAGTTCAACCGTTCCTCACGCCTCACACAAGAATTGCCTCTGGCACGATTGTCGACCATTACGGAAATCAGAGCGGCCAAATTGACGTCATTCTTTATGATGAAAGGATCACCCCACCCGTCTTGTTGACTGCCTCCGAAGGAATCGTACCTTGTCATTCCGTCTTGGCTACTATCGACGTGAAGTCAGGTCTGAATAGAACCGAGTTAAGGAAAGCCGTCGAGAATGCTAGATCAGTAAAGCTGCTTAAGTATGAATACGATAGTCTACCCCTTAGCAGCGAGCACGGGTTCGAAGTGGTCTTTTGGAAACGATTGCTGAAACTAATAGAACACGAGACCCTGAGAGAGCAAATAGGCCATCACTTGCTCGATGTCAGTAGCCCAGCATGCTTTGTTTTCGCGTTTAGCTCAGATCTTCCGAAGAAAGCTACAATTGAGGATGAAAAGCATCGACTTCTTGAGGAAGTGAAAGCGGCAAACAAGGATGCAGACGAAGTGCAAATTCCTTTGACAGGACTCTGCGTGGCGGATCGTGGTTACACGTATTGCTCTGCTTTCAGTCCCAATCCGCAAACGGTTAAATTTGAGTCGGAACCACCCGACTTCACTGAACAACGAAAGCCCAGGGGTAGAAAGTATTGGGCCAGTCACAATGTTCTCCTAAAGTTTGAGGCAACACTTATGAATATGTGCGCAGAGCATTCAAATCAGCGCTGGAGAATCCCCCTCGACGTCTATTTCAAGCAATAAGATCAACGACGCCATGCAAAGCGAATCGATGCTGAATGCCATGCAGTGCGACGCTGAGGCGACAGAACAGTAACAGCCGTCCACAAAACCTTCCGCAAAGGTGATTCAATGGGCGTGAAGATGTGTCCCAAGATCATTCTCGAACCTACGCAGCTGACCATGAAAACCGAGACTGCTTTCGCTCTCAACGAGCACCCCAGGATCATTGGCCCGCGGAAGTACAGGTACCATTCTCATCGCCGCAGAGTGGTGTTCATTTACGAATTATCCATGGGGAACGGGGCCGATCAACTTCAGTCCAGATGAAGAAGAGCTTGCTCTGGAGACATATCGTACCTGGGCGTGAATGTTCGAACTGCAAGAGTACTACTCTTGGATAATTGATCGTTTCCATATATCGACGATTGCATATCAAATGCACTGCAACGGTAGACGTTATGATTTTGGATGGCTGGAAGATAGACTATTGCCTTTGGGTTTTCGAATTGTTTTCATCTCGCGCGTATTGAACGATTCGTCGGACCGTATATGACGACCTTGAGGACAAGCACTTATCAAATCGTCGCAGTTATCCTTTCAGACGCCGACTGGAGCGGCGCATGCTATTCTGAAACTCGATGTTGCGTATATTGATTCGGCGGCGCAGATCAACTCTGTGAGACGGATCTTGAATTAGGCATCGTGTTGGAACAGATGTGAAAAACCGAGATACAAATGGACGCGTTTTTTGACATGAATCAAGGGTTGCCTCGCGAAGGGCCAGGGAGCTCGCAATCAACTCAGAGAGCCTCGTGCGTCAGGAACCTGCCACCAAAGCCGCTGATTCTTGAAGTTGGGTGTGGTCCTGGGGCTCAAACTGTTCAGCTTGAAGAGTTATGCAAAGGCGAGATCTCTGCGGTCGATAATCGTGCCATTTTTCTAGAGCAACTACGGCAAAGGGCTGCAGAGCGGAGCTTGAGTCACGTCATCCACCCAATTCTTGCCGATATGACTAGGCTTCAATTCGAAAATTCATTTTTCGACATGATTTGGGCCGAAGGATCGATATTCATCATAGGGGTCGAGAAAAGACTCAAAGAGTGGAGGCCATTACTCAAAGAAGAAGGAAGCATCGCATTTTCGGAATTATCATGGTTGAGGGCAGACATTCCGCTGGAATTGAGTCAATTCTAGTGTCCTGTAAGTAAGAGTTGCTATATTAATATAGACTTGGTATGCTATGGGTATGCCTCTCACAGCCTCGGCCTTCAGCTCAGCGCTGTTTCTTTGAGAGGGGCGATTATGGACTACGTCCATCATTGGAACGAATCGGGCAAGCGCTTCGTGTGGGCCAGGAATTCCGAGCGGATCCTTACATAGTGTCCTGTAAACGACAGCATATTTAATCACGACCGGCTTTTCGCACGCGTTGTAGATGGCGTTCGTCATCCAGGCACCTTGTCCTTGAAAAGGATCGCGAACTGATTCAGCGCCTGGGGCCAATCCCTAATGGGCATAGTCCGGAAGCTTCTCCAAAATTGGACTGTAATGGTCATGCCCAAGCACTTGAAGTATTGAAGATGAAACGAAAGGAAATCGATACTTATCGAAAGTATTCAGACTACTATAGATACGTTTTCTATATCGCTGAAGAGGAAGCGAACGGGTCTTGCAAATTGCAGGAGCAGTCGCCTCGAGTGCAGATTGGAACTTCGGCCCACGCACGCAAGGAACCTAGTCCCGGAGACTGACGCGGCGTTCGATTGGACCTTATCTGCTGTGGTTCTGCAGGTCTGATGCGGCGGGGCAGCTGCACTCTTTGCCAGATTGCCTTAAGCCAACTGAAGGCCTATTCTGAGATGCCATGGTGCCCATGCCGACCATCAAAGAGTTGAGCTCAGAGGAAGAGTTGCTCAGATGCGTGGATCTTCTCTGGGCGGCGTTTGGAACTGTTGCAAGGGATTTTGGTCTCACAGAGGAATCAGCGCCAACAAACGCAGCGTTCACCACCTTGGAGAACTTGCATAGGCACTTGCAGACAGATATGACACTTTATGAGATGTTCTATGACGCTTCTCTCGTCGGCTGTGTAGCTATCAAAAAGTCCAAAAGGGACGAACCTGTCCTTTCTATCGAAAGACTTGCAGTTGGTCCAGACAACAGGCATCGTGGCTACGGTGAGCAATTACGTTCATTCGCGATCCAGCGCATTCGTGGAAACGGCGGCACAACCGCGTTAATCGGATTGATGGACAACAATGACAGATTGAAGAAATGGTACAGGTCGAAAGGATTTGTGCAGCACGACTGCAAGGGGTTTGCGCATCTCCCATTCAGGGTTTGCTTCATGTCTTTGGACCTTGTGGAAAGTTGAAGGAAGTATGCCCAAAGCCCATGTAAACGAAGTCAAGCTGCACTATCGCGTTCACGGGAAAGGTGAACCACTTGTCATGATCGCGGGTTGGGGCACGGACTTGCGAGCGTGGAATTTCCAACTACCGGCCTTTCGGAAGTACTTTCGAGTGGTTGCGTTTGACAACAGAGGTGTCGGCAAATCTGATAGGCCGAGCGGCCCTTATTCCATGAAGTTGATGGCTGCTGACGTTATCGGCTTAATGGATTTCCTTCATATCGGCGCCGCCCACATCCTCGGCGTTTCAATGGGTGGCATGATTGCACAAGAGGTAGCGATCAACTATCCCGAAAGAGTACTGAAACTTGTGCTTGGATGTACTTTTGCAATTCAAGGTCATGGCTGCGGACAAACGGAGGAGCACTCGAAGCAGGCCGGGCAAGACCTAAAGCAACTAAAACTGACACTGGCCTCGCTAGCGAATAATAATCCTGTAGGAAGAATTCTCGCTGTTTTATGGTTGCAGTTGATGTCTAGAAGCTGGGCTGCCGGCTTCGAATCTCAGGGCGCCGCGATCAAAGGTCACGACACAAGCGACAGATTGCATCTGATAGAGTCTCCAACCTTGGTGATTGCAGGAACAAAGGATAGAGTGATTCGTCCAAGCTCTTCACAGTTCATTGCTTCAAAAATCCCTGGAGCTCGTTTGGTAATGATAGAGAACGGATCTCACTCCATGAGCCTAGAGAACCGGGGGGAGTTCAATAAAGCGGTTCTATCGTTCCTTCGAGATGGGGCAATATCCTTGAACGCATCATCTATGCACTAAAGGCTGCGCAGAATACTGAAGGGGAAACTTCATGGCGACAAAAATCAAAGTAATTGTTGCAAGGGACTTCCTTGAAATCACGCCCGATGGAGTCATAAACATCGCTACGAGCAGACAGCTTCTCATCGATATCGCGAAGGCCGGGCGCTATCCTGTGGACTATGAATTGCTCATTGACTTCCGCGACACGGAAAGCCGGTTGTCAACGGGCGACTTGTATCAAGTTGCATCGGAACTTGGCAAGTACGGAGACACTTTTCATAGAAAAGTGGCTCTTCTCGTTATGCCCGGAGTCAATTTTGACCAGGCTAGTTTCTTTGAGACATGCTCCCACAATAGGGGATTTTCAGTTGATGCCTTCACAGACTTCGAAAAGGCGATACGCTGGATTCTCTCATCGGTAGATATATCAGGCATCAATTTGCCGCCTGAAAACGAGGGTATGGGTGGTGGCAAATCGTGAACGCTCCGCTCAGAATGCACATACATGCCGACGAGAAGAAGCAGACGTCCTCAAGCCTTCTACTTGTTCGGCAGTGGCAATGACAGTATTTGGGCTCCTCTATATCGGCACGATTGCCCACCGTTACGGTTTGTGCATAATGATTAAAAGCCGTTTCTATTGTTTCATTGAGGGCCGCAGATTGATGCGATACAATAGTTTGTGAGGTACCCCATGAGCATTCGTCGAAAACGATTGGCGCTGCCGCCTTCCTGTTTTGATGCCCATTCTTTATGCCTGCTAAACCACGACGCACTTTTGAAGCTTCTGATATCTGGTCGTCAAAAGGGAATGTTCCTTCATCAGGTACGTCTGGAAAGCGAACGTGATCGACAACAGCTAGAGGCCGCTGCCAACGTCTTCGAGTGGCTTGAGGCAACAGGACGAAGCAACGAACTTTCGAAGGTGCTGCGGACAGTAGTATTTCCAGCGGTATTGGCAGACTTCCTGTACTTTACCGAAGAAGCGTTGGATACTTCTAGAAAGGGGAAACTAGCGGTATGCTATTCGCTTCTAAGGAAACCCCTTCAGGAGGCGCTATTTGTTTTCGAAGAAATGCTGATCGATCTCGACGAGTTTGTCGAATTGATCGAGCGGAGTCCGGAGAGGCTGCACTCACAATCAGTTGGGGGCCTTCGTTCACACGCCGAAAGGATCAACAAAGTGCTTGAACTTCTCCAAGAAACCGACCGATTCGACGCCGACTATATCGTACAGCTACGATATGACAAACAAACTGGTGATGGGTTCGACGGCATATGCAACAAGGCGACGAATGTTTTCACGGGGCGTGCCTCAATCCGCACAGAGCCGATGAACATCGGCTTTATCTTCTCTGGAAAGGAGGAGAACCTCGCGCAGTGGAACTATCTATATACCCGATTGCCGTATCTGCTCACCTACGCGAGACTGGTCATCCAGCGACTTTGTTCTGCCTTCAGCACCGCGTCTCCTGAATACCTGTCGGACATGGAGAGAAGAGTTTCCGCCAGCATCCTGATTTGGGCAGGTTCAATCCAAGAAGACTATCTTCACCCTAGTCTGGCCAAATTCGTTGAAGCCACAACCCAACGGCTCGTGACCCAATGCGAGGAGGGCGGCCACAGGGATCTTTCAAATAGGGCCCTTCTACGAATGAGATCAGCGGGTGCATTCCCTGGAGAGTCATTTGTCCGGGCAATATTTAGAAGGAGAAGCGCCTAACAAATCGTTATGTGGGTTCCGATTTTGAGGACACTTCAGTTTGCAGACATTAGATTACAATTGACTCTGGACTGTATTGCTCTGACAGCCTCTCTTAAGAAACGGCGTTGCTTCTGTCTCGATAGGTTACATCTCTGCCGGTGGCTTCGAGATAAAGCGTCTCGGGGGCAATATCCAAATCTTCTCCCCAGACAATGGTTCCGTACTTTACTCCAAAGCTCTTAAAGAGAGCCAGATCCTTAAGCTTGGACAAGACAGTTCCTTCTTCTAGATATTTTTCAAAGTCAACCTTACCAGAGGAGCCATCAGCGAAACGAACATCGAGTTGATATTTCCCAGAGTAAGTTGCTTCCGTAACGTCAAAATACATAGGAGACTCCTATTCCAATGGCGCTATTGGTTCAAGCGCTTGCTTCTGTACGGATAGATCCCAATCGCGTCTCAGTTCGCTTTGGTGAATCCTTGCCCATTCCATTACCAATCCCAGTGCCTTCGGCGGCAGATCTCCATGAATGATACTGAAGTCAAGAATTCCAATAACAGCCCTATGCTCATTGTAGATTACATGGAAATGGGGAGGACCATGATCGGCGTAGTACATTTGAATAATGATTCCGTAGAACCGGCACACCGTCGGCATAGAGCAAGGTTACCATTGGAGTTGACGCTTGTCAATTTTCACATACGAGCTCGCATTCTACCTTGTCTTCGGACCACATCCGGGACGAGCTGCAAGCTCAGGGATCGTACAAATTGGACAGCCCTGAACCCACATAACATAGAGTTGAGTAGGCGCCCCGCGAGAGTCTGGGCTCATAGTTCGTCAGTACTGCAACGACAATACAGACGGCCTTCAGGCGGACTACTCCAACGACTTGTTATGGCTCCTTCGCCATCTCCTTTCATTCTGCCAGATGCCTTCTTCATAAATTGACATAGTCCCTATGGTCGCAATATCATGATTCGGTTGATCACTTTCGATTGATTCATTCTTTGAGGGAGAAGTATGAATAGCAGGCATCGATCAATTCCAGTGCTGGCAACAGCTATTTGTATTGCGTTCTTGGCGCTTTCGCCTAATCTCTTTGCGCAAGCTGGAAAGCCAAGCAAATCAGGTGGTCTTTTTATCCTGAAAATTGCGGCTGGAGCAGACTATTTCGCAACTACTACCATACTGCTTTTCATTAAAGTTCCATTGTACCCTCAGATCGCCTGCTGGATTGAGACCGAAGATGGATATTATATTGATACAATTTATGTCACTTCGAAGGCAGCCAAAAGGAACTTCCTTTTTGCACGAGCCATTGGTAGGCCTGAGGCCCTTCCGGTTTGGTATCACGTTCAGCGGTCGAAACCAAGCAATATAGATGCGGTGACTTCCGCTACCTCCGCGAGCAGTTCAGAACACAAATCTCAATCTTTTGATCAACTTATGCCTGGCAGATACTTTGCCATGTTAGAAGTCAATCGCTCCTACGACTACAACGACCAATACACAAAGGCTAATTCCGGAGTAAACGGGCAGCCTTCGATAATATATCGGGCTGAAATTGAAGTAGGCAACACAGCATCTACGGGCGAGTTTGTTCCAATCGGAGTTGGTTCAACGAATGGCTCTGATAGCCACATCATACCTGGCCTTCGTGGGATAACAACCGCGCTAAGGCTCATTGATAAGGCGGAAATCAAATACGTCATTTCTCAGTAATGACGACAAGCCTGAGATACCTAACACATCCTTACAGATCTCTAAGCACATCCTTTACACTTTTTTTCAGCCCTGCGGAACCGACCCTGGTCGTCCATGATGCGCATTTCCTTCTCGTCCAAGTAGCCCAACAGGTAGTTGCGATAGTACACGCGCCACTTGCCCTCAGCAATCCGTTCTAGTCCAATATACTTCTCGATAAGTGTTGAGGAGACTGTGACCCATCGGAGAGCTCCCCAACGAGTGGCCCCGTCGCGGCACACATACTTCACTTCAGATCCCGGCGGATACTCATATGGCGGAATCGTTCCGTCATAGACACGAGCGGAGCGGTAGTACAGCTCCTGCGGGGTGTGTCCGTACAGCGATTGATGGGGCCTGACCTCGTTATGCTCCTGGCGGAACGCTTCAAACTTCTGCTGCTGCCTTCCCAGGCTCCACGCAGGAGGACGGGCCGATGCGGCTTTCAGATCCTTGTGCATTCTCTCATGTTCAGGATTCTGCTCGGGATGCCCAGGATCCGAATACACAGGCACAATACCCAAATCCATGAACCACACCGCCAACCGTGTTAGCCGCGACAGGCTCACTGTACTGGCAAAGGGCTCTCTATTGTCAGTATGGATCTGATCGGGCAGCCCGAACTCTTCAAAAAGGGCCTCAAACGCGGCTTTTGTAGACTCAAAGGTCGGTTTGTACATCCCCACAATTGCCAGCACATACCGACTTTAGCTGTCCATGATCGTCCGCGGGTAGCAGTAGCGCATGTCCCCCTGTGCGAAACTTCCCCTTGAAATCCGCACTCCAGATCACATTCGGCCGCTGCGCTACAAAGATCGGGTGCGTCTCACGGATGCGCCTCACGCGGCGGCGCGTCTTCACCAGACCGTGACGCTTAAGAATCAGGGCAATTGTGGACACTGCAGGAATTGCTTTTCGATCGATGGCCTTCCTCAAAAGCAGGTGAATAGTCAACGCTCCGTAGCGTGGATGGTGCTTGCGGATGTCAACGATCAGTTTCTCCATACATGCGGGAGTTCGGTTCCACACCCGCCGCGGAGCTCGCGACAGTTCCTCCAGACCCTTCAGTCCGTCTTTAAGGTAGCGTCGAATGTAGGTGTAGCCCAGCGTCCGTGAGATTCCAAAAGTCCTGCACAATTCCGTCACGCTTATGCCATCCGCCATCCATTCCATGATAAAGCTCTGCCTCTCCTGCACAACTGACCTCGCTTTCCACGGCATCTGCGTCTCCTTTCGGAGTTAAAGATGCCGACGTGAGTGTCAAGGATGTGCCTAGAGATCTGTAAAGAATGTGCTCGATCAGTACTTTGGAGCGACCTAACATAGAGTTCAGTTGCCCCGCCGCATCAACCCAGAACCATAATGGAATTGCAAGGCCGCATTCGCCGATCCAGGCGGCCCCTAACCCGCATTTCTCACACCCGCTCCGCAGTGGCGGTATGAATGTGACGCCCGCGCTGCCGCAGGCGGCTGCTGCGCTTTGAAGGGTATGCTCGCCCCGATTTGGAGGCGGGTTCCGTCACGAAGGTAGC
>Ga0265316_10005498_pt1 | contig 12301 bp, 10 predicted proteins | sample 4522metaG_FD_202092 | JGI IMG/M metagenome (GOLD analysis project Ga0265316, IMG submission 202092) | Rhizosphere microbial communities from Carex aquatilis grown in University of Washington, Seatle, WA, United States - 4-5-22 metaG | ecosystem: Host-associated > Plants > Roots > Rhizosphere >... | reverse complement strand
CCGCTCCGTGCAACGCTGCGCAAGTTCCGTCAACTCCGGGATGGAGTAAGGCAGTGGCGCGCCAGCCAGCGCCGCCTTCAGGAGCCGTTGCGTGATGAGATCGGGGAACCGCCGGTTCGGCGCGGTGGAATGGGTGTAGTCTTTCACCGCCAGGCCAAAGTGCCCGGGCGGTTCGCCGCCGGGGAGATCGAGCACATACTCGCCCCGACCGATGAGCTTGACGACGGCCAGAGAAAGGTCGGGGAACTTCTCCGGGGCGGCCGTGCGCCGCCGGGCCAAAAAGCCTTCGAGGGCAATGGCGTCCGGGGCGTCGGGGAGCCGGTCGCCGCATTCGGCCGCGAGCTGGGCGATGCGGGCCCAGCGTTCCGGGGATCGCAAAACCCGGCGGAGAGAGGGAAACTTCTTCGCGGCGAGGAAGGTCGCGGTCACTCCGTTCGCCGCAATCATGAAATCCTCGATCAATTGCGTCGCCCGATTCTTTCCATCCACCGCAAGATCGGTCAACGCGTCGCCCTGAAAAACCACCTGCGCTTCGACCGTCTCGAGGCTGAGCGCACCGTGGCGATGCCGCAGGTCCACGAGCTGTTGCGCGAGGCGGTCCTGAAGGCGGAGGTTGGCTTCAAGGCCCGGGGTTTCCAAGATGCGCTGGGGCGCCGGTCCGGTGCCAGCCAGCCACGCGGCGACGCTGTGGTAGGCCAGTTTCCCGCGGTTGTGCACGCGCGCCCGGTAGATCTCCGACGTCGCCAGGGAACCGTCGGCCTCGAACACCATATCGGCCACCACGGCGATCCGGTCCTGGTCCTCGCTCAACGACGTCAGATCGGTGGACAGCCGCTCGGGGAGCATGGGAAAAATCGCGGCGGGCGTATAGACGGAGGTTGTGTTGCGCGACGCATGGCCGTCGAGCGCCGTTCCTTTGCGCACCAGGGCATCCACGTCCGCGATCGCCACGAGGAGCCTGACCCGGCCGCCCGCGAGGGACTCCGCGACGGTGAGTTGATCGAGATCGCGGGAGTCGTCGTTGTCGATGGACGCCCAGAGTCGATCACGCAGATCGCGCACGCCGTCGGTCGCCGCGGCCGGTCCGCCGATGGCCGCCAACTCCTGCTGCTCCGCAGGCGTGAAGTCTGGCTCCAAACCGCGCTCGATCATGGCTCGCCGCGCGACGGCGGCCAGATTGGCCCGGTCGGTGGATTGGGTCTGGAGTTCGCGCCGGGGTTGGCCGCGCACGTCGGTCGGGTCGGAGCCGGTGTTCTTCATTCGTGATGGGTCCGATACCCCGAAGCTGGCTTCGGCCTGGTTGGGCTATGGCCGCGAGCGTGGGCGAGTGGGTGAGCCTCCACTCGCTCATGCTCGCGGCTACGTCGGAGATGAAATTTGGTGAACTTCATGGCCGGGCCATGCTCGGGCCCCACTTCCAATTTCGGATTTCCGGCAGATCCTCACCGTTCTTGTCGATGTATTGCTTGTGCTCGATCAGCTTGTCCTTGAGCTGTTGCTTCAGGTAGATGCCTTTTTCGCCGGTCTGCGGCAGGCGGTCGATAGTGTCCATCACGAGATGAAATCGATCCATTTCGTTCAGCACCGTCATGTCGAAGGGCGTCGTGATGGTACCCTCTTCCTTGTAGCCGCGGACGTGGAAGTTGTCGTGGTTGGTGCGGCGATAGGTCAGCCGGTGGATCAACCACGGATAGGCATGGAAGGCGAAAATGACGTGCTTGTCCTTCGTGAAGAGCTCGTCGAAATCCGTGTCGCTCAACCCGTGCGGGTGCTCGGTGGGAGGCTCCAGCTTCATGAGATCGACGACATTCACCACCCGGATCTTCAGGTCGGGCAGATGTTCGCGCAAAATAGATACGGCGGCGAGCGTCTCCAGCGTGGGCACGTCGCCACAACAGGCCATGACCACGTCGGGCGCCACGCCCTGGTCGTTGCTGGCCCATTGCCAGATGCCGATGCCCTCGGTGCAGTGCTTGACGGCGGCATCCATCGTCAGCCACTGCGGCGCCGGGTGTTTGCCCGCGATCACGACGTTGACGTAGTGGCGGCTGCGCAGGCAGTGATCCATCACCGACAGCAGGCAGTTGGCGTCCGGCGGCAGGTAGACCCGCACAATCTCCGCCTTTTTGTTCACGACATGATCGATGAAGCCAGGGTCCTGGTGGGTGAAGCCGTTGTGATCCTGGCGCCAGACATGCGAGGCCAGCAGGTAATTCAGCGAGGCGATCTTCCGCCGCCAGGGCAGGTGCGACGTAACCTTCAGCCATTTCGCGTGCTGGTTGAACATCGAATCGACGATGTGGATGAACGCCTCGTAGCAGTTGAAGAGTCCATGCCGCCCGGTGAGCAGGTAGCCCTCGAGCCAGCCTTCGCATTGGTGCTCGCTGAGCATCTCCATCACGCGGCCGGCGGGCGCGAGGAATTCGTCGTTCGGCTCGAGCGCGGCGTCCCATTGGCGCTTTGTCACCTCGAAGAGAGCCTCCAGACCATTGGAGAGCGTTTCGTCCGGGCCAAAGACCCGGAAATTCCGCTGCTCATCGTTTAACTTCTCCACATCGCGCAGAAATTTCCCCAACACATGCGTGTCGCCGATGCCCCGCACTCCGGGCGAAGGCACCTCGACTGCGTAGTCGCGGAAATCCGGCATTCGCAGATCGCGAAGCAAAATGCCGCCGTTGGCATGGGGATTAGCGCCCATGCGGCGTTCGCCCTTGGGGGCGAGTTCGGCCAGCTCCGATTTCAGGCGACCTTGCTGGTCGAAAAGGTCCTCCGGCCGGTAACTCCGCAGCCAGTCTTCCAGCAGCTTGAGGTGTTCAGGATGCGCTGCCGGGTCGGAGAGCGGCACCTGGTGCGCCCGGAACGTACCTTCAATCTGCAGTCCGTCGACCCATTTTGGCCCGGTCCAGCCCTTGAGCGAATTGAGGACGATCATCGGCCAGCGGGGCCGCGTGCGATTGCCGAAGATACGGGCGTCGTGCTGGATTCTTTTAATCTCCGTCACCACGTTATCGAGCGTCGTGGCCATGGCTTCATGCATGGATTCGTTGTCCTGGCACTCGACGAAGTACGGCGTCCATCCGTAGCCGCGGAATAGTTGCTCCAATTCCACGCGAGTGATGCGGGCGAGGACGGTCGGGTTGGAAATCTTGTAGCCGTTGAGATGCAGGATCGGCAGCACCGCGCCGTCAGTAATCGGATCGAGGAACTTGTTGGAATGCCACGCCGTGGCCAGCGGACCGGTCTCCGCCTCGCCATCGCCGACGACACAGGCGACGACCAGATCGGGATTGTCGAACACCGCGCCGAACGAATGGCTGAGCGAATAACCCAGCTCCCCACCCTCGTGGATCGAGCCGGGAGTTTCCGGCGAGGCGTGGCTCGGAATACCGCCGGGAAACGAGAACTGGAGAAAGAGCTTTCGCAGCCCGGCCTCATCCTGACTGATGTCGGGATAGATCTCGCTGTAGGTGCCCTCGAGGTAGGTGTTGCCCACGACGGCCGGACCGCCGTGTCCAGGGCCGGAGACGTAGATCATGTCGAGGTCATATTTTTTGATGACCCGGTTCAGATGCACGTAGATGAAGTTCTGCCCGGGAGTCGTGCCCCAGTGGCCCAGCAGCATGTGCTTCACATCCGCCAGCGTCAGCGGCCGCTTCAGCAGCGGGTTGTCGTAGAGGTAAATCTGGCCGACCGCCAGGTAGTTCGCGGCGCGCCAGTAGGCGTCCATCTGGTGGAGCAGTTCCGGAGTGAGGGTGTTGGTTGGCATAGTGCGTTGGGTCCGATATCCAGAAGCCGGCTTCGGCTTGGTTCAGGTGTAGCCGCAAGCGTGAGCGAGTGGAAGCAGATCCACTCGCTCACGCTCGCGGCTACCCGGGCAACGATATTAAATATCTCGGGGTTTCGCCAACGCTTGCACCAACAAGTCGAACGGGATCGTGCGCCCGCTCAACCCCTGGTTTTCGCCCGCGCTCAGTCCTGAACGGCGAACCCGACTTTGACGGTCACCTGCCAGTGATGCACCTTGCCCTTCTCGATATTGCCGCGCGTTTCGACCACTTCGAACCAGCACAGGTTTTTGATGGTTTTGTGCGCGCGTTGAATGGCGCCGCCCACGGCGTCCTCGATGGACGTGGTGGACGTGCCGGTGAGCTCGATGATTTTATAGACGTGGTCTTTCATGGTCGGTTCTTTCGGTATTCGCAATGCTGCGCCCCGGAATGTTCGCTCACTTGCAGCCACAGCTGGAGCAGGATTCCTTGATCGCCTTTTCGACGGCTTCACGGGTCTCCCCGGTGCGCTTCTGAATCCGGCCGAACAATTCGTTTTGCTTGCCCTCGACGTATTGGAGATCGTCATCGGTGAGTTTGGCCCACTTTTGCTTCAACTTGCCCTTGGTGATGTTCCAGTCGCCCTTGATTTCGAGTGTGTTCATAAGAGTCCGTTTTCTTTTTGTTTTTTTGTTCGCCGCCGATGTGACGGCAAAAAATGTTCCGCAGTCGGGGTGCGGGCTGATGTTACGGTCTGGACCGCCCTTCTTCTATGGGGCATAACCCTAGCAGCCTGTCGGACTTCGCCCTCCATGCTGCTAAACAAAATGGCTCCGCCATTTTGGAGGGGATGATCCGATGCTGGTATGGTGGACGACGCCGTCCCGATGATTCGGGGGCGCATAGATCGTGTAGAACGCAAGGGAACGACAACACCGCGATGGGCCGCGGAGGGATCGTTTCATCATCATAAAATAGATGTTCTGACTGCCAGGGGCACCATGAGCACCGAATTGAAGCCACCATGGGGATTGGCCACGCGTTGAGTTGCCTGCGCATCCTCGCGCCACTGGCCGTCCACGACGAAGCGGTATTCGTACTGGCCGGCCCGGAGCATCGAACGACCGACCCATTTCCCCTCCCCCGTGTTTTTCATCGGCGTGACCTCCGGGCGCCAGTCATTGAAATTCCCGGCGACATTCACTTCCTGGGCTTCTGGAGCGAGCGTGGTGAAAATGACCTCCTGTTCCTCCAACGCCGGGAACCGTTCCGCCACCGGCTGAATGGGCGACGGCGAATCGTCCTTGCCGGCAGTACCCTCTGGTGCAGTTCTTGGGTTCATTGTGCCACCCGGAAAAGATGATTTTCGCCTGGCCATGGCATCAAGCGTCAGGGTGCAGCACGAGCGGCGAGGGTCGGCCCCACTGACCTGTGAACACGAATTCACTCAGCGGCTTTCGTTGCCGGGGCGCCAGGTCGCGCTCATCCAGGCCATCTTCTCGTTTGGCCGCGTCGGTTTTGTAGCCGATGGCCAGGGCCGTCCACGCCTCGTAATGCGCCGGTATCTGATAAACCTCCCGCGCCTTGTCGGGCAAAAGGCCGATCATCTGATGTACCGAGAGACCTCGCGACGTCGCCTCGATCACCAGATTCCCGGCGGCGAGACCCAGATCGTGAACGGCGGCCCGATTGTCCTTGTTGTTTTTGGCAAATTGCAAACTGACGATGCCCAAAGCCAGTACCGGTGCGGCCCTGGCCCACGCCTGGTTTCCTTCCACGAGACAGAGGAGGAGTCGTTCAAACTCCCCGGCGTCTTCCTTGGTCGCCACCAGATAGCTCCACGGCTGTTCATTGTAGGAGGATGGCGCCCAGCGAGCCGCCTCAAATAACGAGCGGAGGTCGGCCTCCCGCACCGAACGATCGTCGAAGCCATAGGGGCTCCATCGTTCGGCGAGAACCTGCAAGATCGGATAGTCGGTGACTGCTTTCTTGATATTCATGGTCGTGGATCAGTTTTTGTTCCGGCCGGACCCGCTCTTTTTGCCGCCGCCGGAAATTTTGTTGACGGTGGCCCAAGCCCGGGCTTCCGCGGATTTCGTGCTGAGGCCCTTTTTCTCGTAGCCGGCTTCGATGTGTTCCGCCTGACGTTTCTGTTTGTCAGTGTAACTGGATTTGTCGCCTTGAGGCATGAGTGGTCCCTTAAGTTAATCCACCACCAACTTGACCGAAGTATCGCCGCGAAGGGCTTTGGAATAGGGGCACGTCTTGTGCGCCTCATCCATGATACGTTGAACCTGGGCGCGATCGACGCCCGGAAGTTGTGCATGCAGCTCCACCGCCAGACGGAAGCCGCCTTGGTCATCCTCGATCAGGCTCACCCGCGCCCGCACCGTGGAATCCCCGGGCGGAGTGCCGAGTTTCTTGGCCGCGTTGCTCAAGGCGCCGTGGTAGCAGGCTGAATACGCCCCCGCAAACAGCAGCTCGGGACTGGGGCCGCGTTTCTCGATGCCCTTCTCCAACGGATTGCCCAAGGTAACATCCAGCAGCCCGTCCGGCGTCTTGATGTTTCCCGACCGTCCGCCCTTGGAAATCGCTTCGGCTGTAAACAGAGTTTTCATGATGGAATTTTGTGTACGGTGGTCGCCCGGCCCACCGCGGGTTTGAAGATTTGGTCTCACCGCGATCGTTGCGAAAAACCGGATGCCTGTTCGCATACTGCGCCACCGGGCGCGACTTCGCCATGGGATGTAACCCTACCTCGAATCAGCGGGGAAACCTGTCGGGGATAAACCCCGACCTACGGTCGGATCACTTCGCTCTATTCCGCAAGACTCCGTAAGTTGGCCACGCCAAGGCCGAGGACGCGGCAAACCGTCTGGGCGATCATGCGTTCTTCGTCCGTGCGGATGACGCGAGCGGTGGCCCGGCTGGCTTCCGTAGAAATCACCGCCGCATTTTCCCCATTGCGCGTCTCGTGCAACTCCAGGCCGAGGAAGCCCAATCCCTCGCAAATCCGGGCGCGGACGACGGGCGCATTCTCGCCGATGCCACCCGCGAACACGAGCGTATCCAGTCCACCCAACGCCGCCGCGAAGGCGCCGATCCATTTTTTGACCTGGTAGCAAAACAGCGCGACTGCCTCCGCCGCCCGCACGTCCCGCGTTTCGCGATCGAGCAAGTCGCGCATATCGGAACTCGTCTCGGATATCCCGAGCAGCCCGGACTGGAAATTGACCATCTCGTTGAATCCCTTCGCGCTCATTTTTTCGGTGCGCGCCAGATACCAAACCAGTCCGGGATCGAGATCGCCCGAGCGGGTGCTCATCGGCACCCCGGCCGTCGGCGTGAAACTCATGCTGGTGTCCACGGGTTTGCCGTCACGCACTGCCGCCAAACTCGCGCCGTTGCCGAGGTGAGCGAGGATGACCCGCCCGTGGGCCGCGTCCGCTCCGGCCACGCGGGCCAGTTCTTCCATCAGGAACGCGTACGACAACCCATGAAACCCATACCGCCGCACTCCCTGCGCTTCGTAACGGCGTGGGATCGGCAACAGCTGCGCCACGCGCGGCAGGTTGTGGTGAAAGGCCGTGTCGAAACACGCCACCTGCGGCAGGTGGGGAAACCGCCGGTGAAACGCCTCGGTCAACAGGATCTCCTCCGGCAGGTGCTCGGGATCGAAGGGACTGAGCCGGCGCAACTCCTCCACCATTTCCGCCGTGATGCGCAGCGGCTCGCTGTACTTCGGTCCGCCATGGACCACGCGGTGCCCCACGGCGGTCAATCCCGCACTCCCGCATCGTTCCTCGATCCAATCCATCAGAGCGCCCACTGCCACCGTATGATCCGGCGCTTTCACCGGTCGCGAAAAGTTGTCCGCCTGGTCCAGCCCCTTCACCCGCAGGGTGGACTCCGGCAGTCCAATCCGTTCCACCGCGCCCTCCAGAATTCGCCGGAGCGGGTCGCCGGCCTCGAACAGCGCGAACTTGATGCTCGAGGAGCCGCCATTGATCGTGAGGATGCGTGGGTCAGCTGGTTTCATGGAGGATTCCTGCGTCATTCTGCAATCCGAGCGCAGCCAGTTTCGCGCAAGTGGACCGGTAATCCGTGTGCAGGATGCTGCGAATCCCCAAACCTTCCGCGATCTGGACGAACATCGGAGTGTTTTCGATATAGACGACCTGCCGGGCTGGCACCTGGGCGAGGTCCAGCGCCAACCGGTAAATGTCCGCGTCGGGTTTGCGGATGCCGACGAAGCAGGAGGAAACAAAAGCATCCACCAACCGGCTGAACCTGAACTTGCGAATCCGGTACGCATTCAGTTCGCGGGCTTCGTTGCTGACCACGACGATCTTCAGCCCGTACCGGGCCCTGAGCCGGGCGACCAGCTCAATCATTTCGGGGCAGGGTCTCGATTGTGCGACCATGAAGCGCCAAAACTGGGCCGGGGTGAACGGCCGCTTTTGGTAGAAGACCACCCGGCCCAGATATTCCTGCAGCGTGAGCTTCCCTTCCTCGTAGGTGTCGGAGGTCAGGTGATGCCGGTTCTCCATCTCGGCCCACTCCAGCCTGAAGTGTTTCGCGGCCCTTTGGCGGGCACGGTGGTCCCATCCATCGGTGAGCAGGACCCCACCGATGTCCAAAAACAAACAGGTGACGGCAGCCGTTTTCTTCATCGTTCTTTCTTTCGTCGATCGGATCACCGCTGCCAGAGGATTCGCGCGTCTTCGAGGGGAACCGCCACGCCGTCGCAGCGCGGCACGATTCTCGCCGTATAATCCAACGCCGGACGCGCGGAAGAAACGGTGGCGCTGTAGGCGTAGCCGCCACCCTCACCCGGTAAGGGTCGCAGGCGCGTCATCTCCTGTCGCACCGCGTCCCCGCCGTTCGCTCCGTCGGCATAAATCTCCACCCGAACCATGTCCGGATTGGCGTCATTCAGAAAGACCTCCACCTCGATGACGTACTCCGCCCCTTTGGTTTCCAGGCTCGCGGCGCCGAAACGGAGTGCCTCCCATTTCGCCGTCAGCGCATTTTGCCAATCGACTTGGTTCCGGGCCGCAGCGCCCTGGTCGGCGGCGCGCAACCGGAACGCGTCAGCCGCGCGAAGATAGTGTTGCTCGGTGTATTGGCGCACCGTGCGACTGGCGGAAAACGTGGGTGTCAGCCGCGCCATGCTTTCCCGTATTCGCGCGACCCACGCGGTGGGCACACCCTGCTCGTTGCGCGTATAGAATTCCGGGATCACCTCCTGCTCGAGCCGCTCGTAGAGCGCCTCGGCCTCGGCGGCGTCCCAGGCGGGATCGTCGCCGTGCTCCTGACCGTCGCCCAAGGCCCAACCAATTCCCGGCATATAGGCTTCCGCCCACCAGCCGTCCAACTCCGAGAGGTTGATGCCGCCGTTGACGAGCACTTTCATGCCGCTCGTGCCGCTGGCCTCCCAAGGTCGTCGGGGCGTGTTGATCCAGACATCAATCCCCTGCACCAGGCGTTCCGCCAAAAGCATGTCGTAGTCGGCCAAAAATATCACCGGCGGACTGGCATCGCTGCGACGGATGAAACGCGTCCACTCCTGAATCAGCGCCTGTCCGGCTCGGTCGGCCGGATGCGCCTTGCCTGCAATGATGAGCTGCGTCGGCCGCTGGGGATTTTTGAGGATGCGGATCAGCCGCTCGGGATCGTGCAGCAGGAGGTTCGGCCTTTTGTAGGTTGCAAACCGACGCGCAAAACCGAGGGTCAGCACCCCAGGATCCAGCCGGGCTTGCGTCCGGGCAATCGCCTCCGGTCCCGCTCCGGCGACGGCCATCTGCCGGCCGACGCGCCCGCGGGCATATTCCACCAGGGATTTTCGGCCGGCGGTGCGCAGCGCCCAGATCTTTTCGTCCGAAACCCGGCGGATGTCCGCCTCCAACGTGGCCGACGTACCCAGCCACCGTCCCTTGCCACAAGCCTCCGTCCAAAGTTCGTCCGCCTCCACCGAATCCCAAGTTGGCATGTGCACGCCATTGGTCACGTGACCGACCGGCACTTCGGCCTCCGGCCAGCGGGGGAAGAGCGGTGCAAAAATGTGCCGGCTCACCCGGCCATGCAGTCGACTAACGCCATTGACCGCCCCGCTCCCACGCGTCGCGAGGTAGGCCATATTGAACGGCTCGTCCGCATCATCGGGATTCTGGCGTCCCAGCGCCAGGAACTCGTGCAACGAAAGGCCGAGCCTCTCGTGCGCGTACCGGCCAAGATACTCCTCCATCAAAGCGGGCGCAAAGAGGTCAAATCCCGCGGCGACGGCCGTGTGCGTCGTGAACAGATTTCCAACGCGCGTGGCCGCCAGCGCGACGGCAAACGAAACCCCGTTCTCTTGCATGAACGTCCGGGCGCGTTCCAGCAAAGCGAAGGCCGCATGCCCTTCGTTGAGATGACAGACGTCCGGTTTGATCCCGAGCGCAGTGAGCAACCGCCAGCCGCCCATTCCGAGCACCATCTCCTGCTTGAGGCGCAATTCCGGGTCGCCGCCATACAGCTCGCTGGTGATCCCGCGATGCACCGGAAAGTTGGCCGCATCGTTCGTATCGAGCAGGTAGAGTTTGGCCCGGCCGACCTGAACCTGCCAGGTGCGCAGCCAGACGGAGTATCCGGGCAACGCGACCTCCAGCCGCAGCCACTCGCCGTTCGGCTGGCGCACCGGCGTAATCGGCAATTGTCCCGGATCGTTATAAGGATAGAGCGCTTGCTGCGCTCCGTTGCGATCGATTACCTGGCGGAAGTAACCCTGCTGGTAGAGCAACCCGACGCCGATGACCGGCACGCCGAGATCGCTGGCGGCCTTGAGCTGATCGCCGGCCACGTTGCCGAGTCCGCCCGAATAAATCGGGAGAGCCTCACTTAACATGAACTCCATGCAAAAGTAGGCGACGCAGTTGAGACGGGCCTGGGGATATTTTTGTTGAAACCAGGCCGGTTCCGCCACCGCCTGCCGCTTGGCCTGCACCAGGCGCTCGAGCATTTGGCGATACTCCGGATCGGCCAGGACGCTCGCGAGTTTTTCGCGCGAGACGGTCTGGAGCACCACATTGGGGTGATACGTCAGCGCCCATAGCGCCGGATCGAGCCGCCGCCACAACTCGTCCGCACAGTGATTCCAAGACCAACGCAGGTCCATGGCCAGTTCGATCAGGGATTCGAGGCCTTGCGGGGCGGGGCTGTCGGAGGTGGTTGTATTCATGGGCTTGAATTAGGTTTTGAAAGAGCTTGATTAGTGGGGACCGCCTGCGCTGCGCCGTGCCGCCACCGCGGCGCGTGTCGCTGCCGGGTGCGAGACCGACGACCCCGTGCCGGCCTTTGGCGCCGCGCCTGCCGCCAACGTCGCACTTACGATCGTCTGGGCCTCTTCCAGGATCCGGCGCAAATGGGTTTTCCCGCGAAAACTTTCGGCGTAAATTTTGTAGATGTCTTCCGTCCCGGAAGGACGCGCCGCGAACCAGCCGCTTTCCGTCATCGCTTTCAATCCGCCGAGGGGCGCATCGTTGCCCGGAGCACGGGTGAGGATAGTCCGGATTTTTTCGCCCGCCAACTCGGTGAGCTTGATTTCTCCGGCGGAGAGCTTCGCCAGCGCCGCCTTCTCCGGCGGCGTGGCTGGTGCTTCCACCCGGTCATAGGCGGGCGCACCGAACTCGCGCGTCAGCTCCTGGTAGATTTCGCCGGGATCGCGACCGGTCCGCGCCGTGATCTCCGCGGCGAGCAGGCAGGGAATGAACCCATCTTTGTCCGTCGTCCAAACGCGGCCGTCCCGCCGGGCGAACGTCGCCCCCGCACTCTCCTCTCCGCCAAAACCCAACGAGCCGTCGAGCAGGCCGTCGACGAACCACTTGAAGCCAACCGGGACCTCGTAGAGTTTCCGGCCCAGCTTCGCCGTGACCCGATCGATCATCGCGCTGCTCACCATGGTCTTTCCGACTGCCGCCGCTTGGCGCCATTTCGGACGATTCTGAAAGAGCTGGAAAATGGCGACGGCCAGGAAGTGATTGGGTGGGAGTAGTCCGGCGCTTTTGGTCACGATCCCATGCCGGTCGTGGTCGGTGTCGCAGGCGAACGAAAGATCGAACCGGTCCTTCATTCCGATCAGCCGGGCCATCGCATAAGGCGAGGAGGGATCCATGCGAATCTGGCCATCCCAATCCACCGTCATGAAACGAAAGGTGGGGTCGACCGTCTCGTTGACGACTGTGAGATTCAATCCGTAGCGCTCGGCAATCGGCCCCCAGTAGTGGACGCCGGCGCCGCCGAGCGGATCGACACCGAGGCTGATCTTCGCGCCGCGAATGACATCCAGGTCGATCACCTGGCCGAGGTCGTTGATATAGGCGTGGAGATAATCGTGGCGATGCGTGGTCGAAGCGCTCAGCGCCCGCTCATACGGAATTCGTTTCACCCTCTTGAGGCCGGCTTCGAGCAGCGCATTCGCCCTGGCCTCGATCCAGTCGGTGATGACGTTGTCCGCCGGACCACCGTTCGGCGGGTTGTATTTAAAGCCGCCGTCA
>Ga0265316_10005495_pt1 | contig 12304 bp, 9 predicted proteins | sample 4522metaG_FD_202092 | JGI IMG/M metagenome (GOLD analysis project Ga0265316, IMG submission 202092) | Rhizosphere microbial communities from Carex aquatilis grown in University of Washington, Seatle, WA, United States - 4-5-22 metaG | ecosystem: Host-associated > Plants > Roots > Rhizosphere >... | reverse complement strand
ACGATTTCCAGGAGCTTGAGGTGCTAGCGGTTAACAGCCATGGGGGTTCAAGTCCCCCTCCTCGCACAGAGAAAAACCCTGAATCTTTTCGAGAGGTTCGGGGTTTTTGCTTTTCGGCCAGCGCAGCGGGACGTCTCTTCGCGGCACCGTCTCCACAGCCAGAATGTAGCCAGAATTCCGGTTTCCCGGCAGCCGAAGCGGCCTGCAACACATCCTCGGCCGCCGCTTTCTGGGGACGCATGTAGCGGGCAGTCGTGGCGGGTTGCTTGTGACCGGCCAGATACATCACGCCGGACAGGTTGCTGGTCACCTGCCACAAGTGTGTGAGCCGCGAGTGCCGAAAATCGTAATCCGAGATCCGGTCCGCGCGGTAGGCGTCGATGCCGGCCGCGTGGGCTGCTGCCCTCAACAAGGTGCGGAAGTCGTGACTGCCAAAGATGATGCCCGAGACCGGGCAGACCGAATCGAGGGCCTCGCGTGCCTTCACACTCAAGGGCAGCTCGCGACCAAAACGGCTCTTGTCTGTTTCGTCCGTGATCGTGAGGGCGCTGGCACCGACGCGGTAGTTCTCCGGTGCGCTCAGCTTGTCAAGAGTTGCGGGTCGCAGGCTGCTTCCCAGGCGACCCGGAACCGCGCCCGAACCGGGAACCGCTCCCTGGAGCGCTTGCTCGTTGCGTACTCGGGCAGCTTGGCGATCACGGTTTCCATCTCCTGCTTGGTGAACACCAGGAAGGTGCGCTTGCGGGACGAGGCTTGAACATGGCCCAGCACGCGTCGGCCTGGTGTCTCAATCTCCGGCATCTGGCCCAGGTAGCCTCGCCGGTGCGCCCACTTCGCGAGTCGGCGAAGGACCGAAAGCTCCTTCTTCACGGTCTCCAGGGCCACCTGGCGCAGCCGGGACGAGATGTAGTCCGGAAGCCTCTGCCAACTGCGACACCTTCGAAAGTGACGTTCGCAGCCTTTGCGGCCGCTGGAAGAGAACTCTGCCGGCAGTCAAGATGAAGGGCCCGAAGATCAAAGTGGTCCAGATCCAAGTCTGACCGGGTACGGCACACAAAGGCCAGCGAGAACGCCGCCGATACGTTCACTATAGGATCTGAATGTCGTCGAAGTAGATGTCGCCTGTCCAAAGCTGATCGAGTTTGATGTGAATCGAGAATGAATTCACGATTTGAGGGTTTGGATTGATCCCTGTGCACTGGGCGAATCCGATGGTGTCGAAGGTCTTGCTGGTGACTTGCGTCCACAGTTGGACGGGGATGGGCACTGGGGCATCGACCCCGACTCCGCCGCAGTTGGCGCCACTGGCCTCGAACACGCTGAGGTCATAGCCGTCGGAGAAGTAGAGGGCGTTTTGGCCCGGCAGGGGCGACAGGTAGACGCTGAACCTCAATTTCCTCCCTCGCAGATCCACGCCCGCGGCACAGGTGTTGAATTGGAGAAACAGCTCCTCGAGGTTTCCTGTGTCGACGTAGTGAACCTTTGCGGCCAACGAGCCAGAAGGACCCTGGACGATCGTCAATCCGCTGGCACCTTGCTTGTCTCCCGCAAGCGGCGCTCCCAGTGTCCAGCCTTCGTTGTCGGCGCTACCAGAATCGAAGTTCCAGGAGCCGCAAAGAGGCTTTCCGTTGGTAGTTCCACACTGGGTAAAGGTGAAGTCATTGCAGGTGTTCGCGCACTGGGTCCCATTGCAGAGCGCCGTCGCGTTTGGTTGAGTGCAGTCCAAGCAATTGGATCCGCAGTGCTGGAGATCTCCGTTACTGTAGCAAGGCAAAGTCAGGCCACCGCAGGCGTGAAACGACGGATTGCATTGAATCAGGCAAGACGTGCCTGCGGCGCAAGAGATCGAGGTGTTGGAATTGGCTGCCGGCGGACTACAGCACATGGTGTTGCCGCAAAACTCGGTCTTGCCCGAGCCACAAATGCAGGTTCCGCCGCTACACGTGGGCGTTCCGCCGCTGCACGTGGCCCCGGTGTTTAGCGTCCCTGCGGCACTGCAGGTCTGGGGAGCGTTGGCACTGCACGATATGGGCGTCCCAAGTGTGCCGACGCAAGAAAGCGACGTCTTGTCTGCACTGCACGCATAGATTCCACAGGCGTTGCAAGTGGCCCCCGGCGCGCCAGCCAGGCTGCCGCATCCGCCGCAAGCGTTCAGCGCGGTTTCACAGGCGACATCGCCCCCGCTGGTGCAATGGCCAAATCCCGGGGCGCACGAAGATGCGGGGATCTGGCACACGCCCGCCGCGCATTGAACCGGGGCCCCTGCCGTGACGTGGGGCAAGGTCCCGCAGGCGTGTCCGCAAGAGCCACAGTTCAGCGGATCGGATTGGAGATCCACACACTTCGTGCTGCACAGATTTGGCGCCGGGCTGACACAGCTCGACGAACAGGCTGGAGCGCCCATGGTCGTGGAGCAGAGTCCAGTGGGCGGCGTGCACTTTGTGCCGCAACTGCCACAATTCGTGGTGCCCGCCAGATCGGTCTCGCATCCGTCGTCTGGGTTTGTCGAGCAGTGAGCAAAACCGGACACACACGCGCTGGCCGGGACATAGCATGCGCCCGTCCGACACTGGACCCCAGCGGCCCCAGCCTTGATGTTCGACAGTGTCGTGCAATTGTGGCCACAGGTGCCGCAATTCAATGGATCCGATTGATTGTCCACGCACTGAGTGCCGCACAGATTGGGTGCAGGCTTTATACAACTGGACGAACAAGCGGGCGTGCTATTGGTTGTCGAGCACAGCGCCGTCGGCGCGACGCAGGTTCTTCCGCACTGGCCGCAGTTCGCGGGTTGAGTCAAGTCGGTCTCGCAGCCATCGTCAGCCTTCGTCGTGCAATGGGCGAATCCCGCCGCGCACGCGGACGACGGAACGGCGCAGGTCCCGGCCTGGCAGGTGATGCCCGTGGCGCCCGGTTTGACATTGGGTAGCGCCGTGCAGTCGTGACCGCAGTTTCCGCAGTTCTTCGGGTCTGTCGTCAGGTTGACGCAGCTGGTTCCGCATACGTCCGCCGTCGCTCCGGTGCAGTTGGCGCTGCACGCCGGGGAGCCAGTTGTGGAGGAGCAGACCGGGGTCGGGGACGTGCACGCCTTGGTACACGAGCCACACGTCTTCGAATCAGCGAGGCTTGCCTCGCACCCGTCGTCGGGCCTCGCAGAACAGTGGGCGAAACCTGCCGCGCACGACGACGCTGGCACGTTGCAGACGCCGGACTGGCAGGTGACACCAGGGTCTCCCGGCTTGACGTTTAGCAACCCGGTGCAGTCGTGCCCGCAGCTGCCGCAATTCTTCGGGTCTGATTTCAGACTGACACAAGTCGTGTTGCATGTGTCCGCTCTCGGTGCGGAGCAGCCCAAGGTGCAGCCAAAGGCGCCGGTCGCTCCCGCCGAACAGACCGGTGCGGCGGTATTGCATGACTTGCCACAGCCACCGCAGTTGAGGGCATCCTGGATATTGGTTTCGCAGCCATCGTCAGCGCGTGAGGAGCAGTGGGCGAAGCCCGATGCGCACGCGGTGGGAGGGACATAGCAAGCCCCCGAGCGACACTCGACGCCGGCCGCGCCAGGATTGACGTTCGACAGGATCGTGCAATCGTGACCGCAGGAGCCACAATTTCTGGGGTCTGTTGTGGAAGCGACGCAAGCCGAATCGACAGAGGTGACGACCGAGGCATCGCCAACTCCGTCCGGCTTGGCCGCATCGACAGAGAGAACCGCAGGGGCATCAGCAACTCCATCTGGCTTGGGACCAAGGTCCTGGTTGTCCGAATCTGGGACGCCGGTGTCGCCCTTTGCCGAATCTGGAAGGCCTGCCTCCATCTGACCAAGGCCGGTTCCACCGTCTGCCATCTCGCCGAACGTGGGCCTCTTCACGCACTGACCATCGAGACAGGTGTCAGCCGGATCACAAACGGGGCCTGGCGCGCACAGTGCGCTCAGTTTCAAGAAGACCTCGGTGGCATAGTCGGGCGATACCTTGGCGTCGCCCGCGTTGGTAACAATCACTTTCCCCTCTCGCATTCCGGTAGCCACCACTGTCGCAGTCAAACTGGACTTGAGATCCTGGACCATAATTGTCCAGCTCAAGGTCGTCAGTCCGGCGGCTGGGAAGTCCTTTGGCAGAAGAGGCTTCCCTTCGCCAGTGACTTCCATATGAACGGTGTCGAGCATGAGCGCCTGATCGATTTGAACGGTGACATCAAGGCGTCCCGACTGGGGCGACTTTTTCGCACAACCTGCGCTTGCGACCAAGACGAAGAGCAGGCACCCCGACAGCCACCTGTGAAATTCCGCCCAGTCTTGCCGTTCGGTCATTGCATCACCACACCGAGCACGGCGAAGTCGTGCATCCGACTCCGCTACTCCCACGGTGGGTCAGAAACCATATTCCTGTTCCCGCGGCAATCACCCCGGCACCGATCGCCGTCCAGAACCACCAGCGCTCGTAGAACGAAACGTGGGCCGGCTCGACCGAAACTGGCGCCTCCGAATGGGACGTCAGGGGTGTCACTGCCGGCGCGGCTTGCGCGAGGGCCGCGCCGGCCACCTGAAAAGGCAGGTGGCGGAGGTCAACGTGTTCCCGGATCCGACTGTCCGCGCTCACATTCAGTAGTTTGACGTAGTCCTCGTACCCGGCGGCGCTGACCCGCAAGGTCGCCTCTGTGGGCGCCAACCAGGTCGAAGCCGAGGGAAGCTTCCCGATCGACTTGTCGTCGAGGGCGACCGCTGCCCCACTCGGCGAGCCCCAGACATCGACGCGACCCAGATTGCTCTCGATAACCTCGCGCGACTTGTCGAGCGTGAGCCGATTCTTCCGGATCCACGAATCATCCGAGTGCTTGAGGGCAGCAAGCAGGTCACGGTGGGCATCGAGCCAGATCCCAAGGGCCTGCTCGGCAAGAGCGATCTGGGCGGTGATGCGCGGCGATTCTTCCATCTTGGCCGCGCGCTGAAACTCTGCGAGCGCCTCGGCGTCGCGCCCAGCCTTTCGAAAATCGATCCCGCGCTGAACGATCGTCTCGACATCCACGGCCTCGTCCGCCATGGCTCGTGAGCAGACGGACAGACAAGCGATAGCGAACGCCAAGACAGCAACGGCCCCCCGGCGACACAGCGTAAAGTTGGCTAGAGCGATTCGTGTCACGAGACAGTCCCTGCAACACAAGACAACATGAACTTCGATACGAATTCTGGGCCACCGGGCGGGCATGGCAAGTCGTTTTCGACCGTCGTTCTAGGTGACAGCGCAGCCACCGGTTTCGGTTTCGCGCGGTATGCGGCACTGACCGTTGCAATGGCACATGACACGCTCGAACGGTGACGTGGAGACTTACGCCACTGGCTGCTAGAGTGGCCCCAAATGGGGTCGACGCCCCACTCGCAGGAGTAACGCATGAGTCAGTTGACGAAACATCGCGATCTCTGGAACCCATGCGATAAAGGTCGGGCGAGAAACAGCCGCCTCAATGCGCTGGCGGTACTGGTTTTGGCGGTCTCCGGGTGCGCAACCGCGGGCGGCGGGCCGAGCGGCAGCGAGGAACAACCCAGCGCGGCCGAGAAGCAGGCGATGACCTCGGTTGGGGGCAAGGCAAACGGGCAGATTGTCTGGTCCAGCTCGCGCCTCGGCAATCACGATCTGTTCGTGATGAACACCGACGGCTCCAATGTTCACGCCATCACAAAGGGCGACGCGGTCGACTGGTTCCCGCGCTTCTCACCCGACGGTTCGCGCATCCTCTTCACGCGCAGCAAGAAGGGATGGGTCTACGAGCGGGACGCGAACACTGACGGCAAGTGGGACATCTTCACCGTCACCTCGGACGGCAGCGACGAAACCAAGGTGGTGGACAATGCGAGTTGGGGCGGCTGGGTTACGCGCGACGAGATCGTCTACGTACGCTCGACTGCCGTGTACCGTCGCGCACTCGTCGGTGGCGAAGAGACCCTACTGGTCGACAGCACGAAGGTGCCAGACCTCGACGGGGCGCTCTTGCAGCAACCCGAATTGTCCAAGGACGGTACGTACCTCGCTATCACGCTGCGCGGGTCCAAGCGGGAAACTGGTATTTGGGATCTCAAGAACAACACCTGGAACCGTACCGGCGAGGGCTGTCAGATCAACTGGACGCCAGCGGGCGATGAAATCTACTGGGTGCATCCCACCGGCAACGGCGGCAGCCGCGTGCTCCACCTGCCGGTCGCCAACGGCAAGCCGAGCAAGAGCGATGCCGATCTGGATGCCATCACCCTGATCGACCTTCCTGGCCGGCGCTCGCACGAGTACTTCCCGCAGCTCTCGGCGGACGGAAAGTGGCTGGTCTGGGCGGCCACGCAGCGCGGGCACGACCATGACATTGCCGACTACGAGATCTATCTGTGGGAGGTTGGGACGTCCGCCGACAGTGCAGTCCGGCTCACCTTCCACTCGGGCAATGACCGTTGGCCAGATATCTTCATCGGTGCGGCAGCATCAGCTCCATCGAGTCCCGCAGCGGCGGGCACGGCGAGAGGTGCAGCCAAAGGCAAGAGCCAGGAGGCGCCCGTGCCATCGACTGGCACTGCCGACCAAAAGTCCACCAAGGGCAAGAAGGGGCAGCGCTAGCACATGCGGCCGAAGTCGTCAGTCCCAGCGGACAGACGGATTTTTTCCCGACATGGGAGAGCCGCCGCGCACGCGAACGTCACCCACGCGCCCACGCAGCCGTGCATTGCCATTCTCGGCGCGGGCGGTTTCATTGGCTCCCATCTCGTGCCGGCCCTGGCTTCGCGCCCAGGCGGACGGATCGTGGCAGTCGATGTCGCGTTCGACAAGCTCCCGGCCGGTCTGCCCGGGGTCGAGCGTGTCCAGGCCTCGATCAGGGATCCGGGGTTGCTCGACACGATCACCGCGCGGGCCGACATCGTCATCTCCCTCACGGCCATGTGCAATCCGGCGCTCTACAACACTCGCCCGCTTGAGGTGATCGACGCCAGCTACACCGATCTCGTGCCACTGGTCAAGCTGTGCGCCGAACGAAAGCGCCGGCTCATTCACCTCTCCACCTGCGAGGTCTACGGTCGACGCGCGCTGCACGTCGACGGGCGCCCGTCGCGGCGGATGGACGAGGATCGGACCGCGCTTTTCCTTGGCCCGGTCCATCGCGAACGCTGGACCTACGCCGCGGCCAAGCAACTCTTGGAGCGCGTGATCTGGGCGTATGGCCAGCATCGCGGGCTTGAGTTCACGGTGGTCAGGCCCTTCAACGTCATCGGACCGCGCATGGACTTCATCCCCGGCGTGGATGGCCAAGGAATCCCGCGTGTTCTGGCCGCGTTCATGCACGCCCTGCTCACCGGGCAAGATCTCGTGCTGGTCGACGGTGGCCGCCAGCGCCGGTCCTTCCTCTACGTCGACGAATTTGTAAACGCGCTCCTGGACATCATCGACCGGCCCGAACTCTGCCAAGGCCAGATCATCAACCTCGGCAACGACAAAAACGACATCAGCATCCGCACGCTGGCGCGGAAGATGGTAGCGGCATTCCGTGCGCAGAGACCGGATGCGCGTACGCCCCGCTTGCGTGTGCAGACGGCTGCTGCGTTCTACGGCGAGGGCTACGACGATTCCATGGTGCGCATCCCCTCGATGGCCAAGGCTGCGCGCCTCCTCGATTGGCGCCCCCGCATGACTCTCGCCCAGATGCTGCCACCCATCGTGGCCGACTATCTGGCGCGCTATGAATCGCGCGTCTCACACGATCCCCGCGCCCGTGCCATTACGCCGGGTTTGCCATGAAGCTGGTCGCCATCGTTCCAGCGTACAACGCCGCTCGCCACCTGCCGGATGTGATCGCGCGCATCGCCGCGGCTCGACCGGCCCATCTCTTTCGTACCGTGATCGTCGACGACGGAAGCAACGACGGCACGACCGCAATCGCGCAGGATCTGGCTCGCACCGCGATCGACATCGAAGTCGTGTTTCGACCACGCAACGGCGGCTACGGCGCCGCCATGAAGAGCGGGCTTCAAGTCGCACGTGCGCTCGACGCCGACCGCGCGGCGTCCGTGCACGCTGACGGCCAATACAGCCCCGAGGCGCTGGAGGGCCTGCTCGCCGCGCTCGATAGCCGCGGCCTCGATTTGCTGCAAGGCTCGCGCATCGCTGGCGGCCAGGCCCTCGCTGGCGGCATGCCGCTCTACAAGTACGCCGGCAACTGGGCGATAGGAAAGCTCGAACGCTGGGCCTTCGCGTTGCCCTTGACCGACCTGCACAGCGGCTATCTGGTTTACGGTCGGCGCGCCCTCGCCGAGATCCCGTTTTCGCGTCTGAGCGACAGCTTCGACTTCGACATCGAGGTCATCGCGGCAGCGCGCGCGCGCGGACTCGCTGTAGGCGAGGCGCCCATCCCGACCCGGTACGGCGACGAGATATCCCACCTCAATCCACTGACCTACGGACTGCGCGTTCTGCGCGTCCTGTGGCGATTCAAGCGAGGCGACTATGCTCCGTAGTACCATTCATCGAGGAGTCCTGTCCCTTGCCGTCGCGGCGGCAGGTTGCGCGACATCGGGCGCGCGCTTCCCCTGGCCTGCACACGCTCCCGCAGTCCCCGCGATACGAGCCGACGTCACCACCGTGAACCCATCCTACCGGCGCATGGGCTCGCAGGTACTGGTGCGGCGGGTGAACGGCCCGACTCGCGCCAGCCTCGACTACGCCGCCTATCACGCCAACTTCATGAATGCCGATCCGCCTCCCGACGCGGCCATGGTCAGCGACAAAGGCAAGCGTCCCAGCACGACCAATCCCTTTGGCGGCGTGGTGGTCGCCGGTTCTCTGACCGGCTCCGTAGCGAGCACGGCGCTCAGCGCCGATGAGCGCGCGCACCCGCTGGCGCTGGCGCCGCTGGTCGAACTCCTGGTGTCGAAAAAGGTTACTGGCGCCGACCGCCTGGAAGACGTCGTGGCCGGCGTTCGCTCGGAGAGCTGGGGCTTGGCCGGCGGACCACAGATTGTGCGCCAGACCGCGACGGAGGGCTTCCTGCATGATCCAGGTCCGGGCGGAGCCGTCGAGATCTGGATCAAGATCGAGTTCGCGCCTTGGTTCGCCGGCTTCTCCTCACTGCCCGACGAAGACGGGGATGGTTTCCCCGAGATCTACGGCCGTGTCGCTGAAAGCGTCCTCGGGCCAGCCCAGGACATCGCGAAGTTCATCCGCGCCGAGTACGAGGGCCGCGTTTTCACACCGGCAGAGGTAAAGGCCTGGGCTCATCAGCTCGCCTCGTACTGGTATCCCTCGTACAACACGGATCTGGTGACCTCGCCCGCTGCCTGGCCGGCCGACGACACCGAGTCCGCGATCCGAAAGGAACTTGGCAGTCTGAGCTTTTCCGCGCCGACGGTGGTCATGCGCGGCAAGCCGCTCGGCAAACCTGTGTACAACGTGTTTCTCGTCGAGGGCACGGTCGAGAGTCCAGAGCCGGTCGTCCAGAAGAGCGGCGCGATAGCAGCCGGGCAAGCCACGGCACAGAGTCAGATCTCTGCAGCGGGCTTGAGCCTTGGCCCCAGCACACCGTCGCCCAACACCGCCGCGGTGAAAAAAGTGATTCTTGCCGAACTGGCCGCGCACGGCAAATCGTGGACGTCGTGGACCGCTGAGGTCTCCGCGTTTCGGGCCGCCCTCAAAGAACGCTTCGACGCCATGCCGGCTGGATCCAAGGCCCTGGCGGGCAGCGACGGGTTTCTCTTTTTCCGCAATTCCATCGCCTATGTGCTGGGCGGCGATTTGGCAAGACAGAGCGGCGATCGCAACCCGATCCCCGTGATTGTCGCGTGGAAGAAGCTGCTCGCCAAGCACGGCGTGGATTTTCTGTTCGTTCCCATTCCCACCAAGGAAGAGATCTTTCCCGAAAAGACCGGGGCCACGTCTGGCGACGCGGCTCTCGCGCCCTTCGCGGGCAAGGTGGTCAACCCCTTCGGCAGAAAGTTCCTACTCGACCTCGCTGACAAGGGCGTCGAGACGGTCGACCTGCTGCCTGCGTTTCTCGCCGCGCGCCCGGACGGCGTGCGCGCAAGCGAACCGCTCTATCAGGCGCAGGACACGCACTGGACTACCCGTGGCCTGGAACTGGCAGCGAAGACCGTCGCAGAACGCATCACGCGCTTCCCTTGGTACAAAGACGTAGCCGCGCATAGCCAGGCGTACCGGACCAAGGACGAATCATTCACCCGTCACGGCGATCTGCATTCGCGCCTGCCCGAGGCTGAGCGCACGAAGTTCGCTCCCGAGACCTTGGTGGGCCACCAGGTCGTGAATCCAGACGGAACTCTGTACGAGGACGATCCTGACAGCCCGATCGTGATCCTGGGTGACAGCTTTACCGGCGTGTACGAGTTGATGGACTGCGAGCACGGCGGCGTGTCCGCCCACATCGCCAAGGAGATCGGCTACCCAGTCGATCTGGTGATGAGCTACGGCGGCGGACCTAACGTGCGCGAAAAGCTGCTCCGGCGCGGCGCGGACAAGCTTGCAACCAAGAAACTCGTGATTTGGATGATGACCGCGCGCGATCTGTTCGACTACACCGAGGGCTGGCAGAACAATCCACATGGGAACCCTCAAAGGGTTCCCATACCCTTCGGCCCCCACCTGCCGCCTCCTCCCCGCTCGCTTCGCTCGGCCTCGCGCGATGGTACGCGGCCGGCCAAGCCGGCCGGCTCCCCACGCGACAAATGACGGCGAAGGCAACCCTGCTCTGCGCGGTCGCCGCGGCTGCAATGGGCTGCACGCGGAGTGGGACCCAGCGTCCGCCGGGACCGATTGTGAGCACGCTGTTCGCCCTAGACGCCGATTTCGGCGCCGACGCGGACACGATCGAGCGCGCCTTCGCGTCCCTGCAAGACATCGCCACGCGCGTGGAGCAGCGCCACCGCCACACCCACGCGGATGTCGCGGACGACATCAGCGCCGTGGTATTTGGCGAGTTCAAGTTCCAACGCGAAATCGAGAGCTCAGCATCACGGTTCTTTCAGTTGTCGTCGGTACTCCGCGACCGCCGCGGCAGTTGTCTCGGTCTCGGCGCACTCTACCTGGCCATCGGCGAACGCATCGGTGTTCCCCTCGACGGAATCCTCTTGCCCGGGCACTTCTTCGTGCGCATGCGCGGGCCTGGCGGCCACAATGTGGAGTTGCTCCGTCAAGGAGAGGCCATGCCCGACGAGTGGTACAGGAAGAAGTACGGGTCTTGGCCCGAGCCCCGATCCGCGTATTTTCGTCCTGTCACGGTGTCAGAGCTCGGCGCCATCCACTGGTACAACCGGGGCAACGACCTCCGTGCGGCCGGAGATTTCGGCCCTGCCGAGCAGGCCTATGTCCGCGCCGCGCAAGAATTTCCGGGGTTCGCCGAGGCGAACGCGAGCCTGGGAGCCGCCCAGCAACGGCGCGGCGCCTTTGCCGAGGCTGAGGCGTCCTACCGCGCGGCCGCCCGCGCCTGGCCGGATCTGCCCGGCCTGGCGCACAACCTGCAACTCCTGCAGGAACAGCACAATCAGGACGCGGCCCCGCCCAGATAGCGGCACTACTTGCCGTCAGCCAGATCAGCCTTCAGGCAAAAGTAGCGCTTGCTCTTGCGGTCGGTGTCGAAGAACTCATCCACCACGGCTCCCTTCCACACCGCGCGCATGCTCGCGGTCAGGGTTAGGCGATGCAGCGCCCCTACATCGAAGCGCCTGAGCGAGCCGCCCACGACCTTCTTCATGTTGTCGTCGATTTCGGCGCGCGGCCGGCGCGGCTTGTAGTGGGCAACCAGGATGGTTTGCTTGTCCATCGCGCCACCTTCGACCCGATACTGCATGACGTAGGCGTAGTCGTAGAGATCGTCTGCAGGAAACTTGCCCGGGATGTTCACCAGCCGCGCGGTGACGTCGATGGTTGGCGTTGGCTCCTTGGCCTCAGCGGCGGGCGGACCGAGAAGCAGCGCGAGGGCTGGCAAGAGCGAGCACATGGTGCGAAGGGTGAACATCCGAGTACTCCTACTTCGCCAGAGTACAACGTTTTCGACCGGCGGTGGCGTTGCTCTACGTGCGGCGAGGCCGACTCTAGTGTATGCCTGAATCCTCTTGCCAATGACCATTCTCATCACGGGTGCTGCGGGCGAAATCGGCTCCCGCATGGCCCATTGGTTCCACCAACAGGGCCATCGCGTGCGAGCGCTGGTCCTGCCGGGGGATCCGCTGGTGAGCCGCTTGGGTGATGCGGCTGAGATCCACCACGGCGACGTCACCAAGCCCGCGACCCTGGCCGGGGCGTTCGTGGGGGTGGATGTCGTC
>Ga0265316_10005494_pt1 | contig 12304 bp, 11 predicted proteins | sample 4522metaG_FD_202092 | JGI IMG/M metagenome (GOLD analysis project Ga0265316, IMG submission 202092) | Rhizosphere microbial communities from Carex aquatilis grown in University of Washington, Seatle, WA, United States - 4-5-22 metaG | ecosystem: Host-associated > Plants > Roots > Rhizosphere >... | reverse complement strand
AGGCTGCATCTGAGGGACGGCAGGCCGGACCTCGAAGAGGATTACGATCCGGCGACCGGCAACGCGATTGTCGGCCTCGCGCGCAGCCATCACTATTTCCACTCGGGCTTCGACGATCTGATCATCAGCGGTCTGGCCGGGATTCGTCCGCACGCCGACGATGTGCTGGAGGTCAATCCGCTGGTCCCCACGGATCCGGCCGATCCGCAATATTTGCGCAGTTTCGCTTTGCAGGACGTGCCCTATCACGGCCATGTCGTCGGCGTCGTGTTCGACGCCGACGGCAAGCGCTATGGCCTCGGCGCGGGGCTGTTCGTGCTGGTCGATGGCCACGTCGCGACCTCCGCGCCGAAGCTGGGTCGCTTGCTCGTGAAGCTGACGCGCAAGGCGCCGTCGCCGATTGAGCGGCGGGTCGATCTCGCGATGAACCTCAACCCTTATGAACTGCCGCGCGGCGACGCCTCTGTGAATGCCAATGCGGGCATGCTGCATCAGGCGCTGGACGGGCGCGTCTGGTTCTTCCCGGAAATGCCCAATGGCTGGTCGACACAAGGTTCCGCCGAGCCCGAGCAATGGTTCTCGGTCGATTTCGGAACGCCGCAGACGTTAAGCGCGGCGGAACTCAGCTTCTATGGCGACGGGCGCACGTATCTGCCGCCGGACGCTTATGGCGTCGAGGTGTGGCAGCAAGACCGCTGGGTAGCGGTGACGGCCTTGCGTGGAGCAGTGAGCCATCCGCTGGCCAATGGCGTCAACAAGGCGGCGTGGCTGCCGGTGAAGGCCAGCCGCTTGCGCGTTCTGTTCCATCTTCATCCGAACAGCACGATGCGGCTGGTTGAGCTTAAGGTGTTCTGACGATCTCGGGCATTGGCGAAATCAGCGGCTCGTGCCCGGTCGCGCGGACGAATTTCAGAAGCGCCTTCGCCGAGATCGCCGTGGTGCGGTCGTTGCGCAGGGGATGGAAGTTGAGCGGGTCGAGTTTCAGCATCCCCTCGTCGAGCACCACGCGCACCACATGGGCTTCGTCGTTGATCAACGCGAACGGGGTCACCGAGCCGGGTTCGATGCCGAGCGTGGCGACGAGCAGTTCCGCCGAGCCGAAGGAGAAGCGCGGTGCGCCGATCTGTTTGGCCAGGGCATTTAAGTCCACACGCAAATCGTCGCGCAGCACGACGAGCCACAGCCCGCCCTTCTTGTCCTTGAGAAAGAGGTTTTTGGTATGGCCGCCGGGAATTTGCGCATGCACCGCGTCGGCCTCGCCGACCGTGAAGACCGGCACGTGCTCATAGGTCTTCCAGGCGATGTCGAGGGCGCGCAAGCGCTCATAGAGCGCTGCTTCGCGGTCGTCGGCCGGCGTGGGGACCCTTGTCATCGGGCCCAATCAACATCACGCCGCGCGAAATTTCTACTGCTTGTTTTGCGGTGGGTAAGATCGGTGCGGAGGGAACGGGCGGGTTTCCAAGAACCCGCCCGTTTCAGGGTAAGAAGCGACAGGCACTCTACCGGCCAGCGTACTGATTGAGCGGCGTCTGCATCTGGGCGTACAGGGTGGTCACCAACGGCGCATGTAGCGAGGCGACGGCGCCCGCCACCGCGTCGCTTTGGCATTTTGCGTAGACTCTCCTGACAAAATCGGGGGCGACGTCGTACACCGAATTGAACGAAGGCGATCCGCCGCAGGCGTTCACGGCGGCGTAGTGGAGGCGGGCGAGCATGGTGCGGGCGCCCGAGTCGGACGTGAGATCGAGACCGGCATACGAAACGGTGACGCTCTTCTGATAGATCTCTTCTGCGTGCACAGCTGTTGCCAGGCAGCTGGTTGCCGTCATTGCGGCCAAGGCAATTCCAAGAAATCGGGACATCGGTTCTCTCCTTCAACTGTTGCGGTTCGGGGGCGAACCGTGGCCCCACCAGAGCCGCATGCCCGCCGCGCCGAAAGGACCGCGGACCGATCCTTTGCCGATCAAAAACCGCTTCTTAACCGATTTTTGACCTTTTTGTGCAGCGCCTAAGAGATTGCCTCAAGAGAAACCATGATGGCGCCTAAACATATGGCCAGATGCACAAATTTCGAACTTTATTTTCTTTTGCAATAGCGAAATAATTGCCTTTCCGTCACGCCGCTGTTGTGTGAATCATGGTATCGGTCTGTGACGATGGGGCTGGGGCGCCAGAGGAGCGGTCGAACATCGAAGCCGCAATGAATGTCGTACCGCCGTTGAGACGCATCGTTCTCGCGCAAGAGGGCGAGTTCCACCTGGGCGCACTGCGGGTCTTCCCCTCAAGGCGCGAGGTCGTCGCGGACGGCCAGCGCGAGTTCCTCCAGCCGCGCATCATGCAGGTGCTTGTGGTGCTGGCGCGGCGCCGCGGCGAGGTGGTTTCCCGCGACGAACTGATCATGACCTGCTGGGGCGGGCAGGTGGTGAGCGACGACGCCATCAATCGATGCATCGCCCGCATCAGGCGGCTGTCGGAGACCCTTGGCGGCTTCTATCTCGAGACCGTGCCGCGCATCGGCTATCAGCTGAGCGAGCACGTCGCCGAGGTGGAAAGCGAATCGGCACACCCCAGACGATTGCCTACCGCTGGTGTGTTCGCCGCCGCGGCCGTCGCGCTCGTCCTGTTGATCGCCGTCGCGTTCGTCGCGGCGGTCCTGTTGAGGCAGCCGGAGCAGCGGCGCAGCGCGCCGCTCGATCATGCCTCCGCAGAAACCTCCGCCCAGACCCTGCTCAGGGCGCCAGCCGCTTGATCCACTCCGGCAGAGCGAACGACGCGGCATGAACCGCCGGGTTGTAATAGTCGGTCTTGATCCGTGAGCGCTTGAACGCCTTCGCCGCGCGTTTGAGCCCTGCGGGAGTTCCGAGCCGCGCTCCCTTGCCGGCCCAGCTGAGCGCCATGAAGCCGCCGATGTAGCTCGGCACCACCGTCAGATAGAGACCCGATTGTGGGAAGAAGCGCTTCATCTCGTTGAGCGCCTCGGTAATCTCCCAGGGCTGGTAGAACGGCACGCCGGTTTGGAAGGTGGCGAAGCCGCCCGGCTTCAGCGCCCGCTTGACGCGGTCGTAGAAGGTCTCGCCGAACAGCGCCTTGCCCGGGCCGATGGGATCGGGGCGATCGCCGACGATCAGATCGAAGCGGGCGTTGCTCTTCTTGCGGCCGAGATATTCGAAGGCGTCGGCGACCTCGATGCTGAGCCGCTTGTCCTTGAACGCCTTGGCGTTGACGGCGCTGAAATGCTTGCGGCACAGCGCTATCACGCGCTCGTCGATGTCGACCAGAACGACTTCTTTGACAGTCTTGTGCTTGAGCGCTTCCTCGGCGATGGAGAGGTCGCCGCCGCCCACGATCATCACGCGCTCGACCTTGCCGTGCTCCAGCATCGGCAAATGCGTGAGCATTTCGGCATAGGCGCTTTCGTCGCGCGTGGTGAGCTGGACGATGTCGTCGAGCACCAGCACGCGCCCGTTGGCGACGCTGTCGAAGATCCGTATGCGCTGGTAGCGGCTCTTCTCCTCGGCGAGCGGCGGGCCGGAAAGCTCCATCGACTGGGCGTAGCCCTTGTGCAGACGCTCTTTGAACTGGCTCGACGGCATCGCTTGCTCCTCGCCCGGACGGAATTTGGAGCGCGGCTTGTAGGGCCGTCGCCGGGCGCTGGCAAGGCATCGGCGGCGGAGTTTTGTGACAGGAAGCGAAGCATCTACGACACACCTCCGGACAAAATAATTTACACTTGCGTGACAAAAATCTTGCGTTGCGGGGCGACGTGCCTATATTTCGCCCGTTCCTTCTGGGAACAAAGCGGCGCGACGGGCTTCCGTCCGCCGCTTTCTTCTTGAGGCGCGTCCGGAAGTCCGTAAGGCCAAGGCGCAGGTGTCAACTCTTACCGAAGGGGTAGGTGCCCGAAATGGCTAGACTCCAACTTGTTACGGCGAACAAAGAAGCAAGGGCGTCACGCGTCCGGACTTCGGCGAGGACCGCCGCGATTGCCCCTCAACCGGTACTCGCGGACCACAAAGACCACTTTATCACTCGCAACGGACTGACCTACGCAGGCAGTCATCTGATCATCGACCTGTGGGACGCCGAGGGTCTCGACGACCGTGACAGGATCGAAACGGCGTTGATCGATGCAGTGAAGGCGGCAGGCGCAACCCTGCTGCACATTCATCTGCACACGTTCACCGACGGCGGCGGCATCTCAGGCGTTGCCGTTCTGGCGGAAAGCCACATCAGCGTGCATACCTGGCCCGAAAGGAAATACGCGGCGTTCGACGTGTTCATGTGCGGCGAAGCCGAGCCCCGCAAGGCCTTGTCGGTATTCAAGGCGGCCTTCAATCCAGGCCGTCTCGTCATCGGCGAACATAAGCGCGGCGTGCTGTAACCAGCCTCGAGATCGCGGATTAACCAAGGGCGGAAATGGTTGAGAAAACCGTTTCCGCCCTTTTTCTTCGCGCCTATCCTGCAACGCTTGGACCTCGGTTCTCGTTTAATGCGTTGCAAGCCCGTTTGAGCGATAATGCTGCGGGGGGCGGTGGCCGTTGCGATACGACGCATGCATCATCGGCGCGGGCGCGGACGGATTGGCCGCCGCGGCGACGCTCGCCGCACGCGGCCTCAAGGTCGCCGTCGTCGAGCGCGATTCCCATCCCGGCGGGCGCTGCGCAACGCGTGAGTTCCATCCCGGCTTTCGCGCCTCACCTTACACCGACGAACTGCCTCCCATCCCGGCGGAGATCTTCTGGTCGCTCGATCTGGCGCGCCGCGGAGTGGTACTGGCGCCCGCCAGCGCTTCGCTGGCGCTGTGGCCGGGCCGGCAAAGTCTGCTGCCAGCGCCCGCCGGCCGCGCCGAAGCATTCCGCCAGGCGATCCTCGCGCGGGTGCTGGCCGACTCCGCCGCGCCTGCGAACCGCGGCTGGTTCACGCCCCGCGCTCCCTACGCGCCCTGGCCGGGCGAGGAGCTTTCGACCCGCACGCTCAGCGAGGCTCTTGAGGAACTCACCGCCGATCCCGCCGAGCGCGCCAATCTGATGGCAACCTTCCTGACCGGAAGGGTATGCAACCCGGCGCTCGCCGGCAGCGCGCTCCAGTTGCTCGGTGGCGCGCGGGGAGGCATGGCAGCAGGCGGTCTCGGCCGGCTGGGGGAAGCGCTGCGGGTGGCGGCGCAAGAGGCCGGCGCGGAAATCACCTGCGGCCTCGAAGCCACCGATATCAGGCGCAAAGCAGGCCGCGTCACGGGTGTCGGCTTGGCCGACGGCAGCGACATCGCCGCGCGCGCCGTCATCTCGACGCTCGATCTCAAGCGGACGTTCCTCTCCCTGTTCTCCTGGAGCGAGCTGCCGCGCGCACTGGTCGATCGCGCCGGCGCCTTCCGCCCCGCGCCGGGCACGGCGCGGCTACTGCTGGCGCTGGACGCGCTGCCCGAGCCTCCGGTGGGAACCGAGGCCTGCGCGTTGCGCGGGCCGATCCATCTTGCTCCGAGTGCAGCGGCGCTCGACGAGGCTACGCATGCCTGGCGGCGGGGCGCGCTGCCCGCGCGTCCCCCGGCGATGCTGCGCTTGGTCTCGGCTGTCGATCCGTCGCTGGCGCCGTCCGGCGCCGCAACGCTCACCGTGACGCTCGGCGCCATCCCGCACACGCCCTTTGACGGCGCCTGGACGCATGAGAAGCGCGACCGGCTGAGCGCGACGGCGCTGGCTATCATCGAGGCCCTCTGGCCGGGGCTCGCCAAGCGGGTGATCGGCTCCGAACTCCTGCTGCCGCCCGACATGGAACAGATGCTCGGCGTCAGCGGCGGCGATCTTGCGGGCGGCGAGCTTGCCGCCGATCAGATGCTGGGTCTGCGCCCGTTTGCCGATCCGGACTGCCGCGGCGGCCGCACGCCGGTGCAAGGGCTTTATCTCGCCGGACCGTCCTCGGCTCTGGGGCCGCTGGCGACGTGTGCTTCCGGCGTGGAGGCGGCGCGCGCCGTGGCAGCGGATCTGGTGGCGAGGCGGCTATGAGCGAAGCCCTCGACGCATTGGTGATCGGCGGCGGTCCGCACGGGCTGACGGCGGCGGCGTATCTCGCGAAGGCGGGGATGCGCGTCGCGCTGCTGGAGGCCGCAGCCGAAATCGGCGGCACCTGCGCCAACGCTCTGGCGCTCGGCGATCTCACAGTGCCCGCAGGCGCGCAAACTTTATATGCGCTCGATCCGCGCGTCGTGAGTGAATTGAAGCTGGTTCGCTTCGGCCTCAAATTCGCGGCGCGCGATCTGATGCAGATCGGCCTGCGCACCGACGGCAAGCCGCTCCTGCTCGGCCGCGACGCCCGCGCCGCGGCGCGCAGCATCTCCGCCTATTCCCAGCGCGATGCGGCGCACCTGGTGGATTTCCGCCGAGAGTTGTTCGCCTTCGCCCGCGCCCAGCGCGCTCTGTGGTGGGAAGACGGCCCGCCGGCCGCCCTCCCGGACGAGCTGCGCCGCCAGGGCGCGACGGGAGCCGCCGCCATGCTCGACGCCGCCTTCGAATCCGAGGCGATGCGGGCGGTCTTCGCGTTCGACGCCATGGCGGGCGGCATGTCGCCCGCTGCCGCGGGGACGGCGCTGTTGTTCGCCTGGCGCGCGGCACAGGAGATGTGCGGCCTGCAGGGCGCGGTGGCGGTTCCGCGCGGCGGCATGGCGGCGCTGGCCGCTTGCCTGTCCGCTGCCGCGCAAGGCGCCGGCGTCGAGATCAGGACAGGCGCCCCGGTGGCGCGTCTGCTGCTATCGGGCGACGCGGTGTCGGGCGTCGTGCTCGCTTCGGGCGAGGAGGTTGCGGCCCGCATCGTCCTGTCCAGCCTGTCGCGGCGCGAAACGCTGCTGAACCTCGCGCCGTCAGGCGCGGCGGGCTTCGCCGCCGCTAAGCGCCTGACGCACGGCGCCGAGGTGGGCGAGGCGAAATTCGTGATGACGCTGAAGGCGGTTCCGGGCTTTGCGGCGCTTCAGCCCGCGGCCCGCTTCCTGATCGTCGAGCGGCTGGAAAACTGCATCGCGGCGCATGCCGAGGCGCGCGCCGGGCGTCTGCCCGCCGAGCTGGCGCTGGAAGCGGTGGTGCCGACGGCGTTCGACACCGCGCTGGCGCCGCCGGGCACGGACATCCTGTCGGTGCTGGTACGCCCGCTCCCGGTCGTGCCGGCGGAGGGTTGGTCCAAGCTGGCGCCGCGGCTGAGCGAAGCCGTGATGGCGATCCTCGAGCGTCACGCGCCGGGCCTCAGGGCGAACATCACCGGCCTGATCTGTGTCACGCCGAAGCCGCTGCGCGACCCGCTTGAGATTTCCCAGTTGCGGGCCTCCTGGCGCGCACGCATCGCGACGCCGATCGCGGGGCTGTACCTGTGCGGCGAAGCGGGGGAGCCGGTGCCCGCTCTGTCGTGCCGCGCGGCGCGCATCGCCGCGGCCATCGCGGCCGCGCATCTGAAGGGAGCGGCCCGATGAACGCACTGCGCGCCACGCCGTTCCATGCCCGCGCCGCTGAGGCCAACAAGCTCAATGCCTGGGAAACGCGGGGCGGATTCACGCTGGCAGCGGGCGATCCGGGCGAGGCGGTAGCGGCGCGTTTCGGCGCGGTCGTCGCGGACATCTCCTGGCATTGGCGGGCCTCGATTTCGGGCGCGCGCGCGGGCGAATTCGTCTCGCGTCTGGTGACGCGCGATCCCGCGCGGCTGCAGCCCGGCGAAGCGATGAGAACTTTATGGCTGAACGATGCGGGCGGCGTGCGCGGGCTAGGCACGCTGGCGCGCATGGGGCGGGAGTCGTTCCTGCTGATCTCGACCGTCGACGATTTGGGCTGGCTTGCGGATGGCGCGGCGCTTTACGGCGTTCAGGTGCGCGACGTGACACAGGAAGTGGGCGTGCTGGAGCTGATCGGCCCCAGCGGCGGAAAGATTCTCGCCGCGGCGGGATTGGAGGTCGAACTGCAGCCCTTCGCGTTGCGTAAGTTATTCTGGCGCGGGCTCGACGTGACGCTGTCGCGTTTCGGCGACGGCATCGAGTTGTGGTGCGCGCCCGACGACGCGCTGATTGTCTGGGACCGCATCGCAGCGGCGGGCCGCCCCTTCGCGCTATGCCCGGCGGGACAGCGCGCGCTCGACATTCTCGATTTGGAAAGCGGCATCGTTCAGCCAGGCCGCGATTTCACCCCGGTGCGCGACGGCTTTTCGCCCAAGCCCGCGCCGCAATCGCTCGGGCTGGGCTCGCTGGTGGAAGCCGATCACATCTTCAACGGCAAGAGAGGCGCCGCCGGGCCGGACAAGGCGCTGGTCGGACTTCTGTTCGACTCCGAAACGCCCGCGCCTCAAACGTATGTGATGCGCAGCGGCGCAGTCGTCGGCCGCACGTTGGGGTCGCTGCTGTCACCGGCCTTGCGCCGCGCCATCGCGCTGGCCGCCATGGAACCGGGCGCGGCCGCGCCGGGCACCGTGCTCACCGCCGCGGGCGCTCCTTGCCGGACCTGCGCGCTTCCGTTCCTGCCGCCTCGCTAGGGCAGCAGGTCGATCACGGCCCGCCGGTTCTTGGACTCTCTCACGCCGTCCGCCGTCTGCACCGCGAGATCGGTTTCGCCGACGCCGGACGCCACGATCGACTCGCGCCGCGCGCCCATATCGACCAGCGCCTCGGTGACCACATTGGCGCGGCGGACAGAGAGCTTCTGGTTGTAACCGGCCGGACCCGACGTATCGGTATGCCCGACGATGGTAATGTGCGTCTGGCCGCCGGCGCGCGCGGTGTCGATGACCTGTTTCAACACGACGAGGTCGTCGCCGGTGAGCGTCCAGGAATCGAAGTCGAAATAGACGGTATAGTCGCTCTCCGCCGCCGGAGCGGGTGCCGGCGCGTTCACGGGAGGCGGCGGTGCAACGTCGGCCTCCAGCTTGGCAAGGCTGCTATCGAGCGCGCTGCGGCACTGCGTGGCGGCATCGCCTTGGCTAGAGACGTTGGCGGTGAGCATCCAGCAATCGTAATCGCTCTGGGCGCGGGCGGCATCTTCGGGAAACTTGTCCCTGCCCGCACCGACCGCTTGAACCAAACGGGAGAGCATCTTCTCCGCGGCGGGGCTCGACGCGGGCTCGGGCACAACTTCGCGGTCCTGGGCAGCGAGCAACGCCTTGGCGGCGAATGCCTCAGCGAGCATCTCGTTCCCGCCTTTCCGGTCCGACGAACTCAGGCCCATATACTCGAGCGGAGACGAAAAGAAGCCGCCGCTGTCTTCCGAGGTTCCGCTATAGGCATGCGCGAGCCCCTGGTAATCCTTGAACAGGGCCTGATTGAAGGCCGAGCCGGTCGGCCTGGTACTGTCCAGATCGTCGAGCGGCGAGCTCGCGCAGCTGGCGAGGAAAAGGCTGAAGACCGTCGCGGCAACAAGGCCGGCGAGCCGTTGGAAATTGGCGGACAGATGCATTTGGAACCTCCGGACAGCAAGTCAGATTGAATCCGGGCCCCCCGAGGTTCAGATCTGCCGACGCACTTATACAGCGGATGGGTGACGGCGTTAAGCCTATAGGTCCAGGTTTTTGCTGGGACTTTTTATGCTGTACCCGGAGGGTTGGGGTTTGGCCGTACCGGTGGACCTGGCCACCGATGGCTGCGCGGTGACAACCGTCCTACCAAGTCAGTTTCAGCTTGAGGCCGGCACCGCCGACTACGCCATCCAGAACCGTCGCGTTCGAAGGTGCGTCTTGGAAGCGGTAGGTAAACAGTTCAGCGCTCCCTTTGGTTATTCCCAATTTCGTTGAAATAATGTCAGCGAGAGGGCGATCCACCAGCTGAAAACTCGGGCGCGGCGATGCCCAAGGCTGCTCAATCGGCTGAAATGAAATGTCCTGATAGGACACCGGGTTGATGTCCAAGACTGTCAAACCTCCAGCACAGGCGGGAGTTGCTCCAACGAGCACAGAACCAAGCAGAACCCAAAATCTGACTACCGCACGCATGGCAGGCCTCGCCTGACTGCAAAATCGCACGCAATTTCACCCCCTTACTTCACTCTTTCAGGTGCGCAGGCGATAGGATCGGAATCTACGCACGGGGCTATCGCGTTCGATTTTCACGCCAATCTGGACTATTGTCGTGCCGGGAGTGGGGAAAATCATGCGCAGACTTGTTCTGATGATGGCGCTCGCGCTTACAGCGTGCGCCAAGCCCTACGATCCGCCGCAGGTTTTCGATGAGAATTTCTCGAGCGCAAGCGGCGCCACGAGCGAAGCACAGTCGCAGGGGTTTGCCGGCCTCAGCGATCTGGCGCAAATGAGCGCGCCGGCCGGTGGGGCTGTGCTCCCCACACGCGTGCTGTGGACGCACGGGATGTGCTCGCCGTCGGACGGCACCCAACCCGGCGACCCTTATGTGTGGTGGCAGGTGCGCACGCGCGATCTTCTGGCCGCGTACCCCGGCGCCCAACAGGTGGGTGCGCCTGTCCTCACCGAATTGTCGCCCGGCGGTTCGCAGCTGATCAAGGAGACTTTGAGTGTGCCGGGGCGAGCGGCGGGCACATCGCGCACTGTCGAGCTGTGGTTCTTCGACTGGTCCCCGCTTACCAAGCCGTTCAAATTGCAAAGGCTCGGCGACATCGAGGCAGGGGCGGGCAATCCCTACACCTATGAGCGCGCCACGCTGAACGGCAAGCTCAAGCAGGGATTGATCAAGGACTGCCTTGCCGATGTCGTGGTTTATCTCGGGAATAACGGCAACCGCATCCGAAGCGACGCACAAATCGCGGTCTGCCAAATGCTGGACGGCCAGTTCGATCGCGACACCGGATGCGCCGGCGCATCGGGCGCACGCTTCACCGCGTTGATCTCCGAAAGCATTGGCAGCAGCATCCTGTTCGATGCTTTCCGAAGCCTGCGGCTCGACTATGTCGCCGCCCGGAAAGAGGCAATCGAACGGCTCAAGGCGACGGCACCGGAAGTCCAAACCAAGCCTCCGAGCGATAACACCTCAACGAGCAAACCCGATCCGGCCACGGAGGCCTATCTGGCGAGCGTGACGAATGCGAATACCGTCATGGAGAGGGCGGCAGCGAACAGCGCCGATATCTCGGCCGCCATGTCGTCCCTGACGAGCTTCTACATGCTGGCCAACCAGATTCCGCTGCTCAACTTCGCGCGCCTGCCAGCGGACAAGATTGGGACGCTGCCATTGGAAGAGTTCATGGCGAGCGCAACGGAAAAGCGAAAGCCGGGTGCAGGCGGCGGCCTGACGGTGATCGCTTTCGTCGATCCCAACGATCTGCTGTCGTTCCGCCTGATTCCGAAAACCGGTCGCGCGCGCGTGATCAATTTCGTCGTGTCGAACGCCGACACCTATTTCGGCTACGCTGAGATGCCCGATCGCGCGCACTGCGACTACATCCGAAACGGCTATGTGATGCACGCCATCGTATTCGGCTATGACGGAGGCGCGCCCCAATCCGGACCGGTGGACGATCCCGAGAAATGTCTGTGACGGATGGCGCTGGAATTGCTGACCGCCGCTCGGAGTAAACTGACAGTCAAGAGAGCATCCGTTGCAGCCAGGCGCTTTTCGGCTCAATGTCGCGCCGTCTGCGCTCGCGGACAAATCATGTACGTGGCCACCGCATGGCCGCAGAACAGCACCCGGGAGTGAGGAACTATGATCGGACCTTTGCGCTCGCGAAGCGCGACGCTGCGCTTGGGCAGCACGCACGCCATCGTGTTGTCATTCGCCGCGGCAGCATTGCTCCTATCCGCCTGCGGCCCGAAGAAAGAGGCAGCCAAGGAAGCGGCACCGGCTCCGGTTGCCCAGGCAGCGGCCGAAATTCCCTATTTCATTCACAAGAACGGGCGCGACGCCTTCATCGTCGACGGGGCGCCTTATCTGCTCCTGGGCGCCCAGGCAAACAACTCGAGCAATTATCCCGCCATGCTGCCGAAAGTCTGGCCGGCCATCGATATGTTGGGCGCCAACACGCTGGAAATCCCCGTCGCCTGGGAACAGATCGAGCCGGCCGAGGGCCATTTCGATTTTTCCTACGTCGATACGCTGCTTGCCCAGGCACGCCAACACCATGTGCGCCTGCTGCTGTTGTGGTTCGGTACTTGGAAGAACACAAACCCCGACTACACGCCGGAATGGGTGAAGCTGAACAATGACCGCTTCCCGCGCATGATCGACGCCAAAGGCGACAAAGTTTATGCGCTGTCACCGCTTTATCAGTCGACGCGGGATGCCGACAGCAGGGCCTTTGCGGCTCTCATGGGGCATTTGAAGGACGCCGATCCGCAGCGCACTGTCATTCTTGTTCAGGTTGAGAATGAGACCGGTACGTAC
>Ga0265316_10005487_pt1 | contig 12309 bp, 9 predicted proteins | sample 4522metaG_FD_202092 | JGI IMG/M metagenome (GOLD analysis project Ga0265316, IMG submission 202092) | Rhizosphere microbial communities from Carex aquatilis grown in University of Washington, Seatle, WA, United States - 4-5-22 metaG | ecosystem: Host-associated > Plants > Roots > Rhizosphere >... | reverse complement strand
GAGGACCACCTGCTGCTGTCGCACGTGTTCAGCCACTCCAACTGGAAGTTCGACGCCGTCCGCACGTGCGCCGAGGCGCTGGAACTACTGCAGCGCTGCGGGGTTGCCGTCGTAATCTGCGCAGCCGAGCTATCTGACGGAACCTGGAAGGACCTGCTGGCCAGGCTGGCCGGCCCGCCGGTCCCGCCCCGCCTCATCGTCGCCTCGCGCCTGGCCGATGACAGCTTGTGGGCCGAGGTGCTCGACTGCGGCGGCTACGACGTCCTGAGCGTACCATTCGAACCGCCCGAGGTGATCCGCGTCGTCAGCCTGGCCTGGCGCCAGTGGCAGCACGAATCCGGGCGCGCGGCCGGCCGGTGAGCCTAGGCTCCGGCCCCTCGGCGCACCGAGCAATCCTCCGCGGTCCGGGTGAGGTTCGGGCTGTAATAGGGGTCGGCGTCCAGCAGGTCCTTCCAGCGGGCGTGTAGCGCCGCGAAACCCTTCGGGTCGAACACCAGGTTGCGGCGCGCGCGCGAAAGCGACTCGCGATGCCGGAGCACTGCGTGGGGCGTGTAGAGGTTCTTCAGCCCTAGCCCGCCAAGGCGCAGGCACAGGTCGACGTCATTGAACGAAATCGGGAAGCGGGCTTCGTCGAAGCCGCCGGCCTGCTCGAAGGCGGAGGCGCGCAGCAGCATGCAGGCTCCAGTCACGGCACTAACGTTGCGAATGACGTCCGGGAAATCGAAGTAGTGGTGAGCGTGGCCGTCGAGGCCGCGAAACACGTGCCCGCCGCTCCCCAGGATGTTGAGTGCCACGCCCGCGTGCTGAATGCGGCCGTCCGGAAACAGCAGCTTGGCGCCGATCGCGCCGGCCTCCGGCCGGGCTCCCAGTTCGATCATCGCCTCGAGCCACCCCGGCTCGATGACCTCGACATCGTCGTTGAGGAACACCAGCAGCGGAGCGCCACACTCGCGCGCCGCGGCGTTGTTCATCGCGGAGTAGTTGAACGGCCGCCCGCGCCAGTCGAGGTAGCGGACGGCGTGGCCGCCATCCCAGGAACGCACCAGACGCTCGATCCGCCGGTCCCGTGAGTTGTCGATGACGAGCACCTCGTAGTCCGGATAAGCCGTCTTTGCGGCCAGCGATTCGAGGCAGGTGCGCAGGGCGCCGGCGTGTCCGCCGGACGGGATGATAATGCCGGCGCGCGAGCCGGGTGGGATCGGGTAGCGCACGCGCAGGCGCCCGGGTCCGCAGCCGGGCGCGACTGCGGCGCCCTGACCGTGGGAGCGCAGGCAGTCCTCGACGGCCCGGCGTCCCGCTTCGACGGCGTAGGGCTTCGCTTCCGCATCCCCCGCCGCCGAACCAGCCGACGCGCGCCAGTGGTAGAGCACCCGAGGGATGTGCGCCACCTGCGGGGTCAGCGCGGACAGGCGCAGGATGAGGTCGTAATCCTGTGCCCCGTCGTAATCCGGGCGGAATCCGCCGGCTTGTGCTACGAGCTCGCGGCGGGCAACCAGCAAGTGGCCGCAGTAGTCTTCCGAGAGCAGCAGATCGGGCGACCAGTCCGGTTTGAAGAACGGGTCGTAGCGGTTCCCGGCGGCGTCGATCTTATCTTCGTCCGAATAGAGAAAGCCGGCCCCAGGATGGCGGTTGATCGTATCGACGGCGTAGAAAAGCGCGTCAGGCGACAGTTCGTCGTCCTGATCGAGCAGAGCGACGTACTCTCCGCGGGCCAGAGCCAGGGCGGCGTTGGAGGCGGCGGAGATGCCGCCACGGCTCGCCAGTGCCGTCACCCGGATGCGGGCGTCTCCGGCCGCGGCGCGAGCCAGGATTTCCGAGGTCTCCTGCGAACCCGAGCCATCGTCCGCCAGACACAGCTCCCAGTTCGAGTAACTCTGAGCGCTGACGGACGCGATCGCGCGCTCTATGTCGGCCGGCGCGGGCCGGTAGACCGGGACCAGGATACTCACCAGCGGGCGCTGGGTGAACGCACGGAACTGGAGCCGCACCAAGGTCTCGTCGCGCCCCTCGAATTCCTCGATCCAGCGTGCGTAGGCCGCCGGTTCGGAGGGGGGACGCCGGAGGCCCGTCCCGCGGACCAGCGAGGCAACCTTAAGCACGGGGGCGCTGCAGGCGCACAGGGTTCGCCAGATGCGGCTGTGCAGTAGGTCGTCGAGGCGCTTCTGTGCCAGGGCGATGTGGGCCTCCAGGCGGTCGAGTGCGAACCGCTGGCTTTCGAGCGCGTCCGCGACGGCGGCCAGATCGGCCGGCGCAGCGCCCGTCCGGCGGAACAGCGCCCCGCCGCCAAGGAAGCCGGCGTCGAAATCCGGCTGCGGCAAGAAACCGAGGCCGCTGAGGCCGCGCAGAGTCGCGAGCGGTAGATCCGTGCCGGCAATCAGAATCGAAGCGGCTTGAGAACCGAGGCCAGCCGCGGCCCAGGCGTCGACCGGACCGGTAAGCACCGCCAGATCGACCGAACCGCCCGTCAAGACCTCAACGTCGAGGGCGCTCAGGGCGCCGGCGAGCTCGTCCGAGCCTGGGCCGGCGCACCAGACCCGTCGCGGGTGGAGCGCTCGCACGATTTCCGCGGCGGCGGTGGTGGCATCGAACCGGGCCGGTTCGCTCATCTCAGCGGTCCATCTTGGAAAGGTCTTCGCATCGGGAACGCGCGCGCGACAGAAGTAGAACCGGCTTTCATCGAGAGCGCAACGAAAACACCGCTAGGGTGCGTCGAATCGCTCAACTCTGATGAGGTAGTCTAGCACGCTGGCTGGAAATCTGTCCCTTCTTGCGCTGGCCGGGGGCCGGGTCTTTGAGCAACGATTCGATCTGCTCCCGCAGGTGCTTCTCGACGTCGCCCTTCAGGAAGTCGTCGTTGATGCCGCCATGCTGGGCGCGAATCTCGCCGGCGCGATCGACGAAGACCATCTGAGGAACATAGAGAGGCTCGGCGTAGGAATGCTGAAGGTACTCGAGCACGGTGTCGCGCGATGCGACGCCGACCGGGTAGCTGAGCGCCAGCATCTTCACGAAATCCGGGACCAGCAGCGCAGCGTTGTCGTTGAACGCAACGCCCAGGGGCTGAAAACCGCGCGGCCCGTACTCCTTGTTGAGCCGCTCCACGATTGTGGAGAGGTTCTGGCAATGCGGGCAGGTCGTGTGCACGAATGCGATCATCACGACCTTGCCGCGGAACTGGCTCAACAGGAGTTGCTGCCCGCCGGCCATCTGCACCGCCAGCTCGGGGGCTTTGCGGGGAATGTCGGCGGCCCAGAGCGACGCGAGGGTGAGCGCCAAACCAATGCCGAGTGAGATCGAACGAGCAGTCATCGTCTTCAGTTTAAACGATAAGGAAGGCCTGTGGCGGCCAATTGGGCGGCTTCAGCGCGCGGCCTCCGGCATCCCCTCCACGCTGGTGACGCGCGTGCCATCGAGGCGCAGCAGGAAGGTGCCGTCGTCGCCGCGGCCCGCTACCGCATCCGCGGAGCGGGACGTCACTTCGAAGGTCTTCCACTTTCCGGCCAGTACCCTCTGATACAGCTCGAAATACTTGCGGGCCTGCGCCGGGCTGCTCCATTCGGAGGCGTATGCGAGCACCATCTGCCGCCAGTCCGAAGGCCTGTGCTTGGGTTCAAAGAGGCGGAAGTATCCGCCCTTCCACTCCGGCGCGATGGCGGCTGCATCCCGGTCGGAGGCGTACTGACGAAGCAGGATGGAGTTGTCGAGTTCGCCCAGTTCGCCGTCCGTGAAGCCCCGGTAGTTCCGTTCGGATGGAAACGCGGGGAGTTGCGGCCGCACTGGTTTGGCGTGCTGGAGGTACTTCTCGGGGTGAAGGATCTGCTGGGTGGTCTCAGGGGGCCGGCGAAAGACCTCGGTGAACGCAGCCTTGTCCATCTTCTCCACCATGGCCTGCTGGAACAGCATTCCCTGGGTATACGGGAACAAGAGCGTCTGCTGGAGATATAGGGGCGCCCGGTCGAAAACCGGGAACTGTCCCGAGGCAGCCCCGTTCATGTCGCTCATCGACTTGACCAGCTCCGGCGAGGTTTTGAGCGACCGGCCGCTCCGCCGCGCCAGGTACTCGGACATCAGCCAGGTCGCCTGTCCCTCCATGACGGCCAGCCGCGCCAGGGCGCTGTCGTCGTTCTCGCTGCCCCGCCCGATGAACTTAGCCAGGTGAAAATGCTGGTCGGCGAGGGCGTGCGCCAACTCGTGCACCAGCGCGGAGCGCTCATCGAGTCCGTCTCCAGAATCGATGACGAACAGCCTCTTCTTGTGGAAGTCGTAGAACGCCGCGGCCTGCTCGGTCAGCAGATCGATGGTCGTCTTCTTGAGATCGAAATCGGGCGGCGCGAAGCCGAACTTCTTGAGCACTGCCTCCTCAGCCTGGATTTCCCGGGGCTTCACCCCCTCGCGGATGCGCTGTTCGAGGAATTGCTTCATCTGGTCTCGCGAAAGGCGGTCGTACCGGATCTTCGCCAGCGGCTGGAGGCCGGAGATGTCTCCGAGTTCCGCGACGATGCCGTCGATCTGGTTGAAGAGGTCGTCTTTGGCCGGCGCCTGGGCCGCGGCCGGCGCCGAGATCCACAGCGCGGCGAGGATTGGCCAAGCCAGCAGCTTTCTCATTGGAACGAGCCCGCCAGCCGCCGTATCCGGTTCTGAAACACGGCCGCGGCGACAAGGATCAGCACTCCACTCACCGCCAGCGTCCCGCGTGCCCCGATGCGCCCTGCCAGCGCGCCCGCCGCCAAACTCCCGAAGGGCCCCACACCCACGACGGTCATCGAGTAGAGAGCCATGATCCGTCCCCGGTACTCGTCCGGGATGAGCGTCTGGATCAGGGTGTTCGCGGAAGCGTTCTGCCGCATCACGCTGAAGCCGGCGGCCGTCATCACCACCAGCGCCAGATAGAACGACGAGATCGACGCAAACGCGATGAACGCCGCGCCGAGGACGAGGGCGCCCCAGAACATCACGTCCGTCAGGCCGGCAGTCTTGGTCCGGCGCGCCAGCACCAGCGTGCCCACCACGGCTCCAATCCCCATTGCGCCCATCAGAAACCCCAGCCCCCGCGAGCCGCGGTGGAACACGGTATCGGCGAAAACGGGCATGAGCACCATCGCGGGCATGGTGCAGATGGCGATCGAGCCGACCATCATCAGCAGCGTCCGGATGTCAGCCGCGCGATGAACGTACCGGAAACCGTCCACCAGGTGCTGCCAGGGCGAAGCGACCGCGCCGCGCACGAAGAGAGGCAGGCGCATGGCGGCCAGCGCGGCGATCACTGCCAGGAAACTCAGCCCATTGATCAGAAAGCAGCGTCCTTCGCCGACCGCCGCCACCAGCACGCCGGCCGCCGCCGGTCCCACGATGCGCGCCGAGTTGAACATGGCCGAGTTGAGGGAGATGGCGCTGAGCAGGTCCTCCTTGCCGGTCATTTGAATGAGCAGCGACTGACGGCCGGGCATATCGAAAGCGTTCACCACGCCGAGGAACGTGGCCAGCACGAAAACATGCCAGACCTGGACCCGGCCGCTGAGCGTCAGCGCAGCCAGGGCGAACGCCTGGAGCATCGCCAGCGTCTGGGTGGCGATGACGATGCGGTGCCTCGAATAGCGGTCCGCCACGAGGCCGCCGATGGGCGCCAGAACGAACACCGGAATCTGCGCGCAGAACCAAACCGCCCCCAGGAGCCATTCCGAGTGCGAAAGCCCCCAGACCAGCCAGCTCTGGGCTACCGTCTGCATGAACGTGCCCACCAGCGAAACGAGCTGGCCGCCGATAAACAGGCGGAAATTGCGGTGGCGCAGTGCCCGAAAACCGAGACGCCATCCGGGAGTGGCCGGGAGGGGCTCCGCTGCCGGAAGCAGTTCCTGAACCTCCGCTGGCGATGGTCGATCGGAAGAGGCGGTGGGATCGAACGGCAGTTCCAATCTTCAGGATAATCCCAGGTGCGCTAAAATGGGCTCTTCGGCTGGGCAGCGCCTTTTGTAAGGAGATCCGATTTGGCAGACGACAAGACCTACAGGTCCATCAATGTGGGGAGCGGCACGTTCCTCATCAGCAAACCGAAACGCAAGAAAACCAAGCTGCGGCAGTCGCGGGTGAGAAACCCCCAGCGCGGCGCCCGCAAGTAAGACCCACGGTAATTCATGATTGGAAGAGAGGGCCCGGAGTGTTAGCGGGTTCTGGAAGGGCGACACGAGGGTACTGGATGGCCTTATCAGTGGGGACAAAGGCTGGACCGTACTCTCTCTTCCGGCCACAAGCTTAGTCCCGCCACCAGCGCGACTCGGAATTGTCGCGCGCCAACCTGTTGGTTCGAGGCGAGAAAAGAACTTCGATCCGCGGTGATTGAAAAAGGTTGCATCGGCCGGGTGCGTGCGGCCCCGGAGTTGCTTCGAGCTTTGCTCCTTCCTCTTCCGAACCAAACAGGGCGACCTCTCCCACGCGCGTGGCACCGGCCTAAGGTGTAGAATGGTTCACCAGCGCCATACAATATAGGAGTCGGGTCCTCTCGATCGGACGCCCATGACAGCACTCTTTACCCCGGCCTGCCTGTTGACCGCCACGGCCTTCCAGCAACTCAAGCACGCACTGGCGGACGAAACCTTCGCAGGCATATACAAACTGTCCTGGTTCGACTGGATGATCCTCATCCCCTACTTTGGGCTGCTGGCGATCCTCTCCCTGTACGGGTTGCACCGCTACGAGGTCATCCGAACCTACTTCAAGTACCGCAGGAAGCTCCCCAAAGAGGCACCCACGCTCTTTGAGCAGCTTCCGCCGGTGACCATTCAGCTCCCTCTGTTCAACGAGCGCTTCGTGGTGGAGCGGCTGCTCGAAGAGACCCTCAAGATCGAGTATCCGCGCGAGTTGCTGCAGATCCAGGTCCTCGACGATTCCACCGACGAGACCCACGCCTTCGCGGAGCGGCTCGTGGCGCGCTATCGGGCGCTCGGCCATCCCATCGAATACCACCACAGAACCAACCGGACAGGCTTCAAGGCGGGCGCGCTCCAGGAAGGTCTGAAGACCGCCACCGGCGAGTTCGTCGCCGTCTTCGACGCCGATTTCATCCCGCCCGCCGACTTTCTGATGCGCACCGTGCACTTCTTCGCCGATCCCCGGGTGGGCGTCGTGCAAACGCGCTGGAGTTACGTCAACCGAAACTTCAACGTGCTGACCGAGGTCCAGGCCATGCTGCTGGACGGTCATTTCGTGCTCGAGCACGGCGCGCGCTACGGCCGTGGCCTGTTTTTCAACTTTAACGGGACCGCCGGCATTCTGCGGCGTAAAATGATCGACGACGCGGGCGGTTGGCAGCACGACACCCTGACCGAGGACTCCGATCTCAGCTACCGCGCGCAGCTCAAAGGCTGGAAGTTCGTCTACCTGCCGGCGCTCGATTGTCCCTCCGAGCTGCCGGTTGAGATGCACGCCTTCCAGGTGCAGCAATCGCGCTGGGCCAAGGGCTTGACGCAGGTAGCCAAAAAGCTCCTGCCCACGATTCTGCGGGCCGATATTCCATGGCGGCTGAAAGTGGAAGCGTTCATGCACCTGACGCCGAACATCAGCTACCCCATGATGATGATGGTCTCGGCGCTCATGCTTCCGGTGATGATCGTACGGTTCTACATGGGCTGGTTCCAGATGGTGTTTCTGGACCTGCCGCTGATCGTCGCCTCGTTCTGGTCGATTTCGGCGTTCTACGTGCTGGCGCAGCGTGAGCTGTTTCCGCGCAGCGTTTTGCGCTCGGTTCTGATGCTGCCGGCGCTGTTGGCGGTGGGCGTGGCGCTGACGGTCATCAACACGCGGGCCGTGATCGAAGCGCTCCTGGGAATCCAGAGCGGGTTCGTGCGCACTCCGAAGTACGCAGCCGAGGGGGGCGCGGCGCGCCGCGTGGCCGCCAGGTACCGGCGCCGCAGCGGGTTGCTGCCGTTCATCGAGATCGCGATCGGCACGTACTTCGTCGCCATGTCCGTTTTCGCGATCGACGTCTACAACTTCTTCTGTCTGCCCTTCCTGCTGTTGTTCGTGGGCGGATACTACTGGGCGGGCTTTACCACGCTCATCCAGGAATATCGCGACCGCCTTCGCACGGCGCGCAGCCAGGTGGCGCTCGAGTCCGCGCACTAGGTTTCGCACGTGGGGCAGCTTGCCAAGCTGCGCGCCGGTTGGCAACCGGCGCTGGGGGCGGGTTGACAACCCGCCGCAGGCTGCCAGCCTGCCCCACCGGCCAAAGAGCAGCGTTTCAGGCCGGCAGATGCCGGCGCAGAGCCATAAAGAAGGCCTGGACGAATTCCTCGGCGGTGGTGGTGGCGGTGGCGGTATCGTTGCCGGCGACGGGGACAACCACGCGAACCAGAGCCGTGTCCGTGCGGTTGTAGCGGATCGCGTCCGCGACCAGGTAGAACTTGGCGCGGTATTCGCTGGCGATGACGCGGTCGCGCGATTGGTACCAATACAGGACCACGCTCTTCTCTTCGCCCTTCGATACCACGTACCGGTTGACGAGTATCGGCTGATGCCGCCCAACAACCGGAATCGCCAGAACGTCGGACTCCGACGGCGTCCAGCCGGAGCCCGGCAGGCAGTTCTTGGGGGAGTGTGGCGCCTGGCCGGTCCGCTGCGACTTGAAATAGGCAACGAAGAGACTCGCGGCGCGGCCCTGCGCCGGGTCTGCGTAGGTGCGCGAGAGAACGTCGTCGGCCCGCAGCACCTCCATGGTTTCCCGGTCGACCTCGGCTTCCTGAACCAGCGACCAGGCGCCAAGCTGGGACGGGAACTGGTCCAGCGGGCGCGCCATCGGCACCGTTTCCCGCCGCGAGACGGCGACGAACCCGGCGATCTGGAGGAGAAGCAGCGCGGTGAGCAAACGGGCCGGCGTGCCTTTGAGGAACCGGAACATACCCCTACTTTCGTCCATGAGCGAGCTTCCAGCCCCAGTTGACGGTCACGTGCACCGCCACCAGCAGCAGCAGGCCAAACATGAAAATCAGCCACCCCGCCGCCGAGTGGAACAGGCCCTCGGCCAGCTCGGGGTTGACCTGGCTGAGCAGGCCGCTGACCGTGACCCGGGACGCGTTCGCCACGATCGCGATCGGCACGGTCGCCACCAGCAGCACCGCCCGCATCCAGACCTTCTTGTCGAAGAAGTATGCGTAAACCAGCGACAGGAACGAGAGCGTCAGCAAAGAACGGATGCCGCTGCATGCCTCGACTACGGAGAGCGACTGGTTCGGCAACCGCAGGATATGTCCTTCCCGGAGGACGGGAACGCCCAGGACCGCGAGCGCGCCCTCCGCGAGCTGGCTGGCCAGGGTCTGAAGCTTGAAGGTGACCACGTTATAGATGATGGCCGGGATGGGAACCATGAAGAATAGCAGGAAGAGGGGAAAGGCCAGGATGCGCAGGGCCTTCGTACCACCCAGGAAGAGCACCATCCCGGCGAGTGAGACGATAAACGCGGTGCGCGCCAGGAACAGCTCAGCGCCCAGCGTGGCGGCATACAATTGGGCAGCGCCCCAGGCGACGACGACCAATCCCCACCAGTTGGACGGGCCCCAGGCTTCCAGCAATTCGCTCCGCCGCTGCCAGGCGATGTAGCCGGCCACGATGGGGACGAAAAAGCCGTGGCCCATGTCGCCATCCGTGCTCCACTGGTTGACCAGGCGCCCGAGCACCGGGCCGTAACAGGCTACGAGCAGGAGGCCGAACCACACGATCGGCAACCACGGCAAGGCCTTCGGAGGCGGTTGCAGCAGACGCTCGTCGGGGGCGGCGGGGGTCCCGGCAGTCATGAGTACTCCAGTAAAGCACATCGCCTGGCGGAGCGGCAATGCGCGGAGAGGCGGCGGCTCCGTTGGTATCGGCATCCGATCGACTGCGCGCCTCGACCGCGCAACCCAGGCCGCCCCCGTCATCGCGCGTGCCCATTCAGGCTATAATGGCGCGGTATCGTGATGTTGAAAGATGACGATGTGTTGCTCCAGCCGGGTGGAGAAGTCCGGTCGGGCTGAGAGACAGCGCCACGCACGGTATGAAAGGGGGGTCGATGGAAACGGACCGGCGCTGAACGCTGGTACCGCGCCATGATCGACTCACAATGAAAGTCGTCGTCCTGTGCGGCGGGCTCGGCACGCGGCTGCGCGAAGAGACGGAGTTCCGCCCAAAACCCCTCGTCGACATCGGGGGCCGGCCCATCCTCTGGCACATCATGAAATGGTATGGCCACCAGGGGTTCAAGGACTTCGTGCTGTGCCTGGGCTACAAGGGCAGCATGATCAAAGAGTATTTCCTCAACTATGAGGCCATGAACAATGACTTCACGGTCTGCTTGGGGAAGGCCTCGGAAATCCGATTCAACGGCCATCACGGCGAGGAGGACTACCAGGTGACGCTGGCCGATACCGGCCAGGACACCATGACCGGGGGCAGGCTGGCCCGCGTCCGCCGGTACGTGCCCAACGAGACCTTCATGCTGACTTACGGCGACGGCCTGGCCGACGTGGACATTCGCCAACTGTTGGCCTTCCACAAGAGCCACGGCAAGATCGCTACCGTAACGACCTTCAGGCCCATCTCCCGCTTCGGCATTCTGAATATCGACCATGAAAAGCAGGTCTCGAGCTTCATCGAGAAGCCCAAGACGGATGCTTGGGCCAGCGCCGGCTTTTTCGTGTTCGAGCCGGCGGTATTCGACTACCTGGGCGGGGAGGACTGCATACTCGAGAAGGAGCCGCTGGAGCGGCTGGCGGCCGAAGGCCAGCTCATGGCGTATCACCATGTGGGCTTCTTTCAGGCCATGGACACGTATCGCGAGTATCAAGTGCTGGACGATCTTTGGAAGAGCGGGGAGGCCCCGTGGGCAGTGCGGGAATGAACGAGGCCTTTTGGCGCGACCGTCCGGTGCTGGTGACCGGCGCGACGGGCCTGGTGGGAGGCTGGCTCTCACAGAGGCTCTTGCGCTGCAAGGCCGATGTCGTCTGCCTCGTGCGGGATTGGGTTCCGCAGAGCGAACTCGTGCGCAGCGGCACCATCGAGCGGGTGAAGGTCGTCCGCGGCGACATCCGCGACCGGGATGCGGTCGAGCGCGCTTTGGGCGAGTACGAGATCGATACGGTTTTCCACCTGGCGGCGCAGACCATCGTAGGGATCGCCAATCGCAACCCGGTGTCAACCTTTGAGAGCAACGTTGCGGGGACCTGGAGCGTTCTGGAGGCTTGCCGTCGATCGCCGGCGGTGAAGGCCGTCGTGCTGGCGTCCTCCGACAAGGCCTATGGGCGCCAGGACATCCTGCCCTACACCGAGGACACGCCGCTCAAGGGAACGCATCCTTACGACGTGAGCAAGTCCTGCGCGGACCTGATCGCGCAGGCTTACGGCACAACCTACGGACTGCCGGTCGCGGTGACACGCTGCGGGAACTTCTTCGGCGGCGGCGACTTGAACTGGAGCCGGATCGTTCCGGGCACCATCCGGTCGCTTTTGCGCGAGGAGCGCCCCGTGATCCGTTCCGACGGCCGCTACGTGAGGGACTACTTCTACGTTGAGGACGGCGCGGCTGCATACATGACGCTGGCCGAGAGGTTGCTGGCGGAGCCGGATCTGAGCGGCCAGGCGTTCAACTTCTCCAACGAGATCCAGATCACGGTGCTCGACCTGGTGCGCCGCATCGCCGCGCTGATGGGGTCCGGCATCGAGCCGGACATTCGCAATGAGGCCTCGAACGAGATCCGCCTGCAGTGCCTCAGCGCGGAGCGTGCGCGCACGAAGTTGGGTTGGAAGCCACTGTTCACGCTCGAGGAGGGCCTCGGGCGCACCATCTCCTGGTATCGGGATTTTCTCAAATGAGGGCGAGGGACACGGGGGGATCGAGCGAGGCGAGATGAACTCGGCACACCGGAATCCTCAGGAAATCAGGGCGCAGATTCTGGACTTGGTGCGCGAGTATCACGAGGCCGCGCACCAGCCGGCGCCGTTCGAGCCTGGTAAGACGCGCGTCTGCTACTCCGGCCGCGTCTACGACTCGGCGGAGATGGCCGTCCTGATCGATTGCGCGCTCGATTTTTGGCTGACCCTCGGGCCTTGCGGCCACCGCTTCGAGCGGCGGATGCGGGAATTCTTCGGCGCCTCGGATTTCGTGCTGGTCAACTCGGGCTCGTCCGCCAATCTGCTGATGGTTTCGACGGCCTGCGCGCCCGAACTCTGGCGGCGCCTGGGAGAGACGGGCAAGAAGCCGCTCGAAGCCGGAGACGAGGTGATCACGCCCGCGGTCACGTTTCCGACCACACTCACCCCGCTCGTCCAGAACCGGCTGATTCCGGT
>Ga0265316_10005485_pt1 | contig 12311 bp, 10 predicted proteins | sample 4522metaG_FD_202092 | JGI IMG/M metagenome (GOLD analysis project Ga0265316, IMG submission 202092) | Rhizosphere microbial communities from Carex aquatilis grown in University of Washington, Seatle, WA, United States - 4-5-22 metaG | ecosystem: Host-associated > Plants > Roots > Rhizosphere >... | reverse complement strand
GCCAACTTCGATGACCTGCTAACCGAAGTTTCCATCGGACTACATAACTTCCATCTTCTCCAGACAGCATAACTGGATACCAATCCAGGGATACTGTTTGTCGAAGAGTTATTAAGGGACAAGTCTAATATTTAAATGATACATTCGGGATTTTAAATTTACTATTTTGATATTGGAATTTGTTTCGAATTTCGGATTTCGTGCTTCGAATTTATTTTCCGGATAAAATTATGAAAATTAAGTATCCAAAAATTGATATGCTTTCGGCCGGGGTGATTTTTGTTTTGCTGGCCTGCGCCGGACTTTTTATTTTTAAAGTGGTGATACCCAAAATTTTGCCTGCCGCGGTCATACTGCAGGTGCCGTTCAGCACCCAGGCGCCAAACGATAACTGGAACAGAAACGAAGACTGCGAGGAAACCAGCATTACTATGGCCAACGCTTTTTTAACCGGTAGTACGGAAGACAAACTGCCGACAGACGCGGCACAGAACGCCATCAATAATCTTAAAGCCTGGGAACAAATTAATCTTGGTTATAACGCCAATACCGGCGTTGACGCCACCACCAAAATGGCCGAAGGCGCGTTTAATTTAACTGTTACGCGAATCCCAAATTTCACCGAAGCGGATTTAAAAAACGCGCTTCAGGCCGGCCACCCGATTCTCTTGCCCATAAACGCCAAGCTTTTGGGCAACACGCAATACAAAAACGGCGGGCCGATTTATCACATGATAGTTCTGCGCGGTTTTAAGGGCGATACTTTTATAGTCAATGACCCGGGTACGGACAACGGGGACGGCAACGAATACCCATTTTCCATCCTGCAAAAAGCTTCGGCGGATTGGAACAACGCGACCCAAACAATAGACTCCACCCGAAAATTCGCGCTGGTTTTATCTAAATAGAATTATTAATAAAAAAATTATGTCAGATTCAACCCAAGATCCTTCCGACCAAAAACAATTAGGCCACGCCTACGACTGGCTCGGCGGCCACGGCCAAATAAGCTACGAACAGTTAATGGCGCTTGCCCAGGCCGGGACTTCGGAATCTTTGGAACGCCTGCACGAACTCGCGGACGACAACAACATCAGCTACGACCAAGCCACCGACCCCGTTCAACTCGCCGAAGAAATTTCCAGCGCCATGGAAACCGACGGGAATACCGGGGTGGAATAAATCAACAAAGAATATCAAATGACTGGTGCAAGTCTGAATATTATAAAAAATCCGAACAAATGCGGGTGGAATTTTTGACCGGGGAACTAGCCATGTTTAGTTAAATATTTTTTGGGCTTTTTCTTTGGCAGAAAGTTTTGTTTGGAAACTACGGGGCGGCCAAGCTCCTTTTCCAGTTCTTTCCTGGCGTTTCCCGCCACCCTTCCGCCGCGGTTGGCGTCTGTTTTTAGTTTTGGCACGCCCTGGGAATCTTCGTTTTTGTGGATTTCCGTGGTTGAGGCTTCACCGAGCATATTAAAAATCAATTCCAGGTTGCCCATATGGTCGCGCAGGTTTTCCCGTTTTAGCCCCTTAACTTTTTTGTGTTGGCTCGGCGTTAAATCAAAAGTAGCTTTAGAAATTTCCGCCGTTAAAATTTCATAGTCCTTGGCTTCTTTTGCGCCTCGATTTTTCCATTCATCCGTAAGCTCCTCGCGAATGGCAATGCCGCGCATACGCTTTTCTATCCAGCTGTCCGGATAGCCTTTTAGCTTATATAGCATCCGTGTGCGTTTGGTGGCCAGTTCGGGATCCTCAATTTCCTGGACCCTCTCATACCCAATCTTTGCCAGCCAGCGCTTAAATGGCTCGGCTTTGGGAGAAGGGATGGACTGGATGATACGAAAAACACCTTCGGTATTTGCGCAATTCATCATTTGTTTGCCGCCCGGGGTTTGGATTGGAAGGGTATGGACAAATTGTCCATACCCTTTGGATAATTCCTCATCCCTAAGCCTCATTTTGTTAATATAATCTTTAACGTCCGGCGTGTCAGTTAAAACAGCCACCACGTCCTCAATGACAAACCACCACTCATTATTATGAATCGTCCGCCTAATTTGATTGCCTTTAAACAAGGCTATATTATTTGTTTCCATAAATTTGCTTTAATAATATACCTTAATAGTATACTATCGTTCACCATAAATCAAGCCCAACCTGTGGATAAAAGGGCAGAGGACCAAGTCCTGACTTTTGACATTTTTTCTTAAGGAACATACGGGGTCTAGAACATACGGGGTCAAGTCTTGACATTTGACATAATATAAAAATGCCGCCCCTCGACTCACCACTATGCCAGTGACTCGCTCGGGACAAAAAAACAAAGACAAAGGGGTCAGGAGCCTTTTTGCCCTTGACCACTTTTATACCGACTGCCTGCCCATAACTAGCTCCGGCGTGGAGAAACACATTTTTGTCTCCGACCACAAGCCCTTGTGGGCGGATATTGAAATTTATTAGTCTCGTCCCACGACCCGCTCCGCTCGCTTTGGACAATTTAAATACCGCACGCATTGCGATATTTTATATTGATATCGTAATCAATCTGCTGGAGATCAAACAATGTGGGCATCCCATTGTTCTGGCTTGCCCCTCAACTCGCCCCGCTCTTTGGGACTCGCTCCTTTCTACAAGCTCAAGGTCTGCGACGGGTCAAAATAAAAATATCCTATTGCATTAGGGTGTTTTTTATTTGATAAGGCTTTGTAATGAAGTACAAACTTATTTTAGCAAACATAACTGTTGACAAATTTTATTGATTTCGCTAATATTAATATAATTACTTATATGATTGTAACAACCTTTTCCCAAATTACTAAGAAGGCCTCACTCTACCCGTATTTCAGGCGGTAAGGCTTTAATTTAATTAAAAAATTTTAAAGCGCCACCCGAAAATGGGCGGCGCTTTTTTAAATTTATGTAAACTGTCTTTTGGTGTAAAGTCTCTTCGGTGCAAGCACAGGGTTTATTTCCAATACTGGAGACAAGCTGATTGTGCCAAAGAGTTCTTTAACATCAAACCGCTATCCGAAAAAGCGGGGAGAACCAAAGAGGAAAAATAAAATGAAAGCTTTCACAGGATGCGGTACTGCGTTGGTTACGCCGTTTCGGCTTGACCTTTCGCTGGATGAAGAAACGCTGCGGTTGCTCGTTGACCGGCAGATTAAAGCGGGCGTTGATTTTCTAGTACCCTGCGGAACGACGGGCGAAAGCCCGACGCTCACTCACGAGGAACACAGACGCGCTGTCGAGACTGTCATTGAGCAGGCCGCTGGCCGCGTGCCGGTTATCGCCGGTACTGGCTCAAACAACACGGCGGAAGCGGTAGACTTGACGCAACACGCCAAAACAGCGGGAGCGACTGGCTGCTTGGTCGTCTCACCATATTACAACAAACCCACACAGAATGGCCTGCTTGCGTATTTCACGGCCGTTGCTGATGTCGGGTTGCCGGTTATTATTTACAACATTCCGGGCCGCACCGGCGTTAACATTACACCGGAAACAATGGCAAAACTGACCGAGCATCCCAATATTGTCGGCATTAAAGAGGCGACCGGCAACTTGGAGCAGATGACACAAGACATTCTGCTCTGCGGCGACCGAGCAAGTTATCTCTGCGGCGACGATACGCTAACGCTTCCGTTGATGAGCGTGGGCGGGCACGGAGTAATCTCGGTTATTTCCAATGTGATGCCGCTTGAAACCGCGGCGATGGTTCACGCGGCATTAGACGGCAACTGGAATCTCGCGCGGGAAATTCATCTGCGTCTGTTTCCGATGTGCCGGGCAATGTTTTTGGAAACCAACCCCATTCCGGTAAAGTCGGCGATGGCAATGATGGGATTGATCAAGCCGGTCTGGCGTTCGCCGATAACTCCTCCCATGAAAGCGACCGCTGTCGCAATCGAAACGCAAATGAGGCAAGCCGGATTGGAAATTTTGAGTCCGGCGGAACTCTTTGCGTCCGCCTAGGACGTCAGTACATGATTTAACTGGCGAGGAGACCCTCCATCCTCGCCAGTTATACTTTACACCAAAAACAAAGGGGTCAGGAGCCTTTGTTTGCCCAAAAAGTAAATTAGTGTTAAAAGACAAGGTACTGGGTTTAGAAAAAAAGTCTTAAAAATGCTATAATTACGGTGCAACTTGGTAGGAACCAAAGTTCATATTATTTAAAGGACACATGGCGGAAAGTGTGGTCACCCTTACATCATACAAACTATTAAAATTATGAATAATAATACAGTCTTGGATATAAAAAAACTGGAAAAGGATTATAAAAATTTAGTTTTAGAAATGACTAAATTGCAAATTCAGCAGCGGCGTATTTTAGTTGATTATGCAAAAAAATTAAACGATATTAAATTGAAAAAAATCCGAGAACGATTATAAATATGCGAGATGACTTGGAAAATGGGAAAAAAGTTAAGAATGCCGAAAAAACAGTAGAAAAAACCGAAGGGCGGCAGGAGATGAACGAAGATCAGCAATTAGACCGTATGTCAGCAGAAGCTGATATGCGGGTTTCTGAATTTGAAGCAGAGCAAAAGCAATTCCTCCATAGTATTGATGCTGATGCTTCCCAAGGTGGCACTTCTGGTTTATCGATGGCCGAGATGAATCAAGCGAGGCAAGAAACTGGCATTGTGGCGAAACTGGAAGCCCTTAGACAGCGAGCAAGGGAAATGAGAGATGCTTTCAGAGAAAAAGTTTTAGACCGTAAAGTTAGTAAAATTGTACAGGAAGCTTCATACAGTAGAGGTGAAGAGCTGAATTTTTCGTATACTAAATTGAGGCAAACCATAGCCTCTTTAAGGACTGACCAGCTCAGAAGGCATCTAGAAATTATAAGTCATGCGAAAAAAAGCATAGAAGGAAGTTTAGAAAGAGAAGCAAAGTCAGGACGGCATTCAGTGAGCTCAAGTTACGGGGTGCGACATATGGGAGAGGTCTTGGACGCTTTCCAAAATCATCCGGAAGTAGTGGCTGAACTATTACAAAATCCCGAGCTCGAACCGATGCAGGACAAAATATTTTTGGAGTGTCTTTATAGTCCCCAGACCCAACATGAGGCCGTTAAGATGGCTCAAATGCTGCGCTTGGGAGACGAGCGAACAAAAAATTTAGTAATCCAAGCTGTAAAAAATACAGTTAACAGAAAAGATAAAGACGCAAATATACATGACTATGTCTACGATTTTAGTAGGGCGATATCAGATTTTGGCATAGACAAGGAAACTATACAAAGTTTAGCTTTAAATTATTTTAAATCTATAGCTACTGGCACATACCCATGGTCGCTTGACGAAAGATTTAAGAATAATTTTCACTTTTCCGATCAAGAAGTCAGTGAGTTTGTGGTAAAAAACCAAGATAGCTTAATATCATTTGTATACCAAGGAGCAGCTAATACTCTAAGGAGGGCGCCTCACGCCGGCATAGTTCCTGGCCTATTTGAACATTTTAAAAAACATTTTCAACTAAAGTTAGATGCGGAGACTTTTAAACGGCAGCCTGAAAATGCTCAGCTTATGCGTGAAGTCACTTTGGCTTGCGCTGCAAACGCAACCATTGCAGTAAACCAAGAAGGCTTTGATTCCATATCAAGCGTCCCGATTATTAATATTTTGCATACTCCTGAAGGTCAGGAGGCGTTATATAGAGGCGCCCAAGAATTAATTGTTCAAGGCAAAAAGGTTGAAGAAATTGGAAAATTTCTTAATGATTTTGGTTTAGATATAGAGAATGTTCGTTCTAACCCTCAGACTCTAGAAAGTTTAAGGAATTTATTGAGCCACGATATTAAAAATTATCACGGAGTCTGGAGATCTGATTTAATAAAACTTTTAAATATAAACGAAGCCAATATAGGGGATTTAAAAATTGAGGCTATCAGCACTTTTATAAAACAAGAAAGCTATCAGATGGCTTTCGATTTAATGGATTCAATTTCGTTAAGTGAGGAACAGGAGAAAAATATTTCTAAAAATATTTTTGGCACGGAGGATAAATTCAGTTACCTTACCACTTTAAGACAATTATTAGACAAAAGATTTATATCCGCTGCCTTTACAATATTTATTAGGGAGCATGAAAGATTTTCAAATAAAACTACGGAGCAATTAGAAGCGTACGTTAATATCAGTCAGAAAATTGTGGATTCACCATCACAGGAGATGATACGGATAAAAGACCAGTTAATTGACCAGATATTAGCTACAGAAAACCCAGAACAGACTTACGAGGTTATCAATAACATATTTATACAAAATAATCTACCATTGGTTGGCAAAGTAGAGAGGGTTTTTGATTCCCTATACCCAGACGCCGCGATTAAACAAAAAATAAATTCACATTCAAGTCCAGTTTTGCAGGAAGCGAAAAGCAGATTGAGAAGGAATATAATTTTTCAGGATTTGCTAAAAGTACACATTGAATCCGGCAATAGATCACTCAAGACTTTTTTAACTTTACTAAAGGACGCAGAACCTTTAACAGAAAAATTGCGGCAAAACGGCCTATCGGAACAAGAACAAAGAAAACTTGGCTACATACTTCGTAAACTAAAAACCCTGGCTGATGTTTCTTTACGTGGGCAACAAAACGAGTTTCCTGCGGTCAGCGGTAAAACATTGCTTGATGATTATGATGAAATATGTACTCAGTTGGGAGTAAAACCTGGTCAAAAGGTAGAAGAACGGGTTGTTGATATGTTCGCTCGTCCCATTGGTTATGAGAACATTGATGAAATTTTGGCTGAAATGCAAAAATCCCAGCAGTCCGCGCACCAAAGATCAAGGCAGGCCATCCACGGCCTACATTTTGCCCAAGGTGACCTGGTAAAGGGAGTCAGTATTGCTTACATTGATAATATTTTACAAAATGGTTCCGTTGCGAAAGAATTTCTTGGCGCAAGCTCTGATTCAGATGCTACGCCATTTGACACCGATGTTGAAATAATAGCCGGGGAATTAAAACCAACTTTCCAAGAGAATCACGATGCGCTACAACATGCGAGTGGTTATGGAGAGCTGGCTTTAGTTATTAAGGATCGCGGGCAATTTCAGAAGACTTCATCCAGAGAACCGGCTAAATATGAAAAAACAAAGTACGAATTATTTCAAACAGGGGTCCTGGGAGCAAATCATTTTGGAGTAAGAACAGGCTTCCCCTGCACTGAAGTAGATTTTATGATCCTAAGGTCTGATCAGCCAGCGCAGAGGGAAAACTTATTTTATAGTATTGCTCAAAATGGCTACTATATTCCCGTAGTAGATAGAGCCGGGCAGTTATTGTTTACCCCTGAACTGTATGACCAATACAGAAAAGTTTTTGCTGGTGTTGAAAAATACGAAGGCCAGGATATGCGATTTGCAAGCTTAAAAGCCGATATTCTATATCCGGAAGTTAAATCTATAGTAGAATCAAAAGAAGTAGATAACGAACGATTATCAAAATTAAAAGTTGAGATAAGGCAGCTGGTTTTAGAAGTTTTGAGCAAATACGGAATCCAGCTTAAGGGCGAGTATGACGACAGCCTCCTAGGGGCCGAATTATTGGACATTGGTTCTACAGGGCGAGGGACTAATGCTGTCGGCGAAGGCGATTTTGATTTTAACTTAAAGTTGGACGCTAAAGATTTTGACAAAGTTTCTAATATAGCTGCGGAAATTGTACAAAGATTGGGAAGCGAGATGAAAGAAGGCCCCATCTATCCTTCCGGTGGGAATAATAATCAGCTAAGATTTTTTGGAAGCAACATATTCAGTCAAAAAGGCTTGGATATAGATATAGGTTTTGTAAAAAAATCTGATTTAAACGTATATGCTTCCCACGACGCAGTTGCTGACAAGCTAAATAATATTCGTCAAAAATACGGCAACGAGGCCTACGGCGAGGTCGTAGCTAATATTTTACTTGCCAAGAAGTGGTTAAAAGAAGGCAGGGCGTATAAAAAAGGCAACTATGGCGAAGGCGGGCTTGGGGGCATTGGAGTGGAAAACCTGATATTGGCCTACGAAGGGAATATAAGAGAAGCTTTCGGTGCTTTTTATAGAGCCGCAAAAAACTCCGATGGTTCAATAAAAAGTCTTGAAACTTTTAAGCAGGATTTTAAAATCTTGGATGCCGGAATGAATTTGAGATTTAATAACCATGACAATTTTGTTTATAATATGAACGAAGATGGCTACAGAAAGATGATTGCTATAATACAAGAGCACGGTTTTTAGATCTGTATACAAAAACACGATCCCGATCGGGATCGTGTTTTTGCGAGTTCACACTATCGAATAAATTTTTGACGCACCTGCGTCTAGAACTTTTCTAAGCAGCTTGATGCTTCAACATCCCTCGATAACGGAAACTCGTGGTAGCCTTTTGTTCCCGGCATTACAACCTCTTAATACAGGAATTACGGCAGTTCCGTGATTTTATTCCGCTAATGAATTCAGTTCAGCGCGTTTTTGAAGGTTTTAGCAAATTTGCAATCATAAAAAATTTTATTTTACCCTTGGCCGGACGGGATCCAGAATTACAATAAAAAGCCATAAGAAAGCAAAAGTATAAAAGTCCTATTTCACAATTATTACGAAATCATAACAATTGTGAAATATAAAAAAGTAGCTTTGTCAGCGTATTGCAAAAGTGCTAAAATAAAGGTAATTTAACGGCAGTTTTAGTAAAAAGATGTTTAAGAAATCAAAAGAACTGGGATAAATAATTAAAAAGGATTTGGACTCAACAGATTTTAAAATATGAAAATAATGTTTTTGGATGAATCCGGGGACCATAACCTGGAAAAAATTGACCAACAATATCCGGTATTTGTTTTAGCCGGGGTAATTTTTGATAATTTGTATTATCAAAAGAGCGCCGTTCCGTTGGCAAATAAACTTAAGAAAAAATTATTTGGAACTGAAACTATTATTTTTCACACCGCCGATATTTCCAGAAATCGCAATAGTTTTGAAAAACTTAAAGAAACAAAATTCAGAGAAACTTTTAATTTAAGCCTGCGGGAGCTTCTTGAAAAAATGGAGTTTGAGATAGTTGCCGCCGCAATCCACAAACAAAAACATTTTGAAAAATACGGCATTGCCGCCGTAGACCCATACTTGTTGTCTTTAGAGTTTTTGGTGGAAAGATTCATTTTTTCTCTGGATAGTCACAAAGATAAAGGTACTATCATAGCAGAAAGCAGAAGCCCGCAACTGGATAACCAGCTGGAACTTGCCTGGTTGAATTTAAAAATTAAAGGGACTAGATTTTTATCACCCTCCCGGGTTGTAGATAAAATTAAAGAATTTAAAATTATAAAAAAATCCAAGGGAGTAACCGGCTTGGAAATCGCGGACTTGGTAGTCTCGCCAATAGGGCGCTGGGTTTATAAAAAAGAAAAAAAGGAGCTGTTTAAAATTATTCAAAGCAAACTTCGCAAAGGATCTGAAGGCAAAATTTTTGGACACGGAATAGTAATTTTCCCAAAATAAAAATAGGGCCCGCTACGCAGTCCCTATTTCTTATACATTAAGTATACTACACCTTACGCTATTGTCAAGTTGCAAAAAAAGCCCACAAATATGCCATTATCCTCTACGTCAAAATGCCTAAAGGCATTTAGACGTAACAAAACCATTTTTTCAAACTGATATATATAAAATGCCTTATACGAAAGCGGCCTTTGTAGCCCTTCGGCAAGCTCAGGGGAAATTAAAATACCATAATAAGTGTGGCATTTTAATTTGGTAGATTGTGTTTCCAAAATCACAGCCTTTTGTTGGAATAACTTGTTAAATGGAGTAACCTTATTAAGGTAGCATAACCAAATTCGCTTCTTTTCTCAATGCCTCATAACAAGCTACGCCGTTTGTCTTCTTATAAAAATCTTCCAAAACCGCCTTACCATTTTCTTGAGGTAAATAATAATGTTTGAAAAAACCCTCGGCGAATAGGAATGCAAGTTCACTTGTTTTTTCATACCTTTGTCTGAAATCCTCAATTAACATAACGACATCGGTATCAATACGGCCATGGTTTTTAAGAATTGCATATCGGCCAGCCGCCTCACTATAATTTTTATGTTTTATGGCAAAATATGCCTCATTGATTAAATAACTATTTTGCATTTTATTTTTACTCTTTCTTGCGATATCCAAACAAACAAGAGCATTTGTCTCATTATCAAAATAGGTTTCTTGTAAATAGCACATTAAAATATTCCCGTAGTAATCATTTTTTTTATATTTTAAAGCTTCGGCTAAATATTCAGCGCAAACTCTTAAATTTTTATTTCTAGAGTAAAATTCTTGGCTGGCTTTAAAAAAATACCCTCCAAAAATTAAGTCTTTAAAGGCTGATATAATATTTGTTCGCTTGATTTGTTCAACATAATTTAAATTAAAAAAACGTTGATAAGCCTCTTTGGCTGTCGAAATTCCTTTATCAATCTCACCCACACTCATTAAAATCCGACTCAAAATATAGAGGCTTAAGTCTACGATATTATCTACATAATTATCAAAGTCTCTTTTTTTACTCAAATTCAAATTCCAAAAAAAGCTATTAATTTCTTTTTGGACTCCTTGGTCAAACCTCTTTTTAAATTCTTCTAAACTGTCGTCGGAAAATATTTTTTTATAACCAAATTCGTATGTAAAAGATGTATTTTTACATCTAATTTGCTTTTTAAATTCGTTATATTCTGCCCAAATTATTACTGTGTGTCCCGCGTAACCATTCTGAACAAGTTTTTCTGCTTCCAAATGGGAAGAAATTTTTAATTCTTCTGGTTTAAATTCAACCCGAACATTATTTGGTAAATATTGATTAATATTTTGTAAAAAATAACTTTGAAAATTTAACAAATAATTACTTATATTTTGGCTTCTTGTAGCATTGTGTAATACAAAAATTATATTAGCTTTTTTTAAAAGTACCGTTACTCTTCTTGATAGTCTCCAAGCAATATAATAAATAATTAAAGAAGAACACAACAAAACAAGCCAAAGTATCAAAAGCTTTGGGAAAATTGTGTAAACTGCGACCCCTAAGGAAAATGCTATTATTAAATGATTTCTTAGGCCATTTCTGGTATTCCAGTCTTCGCCTAATTTGTTCAAAAAAGCCATATCCTATAAAGGATAGAACTTACTGTAAATTAAGTCAATTTTATATAAAATGCCTTATACGAAGGCGGCCTTTGTAGCCCTTCGGCAAGCTCAGGGGAAATTAAAATACCGCAATAAAATTTGATCCAACATAGTTGTTGCCCCTCGACTCATCATCGTACTTCTCGCTCGAGACAAAAAAATAATATCCCAATGAATGGGATATTATTTTTTTGGTAGCGCTCGTGCGCCAAGCGTGGAACGAACTTTCCGCAGATTTAAAGGAATGGTGGGTGTTTGGAAATGATGTAAAATGGACTTTTGCCGCCCAGGTACCAGTGTTGCAAAAATAGGTGGAACTTTTTTAAATTTCTACTACCCCTCTTCGGAACTTATATACATACGGGGTCAAGTCTTGACATTTGACATAATATAAAAATGCCGCCCCTCGACTCACCACTATGCCAGTGACTCGCTCGGGACAAAAAAATAATATCCCATTCATGGGATATTATTTTTTTGGTAGCGCTACGGGGAGTCGGACCCCGATTTAGTGGATGAAAACCACTTATCCTAACCGTTAGATGATAGCGCCATAAAAGAAAATATTTACAAACTCCTAAATATTTGCTCTCTTGCTTTAAAATTTTTCTTTAAAAATATCTCTCTTTTTCTCGCCAATGTCTTACTAGGGAAACTTTCAGTATAAGCTATTATAAATGGCCTGTAAGCTTTGGTTGATTTGGTCTTGCCGGAGTTATGTTCTTTAAGCCTTTTTTCAGTATTATCGGTAGAGCCTATATAATGCCAATCCTTTATTAAACTTTTTAATACATAAAGATAATACATCATTATTCGAATACTAGTTGGGATGTCCGCCGGAGGCGGATCCGCCTCCGGCGGAAAAACCACTTGTCCTAACCATTAGACGATACCGCCTTAAAAACCAATTTTAGAATAGATTTTTTACTGAATAATTTTGTCTATAATTCCGTATTTTTTGGCTTCTTCGGCGGTCATAAAGTAGTCGCGGTCCGTGTCTTTTTCTATTTTGGAGATGGGCTGGCCGGTGTGCTTGGCTAAAATGGCGTTAATTTGGTTTTTAATGCGCATCATTTCGCGGGCCTGAATTTCCACGTCTTTTTGCTGGCCTTCCACGCCGCCCATAACCTGATGGATAAGCACGCGGGCGTTGGG
>Ga0265316_10005484_pt1 | contig 12312 bp, 10 predicted proteins | sample 4522metaG_FD_202092 | JGI IMG/M metagenome (GOLD analysis project Ga0265316, IMG submission 202092) | Rhizosphere microbial communities from Carex aquatilis grown in University of Washington, Seatle, WA, United States - 4-5-22 metaG | ecosystem: Host-associated > Plants > Roots > Rhizosphere >... | reverse complement strand
CAGCCCCTCGACCTGATGAAAGATCGGCGAGTGCGTCGCGTCGGCCGCATCGTTGCGATGCACCTTGCCTGGAATCACGATCCGCACCGGCGGCGGCTGCTCTTCCATGGTCCGCATCTGCACCGGCGAAGTATGCGTGCGTAGCAGCAGCCGGTCGCGCTGCGGCCTGCGCTCCTGCCCTGCAACCACCAGCGTGTCCTGCGTATCCCGCGCCGGATGCCCCGGCGGAAAATTCATGCTCTCGAAGTTGTAGTAGTCGGTCTCAACCTCAGGCCCCACGCCCACCGAGTAGCCCAGCGCCGCAAAAACCTGAACAATCTCATTCATCGTCCGCGTTATCGGATGCTCGGCGCCAGTCAGCCGCCGCGTCCCCGGCAGCGTGATGTCGATGGCCTCTGCCTTCAGCGCCGCATCGCTCGGTCCGCCGCCCAGAGCTGCATCCAGCAGCCCCGCCACCACTTCCTTCAGCGCGTTGAACCGCACGCCCAGCGCCTTCTTCGCGTCCGGCGGAGCAGCCTTCAACCACCGGCCGGAAACCTCATTGAGCCGCCCCTGCTTGCGCCCCAGCCATTCCAGTCGAAACGCCTCCACAGCCGCCTCGCTGCCCAGCCCCTCCGCAGCTTTGCGCGCTTGCGCTTCAAGCGCAGCAAACGCCGTGTCCAGCGCGGCATCGTCAAACGCTGTCAGATTCGGTATCGCTTCGTTCGCCATGTGTAAAGAGCAGGATAAAGCATTGCATCCAGCAGATGCGCGCCCGCGAGCGCCAAGGGCATCACTCTTGGCAAATCGACCCCATAGCGACGCAGCCATCGAAAATGCCGTGCCCCCCAAACGCACAACGGCCCGGAATCCTTTCGAACCCCGGGCCGCATTTTCCGCCAGTCATATTTCGTTGTTACGCAACCTTGGCCTTTGCCGGCTTCGCCGCCTTGGGCTTCTCTGCCTTGGGCTTCGGCGGCTGCGCCGCCTTGGCCTGCTCCACCAGCTTGGTAAATCCCGCCGCGTCGTGCACGGCGATGTCGGCCAGAATCTTGCGGTCCAGCTCAACGCCGGCCTTCTTCAGTCCGCTGATGAACTGCGAATAGCTCGTCCCATTCAGCTTGCACGCCGCGGCAATGCGCACAATCCACAGCGAGCGGTACTGGCGCTTCTTCAGCCGCCGGCCCGTGTAAGCAAACTTCAGGCCGCGCTCCACGGCCTCCTGGGCCGCCTGGTAGAGCTTTGATTTGGTCAGGAAATAGCCGCTTGCTCGCTTCAAAATCTTCTTGCGGCGGTCGTTCCGCTTCGTACTGCGTTTTACGCGGGGCATGTTTCTTCTCCTTTTTTGGGTTCCGCCAATTTATCTCCGCATGTCGCGGAGCATCGCAGAATCCGGTTCAAGCACGTCGAGCTCAATTCCGACGGCTCTGGTTACGCGGCTGGAGGCAGGAGGCCGTCACATTTGCGACGGCTGTCAACCTCTTCACTCGCTCTGGTCAAGCCTGATCTCTCGCCGGCTGCGAAACGCTTTTCGCAAATAGCGGGGGCCGCGCATCGGCCCTATTGCATTGGCACGCCCCTCGTCCAAAGGGCTGCTCCATGCAATGGTCAGGCGTAGGGAATCATGCGCGCTACCTTCGCGTAGTCGCCATCGGAAACAAGCAGAGTTCTGCCCAGCTTCCGCTTGGTCTTTGGCTTCTTCGACGTAAGGATGTGCCGCGTCTTCGTCTGGCCCCGCTTGATCTTTCCGGTGCCAGTCTTGCTGAAGCGCTTCTTCGCGCCCGTATGGGTCTTCAACTTTGGCATTTTCTTCTCGGTTTTGCTCGATTTCGGTAAGCGGATCGCTCACCGCAGGACTCGCAGACAAGAACTTCCGTGCCGCTTGAGGCCTCTTTAAGTATAACGTAAGGCCGCTTTTTACGGTACCAGTCAAGGTTGACCGGTCAAGTCTTAATGGGACGCGCCAATTTCTCAGGTAGAGCAAAAATGAACAGACGTGCCGAACGGAGGCGGATATTCTCAGAAAATCTTAGCAATTGACAGGGGGGTTCAAGATGCTCACATTGCTAAAACCAGGCTTCCCACATCGACGCAACGCTAACGGGACACACGACTCAATTTGCACCGTGTGTTTCGTGACAGTAGCCACGGTCCGGCATGAATGGGAGCTGGCTCGCTTTGAATCTGCCCACGTTTGCGAACCAAGCAACCTCTACCGAATCAGTCACTATAAGTTGCCGCCTCCACGGGTTGTTCTTTAACTATTCCAGAAGGGCAACTTACCCTTCCGGGGTCCGAACGTGGTCGCTCAACCGCGCTAGCTCGCCACGTGCGCGCAGCGCACGCCAGCTCCGCTGACTCCGCCAACCCCGCTGTCTTTATTCCGTCGGGTCCCCCGCCGTGAACTCCGAGCAGCACGGCTTCTCCGTCGCGTGGAAGTTCATCGTCTCCACGCGGATCCCATCCGGATCGTAGAAATTGAACTGGTATTTCCCGTCCAGCCCGATCTTCGGCGCCTTATCGTAACGGCCGCTCAGCCGATTCCCGTCCACCAGCACCTTGTACGCGTCGGGAACCGAAACCTCGCCGATCGAGAAATGGTCCAGCACGCCCAGCGTCTGCTGCGTCATGTCTGCCGGAATCCCTTTCCCCGGCCCCGCCGCAATCATGTACTCCATCCAGTCGTGCGCGTCAGGAACCTGCTGGCTCACCCACTCCACTTTGCCGTCGCGCCCGCCCCACCAGTACGGCTTGAAGTCCAGCAGGTCGCGGTAGAACTTGTCCTCTGTCGCGCGATCGTGCACCAGCAGGCCCACGTGAATAATGTGATGGCCAATGGCGCTCGGCGCGTCCACCGGCTTCGCGTCCGCCGGCGGCTGAACAAATTGAATGGTATTGCCCTCGGGATCGAGCACGTCGAACCAGCGGCTGCCATCCTTGCCGCGCGTCACCTTCGCCGGCGTCGTCCATCCCTTGGCCGCGAGATACTTGCGCAAGCCCTCGGCGCTCTCCGTCTTAAAGGCCGCGTGATCCAGGCGGTTGATGCCCTGTCCCGCAGGCAGAGGCAGCACTTCAATAAACTGCGTCGCGCTCAGCGCATAGCGCACGCCCTGCGGATTCTCGGGATCGGCCTCCTTCACCGCGCCCACACTCACGGTGTAGAAATGCTCGGTCGCCGTCGCGTCGGAAGTGTAGACGGCCAGATGCGAGATGCCTGTGATCTTGGGCCGCGCCGGCGTCGTCTTCGGCCCGTATTGTGCGGCGGCAGCGGTCACAACAGAGGCCGAAACGAGAGCAACAAGAAGAGTTCTGATTTGCATTGACCTTCCCTCACGATTCCTGGAGCGAGATAACCATAAATCGCCTGAGGAGCCGCGCGCAAACCGGCATCAGCAAGTCGACGTGTCGGCGAGTCAGCGAGTTGGCGAGTTGGCGGAGTTAGCGGAGTTGGCGGAGTTAGCGGAGTTGGCGGAGTTAGCGGAGTTGGCGGAGTTAGCAAGTGACCGAGACATCGATTGGGCAAGGTCGCGGCTAAGGGTTTTGGGCGATTTTTTGAAAGCGGGTGATTTTTGGCGATTTTGGGCGAAAAAAGGGCCGAAAAAAGACCGCTTTAATGCTAGCAAACTGTGAAACTGTGGAGCGAGTGGCTGCAGGGTACTGATTCTAAAGGCTCCACAGTTTCACAGTTTCACAGTTTCACAGAACACATATGGGGGGTGGGGGGAAACAGTGGTCAGTGAACAGTGGTCAGTGGTCAGAAAGGCCGGGAGCGGGCGAGCCGATCTGGTCTGGCTGCCGATCATGGTCTCAGTATGCGCGGGAAGGGGGAAATAATCGGCAGACTTGGCGGCAGGAATTTGCTCATGTTTTCAGCGGGTTGCGAGGCGGGGAAGCGGGAAAGCGCTTGACAAGAAAATTGGGAACGTCCCGTCTGATTCAATCCCAACGCCCGCTCATCGCGATGTGACTGCGATGAACGGGGCACAGCTTTTGCGGCTGTTGCGGTCCTCATGACCGGGCCACCTGCCCACCCGCCTGCCTGCTCCGAACTCGCATGATAGGTCAATCAGGTATCGGTGTCGACATACCCTTCGCTCCAGCCATCACGGTCTAGCTCACGCGAGTGAATTTGGAAACCTTCCGGGTAGCTTGCGAATCCTGGTTTAGTCAGCAGTCGCTCGATCGCCGACTTCGCGCTAGACTCGGCCCGATAGACACCAATTAGGAGCCCATTGTCGTCGTCCTCGTCATCCTTTGCGACAAACCATAAGAGATAGACAATGGAACACACGGCCCCCCCTACTTACATACTCTTCGACATACGCTAACACACTGTAGATAAGGCGGGTGGCCCGGTCATCAAAATCGCGGCGAGTCATAAAGGCTGTGCCCCGTTCATCGCGTTGTTTGCGATGAGCGGGCGTTGCGATAAAATCGTGGCCGGACGGGGATCGAGCCATGCCGAGCGGCCTGAAGCGATTTCAAGAGGCGAAGTCCCTGCACTTCGTCACCTTCAGTTGTTTTCGCCGTCTGCCGCTGCTTGAAGCGCCGGGTGCCAGGGAGACGGTCGAGGCCGTGCTGGAAGAGACGCGCGCGCATCATCAAGCGCGTGTCTACGCCTATGTCCTGATGCCGGAGCATGTTCATCTGCTTGTCAATGAGCCGCCGGGGATTCTGGTGGCCCAGCTTCTCAAAGCGGTGAAGCAGATGACCTCGCGCAAGCTGCGAGGATCGCGCGAGAAGTTCTGGCAGGACCGCTACTACGACAGCAATGTATACGGAGAACAGGCCCGCTCGGAGGTGATCCGTTATATCCATCGCAATCCGGTGGCACGGGGGCTGGTGGCAAAGCCGGAGGACTGGCCGTGGTCCAGTTTCCGGCACTACGCGACCGGATTGAAGGGGACAATCGAGATCGAATCGCGGTGGACCGCCTTCCTGCGGGGAAATCAGCTGCCTGAAGGAGTGCGGCTCAAGGAAGGCGAACGATCGTGCTTTCCCACCCAAGCCGCGAAAGGCGCGGCTTGGATGGGGCACAATCCATCGAGGGAGAATCAGAGGTAAAAGACTTGGTCGGGCCACCGGCCCGCGATTTTATCCCGACGCCCGCTCATCGCGATGAGACTGCGATGAACGGGGCACAGCTTCTGCGGCTGTTGCGGTCCTCATGGCTGGGCCACCTGTCGAGGGAACGTCCCGTCTGTCCCCAGGTTCCCAGGTTCCCAGGTTCTCCCAGGTTCTCCCAGGTTCTCCGAGCAAGGCTCACGCCAGAACTCCGGTGATGACGGTCACCAGTCGTGCAATAGGTCTCACGCTCACGACCCAAAAGCGGCAGCGTATGAAGAGAATTGCGGTGCGGGGTGTCCAATGTTGAGCATATTTTCTCGCGGAATACCGGTAAAAGATTGGAATGACGCCGTGTGAACCAGATCACACACACTGGCGCACACTATAGGAGTTGACCCCTTGGATCGAGTGACCCGCAAGCTCAGAGCTCAAACCCTCAAAACGCAATTGGATATGTGCCGACTGGTATGTGCATCCCTTGCCAAGGAGGTCGATTCCTCCTACATGACGCCTGAGCACAGGGCGGCACTGGCGCAACGTTCGTACAAAGCTCACAAGGAGGGCCGCAGCTTGCAGCGGGCGATCGATGCGCTGGAGGAGCAGGAAACGAGAACGGCCGCAACTGAGGCGGCTTGAGTGAAGCACAAACTGCCGAAAATAGTTAGATAAGAAAAGTGCCTTTTGGCGAAAGTCCGCTCCGTGCGGCCTCTGCGCCAAATGAACCGCGGCCTACGCCTTCCGTAGTTTCTGATTTCTCTGCTGCGCCGCCAGCACCGTCGCAACCAATGCCGTGAGCAGCGAAACCACCGCAAGCGAGAGAAACGCGCGGCGCCAGCCGAAATCAACCGCGATCCGCGCCACCGTATCGCCCGAGAGCCAACCGGCCATGTAGCCGAAGCCGTCGATGATTCCCGCGGCTGTTGCGCTGCCATGCTTTCCTCCGAAATCGAGAGACATGGCCCCGGCGAGATAGGAATATGGCCCCAGCAACATGAAGCCGACCAGCGCAACAAGGATCGTTGGCGCCCATTGTCCGGAGTGGTCGGGAATGCGGCCCATCAGCACGAGGCAAACCGTGCACGCCGTCATTCCTATGACCACAAGAATGTTGCGCCCGTTGGGGCCAAGCTTGTCGCTCAGGAATCCACCCAGCAACACGGAGACGCCGCCGCAGAGCGGGAAGAGCGCGCTGCGGCTGGCCGCTGCGCTCGCCGTCAGCCCGGCGAATTGCACGAAGTAGGTGGGCGTCCACAGGTTGAACGTCTCTCGGAGCATCGTGGTTCCAAACGCCAGCACGCAGACCATCCAGAAAGGAAAGCTGGTGAGCAAGGGCCGCAGGATCGCCGCAATGCCTGCCCTTTCGCCGTCGCCGGCTGGATCCTCGTCGGCGTACACATTGCGCGGATTAACTTCCGGCGCGGGCAGCCCTCGCTCCTCGGGCGCTTCGCGAAGCAGCAACAGACAAGTCAACATCAAAACCGCGAGCGCTCCGGATGCAAAGAAAAACACTCCGCGCCAACCGACGCCATGCGCCATGAGCTGGCTCATCATCCACCGGCAGCCCGCATCGCCAAACAGAAAACTCAGGCTCACCACAGCCATCACGCTGCCGTAGGTGGAGTAGGAGAACCAGCGCGACGAAACCCGCACCAGGGCTGCCCACCCCAGCGACTGGAAGAGCCGGTTCCCGATCCATGCAAGAGTGAAGAGCGGAAATCCTCCGCTCATGGCAAAGATGATGGTGAAGAAGATGGAGCCGGCCATTCCACCCAGAAAGCTTCGCCGGCCGCCGCCGGTGTCGGCGAGGGCCCCCGAGAAGAACTTGCCGAATGCATATGCCACGGTGCCGACAGAGGCCATGAACCCGAGCTTTATCTGCGCCTCGTTCGGCGTAATGCCGTGCTGCGCCAGATCGCGAATGAGAACCGGCAACACCACCGAGAGATCGGAGCGGCAGAAATAGTAGCCCGAATAGCCCAGTGCAAGGAGCAGGGCCGTGCCGGCGTGCCAGGCGGTAAACCGCTTTGAACCCGGCTGCGCAGGCTCAGTTTGGCCGGGGGCCAGTGGATTGCTGGTGGACACACAAGAAAATTACCACACGCCCGGACGAGTGGATGTTACAGAGCGAGGACAGCGATAAGCGGCCGGATGTGGGGCGCCTATGCGGTTACGAGATGCGCAGCACCTTGGCGCTTGACGGCCATCAGCTCCAGTGCCGTCTCTGCAATGTGCTCGGCACTGACTTCCAGCTCACGCACCAGTTCCCAGGGCGCGCCGGAGTCACCGAATCGGTCTTTGACGCCGATGGCAGAGGTGATGACGGGCACTCCGTAGAGCTCATGGCTGGCGGTGAGAATGGAGCTGACGCGGCCGGCGAGCGCGCCGATCTGATGCTCCTCAGCGGTAACGATCACGCCGGTTTCGAGCGCGGCGCGAATGATCGCGGGAGAATCAATGGGCTTGAGCGTGTGCATGTTGAGGATGCGCGTCTCGTAGCCGAAGTCGCGCTTGAGGATCCATGCCGCTCGCATGGCCTCAGGCACCATCGGCCCGCAGGCGATGATGCTCAGATCTTCGTGCTCGTCGGCGCAGTCGGCGGCGAGGCGCGTTTCAAAGGCAGAGGCGAATTCGGCTTTCTCTCCGCGCAGGCGGATCAGGTTCGCCTTGCCGAAGACGAAAGGCGTGGATTCGCTGGTGACGACCGGCGTGGCCTCGCGCGCGAAGCGGATGTACTTGGGCCCCACGTGCTCGAGAAGAAGATGGCGTGTAGCCTTTCGCGTTTCAATGGCGTCGCAGGGCACGACAGCCGACATGTTGGGCAGGCCGAGCATGGCGAAGAGGTCTTCAAGCGCCTGGTGGGTGGCGCCATCCGCGCCGACGGAGACGCCCGCATGCGCGCCGGCGACGAAGACATTGAGGTTGGAGTAGCAGACCGAGACACGGAGCTGGTCAAGGTTGCGCGCGGCAGAGAATGTGGCATAGGAGCCCAGGACAGGCAGCTTGCCCTCGCGGGCCAGGCCTGCAGCGGCCGCAGTGGCCGATTGCTCCGCGATGCCCATCGAGATCCAGCGGGGGGCGCGCTCCGGCTTGCCGGCGTGGAAATCGGCGATGGTGATGGAGCCAGAGATGTCGAGACCGATGCAGACGACGCGTTCGTCGTCACCGCATTCGGCAAGTGCTCGGCCAAAGCCCTTGCGCGTCGGTTCCATCGTGACCTGCATTGCGGCGGGGTCGGCGTTCCACCAGTAATTGCGTGAGAAGCGAGGCATTTTGCATTCGAGATTGCGCGTCGCCTCGGCTTGCCAGCTGTTTGCCCTGGCCAGCAACTCGTCCGCGGGAATGCGGCCGGTGAGGCCGAGTTCGTCGAGAGCCTTGGCGAGTTCTTCGCGATTCGGCGCTTTGCCATGCCAGCCGGGTTGATTCTCCATGAAGCTCACGCCCTTGCCCTTGATGGTGTCGGCAAGGATCATGACGGGTCTGCCTGTGACCTCGCGTGCCTGCTCCAAAGCGTCGACAATCTGGCTCATGTTGTGGCCGTCAATGCGCAGCACGTCCCAGCCGAAGGCCGCGTACTTGGCAGCGAGCGGCTCCACCTGCATCACGTCATTGACCAAGCCATCGATCTGCAGGCGGTTGCAGTCGACAATGGCGATGATGTTGTCCAGGCGATAATGGCCTGCTTCCATCGCCGCCTCCCACACCTGACCCTCCTGCTGTTCGCCGTCGCCCATGAGGCAGAAGATCTTGTGATTTTTTCCGTCGATACGCGCGGCCAGAGCCATGCCGACGGCAATGCTGAGCCCCTGGCCCAGGGAGCCGGTGGAGACTTCGATGCCGGGCAGCTTAAGCCAGTTGGGGTGGCCCTGAAAAGGCGAACCGAGCTTGCGCAGCGTGACCACATCGTCGAGCGGGTAGAACCCTGCCATGCCGAGCGAGACGTAAAGCGCAGGCGCTTTGTGGCCTGCCGACCAGAGAATGCGATCGCGATGGGCCCAGGCGGAGTCTCGCGGGTCGTGATCGGCCACGCGCAGGTAGAGTGCGGCAGCGAGGTCCATGATGGAGAGCGTGCCGCCCGCATGACCGGAGCCTGCCGCGCAGAGAGCGACCAGATTGTAGCCGCGCATGAGGCGCGCAGCATCGCGCAGTTCCTCGATCGAGTATTCCTTCGTGACCATGCCGGTTTTTGAATCCCTCAGCGCCATTGCCGTTCTCCTTCGCGCCTTACGTTGCCCACTGTTCCCACCGCTACAGATTCGCCTTCGTCCATGCGTCGATGCGTTTCAGTGCTTCCATCAGGTTCTCCATCGAGTTGGCCACGCTAAACCGCAGGTAGCCTTCGCCGAAGGATCCGAATGCCGTACCCGAGAGCGCCGCTACTCCAGCCTGTTCAAGCAGCGCATCGGCAATGCGCTTTGAGGGCCAACCGGTGCCGGTGGTGTTGGCAAAGACGTAGAACGCGCCTTTCGGCATGCGCGCGCTGAAGCCCTTGATGCGGTTGAGGCCGTCGACAAACGCGCGGCTGCGGCGCTCGAACTCGGCACGCATCGCGTCGACCGCGGATTGATCGCCGGCGAGCGCGGCCAGCGCCGCACGCTGCGTGAAGGCGGCAGTGCAGGAGTTCGAATTCGTCGCCAGGCGCGCGATTTGGCCAGCGAGATCCGCGCGCATCACACCGTAGCCGATGCGCCAACCGGTCATGGCGTAGGTCTTGGAGAAGCCGTCGAGCAGGATGGTGCGCTGGCGCACGCCAGGCACGCTCATGATGGAGAATGGCTCACCCTCGAATTGCAGGCGACTGTAGATTTCGTCGCTGAGGATCATGATGTTGCGATCGCCGATGACTGCGGCGGCGCGCTCGATCTCGCGGCGGCTCAGCACGCTGCCGGTGGGGTTTTGCGGTGAGTTGAGGATGATCAGCCTGGTGCGGGGCGTGATCAGCCGCGCCATTTCGTCCACGTCCATGGCGAAGTCGCGCTCTTCGCGCAAGGGAATGGGAACCGCCGTGCCGCCGGCGTAACGGATCATCGATTCGTAGATGGGAAAGCCCGGGTTGGGGTAAAGGACCTCGTCGCCCTCGTCGATGAGGGCCAGCATGACGTAGAAGATGATGGGCTTGCCGCCGGGGACAACGACCACCTCCTCGGGCTGGATGGCGATGCCGTGCGTGCGGCTGACGGACGCGGCGATGGCCTCGCGCAGCTCGGGCAGACCGGCCGAGGGAACGTAGTGCGTCCACCCGCCGCGTAGCGCGTCAACGGCCGCTTCCACAATGTGCTGCGGGGTGTCGAAGTCGGGCTCGCCAATCTCCAGATGCACAATGTTTCTGCCCTGGCGCTCGAGCGCCTTCGCTTTGCTGAGGACTTCAAAGGCTGTCTCAGTACCCAGGCGCTCCATGCGGCGCGCCAAAATCAACTCATGTCCGACCAGCTGCATTGTCATTGCGAGTGCTCCAATCACTTGCCTGGCCGGGGTGCGACGGGGTCAGTAAGCGAGCTGCCCGCACCTCGACCGGATGGCATTATACTGCCGGGAAAAACGGCAAAATGTGACGGTCGTCGCCCTCCTTCAGAATTCGCAAAAGCTGCCTTTGCACAGGCGCAACCGTGCAGGTTTGTGAGTAGAATGTTCTGCAAGCGCACCACAAGTCCTCGCGAATGAATTACTACGATCAAGTCGCAGAAGCTGCTGGTTTCTTGAAGGCGCGGCTCGGCTCGCTCGACCCTCGGGTCGGCATCGTGCTGGGCTCGGGATTGGGCGCAGCCGCCGATGCAGTCGAGAATCCAGTAATCGTCCCTTACGGCGAAATTCCTCACTTCCCGCAATCCACGGTTGAAGGCCATTCAGGCCGGATGGTGGCGGGGCTGCTCGGCGGCGCGCCGGTCATCATCATGCAGGGGCGCGTTCACTTCTATGAGGGCTATTCGCCGCTCGAGGTCACCTTCCCCATGCGGGTGCTGGGCATGCTCGGAATTCGCGCGGTGGTGCTGACCAATGCGGCCGGAGGCATTCAGCCCGGGCTGCATGTGGGCGAACTCGTGGTCTTGAGCGACCACATCAATCTGATGGGCTGGAACCCGCTGAATGGGCCCAATGAGCCGCGCTTCGCGATTCGCGCAGGCGCAGGCCTGCGGTTTTTCGACATGACCGAAGCCTACAGCAGGCCGCTGCGGACGCTGGCAAAAGAGGAGGCGCACGAGGACGGATTCGCATTGGAGGAGGGCGTATATCTCGCCACGCCCGGACCGAGCTTCGAGACGCCCGCGGAGGTTCGCGCCTTTCGGGCGCTGGGCGCGTCGCTGGTGGGAATGTCCACCGTGCCGGAGACGATTGTCGCAAGGCACATGGGAATTGAAGTGCTGGGAATTTCGTGCGTCACGAACCTGGCCGCGGGACTGGGCACAAAGCCGCTGAGCCACGAAGAGGTCAGTGAAACGGGCAAATGGGTCGAGAGCCGGCTTGCCAGTTTGTTGAAACGGGTAGCGCCAAGAATCGCCGAGAGGGTGGAAGTGGAAGAGTGAGCGCGACAAGGCCTCGAGCGCGGTGAAGCAGACGGGGGAGCCTGTGGCGACCGGAAATCGAGAGCTTCTTACTCGGTCGCAAGACGGATCCGGCGACTTGACTAAACCACAGCGAAATCAAAAGATACAAGCCATCTAAAATATCGGTCAAATGCGAGCGACGCCTTCCACAGTGCGCCAAATTCCGACTCCTGAAAAGGGGTTACCGTTGTAATGTCTGGGGGGGGACTTTGGCGAGGATGTGGCGAGGATGTTTTATGTTAGGCTTAATTACTGCCTTACACGATAGTCCATGGCCAAACGTTCAGTGAATCAAGAAACCCCCATCTATGAGGCGGTTGATCGAGGTGGAAGCCTCGCTCGTGGCCTTGGCAAGTCAGGTTCGAAATTGAGGTCCGGAAGGTACAGGGCGCAACTCACAGCCTTCTCCCTGCTCACTCTCACTGCTGTGATCGTGCTCCTGAGCGCCCCTTGGGCAAAGGAGCAAAGTACATCCGCAATGACTGTTGGGAGTCCGACAGTCGACGCTAACGGAGTAAAGTACTACCCCGTAAGGTCTGTCTACCAAGGTTTTCAGCCACAGATTATTCGGGTTCTGGAGCCAACTCACCCGTCGCCGGGAAAGCCGCGGCGAATCTTGTTTGTGCTGCCGGTGGAAGCTGGGATCGACAATACCGCGTCGAGATGGGGCGATGGGCTGGAAGAACTACGGCTGCTCGATGTGCAAGATCGCTTCAACATAACGTTG
>Ga0265316_10005483_pt1 | contig 12313 bp, 7 predicted proteins | sample 4522metaG_FD_202092 | JGI IMG/M metagenome (GOLD analysis project Ga0265316, IMG submission 202092) | Rhizosphere microbial communities from Carex aquatilis grown in University of Washington, Seatle, WA, United States - 4-5-22 metaG | ecosystem: Host-associated > Plants > Roots > Rhizosphere >... | reverse complement strand
GCTTCGACAGCAGCGGCCTCGAATGGGCTGCCCGTCGCCACCGTGGCCTTGGCGTCTGTCACCTTGCCGTCGGCAGCGATGACCAGCTCCAGCTCGACCTCGATTGCCTCGGTTGAGGGTGCAACGTCAGAGGGCAGCTCGGTTGGATATTTGGCTTCGACAAAACCAGTCAGGCGTGGGGCTTCGAGCTTGGGCGCCACGGGCGCGACGTCCTCTGTATTTTCCGTCGCGGCAACGGGACCAGCAAAGAAGAACAGAGCCAATCCAGCGGCGGCGCAGATGAAGTGGCGAGAGCGAGCGGTCATGGGGTCCTCCTGATTCACAGCCCCACGTAGCAGTCGCCGTGCCAACGCGAAGTCGGCGAAAAGTCGTCAGCTCAGTGTCCGCGCACCCGACCTGCGGGCACCTGTCTGCGGACACGGGCGGACAGGTGTCCGAGCCCAAAACAACGCCGACGCTACGACGACCACATCGCGCGGACCAGGCCGGCCATCGCGGAAACGGCGCTTTCCTGGGCGCGCGATTTCCGCCACACGAAGGCGTATTCGGTGGCGATGGAGGCTCCGGGCCAGATCCGACATCGCCCTTGGGATTGAGCGAGGCTGGCGGTCTTTTCGTGAAGCAGACTGGCGCCAAGGCCAGACGAGATGGCCTCGACGACCGTGCTTTCGATGTCCACTTGGCAGCTGGTGCGGGGAGCACGGCCGAGTTTGCGGAAAAGCTCGCGTCCGAGGACTTGGAAGGGGCAGCCATCCGGCGTGGCGATCCACGCAAGTTCGCAAAGCTCGTCCCAGTTAGAGTGGTCGTGGATGGCGCACCGACTGGGAACCGCCACCACCAGCCGAACAGGCGACAGGGTGGCGCGATCCAGCTTTTCCTCGGTGGGGCCAAGAACGAATCCACAGTCGAGATTGCCTGATAGAAGGTCGCGGCGGATCGCGACGGACGATGCATGGTGCAGCTGGATTTGGAGGTAGGGGAAGCGCAGGGCAGCCTGACTGAGCAGTTCACCGATACGAAGCGTGGTCGGATCGGGTGGCGCGCCGATGCGAACCGTACCGTCGGGCTGTCCACGCAAGCGCCGCGCCTCTTCTAGAAGCTCACTGGCCGAGCTCAAGGTTCGCTGGGCTTCTTCCAGCAAGTGCTGTCCTTCGCCAGTCAAACTCATCCCCTTTGCGCTGCGCTCGAACAGGGCAATGCCCAGCTCATCTTCTAGCGCCTTGATTTGCGCGCTGATGGCGGGCTGGCTGGTCGCCAAGGATTTGGCCGCGCGCGAGAGGTTGCCTTCCTTGGCAACGGCCACGAAGGTTCGTAGTTGGTAGAGCTCCATGGAAATCCAGCGGGTCTCGGATGCTGCCAGGATACTACCAGGCCGGGCAACCCATCACTTTCTGGAGGTCCCTTGCCATCGAAAAAGCAGAAGACCCCTTCGGATCTTGCGATTGGGTTTCCGACGACGCCTGCCGCACTCTTATCCAACATGAACGCACCCATCGCATCGACCCCACCCGCAACGCCACTGGATACAAACGGCCTGGAAAACGCACTCTCCCATCTGCGCGCCATCGTCGAGGCCGCGTGTGAACTGCCAGGATCCCGGTTGAACTCGGGCTTCTATCGAGAGCACGTTCTTGTGGTTGAACGATTGGTCCGTCGCCTGGCGCCGCTCCTTGGCGCCAGACTGGACGTGGTGCTGCCCGCGGCCCTCTTGCACGACATTGCAGCCATCGAAGATTTCTCGCGCGTTTCCTTACACCACGAATTAGGCGCGGAGCGTGCAAGGACGATCTTGAGCGAAGCGGGTTTCCCCGACTGGCAAACCGGCGCGGTGGCAGCGTGCATTCGCCGGCATGTGCTGCCCGTGGCGGAAGGTGCAGGCACGCCTGAGGAGGTGTGCCTATCCAACGCAGACGCCGTGGCTCAGATGACCACCCCGTCCTACTGGTTGCACTACGCGCACAGCGTGCGAGCGTTGGAATTTCCGGCCGGGCGAGATTGGTATCTCGCACTGGTGAAGGAGCGTTGGCCGCGACTCCATCGGTCGCTGCGCGAGATTGCACGTCCGCACTACCGTCGCGCGCTCGGCGCGTGTCTGGGTGACCTGGACCATTTTGAGGGTAGCTAGCGAGAGGTCTTCACGTGGCGTCGGCGATCGATTTCCAGCGTTCGTTCGTGCTGGGCGCCGGCTGCACCTGCGCGAGCAGCGCGAACGCCGCGCTCGATGGCAGCGCCTTTGTCTTGCCACCACGTCTTGGCCTTAGCGAGATCCCAGGTGCCAACGCTCAGCGCGCGCAATCGTTCACCGAGCGCTTCGGCGGAGGCAGGGCGCGCGCCGGGATCTTTGGCCAAGCACTGCATGACCAGCGCTTCGAGCTCAGGCGGAAGCGGCCTGCCCAATCGCCGCGAAGGTGTTTCGGGCACGATGGACAAATGCTTGGCGCACACTTCGAACGTGGTGTTGCCCGAGAACACGGGGGTGCCGGTGAGAAGAAAGTAGGCCACGGCCCCTACCGCGTACAGGTCGACGCGGCCATCGATGGCCGCTTGGTTCGAGACCAGCTCGGGGGCGACGTACAGCGGCGTTCCGATGAGCGTCACCGACTGCGAAAGCTGAGGATCCTTGCGTCCGGTGAGATCCTTGGCCAAACCGAAGTCGAGCACCTTCACAAAGTCCGCAATGCCACCCCGGTTGCACAGCATGATGTTGGAAGGCTTGACGTCGCGATGAACGAGACCGATCCCGTGCGCCTCGGCGAGCGCGGCACAGACTTGCACCAGGATGTGGACCACGCGCTCGGGGGACTGCGGACCGTCGCTGTCGACCATGGCCTGCAAGGTGATGCCCTCGATCAATTCCATGGCGTAGTAGAAGACACCTTCCGGAGTGTGCCCGTAGTCGTAGATGATGACGGTGTTTGGATGCGACAGCGCGCTGGTGAGCTGCACCTCCGATTCGAAACGGGCCAGGGTCGCCGGATTGCTGCGCGCGGGATCGAGCAGTTTGATCGCCGTCGGCCGGCGCAACACCGCGTGGTGGGCGCGGTACACGGTCCCCATGCCGCCCTGGCCGAGGATTTCCACCAAGGTGTATTGGCCCAGCCGTTGTGCTGCCGCGACCTGGCGGCGCAGGTGCAGCGTGCTTCGCAGGACATAGGCGAGCGCCGCGCACAGCGCGCTCAGCAGCAGACCAATCCCAAACGCCGGCCACCCCGCCAGCCAAGCCTTCACCTGATCCGCCCGATCGCCTACGCGAAAGGCCCATCGCCGACCGCCTATGCTCGCCACGTGCTCGAAGGTTGTCTCGGTCGCCTGGGCCGCGAGGGTTCCAGGATGGGATTCATACAGGGTCACCGCCGGCTGCGCTTCGACGTCAAGAAGCGCCAGATCGAAGGCGACCAAATCCTCGCCGTGCAAGGAAGCGGTCAGAACCGGAGCAATACGAAAGACCGCGGCGGCGAGGCCACGCAGACTTTCACGACGACTTTGCACATCGCCCGGAAGTTCCCCATGGCGGTAAATGGGATGAAAGGCGATGATCGAGGCCACCTTGGGATCGTCCTGCACCAGCCTGAGGCGTTCGCTGACTGCCGTGACGCCAAGGTCGCGCGCACGTTCCAGCGCAGCTTTGCGCTCCGGTAGCGCGGTTTCCTCAAGGCCAAGTGCCACCGGGTTGGGCGGCTCCATGTAGAACAAGGGAAAGTATTCCGGCCGCTCCTCCGCAAGCACGGGCAGGCCGGGCAGCGCATCCTGCTTGAAGTGGTAGCCGGCAAGCCCATCGGCGACTGCGGCTGACTCGTAGGCCGCGCGCTGCCGGTCTGGCACGCGCGGGATCCATTCCAGGGCGTAGATCCAGGGATAGCGTTCGAGCGCATGGCGAACGAAGGCGCGAAACTCGGCGCGCGATACGTCCTCCGATGCCTCGAAAAAGGCCGGGATGGAGCGCAGCACTTCAAGGGGCGTGTCGAAGCTGTCCTCGGCCGTGCCTGCTAGCCGTTCCGCACGATGCTCGAACTCGGCCTGCCGCGCAGCTCGGGCCCTGCCATGGATTCCGACTACCGCGCCAAACGAAATCAAGGCACCCAGAACGAAAACCGAAAGTGGCAGCCCCCAGTCGATGAGGCGACTCGGGCTACGCGAACGGCTGTTCGATTGAGAATCTTCCGTCGGCATGACTCCTTGGCGGGCCGGAGAATACACGAAGCGCCGAGCGGCGCCCGACGTGAAAAACACACGCCACTTCGCCCATGAAACAATCAGGAAACACAACTCCGCATTCGCCGTGGCGACTTGCGCTGGGCCAAGCTTTTCGCCGACAATAGCGCACCTTGCGCGCTCAATTTTCCCTTCTGTGTTTGCTCGGCGGTGCCGCCGCGTGCGTTTCCGCGGTGGCGGTCGCGGGAATCGCGCGAGCGTTGGCGCCGGAGCTCGCGTGGCCGCTCGTGCTCCTGGCTGCATCGGTCGTCGGCCTGCTGGTTATGCTGCCCGCACTTCTTCGCGGACTGCGCCTGCTCGGGCAGATCGAACGCGGTCTCGAACAATTCTCGAAAGGCGACTTCGCGCCGGCCCTGGGCGAATCACACGCGGGCGGGCTCGGCCGCATCGCTGGCAATTTCAACGCGCTTGGCGCGTTCTTGCGCCAGCACCAGCAGTCCGCTGAACAAAGCGAGCGGCTCTTGCACACGCTGATGGATGCGGCGCCCATGGCTATCCTGTTGCTTGAAGATGGCGGAGCCATCGAATACGCCAACGATACGGCCCGCGCGCTGTTCTTCGAGGGGCGGGCACTCGATGGGGCGAATTTTCTCTCCATGCTTGGCGAAGCTCCAGCGGCTTTTCGCGAGGCGGTGCTGGGCGAGCAGGATCGACTGTTCTCGGTCAGCGTCGATGGCGCAATCGAAGCCTACCACCTGGCCAAGCGGCACTTCGAGCTGCACGGAACGACGCACACCTTGCTCATGGTGAAGCACCTGACCCGCGAGCTGCGCAAGCAGGAGATCGACATTTGGAAGAAACTCGTGCGCGTGGTCAGCCACGAACTCAACAACTCGCTCGCGCCCATCAAGTCGCTGGTGCATTCGGCGCGCATCATGACCAAGTCGGCCGAGAACCCAAAGCTCGACCGAGTGTTCTCGACCATCGACGAACGCGCTAGCCACTTGCAAGGATTCGTCGAGAGCTACGCGCGTTTTGCCCGCCTGCCGAACCCGCGTCCGGAGAGCGTCAACTTGGGCGAGTTTCTGGCCCACGTGGGCGCGCTTGTTCCGTACGCGCGTATCGCGGCCGTGCCGGCCGATGCCCGGGCCCATTTCGATCGCGCCCAGCTCGAACAGGTCATCATCAACTTGCTCAAGAATGCGAAGGAAGCGGGCGGCCCGGTGGACGGCATCGGGCTGGATGTGTGCGGCGACGGCAGTGGCGGCGCGACTATCGTGGTCTCCGACCGAGGGCCGGGCATGAGCACCGAGGTGCTCGAAAGCGCCATGCTGCCGTTCTTCTCGACCAAAGAAGGCGGCTCGGGACTCGGTCTTGCGCTTTGCCGGGAAATCGTCGAGGGCCACGGTGGTGGCATCCGTCTCGAAAACAGGGATGGTGGCGGCCTGGCAGTGACGTGCTCGATTCCCGGTCCAGCCCGGCCGGCGGAAACGGAATCCTTGCGGGCAAGGCTCACGCTCTCCCGCATCTGACAGGATGTGAAGTCACCTTCGCCGCAGATCGACGGCGATGGTGCTCCCGGCCGAGCTGCTGCGCGAGGCTTGGTGCTTCCGCATCTTGGCCCCGTTGTCGGACCACCACGCGCGTGCGTCGTCCATTGACCATGCCTGCGCGGCGTCGCATTCTTGCAGCCTGTGCAGCAGCTCCGCCGCGCTCTGGGGGCGTCTTGGCGGATCCTTGGCCAGGCAATCCATGACGATTTTGGCCAGGTCGCCGGGCAATGGGGACTTTGCGCGCTCGCCAATGGCGGTAGGCTGGGTGTGCAAGTGATGAGCGCACACTTCCATGGTCGTGCGGCCGCGAAACACGTGGTCGCCCGCCAGCAGGTAATACATCACGCAGCCCAAGGCATAGATGTCCACGCGAGCATCGATCCCTGCCGGGCTGTGGATGGCCTCGGGCGCAAGATAAAGCGGCGTGCCCGAAACCACACCAGCGCGACTGAGAGCGCCGGCATCCGCTTCCAGCTCGCGAACCAAACCGAAGTCCACCACCTTCACCACGTCGGACATCCCACCGCGCTCGCACAGGATGACGTTCGCCGGTTTGATGTCGCGGTGGATGAGCCCGGCGCCATGTGCTTCCACGAGGGCCGAGGCGATCTGACTGGCGAGGTGGACCACTCTTCCGGCCGGCTGCGCACCGCCGACCTCGACCACCGCCTCAAGGGAGGCCCCTTCGAGCAGTTCCATGGCGTAGTAGAAGATGCCCTCTGGGGTTCGGCCATAGTCGTAGATGGTGATGGTGTTGGGATGGGTCAGGCGCGCGGTCAGGCGCACCTCGCGTTCGAAGCGCGCGATGGTTTCTTCCCCGGCCTTTTCGGGCGCCAGCAGCTTGACCGCGGTGGGGCGGCGAAGCATGGCGTGGCTGGCGCGGTAGACGACGCCCATACCACCCTCGCCCAGCTTCTCCTCAAGGGCGTACTGCCCCAGCCGCCGCGCCTTGTTGATTTCTCGTTGCAGCCCGTAGATCACGTGGGAGGTCGTGACCGCCAGGCCCGACGTGAGCAACCACCATGCGGCCGAGCGAATGGCTGCGGTGACGGGTGATAGCTCGCGGTGGAGCATCACGGGAAACATCGACAGGTCGGCCCCGGCGAACGCGCGGTAGGCGCCGACGACGAGGATGGCTCCGACAACGGCGACGACGATGGTCGTCCGCCGCGTCGTGCTTGGCACGAGAATGGATCTCGTCATCACGATCAAGTTCAAACACAGAATCATGACGAAGTCGGGGCGGAACCCGATGGGCAGCATGGCCGCCATGGCGGTATAGAAGACCGCCGTCAAAAGGATGGCCGCGTTTTCCAGGCCGCGGATGGCGCGAGCGCTGTACTGTCCGCGCCGGGCGATGAGCCAGATCGTCAAATAGGTCACCATGCCGATCCCATGCGTGATCATGCTGGGATGGATGAGTGAAAGGCGCCCCGCCGCAAGCGAGCTGCCGACTCGAAAGGCAAGGAAGGTCAACCCAAGCAGAAAGCCGGCCAGCGCGAACAGGGCCACGCGCTGCTGGAGAAACGTCTGGCTGTGCGTGGAGCCGCCGGTCGAGTCATCATCCGTGGCGTCAGCGCGGTCGGTCGTGGAGATATTCATGGTGCAGTATTACGGTTCGTGAATTCTTGAATCGCGGGAAGAGGGTATCCTGGGCACAGCCGGAAGTGAAGACGTTGTCACGATTCAAGCGCCGGACAGATGTCCGGGGCGATACACCGTGCGCAAGGGCTTCGCCCCTCTACGGCCCGGCAGCCGCTGTACTTGAGCCCTTGACGTAAACCCGCAGGTCGGCCAATGCCAGTTGCGTGCCCGCCGTCTTGTAGACCCGTAGGTACCGGTAGGCGTTCTTGTCATGCTCGATATACCAAAACATATCGTTGTACCCGAGGTCGCCCCGATGTCTGAACTGCGTCGCATTCTGGGCCGCAAGCACGACGAACGCAGCGAAGACCGGGTCATTCGATGCCTGGATTTCAAAATTGGTCAGGTCAACGTCAGTCAAGAGCGCCGGCTCCAGCTCTAGTTTTCGGATAACATAAGCGCTTCCCAGATCAAGCATGAACCACGGATTGTCCGAAGCGTCTCCAGATTGCCAATACGTCTTATTTCCGACATCGTTGCCAAGATTGGGCGCGTGGCCAGAGACCGAAGATGAGGCCGAAGCCACCGCCTTTAGGGCGACATTGTCGCCGCCGTAGGTACCGCCCATCAGGCTTTGGTAGGACGCCCCCACGCCAGAATTGTCAATGACCGCTTGCGCATCGGACGGCCATGCCCCAACGACATAGTGGTAGTTGGTCGTGGCGCAATTCGTGCTTTGATAGCTGGCATTATTGGACCAGAGGTTGTCGGTTGCCACATTGACGTTTCCGGAACTCCAGGACAGGAAGGAGTTCCGCGACAACGCAGAATCCAGCACGGAAAAATCCATAAGCACGTTAAGGGAATTGTCATCGATCTGCGCCGAATTACTCAAACCAATTGGGACCTGACCATAGGCATAATTCTTACTGAAGTGAATCGGCTCAGGGCCAAAGGTATAATAATCCGGCTCAGCGTCTCCCGAAGTATACCGGCGATAAGTCCCCACGTGTGACGAGCGGTTGTAGAATATTTCCGACTTTCCGGCGATGGCCGGGGCAGGAAAATGCGCGCTAAACTGCCCGGTCCGGTTATGGTACCCAGCAAACGGGATGTCGGAAATATCGTTGTTGTAAACCTTCGTATTCTCGGCATGGATACAATCGATTCCCGTGGCCTGCGCAAAATCCGACCCCGTATTGCGTACGACATTGTTACTGACCAGGGTATTCGTATTTCGCTGCGTTTCCGAAGTGGCATCGCTCGTGACAAGGTGGGCACTTCTGCCGACGATGACACCCGCTGCCGTAGAATCAAAGAAGTAGTTCCCCTGAATGGTGGCGCTGTCGCAGCCGTCGTATAGCTGAACGCCGCAGGTCCCAAGGTGTTGAAATACGCAGTTCTTGATCACGCTTGAATTCGCATGGGTCAGCACCAGCGCTCCCGGCACTTCATCGGTGTATTCCACGTTGTCCAGTCCCCACAGCATTTCCGCTTGTGAACCACCGATCCATCGGCCATTGGTGCGCGACCAGTTGTTGTGTTCAAAGGTCAATCCGTCGAGCATGATTCGACTGGCTTTGGCGCTCCTGGTTCCGGCTATCTTCCACGGGCAGTCCACCACCGGAGCATAGACGCTCGCAGTAGCCATGTCTTCCCAGGGCTGGGGATAGTAGTACACCTTGCCGTTTGCGGCGTCCAGGTACCATTCTCCATATTCATCTAGATACTCAAGCACATTGGACAGTTCCACCCATTCTGTGGAAGTGGCCCTGCCCATGGAACTCCATTTGTTGAAATCGGGGTTTTCGATTTTCAGCACCCAGTCGTTGACATCGAGTGACGACATCCCGGTGATGGGGATCTCGGCCGTCTTGAAGACGCTGAAGAAGGTGACGACCGCTGCCGCGGGATTCGCAAGGGTCAGCAGATCGGTCTTCTTGAACTTGATTCCATCCTGCGCATACGATGCGGTGGCGGGATCATCCCACCAGCCGTCCTGCGGCAGGAATTTCCCCGCGCGCTGGGCCCGCACATTGTTGACATACAGTTGGCGAAAGTATCCAGCGTAGCCCGCGGAAACGGAAACGTCGGCCACGAAGTACGGCTTGCCGGCAACCTGCGTCCAGCCTGTTATGGCCTTGCCGGCATCGATGACGGGGATTTCTCCTGGATAGGCTCGGTAGACCATATAGTTCCCATTGGGGCCAGAATCAGCGCTGGTAAGCGTAAACGTGGTGGTTCGGGGATAGGTGCCGCCGCGCAAGTAGACGACAATATCCCCGGTGGCGGTATTGTTCAGATTGTTGCTTCTGATGTAGTCCCTGGCCCTTTCCAGCGTGTTCCATGGTGTGGCGGCGGTCGCGCCGTCATTACTGTCGCTGCCTGTCGGGGACACGTAGAATGAAAAGGCAGCCAAAGACACCGTGGTGCCACCGGTGGCCGTGGTACCGCCTGTGGGAATCGATCCACCCACGGCCGTCGTGCCTCCCATTGCCGCGGTTCCTCCGGGCGCGCCCCCGGTTGCTTTCAAGCCGCCGCTGGCGGTGGATCCGCCGCTCGTAGTTGCGCCTCCTGCGCCGGTGGTGCCACCGGAAGGTTGGATGCTGCCGCCGGTCGGCACCGTGCCCCCTGTGCTCGTGGTACCGCCGCTCGCAACCGCTCCCCCGCTTCCCGGGCTGCCGCCGGACCCGGGTGCGGAAGTAAGGGTTCCAGAGCATGCGCCAAGCGCCAGTGAAAAACCAGCCACTACCGCGAGGCGAATCGAATGCCGAGGGAGAGAAGTCATCTTGAAACCTTTTGTCTTGAGACGGTCATGTCCAGAAGCGCTTGCTGACGGCAAGCTCTCGTTCTCCTTGATTGGCGTGCGTGACACGGCCCTCGCGTCATGAAGAACCTGCCTCTTCCGTTCAGCAGTGCCGCCTGAAGCCGTTTTGGGCTCAGACGGCGAGTTCTCCTGGTGTAATCGGCGAAACAAAATCCGACCCATTCGATACGAATGCAGCCCCCAAACCGCGTGAATGCGGCTCTTGTCTTCGCCAGTCCAGCCCCGAGGAGAACCATGAATGCAGTCTCGCCCATCGCCTCTTTCGGTTCCATTCTGGTCGTTCCCTCCTTGCTGCTGGCTCTTGCGGCGTGCGGCAGCACTGGGTCTTCGGGGAGCTCGGGTGGAGCGTCTGGCTTGGGCGGTTCTCGCTCCGGTTCTGGCGGATCGAGCTCCAGCGCCGGCACGACGGAAATGAACTCCGGTGGGTCCAGCTCGGGCGGCGCAAGTTTGGACGGCTCCGGCGGCGCCAGCACCGGCGGGTCTAGCTCTGGTGGCGCCAGGTCGGGAGGGGCCAGCGCAGGCGGAGCCGTTCCCGGCAGATCGGGCGGCTCCAACTTCGGCGGGTCCAGCTTCGGAGGCGCAAACTCCGGCGGAGCCAGCTCGGGCGGCTCCAACTCCGGCGGGTCTGGCTCCGGTGGCTCCGGGTCGGGCGGCTCCCCCTCGGATGGCTCGCGCACCGGCGGCGCAAGCTCCGGTGGGGCCAGCTCGGGCGGCGCAAGTTCCGGCGGGTCCACGGCTTCCATCTATAGCTGGAGCAATCCCGTTCAAGGAGGTCCTGCGGTTCAAGCGCCGGTCACGGGCACCGTGACGGTGACTCGTGCCAGTAACGCCGGAACGGTCGCCTCAGGTTTTGCCGGTTTCAGCTACGAGAAGACCCACATGACCAACAACTCGTTCACCGGCAAGAACGCTGCCTTGATCGCGCTGCACAAACTGGTGGCGCCGACCGTCGTCCGAATCGGCGCGACCGACGTCAATAACTGCACGTGGGTTCCAGCGGCGCAGCCTCAGGTCACGCAGGGATCGTTCTCGAAGAGCATCGGCACGGTCGACGTCGACGGCCTCGCCGACCTGATGTCCGCGACGGGGAACAGCGTGATCTACGGCATCAACTTCGTTGCCAACGATCCGACGAACTCCGCCGCAGAGGCCACGTATGCGTTTGGGAAGTTGGGATCGAGCCTCTACGGTTTCGAGATTGGCAACGAGATGAACCAAGTGGGAACTTGGCCGGGCACGCTCAAGCCGCAATGGGAGTCGATCGCGAACGCCATCCTCGCGTCCGTGCCGAGCGCCAAGATGGTGGGTCCGGCGGCAAGCGGTCCGTACTCCTTGTCGCTGACCACGCCGTTTGCCGCCGACGAGAAAGACAAGAATCTGGTCCTGCTCACGGGGCACTATTATGCCGGTACGCGCGGGAGGGCGGACGGCGTATTGGCGACTCTTTTGGCACCCAACACCAGCACGGGAACAAGCGGGCTCCTCGGCTTTCTAGCCAACACCAACGCCGCAGCCGTCAATAACAGCATCCCGAACGGCTACCGCGTTGGAGAGTGCAACACTTTCGGCGGCCACGGCGTGGACGGATTGAGCAACGCGCTCATTTCGGCCCTTTGGGGAATCGATTTCATGTTCTATTCGGCTCTCCACGGCGCGAGCGGCGTCAACTTTCACGGCGGAGAGAAAGGCCAGGATGGAAACAACCCCTTCTACTACTCGCCGATTGAGGAACTGAACGGTGTCGTGACCAACGTCAACCCGCTCTTTTACAGCATGGTCCTCTTCAATCTCGTGGGAACCGGCCACCTGCTCGCGACGACCGCGACCGCCAACGGCGACTCCAGTTTCACCGCGTATGCCCTGCAGAGCGCCGACGGAACCGTGATGGTCGTGCTCGACAACAAGGACGAAACGAATCCCGTGAATGCCACGGTCAATGTCGGTTCCGCCGTCACCAGCGCAAGCGCCATCTATCTGATGTCAACGCCCGCGTCCCTGACCGCGCAGACGGGAATCACGCTCGCCGGTGCTGGCATCGGCAAAGACGGCTCGTGGAAGTATGCCGCGCCGTATGCGATGAGCACTTCTGGCAGCTCGGTCATAGTGCCAGTTCCGCCTGCCAGCGCGGTCTTGATTCGCGTTCTGTAGATGGCGCGGTCGACGGGTTCCGATTCTTAGACCCAATTTTGCGGATTCT
>Ga0265316_10005481_pt1 | contig 12316 bp, 5 predicted proteins | sample 4522metaG_FD_202092 | JGI IMG/M metagenome (GOLD analysis project Ga0265316, IMG submission 202092) | Rhizosphere microbial communities from Carex aquatilis grown in University of Washington, Seatle, WA, United States - 4-5-22 metaG | ecosystem: Host-associated > Plants > Roots > Rhizosphere >... | reverse complement strand
CGAACTCGATTTGGAGGACGATGTCCGACAAATCGAGTTCGTTGTTGTCGTAGTCGAGCGTGAGGCCGTGGATCTCCTCGATGGTAACGTTGGGCCGGGCCGCAAATTGCCGGGTGATGAACGCATGGGCGCGACCCGACACGACGATCGCGATTTCGTGACCCTGGGCGCAAAGCTCATCCAGGATCACCTTGCTGCGCGTCGCGTGGCCCATGCCCTCTCCCACAATGCCATAGAGGATCTTCATGTCTCCCTTTGTCATGCCGGCACAGCGGATCGCTTCAAGCATGCATTCCGTTCGTGGGCGCCTTGACCGGGAACGTTCTCCCGGACCGGGCTTGGCGGAGAATGGGCCCGGAGTCGCGCAGGAGCGGCCTCAAAAAACGGCAGCGTCGCCGGCCGATCTGTGCGGAAGGCGGCCAGAATTTGCCCCCACTGGATAAATCGCTTGCCGTTCCTCGCACCCCACTTCAAATCGCCATAGCCTCCTTCCGATTTGCTCCGGCTCACTCCAGTTCGCCTCGCCGACGGGGCAAATCGCTCCCACCAGTTTTATCTTTTATTACCATGCACACGCCTCGTGTTTCTACGCTTCGCCTGCCCGCGTTCCTGATCGCTGCGCTTCTTGCGCTGAGCTTCTCCCGCCTTGGGGCCGTGCCCGCGTTTCCCGGCGCGGAAGGTTTTGGAGCCAACGCTTCGGGCGGACGCGGCGGCACGGTTTACCACGTCACCAATCTCAACGACAGCGGCACCGGTTCGTTTCGCGATGCCGTCAGTGTGTCGGGACGCACGGTGGTGTTTGACGTGGGCGGCATCATCGTCGCGTCGAGCCCCATCGTGGTGAAAAGCAACATCACGATCGCGGGCCAGACGGCGCCAGGCGAAGGCATCACGATTTATGGCGACCGGCTCTCTTTCTCCGATGCGAACAACACGCTCGTGCGCTACATGCGCTTTCGCGAGGGCATCAACGGCGACAGCGGCACCGATGCCGTGGGCGCCGCGTCCGGCAACCTGATGATGTTCGATCACGTGTCGGCGTCGTGGGGACGCGACGAGACGTTTTCGCTCAGCGGTTCGCCAAGCAACATCACGCTCCAGGACTGCATCATCGGCGAGGGCCTCCTCGTGCATTCGGCGGGCAGTCTCATGCAGACTTCCGGCGGCGTCAGCATTTTCCGCTGTCTCTATATCGATAACTGGATGCGCAATCCGAAGGTGAAAGGCGTGAACGACTATCAAAACAATGTCGTCTACAACTGGGGCAGCGGCGGCGGCTACATCCCCGCGGGCGATTCCGCCGGCCTCACCTACGCCAATATGATCGGCAATTATTTCATCGCCGGGCCCAACACCGGCGGCGAACCGCCGTTCAAGACCGGCAACGCCAACTACAGCCTCTATCACGCGGGAAATTTCCAGGATCTCAATCTGAACGGTTCGCTCGACGGCACCACGGTCACCGATGCGAGTTTCCCGACGCTCACGCTCGTCTCGGCGCCCTTCAACTACCCCGCGCCTGCCACGCTGCTCACCGCCGAACAGGCCTACGCGCACATCCTCGCCAACGCCGGCGCGTCGCTCCACCGCGACCACGCCGACTCCGTCATGCTCGGCGAACTCGCTTCCGTCGGCACGCTCGGCGCCCAGATATTTAACGAGAGCGAAATCGGCGGCGTCGGCACCGTGGCCGGCGGCGTCGCGGCGAAGGATACCGATGGCGATGGCATGCCCGATTGGTGGGAAGAAGCCGCCGGAACGAATCCGCTGGTCGCCGACAACAACATCGTAAATGGCGATGGCTACACGAACCTCGAACGCTATCTCAACGCGATCGCGCCCGCCGGGGTGCCCGCCGCCACGATCGACGGCATCGCCAACGACACCGGTTTGTCGGCCAGCGACGGCATCACGTCGGACGGCACGCTCGTTTTCCGGGGCACCGCGGCGCCGGGCGCGACCGTCACGCTCTCGCGCGTTGACACCGGTGCGATCGGCACGGCCGTCGCGGACGTCACGGGCCACTGGACGTTCGACTACACGGGCACGCCGCTGGCGGATCGTTATTACGCGTTTCAGGCGACGGTCGATCTCGGCAGCGGAAAAGTGTCTCCCCCGACGCGCGCGTTTGTCGTCAAGGTTGACACCACGCCCGCCGCCGCTCCGACGATCACGAGCATCGTCCTCACCCCGTCGTTTGTCATCAATGGCGCGAGTGAGCCCGGCAGCCTCGTCAATGTCACCCTCACCGGCACCGGCGTCGTGGCCACGGCCACCACCGACGCGCTCGGCAACTGGACGGCGCCCTACACCGGCGCGCCGCTCGCGCCCGGCGTGTATGGTTTCACCGCCACCGCCACCGACCTCGCCGGCAACAGCGGCGCGGCCTCCCCGGCCTACGTCATCAACACCGGCATCGCCGCGCCCGTCTTCACCGCGATCGTGAGCGACACCGGCGCATCGTCGAACGACCAGATCACGAACGATACGACGCTCATCTTCAACGGCACCAGCACGGCTGGCGCCACCATCACGCTCACCCGCGCCGGTGTCGGCGTGATCGGATCGACGACCGCCGCCGCAGACGGCACGTGGTCCTTCAACTACACCGCGACGATCTTGCCGGCGGGCGTGAGCACATTCACGGCGACGGCGGCCACCGGCGGCAATTCCAGCCCCGCGTCGCCGGCCTTCCTCGTGACGGTGGACACCACGCGCCCCATCATCGTGTCGCTCCGCCGGTTGAATCCTGCCACGGCGGCCACGACCGGCAGCACGCTGGTCTATCGCGTGACGTTTGCCGAGCCGGTCAGCGGCGTGGATGCGACGGATTTTTCCCTCACCTTGTCGTCGGGCGTGACCGCGTCGATCGCGTCGCTCTCCGCGGTGAGCAGCACCGTTTACGACGTGACGGTCGCCGGCGCAGCCGGCGACGGCACGGTGCGCCTCGATCTGAAGAGCAGCGGCACCGGCATCGTGGACGTGGCCGGCAATGCCATCTCCGGCGGCTTCACCACGGGCCAGACCTACACCCTTCGCCTCCCCGGTAGCGGTGTGTGGATCTCCGATGCGAGTGGCGAGGTGTGGAGCACGACCGCCGACTGGCAGGATGGCATCGTGGCCAACGGCGCGGGCGCGACCGCCGATTTCAGCGCGCAAAACCTCGACGGACCGGTACTCGTGCAGCTCGATTCGCCGCGCACGCTCGGCCGGGTGGTGTTTGGCGACATCGATTTCACCGCCCCGGCGCTCTGGACGCTCAGCAACAATGGCTTCGCGGGCAATGTGCTTACGCTCGCCACGACCAGCGGCACGCCGAGTCTCCAGGTCGATGCCGCCACCACGCCGACCGGCGACACCGTCGATGTGCCCGCCGCGAACGCGTATCCCTCGACGCTCGACGTTGTCCTCGCCGGCACCTCCGGTTTCACCAAGACTGGCGTGGGCACGCTGCAAATCACCAAACCCGCCACGATCTCCGGTCCGCTCACGATCACCAAGGGCATCGTGCAAGTCGGACCAGGCGGCTCGCTCACGCCGGCATCGGTTACGATTGCGACCTCGCAGCAACTGCGCATCGCCGGCGGCACGTTCAGCACCGTTGGCAACGTTTCGTGGACCTCCGGCACCGGCACGGGGATCATCGTCAGCGACGGCACCGCGGCCTTCCAAAAAATCCTCCCCTCCAACACCCGCAACAGCTTCTTTCGCGTCACGGGCGGCACGGTGACCGCCACCGAAATCACCTTCCCGCGCAGTGGCGACTCCGAGGTGCAGGCGCTGGCGGCGGGCATCTTTATTTCGGGTGGCGACACCACCGTCGGCACTATCGGCCTCGGCACCGCGGATTCGTGGGGCTCGCTGGCAGTTTCGGGTGGCCGGCTCACCGTGACCGGCCTCGTCAACAATGGCTTCCAGGCCACGTCCACCCGTGGCGGCATCATCAATAATTCCGGCGGCGAGTTCAACGTCACCGACACCGCATTTGGTCTCGTGATGTCGCGCAACCCCAACACCGCCACGCCCGTCGGCACCAACAACCCCAACAACGTCTCCAAGCTCACGATCACCGGCGGCGTCTCGAATCTCGGCCGCCTCACGCTGGGTTACAGCAGCACCTCCAGCGCCGGCTCCGCCACGGTCTCCCTCAGCAATGGCGAACTCAACCTCGGCGCCGGCGGCATCGTGAAAAACGGCACCAGCGGCCTGGTTTCGACCATCACGCTCACGAGCGGCACGCTCGGCGCCTACGCACCGTGGAGCACGACGCATCCGATCGTGCTCACCGGCACACCGGCCACGCTCGCACTGCGCGCCGCGAGCGCCACCGGGGTCGCCAACGACTTTGTGCTGAACGGCGTGCTCTCCGGCGCCGGCGGTTTCGCGAAAACAGGTGCTGGCACGGTCACGCTCGGCGCGGCGAATACGTTTGCCGGCGATGTCTCCGTCAACGCCGGCACGCTCGCCGTCAACGGCAGCGTCGCGGCCGGCGGCGGCTTCGCGGTCAACAGCGGCGGCACCCTCGCCGGCTTTGGTGCGATCAACCGCGCCGTCCTGCTCGACACCGGCGGCGCGATCGCGCCCGGCAGTCTCGGCGTGGTCGGCACTCTGGTCGGCAGCGCGCTCACCTGGAATGGCGGCGGCACCCTCGCGTTCGATCTCGGTGCCAGCGGCAGCTCCGACGTACTCGTGCTTACGAGCGCGCTCACCAGCGGCAGCGCCGGCGCCCATACTTTCGCGTTCACGCCGGGCAGCGGTTTCGCCGCCGACAACACCTACACGCTCGCGACGTTTGCCTCGACGAATTTCACCGCCGCCGATTTCACCGCCGCCGGACTGCCCGCCGGCACCGGGGCGTTGTTCATCGTCAATCCGACTAACGTTCAGGTGGTGATCCAGGGCATGCCGACCATCACCAGCGCGACCAGCGCGAGCGGCACGTTCGGTGCGCCGTTCAGCTACACGCTCACGTCGACCGAGGCACCGGTGACCTTCAGCGCCACCGGCCTGCCGCCCGGGCTCACCGTCAATGCGACGACCGGAATCATTTCCGGCACGCCGACCGCCGCGGGAACGTTTGGCGTGACGATCGCCGCGACCAACACCGCGGGTGTCGGTACGGCGACACTCACCCTCGCGATCGCCAAGGCGCCCGCTGGCGTCACCCTCAGCAATTTGAGTGCGACCTACGACGGCTCGCCCCATGCGGCCACCGTGGCCACCGCGCCCGGCGGGCTCACGGTCGTCGTCACTTACAATGGCAGCGCCACTCCGCCGACCAACGCCGGCAGCTACAGCGTCATTGCCACAGTGGTTGACGCGAACTTTCAGGGCGGCGCGACCGGCTCGCTGGTCATCGTCCAAGCCGCGCAATCGATCACGTTCCCGAATCCGGGCGCGAAAACCTACGGCGACGTGCCGTTCGCGCTCACCGCGACCGCGAGCTCCGGCCTGCCGGTCAGCTTTCTGGTCGTGAGTGGTCCGGCGGCCGTCAGCGGCAGCACGGTCACGATCACCGGCACGGGCACGGTCACCGTGCGCGCCCAGCAAGCGGGCAATGGCAACTACCTCGCGGCGGCTGATGTCGACGTCACATTCACGGTCGCGAAAGCCACCGCGACGGTGACGCTGAGCAACCTCGACCAAGTTTATGATGGGACGCCGAAGCCGGTGACCGTCACCACCACTCCCGCCGGGCTGACGGTCGACGTCACGTACGCCGGTGGCGCCACCCCCCCGACGTTGCCGGGGACGTACCCGGTGGTCGCCACGGTCGAAGACGTAAATTACGCGGGCAGCGCAACCGGCGTGCTCACGATCAGTAAGGCCGCCGCGGTCGTAACGCTGGGCGGTCTCAACCAGACCTACGACGGCACACCGAAACTCGCGAGCGCGACCACGGTGCCCGCCGGCCTCACGGTCGTGTTCAGCTACGACGCCGTGCCCGCGGTAATCGCGCCGGCGGCCGGAAATCTCACCGCCTATGCTGCCGCCATTGGCCAGACACTCTACGTCAGCGCGACCGGCGCCACGACGGGCAACGTCTACGGATCGAATGCCGTGGCCTACGCGATCACGTCTGACGTGGCCACCGCTGCGGTCCATGCCGGTGTGCTCACGCCCGGCCAGACCGCCGTTCTGCAAATCTCGATCCTGGCCGATGCCGGCGCCTATGCCGGCAGCACGCAAAACGGGGTCACGAGTCAGCCGGCCTCCGCTTCCGGCGGCAGCTTCCAGATCGTCGGCATCGCGACGAGCGGTTACACGCCCGGCCCGGTCGCGGCCGGCAGCTACGCCGTGACGGCCACGGTCATCGATGCGAACTACGCCGGCACGGCTGCCGGCACGCTCGTCGTCGCGCCAGCCACGCCGACCGTCACCTGGAGCGCCCCGGCGGCCATCACCTACGGCACTGCGCTCGACGCGTCACAGCTGAACGCAACGGCCAGCGTCGCGGGCACGTTTGCCTATACGCCCGCGGCCGGCACGATCCTCAACGCCGGGCCAAGCCAATCGCTGACGGTCGCCTTCACGCCGGCTGACGCGGCCAACTACACCACCGCCAGCGCCTCGACCACGATCACCGTGAACCAGGCGACGGCGTCCGTGACTCTCGGTAACCTGAGCCAGATCTACAATGATTCCCCGAGGAGCGCGACGGTCGCGACGAATCCCGTCGGACTGGCGACCACGTTGACCTACAACGGTGGCTTGTCGGCACCGGTCAACGCCGGGAGCTACGCGGTTGTTGCCACGATCAACGACGCGAACTACGTGGGCTCGGCCACCGGCACGCTCGTAGTCAAAAAGGCAACGCCGACGCTCACGTGGTCCACGCCGGCCGCCATCACCTACGGCACCGCGCTTGGTGCGGCGCAGTTGAACGCGACGGCCAGCACTGCGGGCACGTTTGTCTATTCGCCCGCGACCGGCACGATCCTCAACGCCGGACCGAGCCAAACGCTGACGGTCGTCTTCACGCCGGCCGACGGGGCGAACTACACCGCAGCCAGCGCCTCGACCACGATCACCGTGAACAAGGCTACGGCAACCGTGACTCTCGGCAATCCGAACCAGATCTACAACGGTTCCCCGCGGAGCGCGACGGTCACGACGAATCCCGCCGGACTGACGACCACGGTGACTTACAACGGTAGCTTGTCGGCGCCGGTAAACGCCGGGACCTACGCGGTCGTTGCCACGGTCAACAGCGCCAACTACGCCGGCACGGCGTCAGGCACGCTGACGATCTCCAAGGCGACCGCGACGTTGATCCTGGACGATCTGGTTCAGGCCTATGACGGCACGCCAAAGAGTTTGACCGTCACGATGAATCCCGCCGGTCTCACCGTCAGCGTGACCTACAATGGCAGCGCCACCCCGCCGACCCTCCCCGGCTCGTATGCGGTCGTGGCCACCCTCAACGATCCGAATTACTCCGGCACCGCCTCCGCGACGCTCACGATCACGATTACGGCCCTCGTGCGCCACGCGCCGACCCTCGATGGCGACATCGACGGCTCGCTCCAGGTGCTGCTCGGCGAGTCCATAACGCTCAACAGCAGCGCGGGCATCAGCGGCGACCTGCTCGTCGTGGGCAAGCCCACCGTGCAGCTCAACGGCCATCCGACGTTTGGCGGCGTGCACGACGGGACCGGTGCGACGGCGCCCTCGAACTACACCGTCACGCTTAACGGTAACGCGTTGTTGCGGTTCCTCGTTCGCCGCACTGATCCCATCGCGATGCCCACCGTCGCCGCTCCGCCGGCTCCGACCGGCACGCGCGACGTCGTGCTCAACAATGCCGGCCAGAGTGCCGGCAACTTCTCCACCCTCCGCGATCTCACCCTGAATGGCAACGTCGGGCAGGTGGCGGTGCCCCCCGGCACCTACCGGAACTTCACCGCCAACGGAGGCAGTGGCTTCACGCTGGGCGTCGTCGGAGCCACCGCTCCGGCCGTCTACAACCTGCAAAACCTCACGGTAAACGGTAACGCGCAAATCCAGATTGTTGGCTCCGTGATCATCACGCTCACGAACGGCGTGACGCTGAACGGCAACCTCGGAACTAGCCTGCATCCGGAGTGGCTGACGCTGCAATCTGCGACCGGCGGCGTGACGCTGAATAGCAACGTGGCCGTGTACGGCACCGTCGTCGCTCCGAACGGCACCGTGATCATCAACGGCAACTCAGCGGTGCACGGTGGCGTCATCGCCGACCGGCTCACGATCAACGGCAATGGCCTGGTGATCGAGGAAACGCCCTGATCAGCGAGTCTACGTTTACTCGCTTTGCTGTCTGCCGGGCTGGGGCGGGTGCCTCACCCGCCACGCGACTCCGCGTGGCGGGAGAGCCGTATTGCCGGCCATTGCCTCTTGACCGCCCGCTCCTCCGCGCCAGCCCCGTTGACGCCGGGTCAAGCACGAGTTCTCCCTAGCGCACTTTGTAACCTTATGGGTTACACTTTTGGCCCGGTCCATTTTGCCATTTTTCCGAGGAGAATCAGCCAATTTGTAACCCATTAGGTTACAAAAATGGAAGGAGCGGACGCTTTCCTGCGGGAATACGTCCGCGCTCCCGGGTCCGCCCCTGGTCCCGTAGCCGCGCCGTTTACGGCGCGGATTCCGGACCGCACGGAAACACGTGCGGCTACTGGCTCAAACATCGAGGGGATCGCTTGCAAGCAGGCTCCTACATTCGACAAGGCAAAATCCCGGCCTCCCGCCCCGCCCAGAATCACGAATGGACAAACCGGACCACTTGCTGCCATTCGTCATAGGCTGCTTCCATGCCCACGACTATTTTCACCATCGCCAACCAGAAGGGCGGCGTCGGCAAGACCACCACGGCGGTCAATCTCGCCGCCGCGCTCGCCGACAAAAAGATCCACACGCTCCTGATCGACCTCGATCCGCAGGCCAACGCCACCAGCGCGCTTGGCATCGAGAAGCAGGAGGGGCGCAGCCTTTACGGCCCGCTCCACGGCGAGGGTACGGCGATCGAGATGATCACGCCCACCGCCTACGAGCACCTCGCGCTGATCCCAAGCGAGGAGGACCTCGCGGCCGCCGAGATCGAGATCGCGCAATCGGAAAACTATCTGGGCAAACTTCGCGCCGTGCTCGAACCGTTGCGCGTCAGCCAGGGCTATCGCGCCATCATCATCGACTGCCCCCCGGCGCTCGGCATGCTCTCGATGAACAGCCTGGCGGCGGCCGATTTTCTGCTCATCACGCTCCAATGCGAGTACCTGGCCCTCGAGGGCCTGGGGCAGATCTTGAGAAACGTCGACCGCCTGAAGACGGCCGGCGTGAATCCGACGCTCGAAGTGGGCGGAATCGTGATGACGATGTTCGACATTCGCACGAACCTCTCCCGCGAGGTCGTCGAGGAGGTCAAAAAGCATTTCCCCGAGAAGATCTTCGGGACCGTGATCCCGCGCACCGTGCGCCTCAGCGAAGCGCCGAGCTTCGGCAAGACGATCTTTGCCTACGACCCGCTGTCACCCGGCGCCACGGCTTACAAAAACCTGGCCAAGGAAATCATCGAACGCTTCGGGCTGAAGACGCCGTAGCGCGAAGGGCGGAGCGAGTAGATATTCGCTGAACCTTGACTACATTCGTCCTGCGCATTTCTCCGCTCGTTTTGGATCATCCATTTAACATGCCAATGCTCGAGAGATTTAGTCCGTTTTCCCGCTGGATTCGGACTGTAGCCGCGAGCGTGAGCGAGTGGATGATCGATCAACCACTCGCTCACGCTCGCGGCGACGGGAACGTCCTTGAACGAACTGCCATTGGCCTTGCTCCTCAACGGCTGCCCGCCGCTCCGTTCCCATGCGCGCTGCGCTAAATAAGTACCGCCACGCCTACCTCGTCGGGTTGCAGAGCAATATTGTCTATCGCTGGAACTTCGCTTTCCGCGGTTTTTTTTCGCTCTTCCACCTGGTCGTCGTTTTCACGTTGTGGGGCGCCGCCTACGCCGGGCAGAAACAGATCGGCGGGTTCGATCTCGGGCAGACGCTCACCTACTTCGTATTGCTGCTCGTGCTGCAGTTCTTCATCGGCGGCTTCACCGAGGACTACCAGATCAGCGAGGAAATTCGCAACGGTCTCATCAACCAATTTCTCCTGAAGCCGATCAACTATTTCTGCTACCGGTTCACGATTTTCTTATCGGCGCGAACGGTTTCGGGTGCGCTGGTGCTGTTGCCTCTCGCGGTCGCCCTGCCCTTCATTTACCGCTATCTCACGCTGCCAACCGAAGCGTGGCGCCTCTGGTTTGGCCTGCCGGCGGTGGCGATGTCGGGTGTCATCCAATTCACCATCGCGTACTGCTTCGGCCTGATGGCATTCTGGTTCCTGGAAATCCAATCGTTCGTCATCCTCTCGTACGCGGTCGAAACCCTGCTCGGCGGTCAGGTCTTTCCGCTCGATCTGATGCCGGCCGGACTCTACCGCCTGTCGCAGTTCCTGCCCTATTATTACCAGATGTATTTCCCGGCGGCGATCTTCACCGGTCGCATCAAAACCCAAGCCCAGGCACTCGAGGGGCTGGGCATCCAGTTGTTCTGGGTGGTCGTGCTGCTCGCCCTCGCGCACTTGCTCTGGGTGCGCGGCCTGCGACGGTACACCGCCGTGGGAGGTTGAACGATGAAGCCCTTTCACTATCTTCGCGTCTGGCTCGCCTGCGCCCGCTATTCGATCGTGCGAACCATGATGTTTCGCTTCGATTTCCTGATGTGGTCGCTGGTCGAGTTTTTCTGGATGGCGGTCAACGTGCTGCTGGTCGATGTGTTTTACAGCCACGTCAACGCGATCGCCGGCTGGAGCAAATACCAGATGATGCTGCTCGTCGGCACCTCGATGCTGCTCCAACGCCTGATGATGGGCTTTTTCTGGAGCAACCTCTTCGAACTCGGCCGCAATATCCGCACCGGGCAGTTCGACTTCCTCCTGGCACAGCCCGGCCAGCCGCTCTTCATGGTGTCCACGCGCAAGCTCGATCCCGACAGCCTGATCAACTCGTTCGTCGCGATTGCCGTGATAATCTACTCGGCGCGGCAGCTCGGACTGAACCCCGACCTGGTCCACATCGCGCTCTATGTGGGGATGCTCGGCTGCGGGCTGGTGATTCACTACGCCCTCGTGCTGTTGGTCGTGTCGTCGACTTTCTGGCTCATCGGCAGCCAGGGCATCGAGGGCACCTTCTTCGCGCTCTTCGAGTTTGCCCGCGTGCCCCGCGAGGCGTTTCGCGGCGTCTCCAATGTCGTGTTCGTCTTTGCCCTGCCCGCGGTGGTCACGACCTTCGTCCCCGCCCGCATGTTGATTCACGGCTTCGAGCCGGTTTACCTGCTCTGGCTGGGTGGAGTCGCCCTGGCCTGGCTGGCCCTGGCGATCTTCGTTTTCAACTGCGGCCTGCGGCGCTACAGCAGTGCGAGTTCATGAGTGCTTCCCTCGAACAACTCCAAGCCCGCCTCACCTACACGTTCCGCGACGCGGAGCTGCTGGAGCGCGCCGTCACACACCCGTCGTATTTGCAGGACCACCCGGATACCGCTGAGAGCAACCAGCGCCTCGAGTTTTTCGGCGATGCCGTGCTGCAGCTCATCCTCACGCAAACGCTCTACGATCTCTACCCCGGCGACCGCGAAGGGATGCTCAGCAAGCGCCGCGCCGCCCTCACCAACGGCGTTTTTCTGGCCCGGATCGCCCGGGAAATCGGCCTCGACGCCTGCCTGCAGCTGAGCGCCAGCGAGGAGTCCACCGGCGGCCGGACCCGCGCTGGGGCGCTCGAAGACGCCTTCGAGGCCCTGGTCGGCGCGCTGTATCTCGACAGCGATTTTCCGACGGCCCGACGCATCGTCCTTGGCCTCTACGGCCCGTTGCCCGAGCGGTTGGGCGGAGTCGAGGAGGCGGAAAATCCCAAGGGGCGCCTGCAAGAACTCATCCAGCCGTTACACGGCAACCAGGCGCTGCGCTATGTCGTAACGCAAACCACCGGCGAAGATCATGCCCGCGAATTCGAAGTGGCGGTGTTCCTCCTCGAGCGTCTGCTCGGCACCGGCCGCGGTCCGTCAAAAAAAATCGCCGAGGAGGCCGCCGCCCGGGTGGCGCTGGAGACGCTGCAGCTCGCCCGATAATACGCCGCCGCGCTCGTCACGCTTGTCATCTGTTTCCAGCACCTTGTGTGAACATGTTTCCGTCTTACGTGTCAGGCCGACTTGGCTTTCCATTGACCGGTCACTGCGACCGGCATTATGCAGACCTCCCACTTGAAAAACCAGGGAACAATTCAGCGCTATGCCCATCAGAG
>Ga0265316_10005480_pt1 | contig 12316 bp, 11 predicted proteins | sample 4522metaG_FD_202092 | JGI IMG/M metagenome (GOLD analysis project Ga0265316, IMG submission 202092) | Rhizosphere microbial communities from Carex aquatilis grown in University of Washington, Seatle, WA, United States - 4-5-22 metaG | ecosystem: Host-associated > Plants > Roots > Rhizosphere >... | reverse complement strand
CGCCGGCGCCGGGCAGGCCAAGGTCGGCGAATACGTTGCCCGTGCTGGGCTCCTTCCTCAGGGCCTCTCTTCTCGGCATCCTTCACCTCGCTTCTCAACTGTCTGAGCCGCTGCCTGATCAGGTCCATCTCCGATTGCGGTGTCGCGATTCCAGCCTTGGACTTCTTCTGAAAGGCGTGGATCACGTAGATCGATTCCCCAATCGAGACCGTATACACAGCGCGGTAGGTTCCGCTGGCGTCGTAGGCCGCGATCTCGATCACCTGGCCGCCAAGACCGTGCAGTGGCCGGGCCTTAACGCTCCGTTCCCCCAACTGCGCCGCGTACAACGCATAGCCGATGTCGTCTTGAACGCCAGCCGGAAATGACTTCACGTTGGAACGGGAATCGGCAAGCCACGTGAGCTTCTTCATCCGGGCTACATGCCTATATTGGCATAACGGGAACGGGGCGTCAAACGTTAGGCAGACTTCTCTGGTCGAGAGGCGGCGCGCCGGCCGGTTGCCGTGCTAGGCCGCATCCCCTGGAAGTGACGGAGGGACCTGCCGTCCAGCGGCGTCCCGATCCGGGAGCGGGCTGTACCAGTCGATCTTGCGTGTGGCGTACATTGCCGCGGCTACGGCGATAAAGCTGGTAATCGCGCCGACGAGCAGCGCATTATCCTCGGCGCGCAACAACAGGTAGATCAGCAGATACAGCAGCGTGAAGGTGACCAACGCGCGAAACGCCTGAAGGCGGCTGGAGAACACCCATCCTGCGTTGAGGGAAAGCAATGCCACGGTGGCCGCTCCCGCAATGCAGAAGGCCCAGTCGAAGCCGATCCTCTCCGCAAGGGACAACAGCAGGAGATAGAAGATGATCTGCACAACCCCCACCAGGATGTATTGCGCGGGGTGGATTCGTTTTCCGGTCGAAACTTCCAGTACGAAATACGATAGGAAGACGAGGCCAAGGAAGAGGAGCACGTATTTGAGGCAACGCGTAACGGATTGATACGGGTCCGCCACCTCGATGAACGAAATGCCGAGCGCCGTGGCGTCGAGTCCGGCGATTGAATCGGCCGGTCCCTCGGCGCGTACCCCACGGGCGATGAACGGTATGGACCATTCCGCCTTATAGCCATTCGGCAAGACCGTTCGCCGGGCCGGGAGAAAGCCGCCATCGAAGCCTGGATTCGGCCAATCGCCTTGCGCCGATACTTGGGTGGTCTTGCCGTAAGAGAGCACGGCGATCCGTTGGGCGCCTGAGAAGCGCATCGAGGCCGTGACGGTGAGCTGCCCATCTGGTTTTGCGTCGATCCTGCTTCCGAGAAGCATGAGCTTGAGACGTCCCGTTTGATCGTTGCCCAGATTCAGATCGGGAAGCGCTTGCGCGAGGCCCAACAGCATGGCCTTTCCGTTGGCCGTCCCGGTTGCGTCGCGCAGTGCTCCGCGGAGGTCGGTGACGCCGACGAGGATTTCGGCACGATCCCAGTCCAGTTCGGCGCCCGGTGGGATTGCGGAGCCGGTGCCTGTCAACTCGAATGTTGCTTCAAAGGCTAAATCCGCCTGGAATACGGGAACCTTGAATAGCGATCTCCGCCGCTCTTCGGTTGTAGTTCTCAGGACGGCGGACGCCGCGGTGGGAAACACCAGGTACGTCCCGCGGCGGGCCGAGTCGGAAGCCTTGTAGGGCACGGCGAGGGTGGGGCCGAGAAAGGTCTGTTGACCTCCGCTCGACGCGCTGATCTGTTGCACGACCGCGGCGGCGCGCTCGGTCCTCTCATCGATCAACCCTCCCACGAAGAGCCCGGGAATGGTCATCGAAAGTGCCAAGGCGCAGACCACGATGAGTTTCACGCCTACGGAACGGGCGTGGATGCGGGTACTGGAGTTCGCGGGGTAGGTCGGGAAGCTGTCCACCTGTGTCGTCCTTTTTCTTGCTCCGCATGGTTGCAGAGTACTTTGTATAGTAAAGTACAGTCGCGAGTGCTTGTCAAGGGGTCATCTTTCGAGAGGCCGTCGCGGGCATATGGTGACGCAGCCAGGCGAGATCGGTGATCTCGTCGGTCGACTCGACGGGACGAGAGATACGGGCGTGATCCGCGACAGGGATGGCAAGTTCGTGGGCGTGAACGGGTTCGGAAATCTGAACAGTTACAGCGCTCGACTCGTCCTGCAGTCGGTTTCTGATGTGACTGCTCAAGAAATCGACTACTCCAAGAATGCTGCCGCGACCAAGGACGATTCACAGCGGGAGTCAGCAGGTGGAGATCCTGTTGCTGCCGCCCATCAGATTGCCCGCGCATTCAGCCCCGGTAGTGCAGCGGCGAACGAAGTGGAGAGAGCGGCAGCGGCCTACGGCAAAGAGGGTGAGGATAATGGCGTAGAAATCGGGTTTGGCACCCCCAATGAAGTACCGAAGAACGATGGCCCGAGAGGTGATCACAACTCGCCGGATGGCCTGCTGTTTAACTGCACGTTCAACATGGAGAGGCTAAAGGGCGAAGCGCTGACGCGAGCGATATCACATGTTGGCACGCACATCGCTGACATCCGGGGTTCGAAGTCGACGGTCAAGACCGAGAACCCTTACGGACTTGAACATCATGCTTGGCAAACCACCGTGCTGAGTGCGATCGGAAGCGGGCAGAAGACGCTCTCGTTGCCAGGAGGTTATCTGGTGTGGAATTCCGCCTGGCCAGAATCGGATCGCAGCAAGATGGTGGAAGCGGCAATCTCGAAGTTCCTGGTAGATTGGGAGTCCCGCATCAACACGACACAGCAATAGGTCCGATCTCGCCTAACGAGGCTCTCGGTAATCACATGGGAATCCGAGTGTCCAGGAGACGGTGCGTCTGCGCCGGTCACCGCGAAGCGGAGTTCTGTTCTGAGGGAGTTGGCGGGCGCCGCTGCGGTCGGGCAGCAGGCGGCTCCGGGAAGTGCCTGAAGGATGGGCCAGCGATGGCCATGGCCGACCAGATTGCGACGGTCGCCAAACAGTGGGTCGAGCGAGCGGTTCGCCTGCAGCTTGGTCTGAGCGGGCTCTAGCCGCCGCTCAGAAGTGGAACCCGCCGCCGCAGATCAGCACTTCTCCGGTGACGTAGTCGGAAAGCGGGGAGCAGAAGAAGAGCACCGCGCCGGCGGCCTCGTCGGGGGTGCCGAGGCGGCCGAGGGGCGTGGCCTTGCGGGCGGCTTCCAGGGCCTGGGGCTGCACTCCGAGGACGATTTGGCGGCCTTGAATCTCCACCGGACCCGCCATGGGCTGCACCAGGCGCGTCTCGATGAGGCCGAAGCCGACCGCGTTCACGTTGACGTTGTAGCGGCCCCATTCCTTGGCCAGCGTCTTGGTCAATCCGATCACGGCGGACTTACCGGAGGAGTAGCCGCTCTGACCCGCGTTGCCGTCCGTCCCGGCAATCGAGGTAATGTTCACCACCTTGCGCATCGTGCGGGGGCCTTCGGCGATTTCCTTCTTGGCCGTCTCGCGTATCCAGCCCGACGCCGCTCGCAGAATGCGGAAGGGCGCCACCACGTGGATGTCCAGCATGGCTTGGAACTGTTCGTCGGTGGTCTTCTGAATGACATTGTCCCAGGTGAAGCCGGCGTTGTTCACGATGATGTCGATCGCGCCGAAGCGGTCGAGCATCGCGGAGACGAGTTGCTGCGGGAACTCAGGCTTGGTGACGTCTCCCGCCAGGTACTGCGCGCGGGGCAGGGCGGCGGCGGCTTCGCGCGCGGCCACTTCATCCAGGTCATTGATGAGGACGGAAGCGCCAGCGGCGGTGAGGCGGGCGGCAATTGCGTGCCCGATACCCCGCGCGGCGCCCGTTACCAGCGCAGACTTTCCTTCCAGCGTGAATGACACAATCTACCCCTCAATCTTCAGCGGGACCGGCGCCGAGGTCACCCCGGCGCACTCCACCCGAATTGGATGCTCTCCGCGCGGGAAATCGCGCGGGACGATGGCGTTGAATTGAACGTGACCCCGGGCGTCCGCTGTTCCGACCCAATCGACTTCAAGCGGCGCCTCGCCCAGAAACACGCGGGTATTGACGCGGTCGCAGTTCTCCGGAAGACCGCTCACCCAGGCGCTGACGAATCCTCCGTTGGTCATGTCGACCCGGTCGTGGTCCCAGGTGATGCCGTCGCACACCCGCTCGACGCGAAGCTCGCCGACCAGGAGGGGCATGGCCGCGGCGATCCTCAGTACGTTACTGAAGCCGGTATCCGCCAGACGCAGGCGCACCGGATTCCAGCCGGGGGGCAGGCCGGGCGGGGCGAGGAAGTTCGCCTGCCAGCGCAAGCCGTCTTCGCGCCGGACGTACAGCGCCGGACTGCCGAAGCCGCCCACCTCGAGCCGCAGGTCTTCGCGGTGAATGGCCGCGGCGTCGGAGTTGAACCAGCAGGTGAGGTACTCGTCCCGCCGTCCGTCGAGGTTGATCCCGAAGCCGCGGTTATTGGAGGCCGCCAGCAACTCCGGACCGGGCTTCGCGCCGGTGGGAGGCGGCTCCCAATGGCGGTGGCAGGCCACAATCGCGTGGTTGCCTTCGATGTGAAGCAGATCGACCCGCGCGAAGCCCGCGGAGCGGCACAGGGCCAGGAGACAGGAGACGCTGGGGCCGAACCAGTTGTCGAGCAGACCGCCGAGCTCGACCGTTTCGTAGAACTCGAGGGACGGAAGCTGGTCCGGGTGGCTCTGCCAGGTGTCGGGGTCGGTGACGAAGGAATCAACCAGCGCGACTCCTGTCGTCAGGCGGCAGAGGATTTCGAGGGCTAGCAGGGGATGGCGCACGTGGTACAGAACGCCGAGAAAGAAGACCGTGTCGAAGGTGCCCAGACCGGCGTCCGGCAGGTCGTAGAGGTCCGCGATCCGGTAATCCACCTTGGAGGCGAGCTTCCGGTGCACCTGGCGGAAGTGCGGGATATCGACGCAGTCGACCGCTGTCACTGCGGCCCCGCGCCGTTCCGCCTCAAAGGCGAACCAACCGTCCCAGGTGCCGATATCCAGGACCCGCTGGCCGCTCAGGTCCGCGGGAATGGGGAACCGGGCGTAGCGCTCTTTCTCAGCCTCAAGGCCGATGACGCCGTCGATGAGGGTGCCGTCGGGGAGTTCGAAGCTGTGGTACCAGCCTTTGTCGGCGAGCTGCTTGCTGTAGTTGACCGCCTTGCGGGCCTCCCGAACTTCGATCGGTTCCATGCCTCTGGAGAAGATTCTCTCAGATCGGCGGGCGACCATGCCGCTTGAGCAGCAACCGCTCCCTAACGGTCGCGGCTCGGTTCCGGGGGGTCGGCCGAGCCGCGACCGTTAGGGAGCGGTTGCTGGAGTCCCGGAAATCTCGCTCCTCATGCCGGCATAATCCGGTTACACTAGTCTTCAATGTAAATTCGCGGCCGGGGAGGGCCAGTATGGACTGGTACTATGCAGCAGGTGGGAAGCAGGCCGGGCCGGTTTCGGACGCGGCTCTGGCGGATTTGGTGCGGACGGGAGTGGTGAGGGCGGAGACGCTGGTCTGGAACTCAGGCTTGCCCGGCTGGGTTCCCTACATCCAGGTGGCGGCTCCGGCGCCCGCACCCGTGGCGGCGGCAGCGGCAGGTCCATCGGCGGCGGGCGGCTCGACTTTCTGCTCGGAGTGCGGGCGGCCGTTCTCTACCAACGACCTAGTGCGCTTCGGCGACCGCTGGATCTGCGGCAACTGCAAGGACACCTTTGCCCAAAAACTCCGGGAAGGCGTCGCGCCGCAGGGCACCATGGAGTACGGGGGCTTCTGGATCCGGTTTTTGGCGGTCCTGATCGATGGGGTCATCCTGATCGTCGTCTCGCTGGTCGTGAACCGGCTGCTGGCGCTGAGCGGCGGTCCGAGCGACATCGGCGCCGCGATGGCGTTCGCGGGGCTCGCGATCCTGATCCAGATGGCGATCGGCGCGACCTATGAAGGCGTCTTTGTAGGCACCTACGGAGCCACGCCGGGCAAGATGGTGCTGCGCCTGAAGGTGGTAATGCCCGACGGATCGAAGGTCTCGATGGGGAGGGCCTTCGGCAGGTACTTCGCCAAGATGCTCAGCTCACTGACGCTGATGATCGGCTATATCATCGCGGCCTTCGATCCGGAGAAGCGGGCGCTGCACGACTACATCTGCACGACTCGCGTGATTCGAACCGCTGGATGAGCGCATGTGGGCCTGGGAAGTTTCCACACCCATCCACTGCGGCCGCTGCGAAGCCGAGCTGCCCAGAGAGGCGATCGAGGCGCGTGATGGAGCGATCTGCCCGACCTGCAATTCGGGCGTGATCGTGCGCGTGTTTCCGGCGATCCTGACCAAGCCGGAGATCGTTTCCCCGGCCGCGATCCAGGCGGGGGAGGGAGAAGCGACCTGTTTCTTCCACCCGGGCAAGACCGCGGCGGTTGCGTGCAGCCGGTGCGGCCGCTTCCTGTGCCAGTTGTGCAGAGTGGAGTTCCGGGGAGAGGACTGGTGCCCGGAGTGCCTCTCTTCCGGCATCAAAAGGAAGCGAATCGCCACCCTGGAGAACCACCGCACGCTCTACGATTCCATTGCTCTGGGGATGGTCCTGCTGCCTCTGCCGTTGCTCTGGTGGGCGACGATCGTCAGCGCGCCGGCTGCCTTGTACGTGTCGGTGCGTTACTGGAAAGCCCCGCTGAGTATCGTGCGGCGTACGAAGATCCGCTTCCTCGCGGCCATGCTGCTGGGGGCGGCCGAGTTAGTTGCCTGGGTCTGGCTGATTGTGTACCTGGTGGCCATCGCCGGGGCGAGGAAATAGCCGATGGCTGCCGAGATACGGTACAAGCGGCTGCCGGGCAGGAAGCGAGGCATCTTCCACGGCGCCAGCCTGTGGCTGGGAGACGATCACCTGCTGGCCGTGAGCGGCTGGCGTTTTACGGAGGACTACAAGCGCTACTACTACCGCGACATTCAGGCGCTGGTGGTCACACGCGAGCGGCGGCTGGTGATGCCGCTTCCCTGGGTGGTGGCGGTGTTGGCCGCGGGCGTGACGGCTTGGGTCGCGAGCGCCCGGTCGGTCTCCTGGCTGGCGGAGGGGTGCGGAGAGCTGCTGGTGGTGCTGGCGCTGTACCTGCTCATCGTGAGCCTGTGGCAGAGCTGCCGGTGCCGCATCCAGACAGCAGTCAGCCGCGAGGAGCTGCCGTCGCTTTACCGCGTGTGGTCCGCGCGCAAAGCAGTGGCCATTCTCGAGGGCCGGATCGGGGAGGTGCAGGGGATGCTGGTGGAGGGCTGGATGGCGTCCATTCCGCAGTATTCCGCGCCGCTGTCAGCGGGGGCGTCCGACCAGGCTGACCCGCGAGGCGGCTTAGAGATGCCGCCAGGCGCGGTCGAGAAGCCCGTACCGGTGCGGAGAAGAACTTCGGTGGTGGAACTGGCGCTCTATGCCAGCCTGGCGCTGGGGGGAGTCGGGTTGCTCTACGCGCCCACGGGCGCGCTCTGGACCGTGATTCTCGCAGTGCAGGTTTTGCTCGGGGTCGGCGTTCTGGTCAGTGGGCGCCTGCATGGAGGCGCGCGGTCCGCGACCATCCTGGCGGTGCTGGTGGTGGCCCTTGCCGGCGCGGTGGCCTATGCCGACAACTTCATTTCCGCGTTCCGGCAGGCCCAGGCAAATCCACGCCGGATACAGTTCACGGTCAAGCCGGAGGACCTGGGCCGAACGCCGCTTCTGAACCAGATTTATGCGGGCGGCTGCGTGGTGCTGTTCGCCGCAGGCGGGCTTTCGGTCCTGCTGAGGCGGAAGGAGTAGCCATCGCAGCCCTTCGAAATGAGCGCTGCTGGAACCACGAATCCAGGGAAGCGGCGGTGCGCTGTCCGGAATGCCGGCGGTATTTCTGCCGCGAGTGCGCCACCGAGCACGACGAGCGGCTGCTGTGCGCCGACTGCATCAAGCGGCTGGCGGCGAAGCGGGTGCGGAAGGGCGGCAGGCTGGCCTGGGTCAAGGGGGCGCTGGCCGGCGCTTTGGGACTGCTGCTGGCGTGGCTGTTCTTCTACGGCATCGGCCAGGCGCTGGTGCAGATTCCGGCACCGCAGGACGAGGGGAGCGCATGGCAACGCCGATAAGGACCGGCGGCCCGGTGGAGATGTTGGAGGAGGCGGTGCACCTGCTCCGTAGCGCATCGGCGGGCGCGATCGCGGCTTACCTGACGGGCAGCGTCCCGTTTCTGGTCGGATTCCTGTTCTTCTGGACCGAGATGAGCCGCAGCCGGAATGCGGAGGCGGATGCGTTCGTCGAGGCGTTGGGTATGGCGCTGCTGTTTCTCTGGATGAACGGGTGGAAGGCGGTTTTCGCCGGGCGGCTGCGGCAGCAGCTCGAAGGGGCGGCGGCGCCGCCGTGGACGTGGCGGCGCGCGTGGGGCGTGTGCGTGGTGCAATCCGCCGTCCAGCCGCTGAAGCTGGTCCTGTTGCCGATGGCGGTGGTGGCGATTCTGCCCGCTGCGTCGGCCTGCGCCTTTTTCCGCAATGTGACGGCGCTGGCGGATGGGGGGCAGCGGCCGGGGGAAGTGCTGAAGCTGGCGCGCCGCCAGGCGTCGCTCTGGCAGCGGGATAACTGGATCGCGCTAGCGATTCTGTTTGCGTTTTCGCTGGTTGTGTTTCTGAACGTGGCGCTGACGCTGCTGCTGCTGCCGCAGTTGGTACGCATCCTGACCGGCTATGAGAGCGAGTTTGCCAGGAGCGGAATGCACTTCGCGCTGAACGGGACGTTCTTTGCGGTGTCGGCCGGCATCACGTGGTTGTGCGTCGATCCCTTCGTGCAGGCCTTCTATGTGCTGCGTTGTTTCCTGGGACAAGCGATTGCGACCGGCGCGGACCTCAAAGTGGAGTTGCGGGGGTTGAGGCGCACCGCGGCGGCGGTGCTGATGGTGGTGGCGATAATGGGCCTGGCTCAAAGCCCCGCGCGGGCTGAAGGCCGCCCCACCGTCTCCCCAACCGCGCTCGACCGGTCGATCGACGAAGTGCTCGCGCAGCGTGAGTACCGGTGGCGGCTGCCGCGCGCCGTGCCGGAGGGCCGGCCTTTCGCATCGGGCATCGTCAGGTTTACGGAGCAGGCGGTCGAATACCTGCGCCGCGGCGTGCGCTTCGTGGAGAAGTGGGCGGGCCGGCTTATGCGCTGGCTTCGGGACGTGCTCGGATCGCCGCAGCCCGCCGACGAGCGGTCCGGGCCCGCGCCTTCCGGCTTGTTGCGGGTCTCGTTGTGGCTGCTGGCTGTGCTGGCGGCGGGCGCCGCGGTTGCGCTGTTCCTGCGGTCGCGTAGCCGCCGCGGGAGGTCACCGGTGGCGGCCGCGGGCGCTCCGGTGGTGGATCTGACCGACGAATCGTTGGTAGCGAACCAGTTGCCCGAAGAGACCTGGCTGGCGCTGGCCGAGGAATGGATCGGGAAGCAGGATCTGCGCATGGCGCTGCGCGCTCTGTATTTGGGCACGCTGGCGTACCTGGGGCGCACCGGGCTGCTCGCGATTCACGCCTGCAAGTCGAATCGGGAATACGAGAGCGAGCTGCGGCGGAAGAGCCGCGCGACGCCTGAAATCCCGCCGCTGTTTCGCGAGAACCTGGGGAGTTTCGAAAGAAGCTGGTACGGAAGGCACGAGGTTCTCAGCGAGGACATCGGGCAGTTCAGGGCGAACCTGGATCGGATTAAGCTGCGGGCCGCGGCGGCGGGAGGGGAGTCATGAAGTCCGCGATCGCGTCGCTGCTGATTGCGGCGGCCGGGCTGGCGGCGATCGCGCTCCTGTTCGAGCTCCGGTTTGCGACTGGCGACGTCTACCCGCGCTACTCCTCGCTGCGCAGCGATCCGGTGGGCGTGAGGGCGCTGTACGATAGCCTGGCGCGCCTGCCCGGCCTGACCGTGGAGCGCAGCTTCGTGCCCATCGACCGGCGCCGCGACACCAATACCACGGTGTTCTACCTGGGCGTGAATCTCGAGGAGCTAGCCGCGGCGAAATCCGACTTGCGTTTCCAGTTGGACAAGATCGCGCGGCGCGGCAACTACGTCGTCATCTCGCTGGCGCCTTTGAAGCGCGATCCAGACGACAAGTCGGCGCTGGCGATCAAGGGCTGGAATTTGCCCGTCGAGCAGGCCAAGAGCGATGACGGGGACGGGGCGCTGTCGTTCGGGCACGGCGAGAACTGGACCGTGCTTCACGCCGACGAGGGGAAGCCGGTGCTGGTCGAGCTTGCGTTCGGCAAGGGCGCGATCGCGCTGGCGGCGACCACGTATCCTTTTCTCAACCAGGCACTCGCGGAGAACCGCGAGACCGAGATGCTGGTCCGCCTGATCGGCCCGCGCACACGGATCGTCTTCGACGAGGCGCACTTCGGTGTGGTGGAACAGGGCAGCGTGGCGGCGCTGGCGCGCAGATACCGGCTGGGCGGGTTGGTGGCGGGCCTTCTGCTGCTGGCGGCGCTCGCGATGTGGAAGGGAAGCGCGGGGTTCCCGCCGGCGTGGGAAACGGGGGCGGAATCGACCGGCCCAGTGGTGGGGCGGGATTCGCTGTCCGGCTTCGCCAGCCTGTTGCGGCGCAACGTGCCGCCGCGCAAGCTGATGGAACTGGGCTGGAGCGAATGGAAGCGAACGCACGGCCGCGGGTTGAAGCCGGAGGACGCCGCCGCCGTCGAGTCGATCCTGGCCACGGAGGCGGACCCGCTCCGGGCCTATTCGAAGTCACGCAGTCGTCTGTTGGAAAGGAAGCGCACTTGAACGAGACTCTCGAGCAGTTTCAGTCCACGATACGCGGCGTTACGGCGGAGGTGGAGAAGGTCATTATCGGTCAGGCGAGCGCCATACGGCAGAGCCTGATCGTCATCCTGTCGAACCAGCACGCCCTGATCGAAGGCGTGCCGGGGATCGCCAAAACCCTGCTGGTGCGCACGCTGGGGCGGGTGATGGATTGCGAGTTCGGGCGCATCCAGTTCACGCCCGACCTGATGCCGGCCGATATCACGGGCACCAACGTGTTCAACCTGCAGCGCAACGAGTTCTCGCTGATCAAGGGCCCACTGTTCACGACGTTCTTGCTGGCCGATGAGATCAACCGGGCGCCGGCCAAGACGCAATCGGCGCTGCTGCAATCGATGCAGGAGCGGCGGGTCACGATCGACCGTGAGACGTACACGCTCTCGCCGAATTTCACCGTGTTCGCGACGCAGAATCCGGTGGAGTCCGAAGGCACCTACCCGCTGCCGGAAGCGCAGAAGGATCGCTTCATGATGAAGATCGTCATGCCCTGGCCGGAGCGGGCGGACGAGATCGGGCTGGCGCAGAGAATGCTCGCGGGCGGGGCGCCGGAAGCGGTTCTCGAAAGCGGGAGGGTAGGGACCGTGCTCCGCGAGGCGGACCTGCCGGCGCTGCGCGGGGCGCTGGACGCGGTGGTGGTGCGGGAAGAGATCATCGCTTACCTGGTGGACGTGGTGCGGCGCACGCGGGAGCACGAGAACATCCTGGTAGGCGCCGGGCCGCGCGCCATGCAGGCGCTGCTGCTGGCCGGCCGGGCGCTGGCGGCCATAGAGGGCCGGGACTTCGTGACCCCGGACGACGTTCGGGCGGTGGCGCTGGCGGTGCTCGATCACCGGCTGATTCTGCGGCCGGAGGCGGAGATCGAAGGCGTGCGAACGTCGGAAGTGGTGGATTCGATCCTGCACGAGATTCCCGTTCCGCGATGATCGCGCCGCGCACAAGACTGCTGCTGGTGGCCGCGCTGGCGGTGCTGCCGCTGGCCTGGATCGCAGGGCTGGCCTGGACGCTCGCTCCGGCGTGCGTCTGCGTGATCGCGGGCCTGTGCGGTGCGGCGGCGTGGGATGCGGGGCGGGGCATGCAGGCCATCGGCGCTCTCCGGCTGCGGCTGCCGGCCTTGCTGCGCACGACGCGGGGTGTGGAGGCGCGGTTGCCCGTCGAGGTCCTCAACAGCGGGCAGACCGCCGGCGCGGTTCAGGTGGCGTTGCGGCTGCCGCAGGATTTGGTCTCGGAGCGGCTGGTGGAGACGGTTACGGCAGGCCCCGGCGTCGCTCGGATCGAGTGGCCGCTGGTGCCGCGCGAGCGCGGCGATTGCCGCATCGAGCTGGCCGATATCGAGCGGGCTTCGCCGTGGGGGCTGTGGTCCATACGCGCGGTGGTCCCGGTGGAGTGCGAAGTCCGCGCCTATCCAAACCTGCGTAGCGGCGCGACCCGCGCGCTGTTGCTGAGCCGCGAAACGTCCAACACGCGGCGCGAGCGCCAGGTGGGGCGCGGGCGCGAGTTCGAGAAGCTTAGGGATTACGCGCGCGGCGACTCGTTCGACGAGATCTATTGGAAGGCCACCGCACGCCGCGGCAAACCCATCGTC